>CEPX01194215.1_pt1 | contig 64932 bp, 75 predicted proteins | sample 361361 | NCBI WGS metagenome assembly CEPX01 (sample SAMEA2619974, study PRJEB7988) | marine metagenome | biome: marine biome (ENVO:00000447); feature: mesopelagic zone (ENVO:00000213) & marine oxygen minimum zone (ENVO:01000065); material: "saline water (ENVO:00002010), including plankton...
AGTTCTGGTGCAATCCTGCACCTAAACTCTTTTCCTTGATCAAGATCTTCTATATCTCTTTCATCAAGAGCATTCACATCAAGAGCATATCCATTGTATTTTTGTTCTCCTTCCTCAAAGAAAGATTTACATGTTTCTTGGCATATGCCAAAATTTTCATTGCATGAATCTGCGCAGGAATTATATGCGTCAATATTTAAACCTCTTTTACATAGAATACAACCGTCTCCAAATTCATCAACATCACAACTCATCGGAGGATCCCCTTCATCTTGCCTATAACAAGAACTAGAATCTTCTATAAACCCATTACAAACATCCAAGCATTCATTCTTTACAAAATTAACACAAGAATGCAACCTACATGTACTCTCTCCATATTCCACAAATTTCATATTGCTGCATTTAAACACATTCTCCCCACTACCTTCATCAAATGTTTTTAGTAATTCCACATGTTCAGGAAGGAACAAGACAAATTCTTTAAGATTTTTTATCTCTCCCTCCCAGCCTTCTCTGTTAGCCAACTTAATGCTAAATGATGGCTGTACGATATAGCTTTCACTTACACTAATCAGAGGAATGTCACTTCCCCCCATCTCTATTCCAGCCGGACCATTAGTATAGACAGCAATGGGATTTTCATCCTCAATCGCAAACTCTTCAAAGACATCCAAGCCTTCTCTTACCATTGCGCGCTGCCTTTCTCTATTGATAAAATAGACTTTCTGGAATGCAAGAGTTTCAAAATTAAAGTCAGCAAACGCTGTTATTGTTTTAGAACCAGAATCTATATCATTTTTGTGAAAAGTGCATGCGAAATCTTTCTCTTCTAATGTAAACACAGAAAATTTCTTTTCAGGATCAACATCAGAAGCATCTTTCTTTTTCTTCCCCTTTCCAGTAAAGCACCCAGCTTGTATGTAGATAGGATCATCCAATGTCCTTGCAACTATGGTACCCCACACAACAACATCTTCATCATCATAATATCTTGGATCAGCGGACTGAACATTCTGCAGATACACGCCGAGGGGTTCAAACTCATTCTCCTCCACTTTCCCCGTGATTGCATATTGGAGTCTGGCATCCAGTGCCCCACTTATCTGTTTCTGATAGACGCCAATACCCGTCATTACCTTGTCAAGCAGATCACCGAATGTAGCCCTCTCATCTTCAGCTTCCCCAAAGAATACGCTGCCTGTAAAGAGTTCGTCTGTTACAGTCAAAGAGACTGCTATAAATGATAAAACAACGGCAGCAGAGATATTAAACCCTGAAGGTGTCTGTGCAGCAGTCCATAAAATAACAATGACTGCAAGTAAAGAGAAGTACTCAAAGAGAACAAAAGACCTAAGTATCATGGAATAAAGAAAGAAATCAACAAACAGCAAAATTACAATCGTAAGAAATGCAAAGTTTAAGTTGTTTAGTTGTTTTACATAAATCAATCCGAATAGTAGGATGAAAGCAAAATGAAGAAGGGCTTTTGCATTGACTATCCAGAATTGATTAACAAAAAAGAAAACCATTGTTGAATAGAATAAAAAGAAAGTGACCAGTTCTCCTTTAGGAAGACTTCCAGATTTCAACCACTTAATACCTATATATGCAATAACAGCTACCAACCCTAAATCAAACAAAGGATTCCCAAATGTATATTGAGTCACCCAATTAGTCCAGAAACTTTGAGGATCCAGATTAAAGCCGCTGTAAACCCCTCCCAGAAGAGGAAGACTGTCGATTATCCAAAGAAGTATTGCAAATCCTGCAAAGACATCACCAAGAGTATGTTTAGTTTTTGAATCTAGTTTATCTCCAATCCCCTTTTTTATACCTCTTCCTCCTGCAAGAGCCAAGCCACCCATAAGGCCAACAGTATTTCTAGTCACACGGTTATTAACCCACGGATGATTAACCGCTCCTCGGGTTACTCGATTATTGGTTAGCGGATTATTAACAAGCGGATGCTTCATCACAGGATGACTCGCAACACCCTGTACACCCCATCTCGAAGCATCTTTAGTTGCATTAACGCCTTTACCAGCTAATCGTACACCTCCTTTTGCTGCTCCAGCAACCCTTCCGGCAATTCCAATCAATGGTCCAATAAACATTTTCACTTACCTAACTAAACCTAATAGAATTCTTCCCAAACCACCTCTTTAAGATTATGTATTTTCTAATTCTACCGTTATCTCGACAATATCCAACCTAGTCCTAGGCCTTATCTCAACAAAATTATTTCCTTCTTCAACGAAATCAGGATCAGTACCATCATTAAGAGTTTTTGTGAAAAACTTTTCATCAGTATCTATTGTTGTTAACCTATCATTAATATTCAGATCAGCTCTTCTGTCTCTTCCGTCATCAACAAATTCTATGGTTAAAATAACCTCTTTATTCCCGCTTTCAATCCGGTTTATATCTGTTTGATTCATTTCAAAGAAATAAACTTTTGTTCGTGTATCTTTCTCGACAAACTCGACCTTGATCTGTTCCACACTGTAGCTCCCTTTATTTGTTCTGAAAATAACCCTGTTCTCGCCTTCATTTAAAACTCCTAAAGGTATGGGCTGCCTGTAAGAGTCTTCGCATACAGGAACAGCGGAAAACACTTCCCTACTGTTAATCAAAACATCCAGTACACCAACTTTTTCCTCATCTCTGCAGTAAGGGACAAACCTTAGATCAGCTCTCTCAATATTAAACACATCTGTAGATGTTAACGTAAAAACATTCCTACTTTCCTGCTTGCTCCTATCAGTTATGTCTCCTATGATCCTTATTCCATCAAGGCTATACTCATTCGTTTTCCAGAATCTGGCCCCTACAGAGGAAACACTAAACTCCAGAGTATTAGAAGATTCAGTAAGTAAATTTTCATTCAACCTTATCGGAGCAACACTCTGAGATACAATTTCATTTTCATAAATAATCTCATTATTCAGCTTAATTGTCAGGATGCCTTCATGTTCTTTCGCATTAAAAGATAGAATAATATTATCGGTATTCTCCAGATCATCTATGCCAAAACTGACAGACCTTTTCTTTTCATCAAACCAGCCGTTCCTTACAATCAGAGGATTAATGCTCTCGAGCTCTTTCGCATTCGTTGTCTCAAATAAAAATATGTTTGGGATTGTTTTGTCAAGTACCCCTTCAACATTATCTAATCTTCCAGGAAATTCTCTTAACAGAAAATCACCACCACTACTACTGGAACTTCCACCTGAAACACTGTCGATGCTTTTATTCTCGAGCAAAGCTTCCCTTTCAGCTTCCGGTAAAAATAAGATATATAGAATTATTAAGCCAGCAATTACAGCTACCAAGATAGCAGCATTAAGACCTCCCTGGGCTTTTCTCACCAATTATCACCTTTTATAACTATACCTACTTTTGTGTAAAAAATGAATAGCATAATATTTAAATGTATCGAAAATGTCTATGACATTTTCGGGCATTTAAGCTTGAAAATCGAAAGATTTTCATTGTTTAAATGTATCGAAAAATACAACTCATTATGAAACTACTTCATTCGGATTTCAAAAAAGGAATCGTAAAGATAAAAATAGAGAACATGGACGACTTATGGTACCTGAACCAGATAATAGAAACAAATGACCTTGTCAAAGGAAAAACACTAAGAAAAATAAAGATAGGCCAGGAAACCCAAAGAAAGCAAAAAATAGCAAAAAAATCTATTTTTCTTCTTATGCAGGTAGAAAAGGTTGAGTTCAGCAAGACTTCAAACATATTAAGAGTCTCTGGAACCATAAAAGAAGCTCCGGAAGATGTTCCTTTAGGCTCCCATCATACTTTCAGCATAGAAGAAAACTCAATAATAACAGTAAAAAAACAGAAATGGCTCAAGTTCCAGATTGATAAGCTAAAAGAAGCTAGTAAAGAGAAAGCAGCTAAAATACTGATCTGCGTGCACGATCGCGAGGAAGCATATTTCGCATTAATGAAAAAATATGGCTACCAGTTGCTTACAAATATCAAAGGAACTGTAGTAAAAAAAGCAGATGTAAAGCAGGTAGAATCTAATTTTTACAAGGAACTCTTAAAACAATTAGAGGAATACGACAAAAGATACAGCTTAAGCAAAATAATTCTCGCAAGCCCCGCTTTCTGGAAGGAAGAACTGATGAAAGAAATTAATGATGAAAACCTAAAAAGCAAAATAATTCTCGCAACATGTTCTTCTGTCGGTGAAAATGCAATAAATGAGGTATTAAAGAGGCCGGAAACAGAGAATGCGCTGAAGCAAGATAGAATTTCCAAAGAATTCAAATTTGTCGAGGAACTTTTTACAGAAATATCAAAAAACAACCTAGCATCTTACGGTTTGAAAGAGACAAAAAATGCATCAGATGCGGGAGCAGTAAAACTATTGTTGATAACAGATAACTTTATACACAAAAAAAGAATGGAAGATAAATACGAAACTATAGAAATGATAATGAAAACTGTCGATAGCACAAAAGGAGACATCCTCATAGTAAGTTCAGATCACGAAGCCGGAAAAAAACTGGATGGATTAGGGGGAATAGCAGCAATTCTAAGGTACAAGATAAATTATTGACAAAAAGTTTATATCTTATAATAAAAAGGACAGCATCATGAAAGAAGATTTCACCTCAGTCTTGAAAGAAAAGAGAATATTTAATCCTTCTAAAGAATTCAGTAAAAATGCCCATATTAAAACTTTACAAGAATACAAAAAAATCTACAAAGAATCAATAAGAAATCCAGAAAAATTCTGGGCAGAAAAAGCAACGCAGCTGCATTGGTTCAAGAAATGGAAAACAGTTCTAAGAAAAAATAACGATACCTATAAATGGTTTGAAGGAGGAAAGATAAATGTTTGCTACAACTGCCTTGATAAGAATATAGCAGAAGGAAAAGGAAGCAAAGCAGCAATAATCTGGGAAGCAGAAGACGGGCAGACAAAAACCTATACATATTCTGAATTGCTCAAAGAAGTTTCAAAATTCTCCAATGTTCTTAGAAATCACAATTTAAAAAAAGGAGACAGAGTCTGCTTATACATGCCAATGATACCTGAGCTTGCTATAGCAATGCTTGCTTGCGCAAGGATGGGTCTGATACATTCCATAGTTTTTGGTGGGTTTTCTTCAACATCATTAAAAGATAGGATCCAGGATTGTGAAGCAAAAATGGTCATAACATCCGACGGTAGTTTTAGGAATGGAAAAATAATTCCATTAAAGAAAAATGTAGACAAAGCGCTTGAAGATTGCCCTTCAGTAAAAAAAGTCATAGTTGTGCAAAGATGCAAAAATAAAGTTACTATGAAAAAATCGAGAGACATATGGTGGCATGACGAAATGTCAAATCCAGAAATTAAAGACCAATACGCAGCAGAAAAAATGGATTCTGAAGATACATTATTTATTCTTTACACTTCTGGCACAACAGGAAAGCCAAAAGGAGTCTTGCATACTCAAGCGGGCTACCTACTTTATGCTTACCAGACTTTCAAATGGGTTTTTGACATAAAAGAAAATGATGTTTACTGGTGCACTGCGGACATCGGTTGGATTACAGGACATAGTTACATAATTTATGGACCTTTATCAAACAGCGCAACAACTATAATGTATGAAGGCGGCCCAACGTACCCAAACCCGGACAGGTTCTGGAAAATAGTTGAGAAATACAAAATAACAATTTTCTACACAGCACCGACTGCTGTAAGGGCATTGATGAAACATGGTGATAAATGGCCAAATTCTTGCAACCTGAAAAGTTTAAGACTATTGGGAACAGTTGGTGAAGCGATAAACCCAGAGGCATGGATGTGGTATTATGATGTAATCGGAAACAAACATTGCCCTATAGTTGATACCTGGTGGCAGACAGAAACCGGAGGAATTTTAATCACACCTTTGCCTGGAGAAACTCCATTAAAGCCCGGCTCAGCAACATTACCTTTCCCGGGAATAGTCCCAGATGTTTTTAGAGATGACGGATCAAAAACAAATGTTGATGAAGGGGGCTATTTAGTAATAAAAAAACCCTGGCCTGGAATGTTGAGGACTGTCTGGCGCAATCCAAAAAGATACAAAGAAACTTATTTTGGAAAATTCAAAAATATTTATCTCGCAGGTGACAGCGCAAGAAAAGATAAAGATGGATATTTCTGGATAATGGGGAGGATTGACGACGTAATAAAAGTCGCAGGTCATAGGATTGGGGCAGCAGAAGTAGAAAGTCATATCGTCAGCTATAAAGCAGTCGCAGAATCCGCAGTTGTCCCAATACCTGATAAAATAAAAGGTCAGGAGATTTATGCTTTCGTTACATTGAAAAAAGGTGTAAAACCTACAGACAAATTAAAAAAAGACATCATAGCCCATGTCGCAGATAATATGGGACATATAGCCAAACCGGAAAAAATACAATTCGCAGATGAATTACCAAAAACAAGATCTGGAAAAATAATGAGGCGCGTTCTTAAAGAGATTGCCAAAGGAACAAAAGAATACGGCAACATATCAACTCTTGCAGATCCAAGTGTTGTTAAAATGCTGGAAAAAGGAAAAATCAAATAATTTTGCAAATGTTTAAATATAAGTTCTATTTAATATTTTTTTACTGTGCAGTTAAAATATAATATACCTAATAATCAATGAAAGTACTGCACTGGGGTAAAAAACCGTAACATATTAATAGTAGTATCAATTCATTCGTCCCCTATTAATTAAAAAAGGGGTGGGTTTAATGATAGTAAAAGAAGAATTTTTAAGCAAACTGAGAAGGTATTTTTCTTTAAATTTGTATGAAGTTAAGATATGGACAGCTTTACTCTCTAGAGGAGTTTCAACAGCAGGAGAGTTATCAGATATAGCTAACGTACCAAGAAGTAGAAGCTACGATGTTCTTGAAAGTTTAGAAAAGAAAGGTTTTGTCGTTATGAAGCTAGGCAAACCGATCAAATACCTCGCAGTACCTCCTAAAGAGGTCTTGGAAAGAGTTAAGAAAAATGTTAACGAGGATGCAAAAGAGCAAATAACAAAACTTGAGGATCTTAAGAAGACAGAGGTCATAGACGAATTAAATACTCTCCACACACAAGGTATCGAGCTTGTAGAGCCAGCAGATCTTTCTGGTTCTTTAAAGGGGCGACATAATCTATACAACCATCTTGAATTGACCATTAGAAATGCAGAAGAATCTGTATCTATAATGACTACAAGCCAAGGTTTAATAAGAAAGATAGAGGGCTTTAAGCCAACTTTCGAGAGATTAAAGAAGCGCGGTGTAAAAATAAAGATAGCAGCACCCCTGACAAAAGAAACAGCAGCAGCAGTAAAAGACATATCCGGAGTTGCAGAGGTTAGGAACATAGACTCAAAAGCCAGGTTCGTAATTGTTGATGGAAAAGAAATCATCTTTATGATAATGGACGACAACTCTGTACACCCAACATATGATGTTGGCATATGGGTAAATACTCCATTCTTTTCAAGCGCATTAGAGAACTTATTCAATATCGCTTGGAAGAGTATGAAACCAGCAGCCGAAGCGCTCAAGAAACACTGATTTTTTTTTATTTTCTTTAAATTACTAAACAAAAGACTTATAAAATAAATAGTATTAATATTTCTAGTATTTTCAAAATGGATAAAGATAAAACCAAGGAATTAAAGAAAATAGCAAACGAGATAAGAAAAGAATCAATAATCATAACGCACCGTGCACAATCGGGTCATCCCGGTGGTTCTTTATCTGAAGCAGACATTCTAGCAGCATTATATTTCTACAAACTAAACACAAACCCAAAAAAACCACATTGGGAAGATCGTGACAGGTTTGTGTTAAGCAAAGGGCATGCATCTCCTGGTTACTATGCAACTCTTGCTATGAAAGGATTCTTCCCGAAAAAAGAATTAGAGACATTCAGAAAAATAAATAGTCGCTTGCAAGGACACCCAGAACTTAAAGTTCCTGGAGTTGATTTTGCTGGTGGTAGTTTAGGACAAGGGGTATGCTTTGCAAACGGCATCGCTATAGCCGGAAAGCTTGACAAGAAAAATTACAAGGTTTATGTTTTAATAGGAGATGGAGAAGCACAAGAAGGAGCTGTCTGGGAAGCTGCCATGGCCGCTGCCCACCATAAGCTTGACAATCTAGTCGTTATTCTTGATAAGAACCAAGTACAGGAAACCGGAAAAACAAAAGATGTAATGAACATAGACCCTGCACCGGATAAATGGAAAGCATTTAACTTCCATGTTTTTGATATTGATGGCCATGATATGAGGGAAATTATCAACACTCTCGACAAAGCCGACGATGTAAAAGGAAAACCAGTGATGATAGTAGCTAATACGATCAAAGGAAAAGGAGTGTCCTTTATGGAACTGAATCACAAATTTCACGGCAAAGCTCCTGACGACGAGCAATTCGAAAAAGCAATGGAAGAGTTAAATAAAAATGACTGAGGAAAAAGCAACAAGAGAAGGATACGGAGACGCATTAGTAGAGATAGGGAAGAAAAACCCTCATGTAGTTGTAGTAGATGCGGATCTTGGAGATTCAACCAAAGCAGAAAGTTTTGGAAAGCAATTTCCTGATAGGTACATCACTGCAGGAATCGCAGAGCAGGACCTTGTCGGAATTGCAGCAGGGCTTTCAGTATCGGGTAAAATACCTTTTGCCAGTACTTTCGCAATTTTTACTGAGAGGGCATTTGAATTTGTTAGAAACATTGTCTCAAGAAATAAGTTAAATGTAAAGCTTGCAGGAAGCCATGCAGGAATACATACAGGAGAAGACGGCAAAAGCGCACAGGCAATAGAAGATATTTCTATTTACAGGACATTGCCAAATATGGTAGTTATACAACCTTGTGATTATACAGAAACAAAAAAGGCAGTCCATGCTCTTGCAAATTATAACGGTCCGAGCTTTATGAGATTATTAAGAAATCCATTACCAATTATCCACAATGAAAATTACAAATTCAAAATAGGAAAAGGAGAGATACTAAGAAAGGGAAATGACGCAGTAATTTTTGCAACAGGAACCATGGTTCACGAATCATTAAAAGCAGCAGAAATCTTAAAGAAAGATAAGATTGACATTTATGTTGTCAACATCCATACAATAAAACCTATTGATGAAAAATTAATCATAGATTTAGCAAAAAAGACAAATTGCGTAATAACAGCAGAGGACCATAATATAATAGGAGGCCTGGGAAGCGCAGTTGCAGAAGTTCTGTCAGAAAATTACCCATGCATAATGAAAAGGATTGGTGTAGAAGACAAATATGCAGAATCTGGAAAGCCTGAGGAATTGTACGACAAATATGGCTTAAGTGCAAAGCATGTTGCAGAGAAAGTAGGAAAAGTTATTAAAAAGAAAAACTAATTGATATACAAAAATGAAATTATTCCTAGATACAGCAAGCGTCGAAGATATAAAGACGGCAAACGACATAATTCCACTAGACGGCGTAACAACAAATCCAACATTAATCATGAAAGAAGGTCGCGATTACGTTGAAACGCTAAGAGAAATAGCAAAGATAGTCAACGGCCCAATAAGCGCGGAAACTATCTCTTTAGACTCAAAAGGAATGATCAAAGAAGGAAAAGAATTTGCAAAAATACACAAAAACATCGTAATAAAAGTTCCAATGACTCCTGAAGGTATGAAAGCCTGCAGGATTATGTCAAAATCAGGAATAAAAATCAACACCACATTAATTTTCTCAGCAAACCAGGCTTTACTAGCAGCAAAAGCAGGAACTTACCTTACAAGCCCTTTCCTTGGGAGATTGGATGACATAGGAGAAAAAGGCACAGACATAATAAAAGAGATAAGGACAATTTATGATAACTATGGATTCAAGAGCCAGATTCTTGCAGCAAGCATAAGAAATACAGAGCATGTCAAGGAAGTAGCTATGATGGGTGCAGATATAGCTACAATGCCTTACAAAGTATTCCAGGAGATGTTCAACCATAAATTAACAGATAAAGGTATAAAACAATTTTTGGATGACTGGGATAAGCTGCAGAAAGAGCTTAAGAAGAAATAAATAATCCTTATTTTCCCCTAAAACAACAATATATTTAAATTAATTCTAATCCTTTCTAGTCAATATGGAAATAGACAAGACAATATCAACTTTACACACTTTTGAGAGGAAAGTGCTTCCTGTTTTAAAAGAGACAAACTCATTCGAAAAAATAGCTGAAAAAACAGGATTGCAGAAAGTTGAGGTAATGAGAGCGTTGCAATGGCTTCAAAATAAAAAAATCATCAGGGTAAATAAGGCATTAAAAGAGGCTATTAGTCTTGATGAAAATGGACTAAAGTATAGAGCAAATGGCTTACCAGAAAGAAATTTTTTGGGAGAAATAAAACACCCAACACCCTTAAGTATTATTGAAAAAAGATCTCATTTAAGCAAACAGGAATTGGGCATAAGCCTTGGGATTCTCAAATCCAAAAACGCAATAGAAATCAAAAAAGACAAAGAATTAATCATTTCAATTACAGATAATGGAAGAAAAATCCACGACGAACCTTATCCAGAACAAGAATTTCTAAAAAAGAAATTTCCAATGAATACTTCTGAATTAGTAGACCTAGATAAACTTTTATTCGAAAATTTAAAGAAACGAAATAAAGTTATAAAAGTCAGCATTGTAAAAATAATAACTGCAGAACTGACAGAGATAGGAAAGAAAATTATACAGCACGGGATAAAAGAAAAAGACATATTAGATAGATTAACTCCAAAATCTTTAAAGTCAGGAGAATGGAAGAACAAGAAACTGAGAAGCTATGATGTAAAAATCAACGTACCAAATATTTCTGGAGGGAAACAGCATTTTGTCAACCAAGCTATTCAATACATAAAACGTATATGGCTTGACATGGGTTTCAAGGAAATGACTGGCAATAATGTCCAGACCTCTTTCTGGGACTTAGATGCTTTGTTTGTGCCACAAGATCATCCGGCAAGAGATATGCAGGATACTTTCTACATTAAAGACCCAAAACATGGAAAACTTCCGAAAGAATTTGTAAAAAAAGTAAAAGCTGCACATGAAAACGGCTATACAACAGGAAGCAAAGGTTGGCAATATAACTGGTCAGAAGATATAGCAAAGGAAAACTTACTAAGGACACACACAACAGTCCTATCCGCACAAACATTAGCAAAATTAAAGAAAGAAGATTTACCTGCAAAATTTTTCTCAGTAGGAAAAGTATTCAGAAACGAAACCTTATCATGGAAATCCTTATTTGAGTTTATACAAGTAGAGGGGATTGTTGTCGATCCAAATGCAAACTTCAAGAATCTTAAAGGTTACCTAAAAGAATTCTTTGCAAAGATGGGATTTCCTGATGTGAGGATAAGACCTGCTCATTTTCCTTATACAGAACCATCTGCAGAGGTGGATGTATGGCATCCTGTAAAAAAACAATGGGTCGAGTTAGGAGGATCTGGAATATTCCGGCCGGAAATGGTCAAACCTCTACTGGGAATGGAAGTTCCTGTGCTTGCATGGGGTCTTGGCATGGAAAGGACCATAATGGAGTATTACAATATCAAAGATGTAAGAGATGTCTACAAGAATGATTTGAAACAATTAAAAGAATCAAAAATCTGGATGAAATAAAAAGAAAATGCCAACAATAAACATCAACAAAAAAGTCTTCGAAAAACTTGCTGGAAAAAAGCTCCCAATAGAAAAACTAAAGGACAGAATATCAATGCTTGGTACAGACCTGGAAGATGTAAATGAAAAAGAGATTATCGTAGAGATATTCCCCAACAGACCGGATTTACTTTCTGTTCAAGGACTTGCCAGAGCTTTCTCATCTTTTACAGGCACAAAGACAGGATTAAGGCAATACAAAGCTGAAAACTCAAAAGAAAAGATGATTGTTGACAGATCTGTAGCAGATGTAAGACCATACACAGCTTGCGCTATAGTTAAGGATATGCATTTTGATGATGAAAAGATTAAGGAAGTCATAGATATACAGGAAAAATTGCATATAACCTATGGAAGGAACAGAAAAAAGGCAGCCATAGGAATCTACCCATTCGAAAAAATAAAGACTCCGATAAAATTTCTGGCACAAAACCCAAAAGACATAGTATTCCAACCACTAGAATCCAATAAAAAAATGAATATGTTAGAAATCCTTGATAAGCACCCAGCTGGAAGAGCTTATGGACCTCTACTGAAAGGAATGAAAAAATTTCCTGTTTTCAGAGATGCTAATAATGAAGTACTTTCAGTACCTCCAATAATAAATTCCCATAAGACTGGAAAGATAAATGAAAACACCAAAGAAATTTTCATAGAATGCTCAGGATTTGATTTCAATGTCTTGAAGAAATGCCTTAACATGATCGTAACCTCATTATATGAGATGGGTGGAAAAGTATATTCAATGGAATTAGCCTATGGAAGCAAAAAATACACAACACCAGACCTAAGGCCAGAAGAGATGAAAGTAGACATTGATTACATAAATAAATTACTTGGGCTCAGCCTTAAAGAAAGTGAAATCAAAAAGCTCTTCGAAAGAATGGGTTATGGCTACAGGAACAAAAAAGTCCTGATACCTGCTTACAGGACAGATATAATCCATCAATCAGATTTAGCAGAAGACATAGCAATAGCATATGGTTATGAAAACTTCCATTCCACAATACCCAATGTAGCAACAATTGCCCAGGAAGACAAGTTTGAAATCTTCAAGAGCAAGATATCTTCCTTATTGATAGGTCTTGATTTGATGGAAACCAGCACTTACAATCTCACCAATAAAGAATTCCAATGCAAAAAGATGAATGCACAGCTGCAATTGATTGGGCTTGCAAACTCAATATCTTCTGATTATGATATGCTAAGAGCCTGGATTGTACCCTCATTGATGGAGATACTGAACAATAATAAACACCACGAGTACCCGCAAAAAATATTCACAATAGGGACAGTCTTCAAAAAAGACAGCAGCTCGGATACAAATATAGGAGAAGATCAGAGGTTAGCTGTTGCAATAGCCTCAGAAAACACAGACTACACAGAAGTCAGGCAAATCCTTGATTATTTATTCAGAAGTTTAGGATTAAAATATCAAATAGCAGAGGTTGAACATAGTTCTTTTATTCCAGGAAGAGTCGCAAGAGTCATAGTAAACGGGAAGAAAATAGCTTATATAGGAGAGTTAAATCCTATAGTTCTGCAAAACTGGGAATTAGAAGTTCCGGTATCTGCTTTTGAGCTGAATCTGACAGAGTTATATGAGATTGTTACTTCTTAACTGTTTTTGTCTCTTTCTTAGAGTCTTCCTTTTTAACTTTTTTAGGTTCTTTACTTTTTTCTTTTGTCTTAACTTCCTTTTTCTCTTCAACCAAGCCCGCTTTCTCTTCTAGGCTGGAACCTTCTTTCTTCTCAACTTTTTCCTCTTCTTTCTTTCTCTTGAAAATATCCATTAATTTCTTCTTCTCTTCTTTTTGCTCCCTTAACTGATCAGGAGTCTTTCTTTTCTTCCTTGGCCTTTCTGTTTTTTGTTTTGGCTTCGTTTCCATGACTTTTAAGCCAAGTTTCTCGAATTCTTTCTTTATATCCTCGTGAGAAGTATTTTTCTTTATTTTTATCATGTCTTTCAAAGGCTCAATATGTAGGATATTACATTTTCTACGCCTAGTCTCGCCATCTATTAACACGAGCTTATCATCAAGAATATCTACAATAACGCACTTTAAGCCAGCATCTCTGCCAGCAATCTTTAAACATAATCTTCCAACTTCAATCATTTTATTTCTCCAATCTCAATTTTTTAGGATCTGTCGCCAAAACCCCATGAGATTATTCTCTTGTCTTTTTTTTGAAAACGTCCCTCATAGCACTAGAACTTAAGTTTCCCCCATACGGTCTGGAAGGCCTTTTCTTCGATTTAGAAAATCTCTTCATATCATCCGGCCTTTCTCTTAAAACACCCTTTAAAGTCTGTCCAGTAACATGACATCTGCCTAACTTGTGCTTTCTTTCCCTATAATGAGATTTAGTCTGTCCACCAGGAACTTTTATCTGCAATCTCCTCAGGCTTCTGGACCTTTTGTATGGTTCTGACATGCTCTTTGGAAATCAAAATCCTTTTATAAATCTTTTGCCTAAAAAATCTTACCATTTAGTATAGAAATCTTTATATATAAAACAAGACCATTGGAACTCTTAGGACAATGAGAGCTAGATACGATAAAAGAGGTGTAAGTCCGTTAATAGCAACAGTTTTGCTAATTTCTTTTGCTGTAGCTCTTGGCTCTGTGGTGCTTAACTGGGGAAGAAACCTTGACATTGCAAAGCCCGGCGACATCTGCACAGGTATAAGCATGAAAATAAGGAACGTAGGGGATTCACAAATATGTTATTCTGGACAGGGGGAAAACGCTTACATCAACTTCATCATTGATAATGATGGAAGCAAAAACATTGATGGGCTTGGCATATGGGTTACTGGAGAAAAAGGAACGAAACTGCTGGACTTCAACGATTTTTCAATCAAAAAGGGAGAACTCCGAGATATTAAAGACAATTCGATAAAGTATGACCTTAGCGCTTATGGAGCTATAAAGCAGATTCAATTCTTCCCAAAAGTAAAAACTGACGATTCTATAGAGCTTTGTGCAAGAAATTCCATTAAAGCAAGCAATATCAAGGCATGTTAGAAAAAACTTAATAGACTTTGATGATCTTCCTTATAATGATACTAAACAGTATTGAGAATATTATATAGCTTCCCAGCCACCCTATCTTCCAGCCAAAGAGGTTAAGCAGTTTCTTAGGTTCGTGTTCAATCTCAATGGTTTTTACAACACCGTCATTTACCCTCTTTATTGGCTCCTTGTACTTATTCTCAGAAATTAAAACTTCCTTATTGTATTTTTCCCCATCAAAAATATACTCAAGAAGATATTCTCCATTTTCACCATTTAAGATCCATTTAACCTGCCCATCCTTGATTTCTTTTATTTCGCTCCCATCAACTATAATTCCCTCAGGAACACTTAATTCTATTGCCCCTTTGACGTTCTTATCAAAAGTTACAGTAGTTGTAAAATCTTTTCCTGCTGTGATAGGATCATAAGCAAAATTCGCACTCATCCAGCTGAAAATTATTATTATTGGAAGTATTGAATACAAAGTACTCTTCATAGATTGCATCATGTATTTCATATTAGTCTGCATAGCTCTTTTTTGAACTGCCATAGCCTTATCAGGTTCTTTCTTCAATTCTTTGACTTCCCTTTGGAACTCTTTCATCTCTTCCTTTAATCGCTTCATCAGATCTTGATTTGTAGTGTACTTGTAAACAACAGTTATAACCAACGAAATCAAGAAAGACAGTATAATTACAGCCCAAAGAGTAGGGAGATTGAGCAAGGGCGAAAAAATAGGGTCTAATATATTTTCAAAGCCCATTTACCCGCCACCCATAAACTTTCTCATCATCGGATTCATGTCCATCATGTGTTGTTTTGAAATCTCTTCGTATAGCTTATATATAATCATTACTGCCAGCAAAATACCAGTACCAGAACTCAAAGTCCCGGTTATATCTGCAAATCCAGCTAAAAATCCGACAGACAGTCCTCCCATTATTGTCAAAGGCCAGATATATCTCTTCAGAAGTGTTTCAAGAACCCTTTCATCCCGTCTAAATCCCGGAATCTGCAATCCTGAGGACATCATCTGTTTCGCTTGGCTCCTTGCATCCATCCCTGCAGTTTGGACCCAGAAAATGCTGAACACCATAGCTCCTAGCATAAGAAACAGTACATAAACTAAAGCCTGTAGATATGGAGCCATTCCAATAAAGAGAGTTTGCTGTTGAATAATGGACCTTACCAGATTTATTGGCTGTACCCAATAAACAAATCCGCTGCTTGGCTGTCCTAAAGCATTGAAAGTACCTAACAATGGAATTCCCCTATTGTCAAGAAAACTTCCCAATAATTGAAAATTTGCTATAAGCGCAGAGACTAATATCACAGGTATAACGCTTGTATAAAAAAAGGACAGTGGCCAGCGAACACCATGACCTCTAACCATACCAAAGGATAAAGGTATTTCTACTTTCATTGCCTGGGCAAAAACAACCATAACAAAAACTAAAGCAGTAAACAGCAAGGCAGATACCATAATTCCTGCAGTTACAGGATCCCTTGCAGCCAGGCTCTGGAATAGTGCAGGAACCGCACCGGCAGAATAAGTCAAGCCTGCTATGCCGCTAGGCCCCGGAAGCCAGTTAAAAGCCTGCACAAATATTCCTTTGCTGACACCTGCAGCTATGAATAATCCTATACCTGAACCAAAGCCCCACTTGCTGACAACCTCATCCATAAATAAGATCATTATGCCCCCTAAGAAAAGCTGAAAAATCAAGATTAGCTGAAGTTGACCGTATATGGGTGTGCCAATAAATCCGGCATCAGGTGACAAACCACCCATCAAAACAAAAATTGCAGCCTCAAATATTATAAAAAATATAGCCATCAACTTTTGCAGCCCCTGAAAGGTCTTTTTCCCCTCAGGTTGAGTAAGGTCAAGCTTCAAAATCCCGGATCCATTAAGCAGTTGCAATACAATAGAGGCAGTAACTATAGGGCCTATTCCCAAGCTGATGATGCTTCCAAATTCAGCTCCAAGAATGACCGAAAAGAACTGGAACCTCTCTAATTGGTTTTGTCCCAGGCCAAACAAAGGCATTACTCCAAGAATAAAGAAGATAACCAAAACAATCAGAGTCCACTTAGACTTCTCTTTAAATGACAAGAATTTTTGAGATGGAGCCTCAACTTCCGGCAAATTATTTAAAATAGATTTCCAAATAGACATTTTAGTGCAAAATTTATTTTAATAGGATAACTTCCCCACCGCTATTTTTTATTTTTTCAACGGCCTTCTTGGAAGCGTGAGGAATCTTTATTTTGTATTTATTTAATGCTTTTCCCTTGCTTAAAAGTTTGTTAAAGCCTAGTTTCCCAAGATCAACAGAAAATGAGTCATTTTCTTTGTTCACTATATCTTTTGGCAGTCTTAATATATTCTCATCTAAATAATCTATATTTACTGCCTTAATGTCTCTTCTATTTTTGCTTGTAAATCCATGTTTCCCAAAATATTTTTGTTTCCATATAGAAGGTTTTTTACTATCTGATCTTTTACCACTTCCAGCCATTCCTTTACCTCCTCTATTTCCGGAACCTCTACGCTTTTTTTTAGAGCCTCCTCCATGAGTCATACTTCCCCTATACCTTGAAACTTTCTTTCTTTTATTTACTGTCACTTAAATCATCCTCATTATAAGATCATTAATCTTATCTCCTCTATAATCCAAAGCCCCTCCATTTTGAAACGAAGCTTTTATCCCTTTTCTTCCATATCCTTTTCTCGGGCTGTTTAATCTGAAGACTTTCTTTGATCCAGCTTTTCTTTTGTCTGCTAAAGCACCATATGTCTTCTCATCTATATCTCCCCACGTGACATAATCCTTAACTTTTTTAATCATGCCGACATAGCTGGCATTCTTTGGAACAACAACACAATAATTTTTTTTATGCAAATTCAGCTTTTCAAGAGTACCATCAATATCATATTTTATTCCAGTAACTCCTCTAACCCTAACAATTGCAAACCTTTCAGAAGTCTCTGCTGCTTTTTTGCCAACTTCTTCTTTAGCGTTTTCTTCCTTATTCTCCTTATTCATCTTGTGATACACCCTTCCCTTCTACGACACCTAGTTTTTCAGCAGTTTCTTTTTGTATTTTCACATCAGAAAGTTTCTTAAGAGCATCGAAACAAGCCCAGATTAGGTTTGTTTTTGTACCAGTCTGGCCAAAAGTCTCGGACCATATGTCCTTTATGCCTGCAATCTTAAGGACTTTACCACATTCCCCTTCTATGCATAATCCAGTGCCTCTTGGAGCTGGAATAAGTCTTATCTTCGAAGAGCCGCATTTACCTTCAATGGCAAAAGGGATTGAATTAGGCTCAGAACTGACATCCTGCCACGAGCCATTTCCTCTGATAATCTTAATTATATTCAGTTTTGCATTTCTTGTGGCTTTTTCTCTTGCAGGTACTGTTTCTTTACTCTTGCCATAACCTATGCCCACGTAACCGTCACCATTACCAACTATCGCAAAAGTTCCGAATTTAGGCTTGTTTCCCTCCTGTGTTTTCTTTTGTGTTTGTCTGAAAACACGCCTCTGGCCGCCGCCAAACTTACCTTTTGATTGTCCAACAAGCAGAAGATCTGTGGTTAAATCTGGCATCAGTATATCCACAATCTCACGTTCCAGAATTTTTAACCTATTGTCCAGTATATGGTCTATATTATCAATTTCTCCAGTCTTCACTTTCATTCCAAGGGATGTTTTTGGTTTCCACGCTTCTTTATCGAATTCTTTGGGTTTGTCCACCCTGTTTCCCCTATTCCAATTAGCCTTGCCCCTTTTAGAAGGGCCCTTACCTTTATCCCTATTTGATTTATCTTCTGCCATTTTATTTAGTTGATTTTTTATCGATGTTATTTTTTACTTCTTCAAAATTTTTGACAATATCTACTGGATCTGTATTGTTCTTTGCATAAAATCCAAATTGTTTTTTAAATGATACTTCATCTTTTTTTAATGTCACTCCATAATCTGCTATGTGTTTTCCCATAACTCGCTCTTTGCTTGGAAGGATTTCTTTGCTATGAGGTATTTTCAATCCTGCATCTAAAGCTCCAGTCAAAACTCCATATATTCTGGAACCTTTTATGGATTTATTAAGGCCTATATCAAAAATAATTTCTCCAAACTTTTCACCGGCATGCTTTCCTAGTAAAAACCCAACCAGATAAGCCGCAGGCAAATTTCCGGAATTATATTTCCACCCAATTTTTTTTAAGCTGGACGAATGAGCAGAGACTCTAACCAAATCCCCTTTTTTATCATATTCTGTTATGCTGGCTTGTATATTCTTTAATGATCTCCTGACTACAAGTCTTGGCTTTCTGGACGCAAGTATCTTAAGTCTTTTCCTGTAATTAGTAGATCCTTCCCGCTTTCTTCTTAACTGTAGAGTATAAATCTTAGTTTTTTTCATTCGTTAAAATTTCCTCAAATTTTTACATTGAAAAAATAAATCAGTGATTTGTTTTTTCATTTTTAATCCCACGTTCTTCTATGAATAGTTTTATGTGTCTCTTACTCCTGAAAAACCCACCTTTACTTTTCATGTACAAAGACCTGTAAGAAGATACATCAATAACTTCTTTGTCTCTGAGATTCTGCAAAAACTTTCTTTGTATCCTGACACTGTTAATCCATTTTCTTTTTTTACTTAATCTTGCCCGCTTGCCACCTTTTGTAGATCCTGCACCACCCCTTCTTCCCTTACTTTTCTGTTGTTTTCTCTGCCTGATCCTGTATCTTGAAATTCCCCTAATTTTTTTATTCTTAATGGCTTTATCTTTTATTAGGGATTTTATATCTGCCTTTGTTATAGCCTCTTTTATCTCGTCCAACCTATTTGAATCTAGCCAAATGTCATTTTCAGACGCTTTCAACAACTGCGCGGCAAGCCTTTTTTGTATCTTTAATTGCATTTTATCTTCCTTTTTTAGTCAAAACCTTGTCTTTTTCTTTTTTCTCTGCTTCTTTCTTACCATCATCACTTACTTTTTCGGTTAGTTTTCCCTCTTTCTTTTCCTCTTTTACATCTTTTTTCTTGTTCTTTAATTCATCCTTTTTCTTTTTCCTTGAATTGATATCTTCTTCTATCTTTTTTATAAACTCATCAGTGTTTTTTATATTTGAAATCACAAAGCTTTTTTCTTTAGCTTTTTTCAAGATACCCAACCGTTTTTTGTTGCCTAAAGACGATGAGATTATAATGCAGCTTTGTTTCGAATCTAATCTCTCCATATCTTTCAATGAACTAATTTTTGATTGCACCAGTCCAGTCTTATATAGCCCTCTTACACTCTTTGGGCTCCTGTATCCTTGTGATACTCCTCTTGCCCTGCCCTTAAGCTTCAATCTTATCTTCGAATGTAATCCTGTCGGCCGTTTCCATCTTCTTTCCAGCCTTTTCTTTTTATGGGTGTCCTGCCTGATAAAATCAGGTTTTTTGTCCTTAATTTGCTTTCGTAGCTCTAGCAGTTCTTTTGTAGGCAGCATTTCTATTTAATCTCCTTGTTGTCTTTCATAATTATCCAAAGCCCATCCTGGAAAATTCTTGCGTCGTATCCTGTCCTTCTAGTAAGAAGCTCTATATCTGCACTTACCTGTCCGGCAATCTCTTTAACCGGGCTTTCTACAGTAATATTATCACCCTCCACTTTTACATCAGCGCCAGGCTTTAATTTAAGTGTTCTAGGGACCTTTTCTCCAAGAAAATTTTTTACAATTAGCTCATTATTACTTACAACCACGTTCATCGGGAAATGCCCGGAGCATATCTTTAACATATACTTATGTGCTTCTAAGCATCCATCCATCATATTCCTTACATGGGATGCATATGATTTAATGACTTTCTTATTCACTTTATTTGATTTGGAAGCAGTGAGTATGATTGCACCGTCTTTATGCTCTATTGTAATATTCTTATTTGAAAACTCCCTTTTAGCTTCCCCTTTCGTACCTTTTAATGTCAATACATCTCCCTCTAGCTGCGTACTTACTTTGTCCTGTAATTTTATTTCCACTCTCAAAGTTTTCTTCTCTTTGCCTTTCATCTTTAATAACAATAAGCCAGAAGCTTTCCTCCAACATTCTTTTTCTTTGCCTCTACATGCGAAATAATGCCCATAGGTGTAGATACAATCAGCATCCCCATATCTCTCGCTAAAAGATATCGCTCTTCAAACCTTTCAAATTGGTCCTTTTTTATGCTATGCCTTGGTTTTGTGACACCACATTTGTTTATGTTGCCTAAGAGATTTAATTTTAATGCAGATCCTTCTGCCTCTTTCATCTCCTCAAAATCTCCAACATAACTGCCTTCTTTCATAACTTCGAGGACTTTCTTTATGATTTTTGAAGAAGGTTTGATTATGCTTTCCTTTCTTCCTGCTTTCTCATCTGTCAAAATAGATGATAATGCATTTGCCAATGGATCGTTTAGTGACATTTTTAACCTCAATTATACTTTTTAAAACCAAGTTTAGTTGCAGTATCTCTGAAAGCCTGCCTGCATAAGTCTAGGCCGTACTGGCTTATATGACCGCTTATACGTCCAGTCATACGGCACCTTTTCGTTGCCTTTCCGCAACTCCTTTTTTTAGGAGTGTTATGTTTAATGTATTTTTGCAGTTTTACCGGTTTAGCTTTAAGTTGTTTGAATACCTTCCTATAATTACTGTAAGTCATTTTTACTCCCCCACCTTAAGATTAAAATTATTTTTCATAAAATCCATAGCTTCTTCTTTTTTTATCCTGTGATTTTTTGGTATGACCCTTCTTTTCAACGCTCTTGTCTTTATCCTGAATCCGCTTCTCTTTAATGTTATACATACTTGAAGGCCCATAATCCCTATATCTGGATCATACTTTGCTCCTGGAATGTCAATGTACTCTCCAATCCCAAATGAGATATTCCCTTCATTGTCTATATTACTCTCTTGTAAGGTATTATCTTTTGCTTCGAACAATCTTTTTAACAGTTCTATTGCCTTTTCTTTCCTCAATGTCAGCTTGCACCCTATTGGAAGTCCAAGTCTCAGGCCCCATTCCTGGATTCTTTTTCTTGCAAAGGTTTTGACAGGCTTATACCCTGTGATATTGTTAATAAGCTTGACACTTTTATCTAACTTAGTCTGATCTTTACCTGCACCTATGTTTAAGGTTACCTTTTCCACACTTATCTGCCTCATCGGATTCATTTTAATCTGATAGTTTTATCAATGGTTTATCTTTCCCTATTGGGAATGCATATTCTTTTAGGGTCTCAATAGTATCTCCCGTTTCTGTGTTGTATAGGATTCTATTCCCGATTATATCCTGAACTTTCCCTATCTGGCCAATGTGCCTTCCGCCTGTAAGGCATATCATAATATTCTTATCAAGACTTATTTTTTCCTTGATATCATTTTTCTTCCCAAGATCCAAAAATATTGAATCCCCAACCTTATATACCTCTTCTTTTGCAAATATATTTCTGCCGTCATGCAGGTTCAATTGTACCTTACCTTTTACAGCAGTTTTTCCTATAATCTTGCATGGTTTAATCTTGCTTTCTCCTTTGTCTATTTTAACAAGAGAGAGTTTTCCTTTTTTATCCAAAACAACCCTAAGATGTTCACCTGCATCGTTTAACGATAAGATATCAAATAACCCTACTGGAAATCTATGGTCCTTTCTCGTGATTCCATCAACTTTTACATCTCTTTTTTGAAGTATAAATTTAACTTCCCTGTTGCTGTCTGCGTAACCAAGAATATCTCTTAAGATGACATTAATGGGTAGAGACATAGCTTTCTTATGAGTGCCCGGACTAGCCTTAGTGATGGATTTTATGCCCTTCCTTTTTATTTGCCAGGTTTTTGGGGCAAAGTGTCTTTTTAGGTGTGCCATTTTACTTCCTCTCAAAAATTTTGTTTCTCATTTTATCATTCACGTCAACTTCAGTCACGATCAAATTTGATGGATTTAACGGATATCTTGCTTTTGTACCATCTCTCTTTACAATCTCGATTCCACCAACATAAACTTGAGTTTTTTTTACATCAACTTCATCAATCTTGCCTGTTTTGTCCCTAAACTGCCCTCTCGTAACTTTAACACTATCCCCCTTTCTCAGATTTATGCTTCTTTTCTTGTATTTTTCTCGTAACTCTTTTGATAAGTGCGCGCCTACAAATTTCTGTTTTATATGCAGCGGAGCGTTGTGCCTGTACTTTCTTTGTTTCCTAGATTGTTTGCTCCTTATCCACGAACTTGAAAATTTTGTTTTCATTTTTTACGCGCCCGATTTTACATTACCGCACGAAACAGTCTCGGGATATCTCAGATATCCCCATACGCTAGTGTGCAGGCATGCACAATATTATACCACAATACTCGCTATCTTAGCAATACCTGGCCACCTCTCAGTTACTTCCTTAGCAATAGCTCCTTTGAATATAGTTCCTTTTGGATTTCCTTTATCATCTTTAAGGACAACAGCACTGTTATCCTCAAACTTTATTCTCGTGCCGTCAGCTCTTTTGTACTCTTTTTTCTGCCTGACTATGACTGCAAAAACAACTTGTTTCCTCATATCAGGTCTTCCTCTCCTGACAGATGCCACAACAAGATCTGCAACCCCTGCCGCAGGATTTTTCCCTTTTGTAGTCTTGCTTCCAACAACTGTAAATACCTTAAGGAGCTTAGCTCCTGAATTATCGCATGTCTCCAGTTGAGTCCCTACAGGAATTCCTTTTGTTATCTTTGATTTTATAGCCTGCATTTATGCCTGCACCTCTGCTTTATCCTCTTGATTATCGCTCTTCAATTCTTCCTTTTCCTCTTCTCTCTTAAATTTGGATTCTTCCTCAGCTTCCATTCTTTCTTTGAATCCTTTTTCCTTACCTAAAACTTCAACAACCACAAAATTTTTGGTTTTGCTCAATGGCCTGCATTCCATAATCCTAACAATATCCCCTTCCTTCGCACTTATTGATTCTGGATTATGGGCTTTAATCCTGCTTTTCTTTTTCTCATATCTTTCATATTTTTTCAGGTAGCCTTTCCTTTCCCATTCTACTGTCACAGTTTTCTGCATCTTGCTGGCAGTCACGGTTCCGACAAAAATTCTGCCTCTGAGTTTTATTCCTTCACTTACCTGTTTGCTCTTGCTCTTTTGTTCCTTTTTTGCTGTTTTTTCTTTGCTGTTCATTTTTCAATATTCTTTGATGATTATTTAACCTCAATAGTATCTGGGGCAAAACCCATCTTGACTAAAAAGCCCTTGACTTTGTCCTTGTGGTTACCTTGCAGCTCTATCTTCCCCTTTTTTGCTGTACCGCCACATGCAAACTGCTCCTTAAGCTTTTTTGCAAGGTCCTTGAGGCTTATCTCCTTCTCATCGATGCCTTCAATTATGGTTGAAAATTTCCTGAATTTCTTCCTTTCGAGGTAGATTTTTATTATCTGCCCTTCCTTTGTGATTGTTTCCCACGTACCGAGCTCTTTTGGTAAGCCAGTTATTGGATCTATTTCAGTCATGCCTTTTTACCACCTTCTGGGTCCTTCTTTGTCCCGCTTTTTTGCATTTTCTCATTTTCTATCGTAAGCATCCTAGCAATGGTCTTCTTTACTTCCTTTACCTGTCCTGGATTTTTAAGAGCAGTTCCTATTGCCACCTGTGCATTCATCTTAACCAACTCCTTCTTAAGCTCCAAGATCTTTTCATTAGTTGTGCTTTTATCCAAACTTCTTATTTCCTTAGCCTTCATTTTCTTTTACTTTCTCGTCATTCTTTTCAGCAGACTCATCCTTTTCACTCTTTTTTGCTGCAGCCTTCTTCTTCGTTTTTGGTTTATTCTCTTCCTTCTCACTCTCTTCTTTAGTTTCTTTTTCGTCTTCGATTTCCTCAACTTTCTCTTCTTTTTCCTTGATAAGCTCAACTTTATCTGGAAGCTTTGTCCCAGGAGGCATTATACTAACCTTTACCCCTACAATCCCAGTCTTTAATTTTGCCTGCGTATGTGATTTATCAACAGCAACAATTGATATATCTCCACATTTCTTAAGGTATCCTGAATAGAATCTCCAGGATTTGGCACGGCTGCTTGGTATCTTACCGCTGATTATTATCTCAATACCCAAAGCTCCTGCGCTCATAACATTCTCCATTGTCTTATGGCCTATTGCCTTGAATTTCTGCGGCCCAAATCTTTCCAATGAATCTGTTATTCTTTCAGCAACAATATTGGCATCCAGATTGACATCTTCCACTTCGCTTATCTCTATCTGGGGATTTTCAAGCTCAAATCTTTTTTTCAACGTTTTTGTAAGTTCTTTTATATTCTGCCCTTTTCTTCCTACTATAAGTCCAGGTCTTGAAGCATAAACAACAATCTTTTCCCCAAGAGGTGTCTTCACCATTTTAGTATGACTATGGCCGACATTCTTTAGGCTGCTGCTTATAAATTCCTGTATTTGATATTCCTTGATCTTCTGACTGATAAATTTTCTTTCTATCATTTTTTGTTTACTTCTTCCTTAACTGCTTTTTTTGCTGGTTGCTTCTTCTCAGTTGCTTTTTCCTGCACAACAATCTCCACATTAGTTCTCTTGGCCCTTCTGCTTCTTTTTCTCCCGAAATGCGTGACCAGAGATGCCTTATTTGCGTTTATGTGTGTTATGACTAAATTCGAAGTATTAAGGCCTTTAAATTGAGCATTAGCTTCAACATTGTTTATCAGGTTCAGGATCTCACTAGAAGCTTTTTTAGGGTATCTCCCTGCAGCCATATTCTTCTTATGACCTACATCCTTGTTGAATCTTTTGAAAGGAATTGCTCTGCCCTCATTAACAACCCCATTCAAGGTATTCTTTGCATAATTTATGCTCTTGTTCCTTATGAAATTGCATATCTCTATACTTTGCTTGAATGAAATAGGCAGAGACCTGCCAATAGCTCTGGCCATATTTTCCTTGTTGTAATCTTTTGCTGAATAGTTGTTTGCCATGTTTATTTAACCGATAATGCTGCGCTTGATCTTGTAGCACCGATTCCTGGCGCTGAATGCGCTATTCTTTTTCTTGTCAAGGCAAATTCACCAAGACAATGACCTATCATTTCATCAACGATTGTTACAGGAACAAACTCTTTTCCGCTATGCACTCTTATTACTTTTCCGACCATTTCTGGAAGGATTATCATGTCCCTGCAGTGAGTCTCTACATTCTCTTCATTGTTCTTTATTTTCTTGAGTAAAACTTTTTGTTGATCAGTCAATCCTCTTTTCAGGCTTCTTCTTTGTCTTGCTGGCAGCAGCATAGCTATTTCATTCAGGCTCAGACTCTTTAACTCTTCAAGTGATTTTCCCCTATAACTAAATTCTTTCTTTGCCATTGTTACCTTTTCTTCCCTGTTTTCTTAGGAGCAATCTTCCCCACTTTTCTCCCTGGAGGAGCATTTCTGGAAGCTTGTGTCGGTCCGCTTTTTGATGCCGAACTCGAACCTCCGAATGGATGATCAACAGAGTTCATTGATGATCCTGAAACATGAGGCCATAACTTATTTTTCGCTTTCATGGCATAATACTTTTTACCAGCTTTCAAGAACGGTTTTTCTTTTCTGCCGCTACCTGCAATTATGCCTATAGTGGCCCTGCAATCAGGTAAAAATTCCTTCCTTTTTGTAGAAGGCATCTCAACAACAACCATATTCCTCATCTTAGTGATTATCTTTGCAGACCCTCCTGATGATTTTACAAATTTTCCACCGTCTCCTGGAAGAGATTCTATGTTGTAGATGGTAATCCCTTCAGGTATATTTTTCAAAGGCATCACATTTCCATTCTTTACATCAACTTTGTCTCCCATTTCCACGGTCTCGCCGATTCTTACTCCTTCCGGAGCCTGCATCAAAACAGTATTGCCCTCTTCAAATTCTATTTGTGCAAGAGGGGCATTATGCCCTTGGGAGTGCACCAAATCAACAATTTTTCCAGTCAAAGTTTTTCCATCATACCTTGCATATTTGCTTTCTCCCTTGTACCTAAAACTTGGAGCCCTGTATCTTGGGCTTCCTTTTCCCCTTGCTTGCTGTATTAAGTTTTTACCCATTTTTACACACCTACATCAATCCAAGCTGAGTCGCAATATCAATAGCAGGACTTTCATTTGAAAACTTCACATAAGCCCTTTTTTCTCCGCCTTCTATATATGTACTGACACTCTCAACTTTCGTTTTAAACATATCCTCTACCGCGTTCTTTATCATCTTCTTATCAGCATCTATATCAACTACAAAAATCAGCTTGTTCTGGCTTTCCATAAGCCTTATCGATTTTTCCGTTGACAACGGATATTTTACAATTTTGTATGGATCCATTTTACCTGAATAATTTCTCCTTTTCCAAAGTTTCAATAGCCCCTGTTGTCCATAAGGTCAATCTTCCAGGAACCTCTCCAGGAGCAAGTACACTCGCATTTAGATTTTTTACATTGATTATTTCTATGCCAGGAATATTATCTGCAGCTTTCATTATCTTTCCCTGCTTTGAAACAACAATTAAAGGACCTTTTTTTGTTTTATATTTTCTACCTCTGTGTTTTCCTTTTCCACTCCTGATAATCTTTTTATCTACCCTTTCCAGTTCTTTACTTAATCCAAAAGCATTCAAAGATTGCATGACTTCTCTAGTCTTGCTTAGATCCTCAAACTTTTTGTCCAATATGAATGGGTAATTTTCAGGGACTATATGCCCTCTCTTCTTGACAAGATCACTTACCACTGTAGCTGAAATGCCTGCTCTTATGGCCAGTTTCCTCTCCTTTTTGTTGATTTTTTTAACAAATTTTTTCTCTGATTTTGGAGGGTGAGCTCTCCTTCCACCTATGGTATTTGGTGAGACTGCTCCAACCCAATACATTCGTGTTCCTCTTCTTGACAATACCTTTCTTGGCGTCCTGGATATTCCAAAGCCATACATACCTCTGTATTTCCTCCTCCTTTTTGAAAGATTTGCAGAAGATCTCTTACCAGCCTCAGGTGTAGCACCGTAAGGGAGTATTTTACTGCTCTGCAAAGCAAGGACTGCCCTGCTCACTAAATCTTGCCGTATATCCTCATCAAATTGTTTAGGCAAGTCTATTTCTCCAGTTTTCTTCTTTGTTGTATCTAAAATATCCAGTTTCATCTTTATGCCTTAATATCTAGATTAATGTGTTGTATAGTTGGAACCTCGCTAGGCCTGATCTTATTCGGCACAAGAGGATTATTGAATCTTATCAATCTTTTTTTAGGCCCTATTACAGAACCTTTGACAAGAATATAGGAATTTTTAACAACCCCGTACTTCTCAAAACCTCCTTTTTTAGTTATATCTTCTGCATTCCCGATTTTCAAAAGCCATTTGTTACGCTCTGTCCTGGTATGATGTCCCATCTTTCCAGCTTTTGCTTGTCTCCACATGATATGCCCCTGGGAAATCCATCCACCAAGGCTTCCAGGATTCCTTCTGCTTTTCTCTGTTTTGTGGTGCTTAAGTGCAATTCCGAATCTTCTTACAGGACCCTGCACACCTTTACCTTTAGATACAGCATGTATGTCCAATTGCTGACCTTCTTTGAAAACTTCAGAAACAGTAACCTCTTTTCCGAGCTTTTCTTTAGCGTAATTCAATTGCTCTTCTTTGCTACCGCCGATACCAACCTCAAAAATTTCTGGCTTTTTCTTTCCAATACCCGTTACTCCAGGAGTTGTATGCACCAGCAATCTGATATAATCAAAATCTTCAGGGAATTTCTTTTCTTTCTTCTGATTCTTCGGTAAACTTATTGTTCTCTTAAGTTCTTTATCAAGATTTTCAGCAGGAATCTCAGAAACAAGCTTTGAACCGGAAATTGTGTTTTTGTAGAATTTTATAGAAGCAGTTTTTAGTGGAGGGCATTCGATGATTGTTGCCGGACAAAAGATGTCCATGCCTTTTGTTGTTGATGTTTTTCTGTTGTCGCTAATCACCAGATGAGTCATGCCGACCTTGTAGCCCGCAAAACCCAGGAGTTTTGCTTCCTTTGTTTTAGCCCAAGTTCTGACTCTAGCAAAAACTCTCTTGGCCCTTTTCCTTGGCCAATACTGCAAACTTCCTTTTCTCGGACTTCTTTTCTGTGGCATCTTAAATTGTTAGCTTTAATCACCCCTGAATGCATAGACAAACATGAATAAAGTAATTGTCTATGCAAAAAAAGCCTTTTACTGATACCCTTTTGTAGAAAACAGTCTAAAAAAACTGTACTGAAAAGGATATCTTTTCAGGCTGATTTTAAGAATTGGGTAATGCACCTTATTTATAAAGGTTGCTATATTTATAGAATAAAAATAATCCAATAATTATTGAGATTAACGACACTATAAATCCAAAAACAAAACTATTAGGCAAATAATAAAATACTATTTCCCTATTTCTTTCAATATCAGTTCCAATTAAACCATTGACATTCTTAACCTCTCCATCTTTAACTTTCCACCCTTTCACATAATTCTGATTCAACACCAAAGTTCCGGATTGATCAGTTTCAACAATCACCTTATTTGGAGAAAAATAAGTTATCTGCTGTGTTTTGTTGTTCTCAAGCATGTAAGTCATGCCAATAAAATTGCTATATGCAGCAGGACTTCCGGTATCAAACTCCGGAATAGCTTTGAGTTCTGGTTTGACTCTTTCAAAGCAATTAACAATCCCTAAATTAGACAAAAATATAGGGTACTGTGTTTTTTCTCTGTCCCCAGTAACCTGGGTAAATTCCTGTTCTTCTACTTCTAAAGGTTCCCTTACAAAAGAATGCTCAAATAATTGAGAATTGACCAAAAACAAATCAATAAAAATTATTAAAGCAAACCAAGCTAAAATTATCTTTAAAACATTGAATTTCCTTTTTCCAAAATCAAAAAATATTCCTTTATTTTCGAAAATTGATGTAAACTTTCCGATAATCAAAGATGATGAAAAAACAAATACTGTTAAAAATCTTGACGGCCCATGCAGGTCAGACATGAACGGAAGTTGCCTAAGAACTTCCCAAATATTTATTATGGAATTATTCCCCCACGCTATAAAGAAAAATATAATCGCAATCAGGATTAATGGCCACTCTTTTCTAAACAATAAAACAGAGCCTAATAAGAATAATATTAGTGGTATGAATCCGATGTAAGCATGATATTCATGCCAGCCCCATATAACTCCATGGCCGTTTATGCTGTAATCATACATATAATCCATACGTAACTCTACATCCCTAAAGGTCAAAGCATCAAAAATCTTTTTAAAATCACTATCTTGTATATCTTTTTTCACAAAAGAGTGCTCGTTTGTAAATTCAATCGTAGGAATTAACTTTATAGAACTAAATAGAATAAATAATAAAAAAATCATAAGTATATTTTTCAGATAAACTAGTCTTAACTTCTTCCAACCCTTCACAGTCATTAAAATAGAATAAAAAACCAAAAAAAGAGCAATAAAAAACAGAGGATAAACACCTCCGCTTAAAAAAATAAATGCCATGAATAAGGAACTCAAAAAAATATATTTGATTTGTTTTAGACTCTTCAGATAAAATAGGAAAACATATGGTATCAAAGCCATTTGCACCCATACCGTATGGCCTACAGACAAGTGCATTGCATACAATCCGCTAAGCATGAATACAAAAGAACTTAGGTAAGAAGAAATCATTGAAATGCCCAGTTTTCTAGATAACAAAAACATCCCAAATAATCCAATAACTAAGTAAAACAAAATCAATAATTTTAAACCTAAAACTTCCCCAAAAATCAGGACAGAAATAAACAGAGGATTCAAAAAACTGCTCTGAGGATTCGCAAGCATAGCATTCCCGCCGCAATAATAAGGATTCCACAATGGAAATTGGTTAAATTTCAAAATTGTTTGCTTCGGTACACCATTATACATCAAATGCTGGTCCCAATCATGGATTCCCCAGTTTTTTATATTTTGGAAAATAGGATAAACAAATATTAAGGATATTATAAAGAAAATAAGCAGAGCAACGATCTTATTCTTGTGCATCATTTTTCTTAACATTCTTTCTTGTAAAAAATGTCTTTCTAAGCGCATAACTCACAGGATTTTTTATCTTGCTGCATAAGTTGTCAGGCTTGCAGATTCCAACATCAACATAATACATGCTATTGTTGCAGTTTGGAGGCAAAATCTTTTTCTTTTGGGCTTTATGATATCTCAATTGCCCTACAAGGTAATTTTCCCTTAATGGCTCCTCATTTTTCTTGTTCCATTCTCTAAGATACTTTTCAATATCATCATAGGCCCATCCAAGACTGGTAAGGAAATTTATTAAGACAAACAATGCACGTTTTTTTCCATCTGCTAGACCACTATTAAGTTTTTTTATGCATGGTGGGAAAAAATCTTCAGGCATAGCGCTTTCCGGAATTTCAAACTCTTTTTTTGTTTCTATATTTATCTCTTCTTCCTTATTTGCAGAGAAATCAAAGGCCTGCATCAATAATTTTCTTGCACACCCTTTTACAACATTATCTTTGTCCAAGAATCTAAATTCAGAAACTTTAATATTTTTAGGATCAGCATCTTCTTTTTTAAAATCCAGAACATTATCTGGATTTATTGGAACAGAAACTAAACCTGATTTCTCATGCAGTGAATATGGCATCCTGAATAAATGTCTGGAAGAAATTAAAATAGTATCAATGTTCAGGAAAGGCTCTGCATTTAATTTAGCAATATCATCCCCAAACTTATTTTTTTCATGGTAAGTTATCTTATTAGGGTTTTCCTTTGTTTTTTCTATAATTTTTGAGAAATCATTCTTTTCATATTCCATTATTTTTTCTCCTAAAGGTTTTTTAATCAGTTCTTTAATGTAAAAAGCGATTTTTCTGGCAGCATCGGGGAACATATCTCTTGTCTCATCATTCCCTACTTTCCCTGGAAATGATTCAAATGGAATTCCAATATGAAACCCTTTATTCCCGGAAAATTTGCATGAAATAGATTTTACTTCATTGAACTTTAACGCTTTAATGACTAAATCAGCAGCAATCTTGGAATATTCATAGAAGCTGCAGTCAATATCCAGCACCAAATCCCAGCCAGTCCTCAACTCATCTAGTTCATGCTTCTTGATATTCGAGCTCAATTGCAAAGGATTCCTCCACAGCTCTTCTGAACAATGAAAAGAAGTAGCTTTTTGCTTTGCCAGTTCCAGAATATCATTAGGATTGTTGAGAACATCAGGTCTATTGCCGAATTTATCATTATATCTAACAGCAACCTCTCTGTTTTCTGCAGCCTTGATTATCTCTTCCTGTATGTCCCTCCTTTTATAATGGCTTAGAGTTACATTTAACGGCAGCATATGTCTTAGGTAGTCTTTTTCAGTATTTAATAATTGCTTATTAATCAAAAATTTTAAATAATGGACAATGCCCCAGTAATTTATATGGTATTGACAAAATCAGTAGGAAACCTAAAAGCAGGAGAAAAAGCAATAGATTTTAACCTCAAAGGAATAGATGGAAAAACACATTCTTTAAATGATTTCAAGGACGCAAAAGCATTATTAATAATATTTATATGCAATCATTGCCCTTATGTAAAAGCAAAGCAGCAAATGATAATAGATTTACAGGAAAAACATAAAGATAAAGGTTTAGTTGTTGTAGGTATTAACTCCAATGAATCAGAAAACTACCCAGAAGACAATTTTGAAGGTATGGTAGAAACTGCAAAAGAAAAAGGATTTAATTTTATTTATCTGCATGACGAAACGCAAGAAGTAGCAAAAGCTTACGGCGCAAGTTGCACACCAGATCCTTTCTTATTCGATGCAGAACAAAACCTAGCTTATCATGGTCGTTTGAACAATCAGATGGAACCAGATCAGGAACCAACAGAGCATGACATGGACGAAGCAGTACAAGCAGTTCTTGAAGGCAAAAAACCAAAACACGAGTTTTTATTCTCTTTAGGTTGTTCTATTAAATGGAAGTAATAATTCTAAAACATTAAATTTTTAAATACAAATATCTTACATTTTATAAGGTGGTTTTATAATGATCAATCAATTAAAAACTGTTGTATTACTTGGAGCATTGACAGGTTTATTGCTATTTGTAGGCCAATTAGTGGGAGGAGTATCCGGATTAACTGTAGCCCTAATATTTGCAATAATAATGAATATTGGGTCTTACTGGTTTTCTGACAAGATAGTTCTGAGAATGTACAAAGCTAAAGAAGTTAAAGAGTCAGAAGCTCACAGACTTTATGATATAGTAAGGGAAGTTGTTGAGAAAGCAAAAGTCCCAATGCCTAAAGTTTATATCATCCCTTCTGATGCATCAAATGCATTTGCAACAGGAAGAAATCCAAAACACGCATCTGTAGCAGCAACACAAGGAATATTAAATCTACTTGATGATGAGGAGCTAAAGGGAGTAATGGCACATGAAATAGCCCATGTAAAGAACAGAGATATTTTAATCTCATCTGTAGCAGCAACAATAGCTGGAGTAATTTCTTATGTCGCTTTCATGGCACGCTGGGCAGCAATATTCGGCGGATTTGGAGGTAGAGATAATAGGGAAGGCGGAAACATGGTAAGTTTGTTGTTATTAGCAATTGTAACTCCACTAATAGCAATGGTAATTCAACTTGCTATATCAAGAAGCAGAGAATATCTTGCAGACGCCACAGGAGCTAAAATAATACAAAATTCTAGTGGCTTAGCATCAGCCCTTGAGAAATTACATAACGACACAAACAGACATCCAATGAAGTTGGGTAATCAATCAACAGCCCATATGTTCATCAGCAATCCATTCAGAACAAGAGGAATGATGTCTTTACTAAGTACACATCCACATCATCAAGAAAGAATTAAGAGATTAAATAATATAAAGTTCTAAACCAACCTATACCTTTTTCTCAGCCCAAGAACTTTTCTATGATCTAGATCAGCAACAATCATGCCTTCTTTACCTCTAATTTTTGAATAAATCCTTGAAGGTCCGCAGATATAGCTGTACTTAACAGTATCTTTAGAATAAGCATCATTATAGACAAAATATGCAGAGTTTTCAAAAGCCCTTGCATAAGGAATCTGTTCATAACTTCCTAGTTCGCGTTTATAGTTTACAACATAAGACGGACAGAAAATAATCCATGCGCCTTGTTTTCCCAATAATTTTACGTATTCCGGATAAGCCATATCCCAACAGATTATTATCCCGATCTTGCCAAACTTTGTCTTTACAGCTTTGTTTTTCTTTCCAGTCACTTTTTCTTTCCTTTCATTAATCCACAGATTTACTTTATCATATCGGTAAATTACCTTGCCTTTATCATCAATAAAGAATGCAGAATTGTATAATTTATCATTTTTTAAAATATTAGTTCCAAAAATACAATGAATATTATTTTCTTTGCAAGTTTTTTTTATATCATTAATATATTTTTTAATTGGAATCTCCTTTATTCTTTTTTTATTTCTTAAATGAACCAAACAAGCTTCAGGAAAACAAACAACATCAACATTTCTAGAAGCAGCTTTTTTTATATATTCAATTATCTTATCCAGATTCTTCAAAGTATTCTTTATTACATTAATTTGTGCAGCTGCTACTTTTACCATTTTAGTCTAATGTTTGATAATCCCTATCAACTATATCCTTTATTTTCTCTGCTTTCTTCTTCCCAATCTTTTCAACCTTCTCAAGCTCTTTTTGCTCTGCATTGATGACATTCTTTACACTCTTAAAGTGCTTAAGCATTGGTTTTGATAATCCAGTCCCAATGCCAGGAAGAGAACTTATAACATATTCCTGCTGCTCTTTGATACTTAAATTCTTCTTCTCAGGATGGACATTAAAACTGACTCCAATCTCTTCCTGCTCCCTTTTCGCTATTATCTTAAGCAATGAAGCAGTATCCTTAGTATCTTTTGTGTACAGTATAGGAACGCCAAAATCAACTGCCACTGCAGATAGCGTCCCTCTGATCGCGTTTGCATGCACGTTCCTAACAGAATAAATGTCTTCACCACCCTCAATAACCAACAAAGGCCTCTCAAAATTAGTTTTCAAGTTTTTGATCTGTTGCAATAACCTTCCATCAATAATACTCTGGACAAAATCCTCTGCAGTTTTGTATTCAACACCAACCCTTGAACTTAAGATATAATCAGAGTTCGGAAAAGATTCTAGTTTTAACTCAACATCCATCTCAATCAATTCTTTTATTATTCCAGAACCCTTCTCTCGATGATCAGCAAAAATCTTTATCTTATCTTCCTTGACATAATTTGTAATCTTTTCTTCCCTTGTATCCAAGAGCAGGCTTAATTTCCCTTTAAGATTCTCTAAATTTCTATACATCCTTTTTTCTTTATTATGCGCTGCCCATCTATATCCTTCATCCATAGTATTTTTTGTCATCAAAACAATACACTTTCCCTCACCATGTCTTCCTGTTCTTCCACGCCTCTGTATCTGACGAATAGCAGACGGTATAGGCTCATAGAAAATGACAGTATCTACCTGAGGGATATCTAAACCCTGTTCAGCAATAGATGTAGCAACTAAAACATTAAATTCTCCAGTTCTGAAATCATCTAAAACAGCTTTCTGCTCTTTCTGGCTCAACCCAGTGCCATTTTTTTTCAATTGCCCAACAAATAATTTCGCCTTAATATTTTCCATTGCATTTAATTTTTCAACAATATCCACTGCATTATCCCTATATTGGTTGAATACAATGATTTTTTTATCAGACCCCTCTACCTCTTTCTCAATAATCTTTTGCAGCTCTATTAATTTAGGATGCTCAACTTTTTCCTCATACATCCTGGAAACTTTAACAAAAGCAGAACGGAAATTTAAGTCTTTTACAATATTCTTGACGGCCTTTACTTTTGTGCTGGATGAATCTTTATTAAGCCGCTCCATATATTTATACAAAGAAATAACTCCCTGTGTTTCCAATAACTCCAGCCCATGGCTGATTTTCATTATTTCAGCTAAAACAGAGATTGCCGTCCACACAACAAAATCCTTTTCTCCAGTAGAAGCACGGCCGCGCAACTGAGCCTGTAAACCCAATAGTTCAGTTTTATTTACATAATTTAAGTTTGCCCTTCTCAAGATCCCCCATTTTTTTAATTTTTCAAGCCTATCCTTCAGAAAACTCCGCAAATATTTTTTAGCCTCTAAAAATACTTGTGGCAGCACAACTTCTGTCCAATTGACATCAATATCATGCACATAAGGCTTTACATCCGGATCTTGATCTGTTCTTATCTCTATTTCCTCGATATACAGGTTCTTGCAGACCTCTTGAATCTTCTCCAAATCAGATCCCGGACTGGCTGTTAAACCAATTATCCTGGGATATCTGGATTTTTTATGATACTGTTTAGCAACCCAGGTATAAGAATAATCCTTAACAGCGTTATGAGCCTCATCTGCAATAACCAGAGAAACATTTTCCAAATCAATCCTATTATTTATTATATCATTCTCAATACATTGAGGTGTACTTACAGTAACAACAGAATTTTTCCACAATTCTTCTCTTTTCTTCGGAGCAACGCTACCTGTAAATAATGCAATGTTCCCTTCATCAATATCCATACACTCCGCAACCTCATTATATATCTGCTCTGCTAATGGTTTTGTCACCGTTAAAAAAAGTATTTTTGAGTTAGGAAACGAATTAAGCCTTTGTGCAGCTGCTAATATAGCTGTTTTTGTCTTCCCCAAACCGGTAGGTAATATAATCAAGCAATTTCCTTTAGCACAAGAAGCCATGATTGTTTCTTGGTAAAGCCGAGGAGTAAAATTCCTTATATTTACCATGCTATTGGAGAATACATCTATATTTATATAGATTATGTATAACAAAAGCACTAAAATTTTCATATAAACTATGCTTTGGTTATATTAGAGAAACTAAATAATTTTATGGATATTTAGTTTCTCCGCTATACTAAAAAGCAACATCTCTAATATAACCTTTCTTATGAAGATGGTAGCTGAACAAGATTCCTAAAACAAATAATACTACAATAACCTTTCTGCTGCCATAAAATGTTCCGATTAAATACCCTATCAGAAATCCCCCAATTATAAGATAGTAAGGTATTGTGAGTTTATGTTTCCTTTCATACAGTAACCTTCCACCAATCATTCCGCTTAAAAAAACAACGATGTAGCTTATCACTGCGCTGAAGCTGGAAGCCCACAAAGCTACAATGAAACCTACAACCATGAGTACAAAAAAGAAAAACTCCGCCCAGCTTCTGAAAAAAAACTCTGTCATTTTGTGTTAAGTTAGTTGTGTACCACCACAATCTATGTGTTGGGGTGGGCTTATAACGTTGTATAACGCTAATGGGGAGGCAAATATTAGCTTTAGCTAATATGCCCATGCTTTATGCTCAAAAAATACATAATATAAAAACCATAACAGCACTCCAATGAAAAGTGATGATAACAGTGCAGCCATTACACCTATGTTAGAGCTTAATAAGATTACTGCTGCAACAACAAAAAACACTGAAAAGGAATAAAGCATCCTGCTGCCGTAAAAACTCCTACTCCCGTCCAGAGGAGGTAATGGAAGCAAGCTATAGAGTGCATATGCTATGTTGAATGCAATAACCTTCTCTATCAAGGAATTAACCACAAAAGCGCTTAAAACTTTAAACAATACAATAAGAAAAACTGTGGCAAAAACCCCAGTTATTGCAATTAAACCAACAGCCCAGTAATTTATTCCGTACCTAAACCAACCGAGCCTGTGCCCTGCCATATGGTGCACAATCAATCCTCCCGGAAGTATGACCCAAAATAATCCATTAGTCAAAAACGCCATTATCAGCCCGAATAATAACCCAAAACTCCACATTCTCCATTCCAGCTTGTAACCCGTACCTAAAGACCAGATTCTCTGGATAGAGATATGCACAAGGAAAGATAAAGTAACAATTAGTATTGCATTGAACCAGTTGAACAATCCAACCCTAACGCTAAAATCACTGCCATATCCCCATTCCCCAAAAGAAATGATGAATGCAGTGACTACAACAGCTATGACAAAGCTTCTTATCTCTAATGGTGTGAACTTAAAATATCTCTTTATCTTATCTCTTAAATCAGTTAATTCTGCCATGAATACCTTCCTATAAAATTATATTTAAATAATTATTGGTTTAAAGAGGTTGGTGCGAAAGTCGATGCTTGTGCGTAATTTGCCAATTCTTATAGCTCCGCAGGATTGTACTGTTCGACCTGAGCGAAGCGAAGTTGAGAAGCATGCTAAGGCCTCGCACACGTACGAATTAGATTTTCGCACCAACCTAGGTCTAAAATATTAGAAAAATAAAACTTCACCCAATATTAAAAGAATAGCTAATACTTGGATTTTTTATCAAACCCAGAATATCTTCCTCATGCCCAGCTCCGATAATCGCTAATACTTTCTTCTCCGGATGCATTTCCATTATCTTCCTTAGATTCTCTGCCATTACATTATTCCTTTCTACTATCAGCACATTATAGACATTAGGATACCTTTTTTTGACCTGGCTAACTAATTTTTTGATAACTTTCTTGCTAGGAACTTTTGTAAGGTCAAACTCAATAACATTTTTCCTGATAAATATCGCTTTTAAAATATCCATAACAAAATTCCATTTTTCTTTCCACGTCAAAGCCTTAGAGAACCTTTTTAGAGTGATTTCAATATCCTGGTCAATTAGCGCTATTTTTATTCCATTCTTCTTTGCTAACTTAACAGCTTTTTTCATCTCAGAACCAGGAGCTACACCAACAAGTTTGCCAAGTTTCTTCTCGACCCATGCTCCTATTAAAGAAAAGATAAAACCCTTGATTCCAACCCTCTTTATGTCATAAATTCTGATCTTATTGGGCTTATTAAACAAGCTATAAAGCCTCCTTCTATCCAGTTCCAGAGCAACTATGTCTGGTTTTCCATCTACAATTGCCTTCTCTACATCATCCAAGCTTTGTTTTGCTATATGGGAAGTCCCTATTATTGTGAGGTTCCTGTATTTCATACCTCTTAGAACAAGATACACTCTTAAAAAACTTGCTATAAAAATTAATGACTAAGTAATGCTAAATCCTTTCCTAAAAAATCGAAGATTTTATATACTTGCACCGCTCAATAACTTCAGAAATAAAAACAGGTGGTGTTTAATGCTTAAGATGAAGAAGATATCAGAAGCCTTCGAGATGAGGGTTTTTACTGACACTGGAGAATATTTTGGTGATATTGAAGAATCTATCATAACTCAAAATAAGATATTCGGCTGGAGAGTAAGAGCTACAAAAAATTCTTTTCTAAGCAAAGTTCTTGGTTCTGCAAAAGGTGTGATTGTACCTCATCAGCTTGTAAAGTCCATAGGGGATATAATGATAATTAGCCGCGCAGCAATACCTTCATATTCAGAAGAAGAAGAGCAAAAGGCAGAGTAATTTTTTATTTCTTATAATTTCATTCTTAGAATAATAAATTATTAAAAGAATTTTACTTTCTTATTTTTTATACGGCAGTGGTCTAGTGGTATGATACGAGCTTCCCAAGCTTGTGATTCGGGTTCGATTCCCGGCTGCCGTATTTAAGCATTCTTTATAGCAGAACCAATCATAATCCCAGCCACAATAACTGCAGAAGACAAAACAACCCAGTTTGCATCAGCACTATAGCCTATCAACCCTGTGCTGAATCTTACAATCAATAATGTTACAATGAGATAGACTACACCCATAGCAACGAGAAGTAACGAAGCTATTACTGTTACAACCAGATTCTCTAAAAGCCCTTCTTTGTGCATACAATAAACAATTTTTCCGGAATTTAAATATATTTTGTTTTTAGGAAAGATATATAAATTAGAATATACCTATATTTATAATATGAAATGGGATTTTTTCCAGGAAATCGGCAGAAAAATAATACATCTGACAATCTTAGTAGTCCTTATATTATTCTACGCAATAAAGAACCAGGCAGGACAGCAGGCTGCTTTGCTATTCCTTGTTCTGTTGTTGGTAATCTTCTTGGTTTTGGAGTATCTAAGGTTGGACCTGAACATAAAGCTCCCTTTCTTTCATAAGTTCATAAGGCCGAAAGAAGAATTCAAGGTCTATGGGGTAATATTCTTCCTTTCATCCACAATAATAGTACTTGCAGTTTTTGATACAGCAATCGCACTTGCAGCCTTGCTCATGACAACTTTTGGTGATATGATGGCTGCTATTGTTGGCAAAAAATATGGAACAGCAATACTCTTCAGAAATAAGACTACAATAGGATTTGTAGCCGAGTTGGTAACAAATTTGATAGTGGCAGTGATAATAAGCTTATTCTTCTCAATCAATCTCTACATACCCATTATCATGGCATTTGCAGCAACCATCACCGAAACACTTACAGACGAAATGGACGATAATCTTATGGTTCCGATAGTAAGCGGCTTCATAGGACAAATACTCCTTTTGGCTATTTGATATTATTATTCGTTCTCGACTCTAGGAGCAAGAATAAAGCTAAGCATAACCTTATCCACAGTCTTATATTCAAGCTTTAATGGATAATCTTTGTTGAAATAAATCGAAACTTCATCTGCTATTTTGCTGCCTGTTATCATCTTCTTAAGGTACTCGATGCTGTACTTTGACTTTATCTTGTCATCCCCTTCAACCTTTATTTTGGTGTTATCATTTTCCTTCATCTCTATATCTGCCTGGCTTAGGTCACCTTCTGCACTTATAGCGAATTTTTTTTGCTCTGCAACAAATGTCACAGACTCAGCCACAACATCCACATCTTCAACTGCATCACTCAAAACCATAGAAGGGAGATTTATTGCTACAGGAAACTTTAAATCGGGTATTTTCTGCTCTTTCTCATCAAGCTCTATTATAGGAAGATTAAATGTCCTCAAATTATTGCCTTTTAGGATTACCTTTAACTTATTGTCCGGATCCAGCTCAAGAGTAAGCATGTCATCAGGCTTTGCTCTCCTCATTATCTGTTTTAGGTTGCTCAGATTTATAGCAATCTCAACATCCTTCTTGACATCATATTCTGTAAAAGAACTGCTCAAAAGCTTAAAGATGACCATAGCAACATTTGCAGGATCCATAGCTACAAGTTCAATAGCTTCCTTGCTAACTTTAAACCTAGCCTCATTAACCAAATCAGAAATTATAGTTACACTTTCCTTTAGATACCTAGGTTCTGCAAGAGTAAGTCTCATAATGTTAACCCCCAATAACTACTAGAAAATGGCTCTTAATTTATATATTTTTGTGTTTTAGAACCTAGCCTTTTGACCGTTATTTAACAAGAAAATATTCTGGTCAGTTTTATACCCCATCTCAACTGCCAGCTCTGCAAGGGAATCCCTCATATTCTTGTTCCCGTGAGAAGGGATGATATTCCTTGGCTTCAGTATATTTATAAAATCCCTTAAGTCTTCACGAGCAGCATGTCCTGATGTATGTATATCCTTAAAAATCCTCACTCCAGTTTGTTTCAATTCATTTTCCAAAGCATCCCTGTTAGCTATGTTTGTTGGCGTTGGTATTGTCCTGCAGGAAAACACAACATTATCTTCCGGATATAAATCAAACTTAAATTCCCTTTTTGCAATCTTATATAAGACTGATTTTGGCTCTCCTTGATGTCCTGTAGTAACAAGCAGATATTTTTTCCTGTTATTATCAACTTTCTTCAGTTTCCTTTCTATTTGCCTGCTGTACTTTACGATCTCAACATCCTTTGAAAAATTCACTATGCCTATATTTTCTGCAGCCTTGACATATTTTGCCAGAGATCTTCCCAAAAAAATAATCTTCCTGTTAAGTTTCTTGCCAAATTCAATTATTGATTTAAGCCTGGCTATGTGAGATGAAAACGTAGTCACGATAATTAGATTATCCTTATTGTCTGTTCCCAACAAGACATCCCTCAGCATCTCTTTTGCAACCTGCTCTGATGGCATCTTTCTCTGATCTGGTGAATAAGTGGATTCAACTACTAAGGCAATAACATTTTCCTTGCTTATTTCTTCCATTCTTTTGAAATTTGGTTTCTTGCCCAAGGTAGGGTGCAAATCCAGTTTAAAGTCATTAGCATAGACAATTACCCCGTACTTTGTATGCACAACAACTAAAGCCGCTTGAGGTATAGAATGAGTAATGTGTACAAACTCAATTTTTATATTGTCTGAGACTGTATAATAAGAATTGATGTTGACTGTTCTTATCTCATTTTTGAGTTTAATCCCTTCATCTTTTAGAATGCTTTTTGTAACCTCTGCAGTATAAGGCGCACATACAACCGGAGCGTTAAATTTATCTGCAATATATGGAACTGCTCCGACATGATCCAGATGGGCGTGCCCTATCACGATGGCTTTTACTTTATCTTTTATCTTGTCCAAAACAGAAATATTAGGGACAGCGCCAACAGCCATCAGCTTGTCTGCATTTATTTTCACCAGGTCTTCATCTTCTGTCAGCTTAATATAGTTCTCAAGATGAATCCCAAGATCTATAACCACAACTTCCCCGTCAACATTTATTGCTGAACAGTTCTTCCCGACTTCATTATAGCCTCCTACGGCATAGATTTCTATCATTTGTTAATAAGAAGAAAGGATGTTTAAAAATATTGTTAATTATAAAAATGCGGAGGCCAGGATTTGAACCTGGGTAAGCACTAAGCTAACAGATGGCCCACGAGTATTTCATCGGCTTTTTGCCTCATCACTCAACGACTTGAGTATAGACTCATTTGGTACCTAGATACCAAACGAACTGTCCCGTTTGGCCACTCCGGCACCTCCGCGAACATAGTGAGAGGAGGCTAGGAAATTTTTAATTTCCAGCTGTCCCCGCCTATTTGCATTTAGAACTAATCCCAATTTAAAAACATTACTAAGAATTATAACTTTACCCAAGATTTCCTAGTTTACCTTCTATTTCATTCAACTCTGATTCAAGTTTCTGCAGCTCTGTCAGTGGTTTCTCTTTCACTTCTTCCTTGCCTTTATCCTTGCTGCTCGTTTTTTTCTTTCCTCTGCCTTTATGCCTCTCAATTTTTGCAGCCCTAACCTTCACATCAGGCAATGCTTTCCTTAGATTTGGAATGAGCTTATTTACTTCTTTAATGGTTTTTCTAAGATCATTTATGTTCTTGATTTTGTCCTCCCTTATTCTCTTGAACTTTTCAAACCTCTGCAGGTTCTCAACTATATCTTTTAAAGACTCCAGAATATTCCTCCTGACTTCTGCAGGCTCATGAATTTCAACAAAAAATATGTCTTTGCTCCCTTTATCCACTTAACATCACCATGTACTCTCAGGCTGAAATAATGTTCTATCAATATCTTCCAGCTTTTTTTCCATTTCACTCAATGTAGAGCCCCAAAGCTCAAGCTCTGAATCTTCGTCATTCTTTAGCTCATTTATATCTGCTAATGTTCTTTTTGCGTCCGCAAGCTTGTCTTTTATAAGGTCCAATACATCCAATATATCCTTGTAATCACCAATCTTGACAAAAACCGGAGCTTCTGATCTTACCATACTAACCACCTCGAATCTATTTTTTAAATAATTCCTTATCTACAAAAATAAGTTTTTTTTGCATATCCATCATTGTATCGTGCCATCTTTCAAACACTTTGTCTCTGTTTTCATCTATCTCATTTAATCTTGTTATGGACTGCTCTGCAATTTTTACATTGTTCCTTATGGTACTCATTCCTCCTAAAATTTCTCTGAATTTTTCCACTCTTATGTAAACAGGACCTTTTGTTTCCTTATGCCTTAAAACATCCCTTTGCTGACTCATAGCGGTTTTTTCAAATTTCTGATAAGGTGTTATCTCTGGCTCAGGTTTTTGTGATATCATCCCAGGAGCATTTGGAAAATCAGATCTAGGTTTCTGCTCTACAGGTCGTTGAGCAAAAAGAGGTTTTGGCTGTGTACTCAACATAGGTTTCCTGTATTCCTCAACTTTAGGAATTCCTGCATCAGGCCCAAGTTCTGGAAATTCCTCCATTTTAGGAAACTCTGAAACTGGTTTTTGCTTAATAGGTTCCAGTTCAGGAAGAGATTCTTCAAGTTCCGGAAATTCATCTTTGCCATTTCCAGGCATCTCCGGCAGTTCTGGAAGCTCAGGAAATTCATTATTGTCTCCAGGAATGCTGCCTGCAAGATCAGGAGGCGGCGGAGGAACATCTAAGTCATCAATATTCTCTGGACCAAAATTCGGTTCCTTACTCTTGTTTCTCTTTAAGAACTTTAAAAAGCCCAAATACAACACCCCGGTTATTTAACTAAGAACCACTCTTTATTAAACTTTTATTATCATTCCGAAATAGTAAAGTAGCAAATATTTATATATCATTCAACAACAGTATTTAAAAATGAAGCTTTTGCTTTATTTGTCATATTTTGTCCTTCTAATGCAGATTTCTAATGGCCTTATAATAAATGAGATAATGGCAGATACAATAGCAGATGAATCATTGAATGAGTGGATTGAACTCTACAATAACCTGGATGCAAGCGTTAATGTCAGCAATTGGATTATCGGAGATGATAGGGATAACGATACAATAGAAGGTGGTCTATACAATAATGAAGGGACCGTAATAGAGGCATTTGGCTATGCAATAATAACAGATGAAGCTACAAGAGTCTATAACAATTTTAATGTGAGTTCAGATGCAATAAGGCTTTATGTTGATGATGGAGCTATGGGAAATGGATTAAGCAATAACGGTGAGACAATATACCTTTATGACAATAATAACAATCTTATTGATAAAAAAACCTACAATGAGACTACTGAAGACCTAAGCTGGGCATATATCAATAACACATTATACAAATCAAACCCCACCCCAGGTTTTACTAATGATGACAGCCTGACATCAAGCTGTGATTACGCAGTTGGGTTTATACTTGCAAAAACAGTATTTGATAACTCTTCTGAGTTCTCTTTTAAGGTTAGGACATCTAAGGTTTCTGGTTCCTCAACAAACTTCACTTCAAGAGCTAAAATAGAAGACCTTAATGGCAAGCTGATAAAAGAATATAAGCCTTTTACAAACCAATCAATAACTAAACAGAGAACATCGACAGAATACACTCCAAATTTAGAAGAAGGGAAATCTTATTTTTTAGACTCCAATATAACTATTCAATGCAATGACACTAATGCTGAAAATGATTTTGACACAATGATTGTAACAATTAAAGGAAAACCCTTACCAGAAGATTCAACAATAGATATTGAGAAAATTTATGATTTAGGTTCCGATAAGAAAGCAAAGTTCGGCCAGACAATAAGGATCAAATTAAATGCCTATAAAGGAAACACAAACAAAGCAAGCGTTGCAGTATGGATAGAAGGCAAAAATGGAAAAAAACTAAGCAAACAGTCAAAAACCAATCTCGAACTAAAATATACAAATTACTCTTTAACATTACCTATACAAATAAAGCCAAACTGCGATGAGGATTTTGATGACGGAGATTACGAGATAATAGCTCAGGGTTTAGACTCTGAAGACGAAGAAGAAGTTGAAATAGAAGATTTGACAGATTCAATGTGCGAAGTTAAAATTGTAGAACAAAAGGAATTCTCTGCAAAAGAATTCGATTTCGAAATCAAAGATTTTAATGAAAATATCGATGCAGGAAAGATGTTCAATACACAAATAATCTTAGATAATAATAATGATCGTAATGTGCCTATAAAATTATGGAGCTATGTCTACCGCGGCTCAAAATCTTATTCAGGAGACAGAGAAGAGAACAAGAAAGAGTTCATTTTGAAGGCAAATTCATTGCATCTTGTCGAATTGAACAACATGGTAGATGAAGCAGAGCCAGGAAACTACAAATTCAAGGTAGTAGTAAATAAAAACAATCAGAAAACGAACAACGAAATAACAAAAGACATAGTAATAATCCCAAAACTAGATAGAAATAATGAAGAGGAAACCAATCTTAATGATGAAGATCGCAATGCCGAAAATCTAATCACTGCCAATCAGGTCTTGATGCCTAGTGAATTTATCTACGAATCAACTACAGAAAAAGCAAAGAACCTAGTTCCACTATTCCTGATTATTTTGTCAATTATGGTAAATATTGTACTTATATGGCGAAGATGAATATTATATTTTACATTTATATGGAGAAACCTTTTTAAATCTAACTCAATTCTAAAACTGCATGCCAGAAGAAAAGTTAATTGCAGAGCAGACACACATAAGGTGTAAGATAATAATAGAAGTACTTGGAAAACCAAAGGAGCATGTAGAAAAAACATTGAAGGAGTATGTGGATAAAATAAATAACGACTCAGATCTTATAGTTCTCAACTCCGAATTCTCAAAACCTGCAGAAAAAGACAGATTATGGGCAACATTCGTTGAGATGGATGTGATAATTAAAGGGATACCCAAGCTGGTAGGTTTCTGTTTTGATTATATGCCTTCTTCTGTAGAAATAATAAAGCCTGAAGAGTTCATTACGAAGAAATCAACCGTAGAGGATTTGATAAATGATCTGCAGGCAAGGCTGCATGAAGTGGACATGATAGTGAAACAACAAAAGAATGAAAACGAATTTTTAAAGCAAAATCTGAATAAAGCTGCAACCAACACAATCCTTATATCATTGACTACTGGAAACTTGGATAAAGAAAAGCTCTCAAAGGCTACTGGGGTCCCAGAAAAAGAATTGGACATATTCTTAAATGCCCTTATAAAAGAGAACAAAATAAAAAAAGAGAACGAAATATATAGTTTAGTCAGATAGAAAAAATGGAAACAAAAGAGATAAATACTCTTAAAAGTAAACTAGAGGCATTGCTTTTTTCTTCCGGAAGAAAGATGGACCTTATTGAACTTTCCAGATTATCTAACGCAAAAACTGACGACATAAAAAACACTCTTGTCGAGCTGAAAACAGAGTATGACGACAAAGGCTCAAGTGTAATGATTGCTAATGAAGGTGATTCATGGAAGTTAACTGTTCGCGAGCCGTTCTTGCCTTTAGTGCAAAAAATAGTGACAGAGACAGAACTGAGCAAGACAATAGTTGAGACTTTGGCCGTTATAGCCTTTAAGTATCCGATAAAGCAATCTGATCTGATTAAGATAAGGACAAATAAAGCTTACGATCATCTGAAAGAATTGGAAGCCATGGGCTATATAACCCGGCAGAAGCACGGCCGTACAAATCTGATCAAGCTTACAGACAAATTTTTTGAATACTTTAACCTTCCTCAGGAAAAAATGAAAGAGGTTTTCAGGGATTTTGGAAGCATATCAAAAGCAATTGAAGAAAAAGAGACAGAAATCAAACAGATCAAGGAAGAACAGAAAGCACGCGCTGAAGAAGAGAAACGGAAGGATGAGGAGATAAAGAAAACTGCAGATTTACTGGATGAGGAAGGTAATCCATTGGATTTAGAAAAGCAAAATCAAGAGGAAAAAGAAGAATCTCCAAAAACAGAAGTTGTAGAAGAAAAACTTGGAGATTTGGATGTAGTTGATGAACCTTCTGAAGAACAATTAGAGAAAGACAGGAAGAAACTGCAAGAGATAAAAGAAGAAGATAAAAAGGAATCCAAAGAGAAAGAAGAAAAACCGGAATCCGAAAGCCCTGGAATCAAGCTAAGCAAAGAACAAGAGAAAATTGCAGAAGAGAAAGCAGAAAAGATCCTACATCCTGAAAAAGAGCAAGAAGATAAAAAGGAATCCAAAGAGAAAGAAGAAAAATGATGTTTCTTTTACAATGTCCAAAGTGCAATCATAAGATGAAATACCAGACTCTAAAACCAATAACAGAAAAAAATAGAAAATCCTGCGTTTATTGTGGCAAGTCCTATTCTATCCGTTCAAATATCATTCAAAAACTCTAATTTTATGAAAGAATATCTAAAAAACACAAATAAAATGGACTTCTTTTCAATATAGAAAATAATATCATTTTATTTGAAAAATACATCATCAAAAATCACAACTATTATAAAGCATTAAATATACCTTTTATCGTCGAGAAAACTACGTTTTTCTATGTAAAAATGGATGAAAAAACAGACGAAAAAAACAGCCCAGAAAAAGAGCAAAATACAGGCTCTGGAACTACTGTAATTCAACGTGTTATAGAAGATGAGATGAAGCAGTCTTACCTAGATTATTCTATGTCTGTTATTGTTGGAAGAGCTTTGCCGGATGTAAGAGATGGTCTAAAACCAGTGCATAGGCGTGTTTTATACACCATGCTGGAAGCCGGATTATTGCATAATAAGCCATTCAGGAAATCCGCAAATGTAGTCGGGAATTGTATGGCAAAATACCACCCCCACGGTGACGCTTCTATCTACGATACTTTAGTTAGGCTGGCTCAAAACTTCTCCATGAGATACCTTTTAGTTGATGGCCAGGGTAATTTCGGTTCTGTAGATGGCGATAATCCTGCTGCCATGCGTTATACTGAAGCTAGATTGACAAAACTTTCAGAAGAGATGATGCAGGACATAGAAAAAAAGACAGTAAAGTTTGTTCCAAATTTCGATAACACATCAAAAGAACCTTCTGTTTTGCCATCAAAAGTTCCAAATCTTCTGGTTAACGGTTCATCAGGAATTGCAGTAGGAATGGCCACAAATATCCCTCCGCATAATATGCCTGAGATTATTGATGGTGTAATAAAGCAGATTGACAATCCAGCCATTACAATAGAAGAATTGATGCAGGGCATCAAAGGTCCAGATTTCCCGACAGGAGCGACAATCTGCGGCAGAAGCGGAATAAAATCAGCTTACAAGACCGGCCGAGGAAAAGTTATTGTCCGAGCAAAAACAAAAATTGAAGAAGTAAAAGACAGGAAAAAAATCATAGTCACAGAAATACCTTACATGGTAAACAAAGCAGAAACAATAACTCAAATAGCTGACATGGTTAGGGACAAGAAAATCAATGGCATATCAGACATAAGGGATGAATCAGACAGACAGGGAATAAGAATTGTAATTGAGCTGAGAAAAGATGCCAATGCAGATGTTCTGTTGAACCAGCTTTATGCCCATTCCCGTTTACAAGTTACATTTGGAATAATAATGGTCGCTTTGGTCAACAATGTTCCAAAACTATTGAATTTAAGCCAGCTGATCCAGTATTACATTGACCATCGTAAAGATGTTGTAAGGAAAAGGACATTGTTCGATTTGAATAAAGCGCAGAAAAGAGCCCATATCCTTGAGGGATTGATCATAGCATTAAATAATCTTGACAAGACCATAAAACTTGTTAAAGAGAGCCGTTCAGTAGAGGACGCCAAAACAAGCTTAATATCTAATTTTAGCCTTTCAGAAGAGCAAAGTGTTGCTATCCTAGAAATGCGCTTGCAGCGTTTAACTTCTTTAGAACAGGAAAAAGTCAAGAAAGAGCACCAGGATTTATTAAAATTAATAGCAGAGTTAAAGGCTATTTTACAATCACCACAAAAGATCCTTGACATAATCAAGCAGGAACTTCTAGAATTAAAACAAAATTATGGAGATGACCGAAAGACAGAGATCTTAGATACAGAAGCGACAAGCTTTGAAATGGAAGATGTAATAGAGGAAAGCAACTGTGTCATTACAATAACTCATTCCGGTTACATCAAACGCCAGTTGTTACAAACTTACAGGCAGCAAAGACGCGGCGGCAAAGGATTAATAGCAACAACAACAAAAGAAGAGGATTTCGTTAAGGACATTTTCATTGCATCTACACATTCTTATATCCTTTTATTTACGAATAAAGGAAAAGTGCATTGGGTAAAGGTCTATGATATACCTGAGGCTTCCAGACAAGCTCGTGGTAAAGCCATTGTTAATCTGGCTAGTTTACAGTCAGATGAAAAAGTAACTGCTTATGTTCCAGTAAAGGCATTTGATGATACTCAATATTTAATCATGGCAACAAAAAAAGGGACCATAAAGAAGACAAGCCTTGCTGCTTATTCCAATCCAAGAAAAGGTGGAATAGTAGCAATAACTTTAGATCCTGATGACCGTTTGATCAATGTAAAGCTTACTGATGGAAATAAGGAAATCATTCTAGCCACAAGAAATGGAATTGCAGTAAGGTTTAATGAGAATGATGTTCGTCCTACAGGTCGTTCATCTCAAGGTGTTAGAGGAATTAGGCTTTCAGCAGATGATTCTGTCATAGGTATGGTTGTAGCAACAAATAAAAAAACATTATTGACTGTAACTGAAAACGGCTATGGAAAAAGGACAAAAGTGGAAGAATACAGATTAATCAGCCGCGGAGGTTCCGGAGTAAGGAATATAATCTGCTCGGAAAGGAATGGTAAAGTTGTTTCAATAAATTCCGTTAGCGATGAAAACCAAATAATGCTGATATCAAAGAACGGAATTACAATAAGAATGTCTGTTTCTCAGATCAGTGTCATAGGGCGTGCAACACAAGGAGTAAGATTGATTAAATTGCATGAGAATGATAAGTTAGTTAGTGTGGCTAAGATTTTGAAGGAGTGAGATCAAAACCTGAAGAAAAAGATAAGGTAGCGTTAACGCAGAGGTTTCCAAACATATGTTCCATTCTCTGTAGGAACTATAAGTCTCTTATCAAAAAACCACCCAGCAAGCTCATATACTTTATCGGGAGAAACTCCGAACTTTCTAGGCAAACGTTCCTCCAGATCTTTATGGCCGATTTCTTTGCCAGGTCCAAACTCTGCCCCAAATCTTAAAGCAAGTTCATTACCAGGAAACTGTTCCCTAATACGAGCCCCTTCACCAGGACCATAAGCCCCATCAAAAACATATCTACTTCTAGTAGATGGAGTTTTTACAGGGGGTGCTTGTTGTATTTCTTCACTCACAGTTATTCTTTCTGAAGGTGGATGTTGTCGAGCAGAATCTGTATTCTCTCCATCTTTTCCATCTCCAATAACTAGTGGAATTACAACACCTCCTGGTTCTGGATGGTGTGAACGCTCATACTCATGAAGTCTCTGTAAACTTTCTTTCAATTGTGATTTACGTTTTTCCGGTTCTATTTTATTTACTTTAGCTCTATAATAAATATAGAGTTCTAACCGTTCAGTTGTTGTATGTCTATTTTCATCAAGAACCCAACCAATCTTCTCAAGATTACTATAAAGTGAGGGGGCATCCATTACTCCAAGAATCTTTGCAATATCTCCTCTTTCTGTAACTTGAATTGGAGGATGCTCCAAAACAGAAGTATACTCAATAATCGGTAAACCTGTTTGCTTGTCAAACAGAATTTCTTCTCTAGCTATTGCCTTTTCAAAATATTCATCAGTAAGATCGTCAAGTGCAACTGCCATATCAATCCCCAACTAAATATTTTTTCAAAGAAACCGTAATAAATTTATAAACGTTCCCTTTTAGTTATTTCCCAAACCATCACATTTTTAAACCCACTAAGAAATAAAAATCCCTTATGTCAAGATTAAACTCTCCAATAATGTTAGTTTACATAGTTGCTATTCTATTTAGTTTTCCACCGATTTTGATAAAAAACCTAATAGAGACCATTCCTCTAAATTATATCCTGTTATTTCGGTTCGCATTCGTAGCTGTAACATACCCTTACATAATTAAGATAATAAAAAAAATTGATCTGAAAGAGCTATATTCAATAAACAAGGAAGAGCTGAAATATCTTTTATTGTTGTCATCTGTTCTGATGACAAATATGTTCCTTTTTTTCCAATCTCTGCATTACATAGGTGTAACCACAGCTTCCTTCTTATTCCTGACTTTTCCGATCTTTACTTTAATTCTGGCCAGGATATTGCTTAAAGAACATATTTCAAGAACAGATATGATAGTTACGGTAATAAGTTTTATAGGCCTTTTAATCATGTTTTCCAACCAGTTGGAACTCCAAAACTATAAAGGGCAGCTTATGGCTTTAACCTCAGCAATACTATTTTCTTTTTATGTGATAATAAACAGAAAATCATCCCAATCCATAAACCACTTCAAAAAAACCAATTGGCTTTTCATATTCAATACTTTAATACTTTTAGCTGTAATTCCATTTTTTGGCCAGAATATTGAATTTGCTTCTTTTACTGTTGTTAATATATCTTTATTGATCTTATTAGCTACAGTATTTACTCTAATACCTTTCACTTTGCAGCTTTACGCAATAAAATATGTAAAATCCTCAACTTTCAGCATGATATTGCTGCTAGGACCTATATTAACAATATTTTTGTCTTTCTTAATACTTCATGAAAGTCCTTCCCTAAACACTCTGATAGGCGGAATTTTAATCTTATTTTCAGCATTCATCTCAACATACTCAGTAGAAAGAATATTTTACGCATCTAGAGAATTCTCAAGAAAAATAAAGAGTTTTTTGTTTGAGTATTGAAAAGAAACAACTCAAACCCTAGCATCCAAGGATTCTTCAGGTACACTACCACCATTCTCTGCTTCATATGCCTCCATAAGTTGAGTATATGGTACCCTATCATCTTCCGGAGGAGGATATTCAAACCTGTCATCAAGTTCTCTAACCCCCTCAATTATTTCAGGATGTCTTTCTGAAAAATTAAGCGCATGCAGAAGAATAGCTAACCTTTCCAAATCTTTTTTTGAATTTCTGGGAGGATTTGGTTTCCCATATATGTAACCAGATTCAACATTGCGAAAATATTGATTAAATCCAGCAGAAACATTTCGACTCCCACTAGAAACGAAATCCATAGCCTCAGCCAGTTGTCTTGATAAGAATGTTAGAGTAAAGCCAACCCTATCCGTCTCTCCTTTTACTGTAGCACCCAATGCCCCATATTTAGTTGACATAAGTCAAGGTAGCCTTTATCCATTTAAAAACATATTACCTAAAAACTAAGAAAACCTCACTTCTCTTCAACACCTTTGACAAAATACTTAACAGCCCTCAAAACAACAGAAGACAAGATAATAGAATATAGCATAAATGCCAATGAAAGATTAAGTATTGTGCTCATTCCTTCTATCTCCAGTGTAGCAAGTGAAAAAACTACAACAGCAACAGCAATCCCTTTCTGTGCATTCAATGACATGAATAATTTCTCTTTTAATGTAAAATCCATACCTCTCAAAGAAAAAATAACAGAAAAAAACCTTATTACAAGATACAAAGCAAACAATAGAATGGATTTTATGAAAAAATCACCGGAAAATGGAATAGCGACTATAAGCCCTATAAGGACAAAGACCAATATTTCCAAAGAATTTGAGAAAACCGAAGCAAATTCTTTAAGTTGGAATTTTTGCTTTAAATAGACATTGCCAAACAGCAATCCCATTGAGGTAACAGCTAAAACTCCATTACCATCCAGGTTCTCTGCGATGATGTAGGCCAATAAAGCACTTGTAATCACGGCCAACGGAGACAATACAACAGAATAAACACGCCTCATGAACTTGAACATGATAAGGCCAATCAAGACACCAGCTCCAACACCAACAACAAACTGCTGCAGCAACGGCACAAGCTGATCTATGAAAGTCGCAATTATAAGCTCCCCTTTAAGGGCATTTTTTAAATCAAGAATTATGAAAGGTATCAATACAACTAACGGAGTATTTAGCAAAGACTCCAATCCTAAAAAATCGAATACTTTATTTTTCACATTCTTAAACATTGACAGCACAACCGCAGGGCTTGTGCCTGCCATTAACGCTGCAAACATCAAAGCGAGAAAAATAGACTCTACACCAAAAATAAGCATTGTAAAAAATGTCAGGAAAATAAGATTAAAAATAAGAAAGACGATGGAAAGCCATAAAGTATGTAAAGAAAAATAATCCACTTTTTTTAAGCTGAATCTGGAAGAGCTGTCAAAAACTATCATGACCAAAGCCAGGATACTTATGCCGGTCATAAAGACCTCTGGAAACTCTATAAGGGAACTTCCTCTGTAATCCACCCTTCCCAAGCCAATCCCTATAAGCAGCAACAGCAGGATATTTGGAATCTTGAATTTCTGGCTGATAATGGAAGTCAATAAACCTATCAATAATATAACCGCCAAATAAGTCAAAAGTAGCAAAACACTAGCCATTCATACACCTCTTCAACTCTTTACAAAAAAACACATATAAATAGTTATCGTAAAATTTTACGTGCCCGTAAAACAGCGTCTGGGGATGTCAAAGACATCCCGAAACTGCGGCATTCTGAGCCGTCTCGGGGTGTCGTAGACACCCCAATACACTAGTGTGCGGGTGCGCACAAAACTAAATCTTTTTATATTAACAAGTATATCAAAATCCTATGAAAAAGCTGCTTTCAGAGGTAATAGAAGAGATAAAACCAACTGAGAAATACGAAAAAGAAATACTTGACAAAGCCAACAGCATAATAACAAAGATAAACAAAGATGTAAAAGATGCAAAGGCTGTTCTTGCCGGCTCAGGAGCGAAAGGCACATGGCTAAAGACTTTTGATGCGGATATCTTTGTAAAATTCAATTACAATAAGTTTAAGGATAAAAGCGATAAATTATCAGACATCCTTGAAAAATTCCTGAAAAAGCATTTTAAGATAACAAGATTGCATGGCTCAAGAGATTATTTCCAGATAAAGCAGCAAAAATTTACTTTCGAGATAGTGCCTATATTGGAAATAAAAAAAGCAGAGCAAGCTAGAAATATAACAGACGTTTCTCCGTTACACTCAATCTTTGTACTTAAACACAAGAAAATAATAGACCAAGTGAGGCTCACAAAACAGTTCTTCAAGGCAGCAAAAGTCTATGGTGCTGAAAGCTATATCCGCGGCTTCTCAGGATATGTTTGTGAAATCCTGACAATAAATTATGGATCTTTCCCAAAACTGATAAAAGCAATACCCAAATGGAAAGACAAGAAAACCATTGATGTCAAAGGATATTACAAAGGAAAAAATGTCCTGATGGAAATCAATAAATCCAAACTGACAAGCCCATTGATTGTAATTGATCCGGTGCAGAAAGACAGGAATGCAGCAGCAGCTTTAGACCAAGAGAAATTCGAGATCATAAAGCACCGCGCAACATCATTCATAAAAAAGCCGTCAAAGGATTTTTTTGAAGTAAAGACTTTGACAGAAAAAGATATAGAAAATAAATTCCGAAAAAACAAGCTTGTAATGCTCAAAGCAAAGCCATTGAACAAGAAAGAGGATGTTGCAGGAGCTAAGATGCTGAAAGCCTTTCATTTCATAGAGCAAAAACTAATGGCCTATGGGTTTAAGATAAAAGAAAGCGATATGTTATGGCATTCCACCTCAGCTTTATTCTATTATACTCTGGAAAATGACAAGCTGCCGAAAACAATAGAAGTCTCAGGACCTCCGTTAAATGTCAAATATCATGCAGATTTGTTTAAGAAAAAGCACAAAAAGACATTCATAAAAAACAAGAAGCTCTTTGCTGTAGAAAAAAGAAAATTCACCAACGCAAAAGATCTGGTAAAGGACACAATCAAAACTTCTAATGTTAAGGACAACATAAATAAAATAGAATTGATATAAGATGCAAGCAGTAATTTTAGCAGCAGGAAGCTCAACAAGAACTTACCCTCTTACTTTAACAAGACCAAAACCATTGCTTAAAGCTGCCAACAAAACAATTCTAGAATACAATCTTGAAGCGTTGAAAGGCACTGCAGAAGAGATAATATTAGTTGTAGGGTATAAGAAAGACATGATTAAAAATTTCATTAAAAAATACTATCCAAATTTAAACGTAAAATTTGTTGAACAAAGCAAACAGCTTGGAACTGGACATGCAATTTCAATTCTTAAGGATAAGATAAAAGACAGGTTCCTTCTCCTTATGGGGGACAATATCTATTCAAAAAAAGATGTAAAAGAGATAGCAAAGCATCAATATTCCCTTCTTGTTAAAAGAGTCAAAAACCCGGAGCTTTTCGGAGTTGTAAAGGAAAAAAACAACATTCTTGTGGATATAGTAGAAAAGCCAAAGGAATTTGTGTCAGATTTAGTGAGCTGTGCTTTGTATTCTTTTGACACTGAAATAATAAATCTTCTCGAAGATGTAAAAAAATCTGAGAGAGGAGAATATGAGATTACTGACGCAATTAAAAGCCTTTCAATAAAAAATAAAATTTATTGTGTAAAAACATCTTCATGCCATCAAATCAGTTTCCCATGGGATTTATTGTCTACAGACATGGAAATAAGGAATGGAAAGAATATAATAGGAAAGAACACAAAAACACAAGGAAAAGTAACAAATTCATCTATTGGAGACAATTGCACAATCAACGGAAAAATAAAAAATTCAATAATTGGAGATAATGTCACTATTGATGAAAATTCTATTGTTGAAGATTCAATTATAGGTGAAAATGTTCATTTCAATGGAAATATAATTGCAGGAAAAAATGTCCATTCAATCGTGAAAGACAAAGAAATAAAAATAGGAACGTTTGGAGCAGTAATTGGAGATAATGTAAAAGCCCAAAATGTTGAAATAAAGCCGGGCTCTAAAATCTGGCCAAATAAGAAACTAAAAGGAAATATACAACATGACATCCATTAAATCAAAGCTAGGATTATTCCGTTTTTACACATTCGGGCAGATAAGAAAGCTTTACGACTGGGTTCTTTCATGGGCCAACAAGAAATATTCTTCTTTAGCACTGTTCATATTGGCTTTTGCAGAATCATCCTTCTTCCCAATACCCCCTGATGTGCTGCAAATTGCATTATCAGTCTCAAAGCCAAAAAAATCGTTTTTTTATGCGGCGATCTCTTCAGCAGGTTCAATTCTCGGTGGAATATTTGGATATTTTATAGGATTAAAATTATGGGCTCTTATGAAAAACTTCTTTTTTTCATATATTCCCGGGTTTACACCTGAAGTTTTTGAACTTATCGGAGCAAAATATGAACTCTATAATTTTTGGGTAGTATTCACAGCAGGCTTCACTCCGATCCCCTACAAAATAATCACAATAAGCGCAGGACTGTTTGGAATCAGTTTTTTGATGTTCGTCATAGCATCTGCAATATCCAGAAGTGCAAGATTCTTTTTAGTGGCTCTGATGTTTTATTTCTACGGTCCGAAAATCAAGGATTTCATAGATAAATACTTCAATTGGTTGTCAATAATATTCATTATCCTGTTGATAGGGGGATTTTTGGCTATAAAGTACATTTTATAGAAAATGTTAACTAAACTGGAGATAAAAAGGCAGCTAATCCACGCACTTCTTGGAATAATAATAGTGGTTTTACTTTACTTTAACCTAATCAATGCAACAACATTGTTTGTCCTATCTATTGCAGGATTAATCTTATCTTTCCTAAGCAGAAAATTCAAAATCCCTGTAATCCATAATTTCCTGCAGGTTTTTGACAGGAAAAAAGACCTGGAAAGCTTTCCTGGAAAAGGGGCAGTGTTCTATGTCATTGGCGCTTTTATAGTGGTCTTGATTTTTCCAAAAGAGATAGCCATGGCATCCATCATGATTCTTGCATTAGGTGATTCCATCTCAAGGCTTATAGGCCCATATGGATACTTAAAACATCCTTTCCACAATGAAAAATTTTTTGAAGGTGTGATGGCAGGAGCAATTGCCGGATTTTTTGGGGCATTACTTTTTGTGCCTTGGCTATATGCATTAATTGCTTCATTGATTTCAATGTTGATTGAAGGCATTGACTTTGAGATAAAAGGCTTTAAGGTAGATGATAATCTGCTGATACCGATAGTTGCCGCCATTATTATGAGTTCTATTAGTGTATTTATTTAGTCAAGAACAAAATCCCAACCTTTATAAAACTGCAAGACTTACCCTCATGTCTTTATAATGTAAAAAAATGAACACAAAAGAATTCGCAAAAACATTATTGCAGGAAAAAAACCATTTTAATGACATTATAGGTCAGGATAAGGCAAAGCAGGCAGTAAAATCTGCTTTATTATCTGATAGGCACATAATATTAGTGGGTGCGCCAGGTATTGGAAAAACAACTCTAGCTAAAAACATAGCAAAACTATTAGGGAAGAAAACGCCTTTTGTTAGGGTACAGGGAAGTCCAGATCTTACTGTAGAAGATTTACTTGGAGATATAGATCCTGTTAAAGCATTAAAATACGGTCCTTTAAGTCTGGAAGCTTTTACAAAAGGAAAGATATTCAAGGCAGATAAAGGTATTTTATTCTTTGATGAATTAAACAGATGTCCTGAGAAAGTACAAAATGCCTTACTCCAGGTTCTTGAAGAGAAAAAAGCCACTATTGGAAGTTATGATGTTGATTTTGACATTGATTTTATCTTCATAGGGACAATGAATCCGGAAGACACATCAACAGAAAAACTTTCCGACGTTTTATTGGATAGGTTTGATTTAATCTACATGCATTATCCGGAAAATATTACGCTGGAAAAAGAAATAGTAGTAAATAAAGGAAACAAAATCGATAATATTGATGTTAGCGACAGTCTATTGGAATTGATGACTCATTTTGTTAGATTATTGAGAGAAGACAAAAACCTGGAGAAAAAGCCATCTGTTCGGGCTTCATTAGGATTATATGAAAGATCACAATCAAACGCATTACTGAACAAAAGAAAATCAGTTACATTCAATGACATAAAAGAAGCAGTTGTTTCTGTTTTAGCGCATAGGATAAGATTAAAGCCTTCTATAAAATATCTCCAAAGTCCGGAAGATTACATAAGGAACCAATTTGAAAAGAATATTGTTGATAGTGATGTTCTGGAAGATAAAAAAGGTGATTTACTTTGACAGCCAACAGCAGATACATGAAAAAGAGGAAGCTGAAGAGCTGACTGGAAAACTTTCTTCTCAAGAAGAGAGAAAACTAATGCATTCTGTCCTGGAAAACGACAAGGAAACTATTGACAAAGGAAAATTAATCCAGGATTCAATAAATCAAGGCTTAGATTCTTTTACACCTGACTTAATCTACCAGCAATTGGTAAAAAATTACTCTATGGCCCAGCATATCTACGGACCTTCTTTACTGAAATTAGCTACTGGCTACAATCCAGATTACCTTAAGAAAAACATAAACATTCCAGAGTTTCAAAAAGAGTTAAAATTCAGGATCCAAAAGAACATAGAGAAATTAAAAGAAGAAGGATTATTGGGAAAAAATGATGAGATAACCGACAAGGGCATTGAATTAGCTTCTCTAGTTATGTATTTTGAAGAGCTTGATAAACTGATACCAAAAGGAATTATTGGAGAAAAAATACATAAGCGTGCTTCAATTTATGGGGGAAAAGAGGATGTCAGGACTTACAAGAAAAGTGATAGATATAGGGACATAGCAATAAAAAAATCAGCTAAGCTTGCTATCAGAAGAGGTCATAAAAAACTACAGGAAAAAGACCTTAAAGTTTTTGAACGTCAATCAAAAGGCCAGAGTTATATTGTTTACGCTCTCGATGCATCCGGTTCTATGAAAGGTGCTAAGATAGACGCTTGTAAACGTGCTGGGATAGCATTGGCTTACAAAGCAATTGACGAAAAAGATAAAGTAGGTTTGATTGTATTTGGTTCTGATATAAAAACAATTGTCGAGCCTACACAGGACTTTTCTTATCTGTTGAAAAGCATTGCGTCAGCAAAAGCATCCAGAGAGACTGATCTGGCAGCTTCATTAAAAAAATCAATAGAATTGTTTCCAAACAACGATATAACAAAACATTTGATATTAATCACAGATGCCTTGCCAACCACGGGAAAAGAGCCTGAAAAAGAAACCTTGCAGGAAGTTTCCATGGCAAGAAACAAAGGAATAACCATTTCTTTGGTTGGAATCAACCTAAATGAAAAAGGAAAGAAATTAGCAGAGAAAATAACAGAACTAGGACAGGGTAAACTATACATCGTTAAAAACATTGAGAATGTTGATAAAGTTGTGTTAGAAGATTATTATTCTGTTTAGGTTTTTACCTTGCACTAAAGAGATAGGCCATAGCAGAACGGCTTCTAAACTGTTGTACCATATTTTCATCTCCACCCACAACTCCATGACCCTTTCTATATGTATAATTACCAGGAGGCAAAGGATACCTTTCTTTTACAGCACGTGCAAGTGCTTCTTGAGAAGGCTCTTGACCATCTGGCAATAGCACCTTATGTGGGCTCCTATAATGTGGTCCTACCTCTCTAACTATGCCCCCTAACCTAAGATGTTCTGTAGAAGCTTTACTTGGATCAATATTATAATTATACATTGTCAATGGTAACAATATTTCAACAGGTTCTGGACTTCTACCCTCTGAAGGTTTTTGCATTCCACGCTCAACTCTGTAAGCACGCTCTCTACGATTATAGACCATCATATCCCTACCCATAGCAGATACAAGCAATGCAAGACCTAAAATGGGATCACCAGTAGATCCAGGATTTTCAATCATATACCTTGCTTGGTTAGAATGAGTAATTATAAAGCGCCAATCTTCTTCTCGCAAAAATACTTTCCCAACAGCTATTGTACCATCTACATGCCGTACAACATATTCTAGCCCTTTAAGGGGATCAAAGTGATCAACAATGGTTATTGAAGCAATGCTTTGACCTTCCCTGTATAATTTTTGTTTTCTGGATCCATCTCTAATTAAAGGAAATTGATGTAGAATCGGATTACGGCGTGGCTCAGCGGTGTCATAACCAAATCTTAAAAGCTGATATGCATGTACATCTGCATCTGCTATCCGGGGATAACCCCCTACTATAGTTGTATCACCAAAAACATCACCATCCTGAACGAGCCTATCCAATGATTGTAAATCAAAAAAGCTTAAAGCATGAAATCCCAGGTTTCTCCAGTTAACTTGTGCTTTTTTAAACGCCTCTGGATTATCTGGGGCTTCCTTTAATCTCTTGAAGATGGCCTGCCAAGAAGATCCGAAACCAATAAGATACTTCCCTTTTTCTCCTCTTTCTGCAAATCTAATAGAAACATCTCTCCACAAATCAGGCATAATCTCAGAAGCAACCTGAGCAGTAACTTCTGTATGAAGTCTCTCTTCATAGGACATATCTTCCCTCGAAATACCTGTTTCAGGGTCTTTAAAAGGATCCATTTCATATCCAAGAAGTTTTTGGATAGCCGCTTTAAACCAGTCCGGCTCTCGCTTGGCCCTTCTTACAAAATCTTCTCTTGCAGTAATATGTGCAAGAGTGTTACTAACTAGCTCTTCCCTCGTTAATGAACCAACAGATAAACCCTCAAGAAAAGGCTTGAATTCATCAGGAAGATACTCATGTGGGGTAAATGTACCCTGCATATTATGTTGAATAAGACTAAGGTAGATATTTAAGAGTCCAGTATGAGCTAAATGGTTTGTTAATTTATCTCCTTCTTCAGGAGGACTATAACTACTAAATAATTCCATTACACGTTCTACTAAATCCTCCTGTGTCAATTCAAACCACCATAAACTTTGTTTTAATAATAAGATGTAGCACTAAAAACTACTTTATAAACCTTTCCATATTTCACTATTAATTAGTAATCACACAAACATTTATATATAACCGAAAACTAAAACTTAAAAATGAAAATTCTTGCATTCACAGACTTGCACTTATCATCATATGCATTCAAAAAAATAAAAGAAAAGGTAAAAAAACAGAAACCAGATTTATTAATATGCGCAGGAGATGTTTCCATCTTTGAGCAGGGCCTGGATTTCATATTGAAGAAGCTAAACAAGCTAAACAAAACAGTATTAATGATTCATGGAAACCATGAAACAGATAAAGTTCTGAAAAAATTATGTCAAAGATACAAAAATCTTATTTTCATACACAAAAAATATTACAAATATAATAACCACCTCTTTTTCGGTTACGGCGGCTCTGGTTTCTCATTGATAGAGCCAGATTTCTACAAAACCGGAGAAAGGTTCCAGAAGATAATAAGAAAAAACAAGAACAAGAGAATAATATTGATCACGCATGCACCACCATATAAGACAAAACTTGACCTTATAGTTGGAAGCCATTGCGGAAACAAGACTTTCAGGAATTTTGTATCAAGAAATAAAATTGATTTATACATATGCGGACACTTACATGAAAACTTCAACAAAAAAGACCACATAAAGAAAACACATATCCTCAATCCAGGACCTTATGGAAAGGTTATAAAAATCTAAAGCCCTTCGAAATCCATCTTACGGCCATCAAAATCTTTTCTCGCAAGCAAAGCAACCTTGCTTTCTTCTTTTGAATCAATTACCTTATATGAAGAATTCTCTTCTATCTTCTTAGCAAACTCCAGGATTTCATGATGATAAGGCATATTTTGGACTTCTAACCTTTCTTGGCTGTGTCCAATATGACTGTATCCTTTAGCCTCAACAAACATTGGTTTATACTTATCAATCAACTGAGCATAGCCTTTAGGATCCATGAAATTAAATCCCCTAACTAAAGTAAGCCTCATTACATTCCTGTCAAACTTATTAATCATTGACAAACTTTTCTGCAACTTCTCCCATGCATCCTTTGTTATTGGATTTGCAGTGCGCTGATGCATCTCCTTATTGCAACCATAAACGGAAATATACAGCTGCGTAGGCTGATGGTCAACTAACTTCTCAACCATATCTGGTATTGTACCATTAGTAACCAAAAAAGCAGTCATACCCTTACTCTTGATATAATCAATCATCTCCGGCAATTTAGGATACATTGTAGGCTCACCAGTAAGACTAATGGCAAAGTGCAATGGCTTTCCCATCTCCTTTACTTTTTCAGCTATAGCCTCAGAATTTCCTTTAAAGCCCTGCAACAGCTCAACATGCGCTTTTATGCATCCGTCTACAATATCTTTAGGATCATCAACAGGACCTTGCCACTTTGGCCACACATATTCTATGTCTCTCCAGCAGAAAACACACCTATGGTCACAAAAGAATGTAGGAGACATCTGCACACACCTCCATGATTCAATGCCATAAAAAGTATTTTTGTAGCAGACATCCTTGCCGGTAATGGCTTTCTTGCAGTAAGCGCATACTTTAACAGCAGAATGTTTTCCCACTAGCCTATAGCCCTCATTAAACCTTTTCTTGTCCTTAAGGTCCTTCTGCTCCTCTAAAACATTTAATGCAATCGCCATAAGCTAAAGTAACAACCAAACATATTTAAATTTATACTATAACAATAAAAATATGGAATTAAAACAGGCATTGAAAAAATTAGAAGAGAGCATGCAGTTTAAAGACTGGAAGAAAAAGAATCCGGAAACATTCTTCTCTTACGCCCTAAAAACGCCAGATGATGATTCCTGGAATCTTGGCTTTTATCATAAAACAACAGATAAGATGACAACATTCACAATCCACCAGGAAATTGAAATGAACGAAGAAGAAGAGATATTCAAAAAACCAGATATGGAGGTAAATCCAATAGACGTAAAAAACGTAAAACTACCCCTAAAGGAAATATTAAAAAAAGCAGAAGACTTTCAGAAAGAAAAATACCCAAAAGAATTAGCAAACAAAACAATAATAATCCTGCAAAACCTTAAGGAATATGGCAACGTATGGAACATAACTCTTGTCACGCATACATTCAAGACCCTAAACATAAAGATAAGTCCGGAAAACGGAGAAATAAAGTATCACAGTCTGGACTCTCTAATGGATTTTGTTGAAAACAAATAAAGATTTTAGTTTCTCCATCATATACTTTCCATTTACATATTCTTTAAATATAAGCTTGTTAATAGAAATTCTAGTTCTAAAAAATGGCTCTTAAAATAAAGATGCAGAAGATTTCTGACATTCCCACTCCTAGCTATGCCCATAAAGGTGATTCAGGTGTTGATCTTTACTCTGCTGAAGAACATATCTTAAAGCCAATGGAACGTAAGTTAATACCGACTGGATTAAAGCTCGAGATACCTTATGGCTATGAAGGGCAGGTAAGGCCTAAAAGCGGCTTGGCAATACACGATGGTATAAGCCATGCTAACGCTGTCGGCACAATAGACAGCTGCTATAGGGGAGAAATAAAAGTACCCTTAATCAATCTAAGCGATAAGGAATATAAGGTGGAGAAAGGAAAGAAAATAGGCCAAATAATATTCACAAAAGTTGAGGAAGCTGTGTTCGAGGAAGCTGAACAGTTAACTGCTACAACAAGAAGTGATAATGGCTTTGGAAGCACAGGTCTTGGATAATATCAAAGAGGTGAAAGTATGGCAGTAAGTTACAAAACAATGATGAAGAACAAGAAGCTTGGAGAGTTTGAAGAGCAAAAAGAGGAAGAAGACGAAGAAGAGCAGAATTAGTTTTTTACTTTAAAGTAGTCATCTATAGAAAAATTTAAAAATCATCCCGAGTAACTCCTTCTCAAATGAACTTATTAAACAATAAAAAGTCAGAAATTCTAACAATAAGTATCATAGTGGTATTGATAGTTCTATCCATAATTGTACTTGGTGAATGGTTTGCTAACTTTAATGCTAAAGAATGCAGGTCAGACTCTCAATGCCCTTCTGATAATTACTGCGGCAGTGATTTTTCATGCCATCCCGTTCCCACTATAGAAAAAACTATAATAGAGAATAATCTTGTAATACCCTCAATAATAATCGGAATAGCTATAGTTATAGCAGCAATGATATTAAAATCCGGAAAAATATTTACCAGAAAAAATGAGCATCAGGAAACTATACCGGAAGAAACGCAAAAAGATACATTAAAGCTGCCTTAAAAAGAATATTCTAGTAGTTCTGCAACATCTATTATCCTGTGTAGGGGTGGGTTAATAACTTTAGTTGTGCACTGATGGGGAGGTTTAAAGTGTTTAGTGCACCTAAACACTTTCCTCAAAGCAATTGATTTATTTCTCTCTTAACATCTTCAAAAACTTCTTCTGCCGTTTTAGAAGCATCTATGATCTTGAGATTATCATCTAATAGCTCAGGAAGCTCTAAAAATCTAGCCCTTAACTTGTTCATAAACTCAAGCTGCTCAAACTTCTCCTTTTTCCTTCCGCTTATCCTCTCCAGGGCAGTCTCAGGCTTTACATCAAGAATA
>CEPX01059801.1_pt1 | contig 64821 bp, 74 predicted proteins | sample 361361 | NCBI WGS metagenome assembly CEPX01 (sample SAMEA2619974, study PRJEB7988) | marine metagenome | biome: marine biome (ENVO:00000447); feature: mesopelagic zone (ENVO:00000213) & marine oxygen minimum zone (ENVO:01000065); material: "saline water (ENVO:00002010), including plankton...
GGTTACATTTACGTCTACATTGCCATTATTTTCTATTTGGAAATCTCCTGGTTCTGAAAAACTTGAAGGATTTAGTCCTCCTCCGACTGCTCCAGTAGTGTTTAGTTCTGTTATGGCTAATCCTGACACTACTGACCCTCCGCTAAAATTAATTTCATCTACATTTAATAAAATGCTTACTGTTGCATCTATGGTTACATTTACTGTTCCTGTGTCTGTTGTTGCTAATCCTGTTAATAATGGTATATCAGGTCCTAATTTTTGGAGAATTAAAACTGTTCCTCCTATTGTTGTTATGAGTGCTATGACTGTAAGTATTACTAGTGTTTGGTCACTTATCTCCACTTGTTGTCTCACCTTCTTTTTGTTCAGTTTTTGGTTCTTCTAAGATTGTCAGTGATACTCCTGGAGAACTAGTTACTTTTTCTGTAGTTTTTGGTTTGAATTTTTCTGTAACGCTTAAGATAGTGAAAGTCCCTATGAGGGAGATAAATATAATTACAATAAGGGTAATGGCAAACACTTCTTTTTTTATTTCTTTTTCTGTGCTCATAAGTTTTTTCACAAAGATCCCTTAATACCTTTTAATTTGTGTATATGTATCATTTTATTCTTTTTTAAGCTTTTTGCTTTTTCAGATTATGCTTTTGTTTAAAAATTATCCATGATTTTTCCCTTGTCTTTTCGTTTAAAGTACACAAACCATCCTATGACATTTCCTAAAATAATAACTATAGTTAATAAAGCTATTGAGGCTTGTTTACTAAGGACTTTTGCGCTTGTTATTTGTGTGGATATGCTCTTCCCTGTGATGTCTAAGAGTTCTGTTATTATCTCTTCTTCTGTTATTGTCGTTCTTAACCTATTTTCTGATGTTGCTTCATCTGCTCTTAAGATGAGTTTTCCTTCGTAAGTTCCTTGTTCTATGTTTTCTGTATCCCAGTAAGCTAAGAGTGCTTTTGTTGCTAGTGTGTTGATTGTTGTGTCTGCACTTGTAAAGTCTGCTATATTTTTCTCTTCTTTGTCATGGAAAAGTATTTGTGCTAGTGCTTTTTCAATTTTTTGTTCTGCTTTATTTTTTACTAAGATGTTGAATTTTGCTACTTCTCCTAGTTTGAAGTTTTTTACTGAGATGTCTATTGGTTCTAGTATAAATTCTCCTATTTGGAATCTTTGTTTTGTTGTTTCTGTTTTTGCTCCGTCATAGTGTGTTGTTGCGTGTGCTGTGTATTGTCCATAACTCAAATTTGTTTCCCAATAACTTAGTAGTTCTACTCTTTTTCGTGCTTTGATTAGTGTTTCATCGCTTTCTATTGTTGTTACAATTTTTTCTTTATTATCTGTGATTGTTATGATTGTTTTTGCATGTATGATGTCTTGTGTTCCTAAGTTATGTGCTTGCACTAAGAGTGGTATTGGTTCTTGTGCTTTTGTTGTTGCTACATAGAATTGTGTTGTTAAATATTTTCCTGGGTAAGGTACTTGCACGTCAAATGCTGATGCTACAGCGACTAGTGCTTGGACTACTATTTCTCCTTCTTGTTTGGTTCCTAATTCTCTTGCTACTATTCTTCCTCTATGTGTTCCTGGTGCTCCTAAGTGGTTTGGTAGTCTTACTGTATAAGTTATTTCTTTTTCACTTTCTTCTGCTGTGAAGTGGAATTGTGTTTCTGAGAGTTTGATGTATTCTCCTAAGTCTCCTTCTGCATAAAGAATAATGTCTTTATCTTTGTGTTCTGTATTATAAATTGTTAGTTTCTTGGTTACTTCTAATCCTGGTGTAAAGTCTGCTTGTATTCTTCCTGGACTAATTCCTAGTGCTGTTACTGTTGTTGTCACTAAAAGTAGTGTTAAGAAGAGTGTTAGGAGTTGTAAGAATTGTTTATTTTTCATTTCTTTGCACTCCTTTTATTTCTGTTTCTTTGTCTAGTTGTAGTTGTAGTTTTCCTTTTGTGTTTATTACAAATGATCCTGTAAGTAATCCTTCTTGTTTTGTTTCTATATCTAGAGGAACATTTCCTTTGTTGCTAACTTCATAGTTGTCTTCTTTTTGTTCTATTGTTAGTGCTGTGTGTGAAAGTATGGTGAATGTTGTAACTAAACTCATACCTGTTGTTTTCCAATAATAAGTTCCTGGTTCTAATGGTATTGGTTCTCTTAGTGGAAGTAATGTTGGTGTTGTGAAGCTTGGGTTGTCATCTAAAAGTATGTTTTGTGCTGTTCCTATACTTCTAAAAGTTATTTTTGTGTTTGTTGTTTCCATTCCATATTTTGGCGTTAGTGGTACATTGGTGAAGAGGAGGCTTACTAAAGTTAGTGCTACTAATATCCAGAATCCTTTTATTTTGTGATGATCTTTCATTTAAGTTCTTCCTCCAAAGTAATATCCTGTTAGTACTAATGTTGCTCCTTTAGTGCCACTTGGTTCATCTAATGGTACTGTGATTTTAACGTGAACGAGTGCTTCGTCTGTTGCATCAGAGTAATTGAATCCTGCTAGTACTGTTTGGTTTGTTCTAGTTACATTAGTATAACTTGAAATTGATCTTGTTTGGTTAATTGGGGTTGGTATTGGTGCTGCTATTGGTACAGTTCCTTTGAAAAGGAATGCATCTGATGGTATTGGTGATGCTGAAAAAAGATCACTGCCTATTGCTGTTATGTTTACTTCTATGAAACTATTTCCATCATTCTGTAATTCAAATGCGTTTGGTCCTGAATCTTCTACTGATTCTATAGTTCGATTACTTAGTCCTAATCCTAAAGTGTGGAAGTCTACATTACTTCCGCTAATGAAAGATATGGCTACTAAGACACTTATATTAAAGGTTCTTGCTTGTGCATAAGTGCTTTGGTTTGTTCCATCATGTGCTAGAACTGTCCAGTTATAATAAAATCCGTCATCAATTCTGAAGTTTAAATCTCCATCTGATGATGTGCTATTTGTTGTTATATTAAAGATTCTATCATCTCCTGGTGCTGTACAGCCTCCTCCTGCTGTTGAATAACAAGTTAAGTTAAAAGTGTAGTTTACTGGATCCCCATCTGCATCTGTAATGTTAGTCCAATTAAAGTTTAGTGCTAACTCTGTTGTTTGATAATTATCTACTGGTCCTCCTAGTGTTGGTGTTCCTGGTACACTGTTAACTATAGTAACTGTTGAAGAGTTTCTTGGTGTTCCGTCTTTAATTCCATCAAAAGGTACTATGCCACATTTCCACACTTCATTTTTGACTTGTGATGTTGCTGTCATATCTTGAGTGAATTCTGTTCCGTTTGTTACTGAGATGTTATAGCTTTCATAAACTGTAAAGTGTATGCCGTCTGTGCTTCTGTTGTAGAATGTTATGTTTGCTGACAGTCCTTCTTCTGTGTCTATGTCTGTTACTGTAAAAGTACAGTTGAGTGTGTCTGTTGTGTTTGCTGGGTTTGGTGTTGTTACTACTGCTGTTGTGTTGGCTAAGTTTGGATAATAAAATCTCAATGCATAGCTGTTATAAAGTATTGCTTGATTTAAGGATCTTTGTATGAAGAAGTCTGACCCTCTATTTTCTATTCCTATTGATGCTCCAGCACCTAAAGAACCACCTGTGCTTGAGACTGTATCTAAATAATTAAATTGTATATCACTTGAGTTTTCGTAAAGAACTATTTGTGCATCAATACGGTCAGTTGATCCTCCTCCGAAGAAGTTTCTATCCCATTGTACAATAAATATTCTGTTTGGTGCTGTTCCTCTTGTTTCATTGTATAAATCTCCTCCTTCTGCAAGGTCACCCCAGAATACTGCTGCAATTTCTTCTGGATCTCCATCTGTACCTAGTGCTACATTATTAAAAGGACAGCTGTCAATAGAGACATCAAAACTAATAAATCCGTTATTACAAATTCTTATATGTGTTGCTGAGAGGTTATTATAAAATTTAAAATCAAATCCTATTGGGGTGGCTACTGATAGGCCATCATCTGATAGTCCTAGTGCTATTTCTGGTCTGCTTATGTTTGTATAAAAGTAACTTGGTCCGCTTATTGCGTGTATATCTTTTCCTCTATAGCCAAAGCTATCACTTCCATTCCATGCTACTGTAATGTATGGGTATCCAGTAGCACTTTGTTCTATTGCTTTTACTGCTGTTGCTTCATTTCCTTCGCTATCATTTGCGTGGAAGGTGAATGTCCAGTTTCCTGATTCGTTGAGTTTTACTGTTACATTAAAGTGTTCATTGCCGTTTTGGTGTAGTGTTATATTAAATTCGTTAGAGAGTGGTGGTGTTGCTGTAACATAAGTTGTGTTCAGAGTGTTTACTTCTGATTCTATACTTGCATTTACTTTAACAAAAGTATTTGATTCTACCGGTGTACTTTCGTTAATTTCTGCTGCTGTTATTCTTACTGTGTCTGAAATGACGAATTGTCTTGTTTGTGATTGTGTATTGTGACCAATACTAAAGTTATCTGTTGCATTGACAAACCAATAATAAGTTCCATTACCTAATTGGTAACGTTCTTGTATCTCTGCGTCACTTAATGTTCTGTTGATTATAGTAAATTCATCTATTGACCCATCAAAGAGAAAACTTGCTTGTACTGCGTCTACTTCTCCTACCCAATAACTCCACCCAAAGATGAATACGTTAAAAATAGCATTTATTACTCCTGTTTCTTGTAGTACTCCGTTTTTGTAGATTTTTGAGGTGCCATTGGCTAGGGTTGTTGCTGCTAGGTGTATCCAATTTCCTGTTTCTCCTGTAAAGAAGTCTACATCTGCTACTCCTACATTCCCATCTCCTACTACTGCTAGATCATCAGTATTTTTGTATATTCCAAACCCTAGTGATGCAACTGTAGCTAAAGATCCTGTAAGCCCTCCTATAGTTGATTCATCATTAGGGTTTAACCACATGATGAATGTTGCATCTCTGAGTTGTATGCATTCATAACCGCAATTAGATACTAATACTCTGTCACCTGTTCCGTCTAGTTCTAAGTGTCCTGCAAAGATTTCATTGGATAAATTTATGAGTCCATCTCCTTGTATTGTTCCTGTGTGGCCTAGTCCTGTAAAGTCATAGATGGATGTTGCGTGTTCTCCGAATTCACTCCTGTTATCAAAGTGGTAAAGGAGTGCTGTTTCTGGTAAGGCTTTTAGTATTGGTGCTGTCCAATTATAGAGTATTGTTGTACCATTTGCTACACTTATATTTTTATACAAAAGGTCTTCCATGTCAGGTGTTGTTGTATTTCCTCCAAAAATTTCTACTATTACTGTGTCCAATTCTCTTTCAATAATTGTGCTGTTAAGAATGATTGCTCCTACTCCTGCAAAGAGTGTGTTGTTTAAGGGTAAGTTTAGGGTTATTTCTGGTGGATGGTTTATTGTTAGCTTTCTTATTTCTGACATATTCATACCAGTTGGTTTACCGCTTGCGTCTGTTGCATTTACATACCAATAGTAGACTCCTCCTTTCAATCTGTATGCATCTAATATTTCCCATGCACTGAGTGTTCTGTTAAGGATGACAAATTCATCTAAGTCTGCTACATCTATTGGTATTGGTGTGCTTTCGTCTGTAAAAACTATATCAAATGGTATGGTATTTGGTGTTATTTCATGTCCTGTTGTTGAGCTATTGAAGATGCCATTTTTGTATACTTTCATTTCTCCTACTGTATCTATTGTTATTGCTAAATGTGTATATTGGTCTATGTCAAAGAAATTTTTTATTTCTACCATTTTTGTGTCTGTTGTAATGCCTAATGTTGCTCCAGCGTTGCTATAATTAACTTTCATTCCTTCGTTTTCATCTGCATTGTATTTAGTAAATATTGTTGCTGCTTCTGCTTGGTTTTTTATTTTAAGCCACATCATGTAAGTATGATTTGCTCCTATGAGTTCATCTTGATCTCCAAAGGTTATGTTGCTTTTTCCTCCATCTCCTGGGATTGGTTGGAAATTGACTGCTCCTCCTAGTTTTCCGTCTGTTTCCTGAAGATTTAGTAGTCCTCCTGCATCTGTTATAGTTCCATTATTTGTTTGGTTAGAAAAGTCGAAAACTATTGTGTCGTTTTCTCCAAATTCACTTCTGTTGTCGAAGTGTAGTAGGAGTTGTGTGTCTCCGTCTGCTTTATATACTTCTGTTGTCCAATTAACTGCTAATTGTGTTCCGTTGGTTACATTGTATTGGATGAATAGTATGTCTTCTGCTCTTGGTGGTAGTGTTGTTCCTCCGTAATAGATTACTTCTTGTATTGTTGGTTCGTTGTCTTTGATTGTTGCGTTTAATGTTTCGTTGATAAAGGCACTATAATAGGAGTTGTTTGCTGGTGCGTTGAGTGTTATTGTTGGTGGTGGTAAATCATATACTATTGTCAATTGTGGTATTTCATCTGGGTTACCACTAGTTGCTCCTGTAAATTTGCTGGGTGTTGCTCCTCCACTTCCACTTTCATCAGTGCTTAGTCCAACTGAGAACCATGTTGATTTGTTTTCGAGTTGGTTGTGAAAATCTAATAATGATTGGTCTGCTGTGAAATCTATTGCTTCATATGCTTGTGCACCACCTAACATTATAGAAGCATAATTGGTGTCTTGCATATCAGTATAAAAATCAGTGTTTCCTGAATCATCATCTGGATAGGTTGTGCTGTTGCCACTCATTTGGTTTACATAAATTGTGGTATCTGGGTTACCTATTTGTTTTACGTAGAGGTCTAATGTGAGTTGTGTAACAAATGCGTTTGTTGGTACTGATGAGATATCCCAGTCTATGTCTGCTCTGTAAGTATCAAATGGACCTCCTTGATCTGTTTGGCCTACAAAGACTGGGTCCGGACTACTTGCTCTTGTGTAACTTCCACCTGAGATACCAGATGTTACATAACCGTCAAAGAGAACACTAGCATAATCAAGTACTATTGTTGGATCTATGATTATTGGATAAGGTGTTGTTTGTAAGTAAGTGAGTGGTATTTCTATACTTAGTATTTCTTGTTTGTCTGTTTGTGTAAGACTATAACTAAGTGGTTGTGTTTCTTTTCCACTATATGCTATTGGTTTTGGAAGGATAAATTTTGTTCCTTTTGTGTCTTGAAGTTGTAGTGCTTGTGGTGTTTGTATTTGTTCATCTATTGCAAGTGGTGTTTGTATTACATTTCCTATTTTCCATTGTAGTTCTGGTGATTTTGTTACTATATAGTCTATAGTTATTGTTGTGTTAGTTGTATTTGTTAGGGGTATATTTCCTAGGAAACTATTGTCTGTAAGTATAATTTCTTCTTTTATTTGGTCTGCTAAATAAGTTAGTTTCATATTGATTCCTTGGCCGAAAATATTATTATAGGTGAAGATATTGTCTGTTCCTTCTCCTGTGACTGGATTTGCACTACTTAGGATTGTTTGTTCTTCTCCCATACTGTGTCTTAGTTGTAGTGGTGTAAAGGAGATGGTGGCATTGTTTATTGTTAGGTTAATTGTTGCTTCTTGTGTTGCTTTTTCTTTGAAGCTTATTTTGTGTTTTTTGCTCTTAATACATAATTCTTCGTCTATTGCACAATTTTGATCTGTTAATGCGTTTTTTATTGCGCCAAAATTACTGTCTTCTTTATGATAATGTTCAACATTCTGATAGATGGTGTGTTTGCAAATGCTATCAATGCATTCTCTTTCCCAACCAAGGCCTCCATCTGTAATGTTTTTTGATGCATGTCTTTGGATTTTGTGTATTTTCTTCTTTTCATCTCTGTGAGTTATTTTTGTTTTGTCTATTTTGAGTTTTTTTATTTTTTTCTTGTGTTGTTTTTGGTCTAATTGGAATTTTATTTTTGTTTTGTTTATTGTTATATTTGTTCCATTTGTTTTTATAGTGTAATCTATATTAGTAAGGTTGAGTAGTGCATCTTTGATAATAATTATAAGTTTGTGTGGTGTTTTGTTAAGTCCTTCAAGTGTGCATGCATCTTTGCATTCTGCTATAAATGTTTTCTTTTTTTGGTTTTTCTTTGGTTGTTCTTGTGTTTTAGTAACTACTTTTCCTGTTATGCCTATGATTTCTGTGTGTATTGTTTTTTCTGTTACTATTACTTTGATTGGATATTCTTTAGTTTCTTTATTTGCTATTAGTTTAAGTGTTCCTTCATAAGTTCCTGATTCTGTGTTTGTTGTGTCCCAATACGCTAATAGTGCTTTTGGTTGGTTTTGTGTTATGTTTTCTTTGGTGCTGTTGAAGTTTGCAATGGTTGTTTTGTTGTTTGTTAATTGTATTTGTGCTTGTGCAGGTGTAGTGGTCTTTTGTGTGTTTTTGACTAGTATGTCAAATTTTGCTATTTCTCCTAGGTTGAATTGTTTAACTGCTACTGTTAGTGGTTGGAGTGGGAATGTTTGTGGTTTTTTGCTAGTTGTTGTATTTATGGTATTTGCTTCTGCGAATGCTATTGTTCCTTTTGGTAAGGTGATTTTATATGCTTTTGTTTGTTCAATTGTTGTAAATTGTTCCCATGTGCTTAAACATATGCTTAGACTAAAGTCCCAGATATTACATTTGTAGAGTTCGTTGCCTGTTGCTGTAATTTGTGCTGTTGCTTCGTCAAAGGTGAGTTCTGTTGTGTCAAAGGAATAAATAGTGTTGAATTTCTTTCCTTGTGGTGCTACTATTCCTCTTGCTTTGGTGCTAATGCCTAGTTTTTTCCCTTTTAAGTTTTGGAATGTTATTTTTTGTATTTGTAGTATGGTTGTTGGTTTTGTTACTAAGCTTGTTTTTGTGGTTGTTTCTTCTGCTTCTAGAATATTTCTATCTTCGTCATAGAGTTGTAGTTTATTTTGGGGTGTTTGGTTTGTTGGTGCAGTTACTAATCCTGTGAGTTTGCCAAAGAGTCCTTTTTTTGCTTCTTTTTTTGTACTGTCATAAAGGAGGTTGTCTATATTTTCTAAATAAATTTGTACTTCTCCATCTCCTTCTATTGTTCCACTAATTGCTAATGCTGTAATTTTTCCTTCTATTGGTTGAGGTAAGGTGTATGTTATGTCTTCGTTTGTTATCAGGTTTACTGTTGTTTTGTGTGGTGTTCCTTCTGCTATGAAGAATCCTGTGAAGTCTGTGTTGGAGAAAACTATTCCTCCTATGAGTAAGAGGAAAGCAATTAAGTAAAGTGGTGTATTTGTTTTTTGTTGGGTTGTTAGTTGTTTGTTTTGTTTTAGTTCTTGTTGGTATTGTTTTATACAAGTATCATAATGTTTTATGAGTGCTGTTGGTGTTTGTTGACCAAATGCTTCTTGTATTCTTGTTTTGTATTCTTCATGTGTTATTTTTCCGTGTTTATAGTGTTCTGTTATTTGTCTGATTACTCTTCTTATTTGTTTTTTGTGTGTTTCTGCTTGTAAGATAAGGCTTCGTAATTCTCTTTCTTTATCAATAAGTGTAAGTTGGTGTTTCATCCTTTCCTTTTCACCACCTTAATGAGTTGTTGTGTTCTTTCTTTCTGACGTGCAAGTTTTTCATTACTACCTAAGTAGACTGTTTTTACTCTGCCATCTTTTAAGCGAGCACTAGTGTAGAAATATGGTCCTATTCTCTTTCCTCTTTTTAGAATGTATTTTTTATACAATGAGCTTCTAACCCCTTTTTATCTAATTTTTTTCTCACTATTGTTAGTAAGAATTACCCCTTTTAGTTACATTAAAGGTTGCACTACACTTTATAAATATTATGGTTCAAAAAAAGAAGTTTTTGGTAAGTTAATTTACTTGTAATGCCATTTCCATCATATATTCTAATGGATTTCTCTTCTCAAAATGCTTTAATCTTGCTTTAACTTTCTCTTGTTCTGCTGGTGTTAGTTGCTCTAAAATTGCTGCTAGGAATGCTTCTTCAGCATTTTTTGGTTCTGGTTGGACTACTTTTCCTGTTATAATTGGAATTGGAGCTATTTGTATTGGTTCTTCTTTTTTAGTCTCTGGAAGCTCTTCTTCTACAATAAGTTCTTGTAGTTCTTCTACTGGTTCTTCAATAAGTTCTTCCTGAATATTAGTATTATCTTCTAGTACTTCCTCTTCAATCATCATAGGTAACAGATCTTCTTGTGCAAGGCTTGTACTAAGCAAAAGAAGTACAAAAACTGCTATAATTCCTATAATTGTTCTTTTTTTCATTGTTTTACTTCTTATTTTCTCAATATTTAATGTGTTTTGTTTGTGCACTCATTCTAGGTAAGTATTCCCCCAAATAACTTATAAAAGCTATAAGGCTTGCTTATTTATAAAGCTATCTCAGAATTCTCTGAAAAGATTGCGGATTAAAAAATAAGAAAATAAGAAGAAAAGTGGGTTCTATTACCTTCTAGGATGGTAATAGTATGTTTGTCCTTCTGGAATGTTTGTTACTGGTTCATCTTCATCAGATTTTCCGATTTTTCTGAACGCTATAACTAATCCCAAAATGATTAGTGCTATTACTAACACACTAAATACTACTGCTAGTGTTGTTTTTAATGCACTTGTTGTTGCTTGTTCTTCAGTTGCACTTTGTACGTTTGTGTTTAGAGTGAATTCGTTTATGATTTCTCTTCCTAACATTACTCGTACTACTGATACATAGTTTTTAGCTTCTACATTACTGTTTGGTGTTATGTAGATTAATGCTTCTGCTGTTGCATCAGGTGCTACTGTTACAAATCCAGGTTCTACTCTGTGTTGTGCCCAGCTTACGCCGTCCACTTGTACTGAGTATATGCCTCTTTCTGTTCCTAAGTTAGCAAACATTACTTTGTAGATTACTTCTTTTCCTGCTTCTGTACTTTTTGAAGTGCTGTCTATGTTAATGACTGTATCTACTTCTTTTGTTTCTACACCTTGTACTGCAAAGGTTCTTGTTGAGCTTAATACACTATGTCCTCTGTTGTAGAGTACTTCTATTTTGAGTGTGTATTCTCCAGTTTTTGTATCTTCAGGTACTCTTAGCAAGAAGTCTATTCTTTCTGAGCTTTCTTCTCTTAAGTTGAATGTTCTTCTTTCTTCTTGTCTTTGAGTAATAAGTTCATCTAAGTAGTTTACTGCTGTTATTCCTAGTTCTGGAACGCTTACAGTTACTTTGATGTTTTCTTCTTTCATTGCCCCTAAGTTTTCAACTACTACTGATGGGAACAATGCTTGTCCTGCTTGTATTCTTGAACTTGGGTTTAGTACTATGTCAAAAATGTTCAAGCTGTGTCTTTGTTCATCGATGTGGAAGTTAAGTTCTTTTTTAATTTCTTCTTTTTTATCTGATACTTCGATTCTTAGTGTGTATTCTTCAGATGCATCGATGTCTTTTGGTATGTGTAATCTTAATGTTTTTTTATATAATCTTCCACCTTCTATTGCAAAGATGTTTGTTAAGTCTGAAATTACTCCAAATTCATAACCTAATACTTTTGCTTCTGCTCTTACGTCAGGTATTGTTTCGTTTCCAGTTCCTTCTATCCATACTTCTATGAGTACATCACTGTCTCTTTTTACATCGAATGAGCTACCTGTGATGTCTAAATTGTCTACAAGTACTTTTTTAATTTCATATTCTGGTGCTGCTTGTGCAATGCCAGTAAAAGTTAGTAATGCTATTAAGAATAATAAGAGTGTTCCTGACGTTTTATATTTCATTGTTATTTCGAGCCCCCATGTAACATATATATTTTATTTTCTATTTAAAGATTGTTGTTATCAAAGAGTTATGACCTCTATATAAACCTTTCGGTAGTAACGTTTTCATGTTTCTGGTTGTGTTTTTTGAAGTGAAGAATGGATGATAAAGAGTGCTGAAAGTAGTGCTAGCACTCCTAAAAGACCTATCCCTATTAAGAAATGGAAAGGTAATGGAGGAGATTGTTTCTCTTCTTCCTCTTGTTGAGTTTGTTGTAATGGTTTACTATCTCTAATCAAAGAAGTGATTTTTGGTTTATCACACTCTTGAAAATGGACAGTTTGAAACAATCTTTTGATCCCTTCTTCTGTATAGAGTCTAATCTCAAATTCATAAGCTCCATATACATCTTTTGCTATTTTGAAAGGTACAATTATGCCTTGTTGTCTTCCTGCTTGAATTCTAATACTAGGAGAGACTTCTGCTACTCCAAGCTTACTATTGACTAGTTCTACTGATACTGTTGCATCTAAATTACCTCTATTATGGAGATTGATTATTGAAGTAATACTCTCTTTACACTGTAAATCATAGTGGTTTATCAAGAGTTCTTTTACCTCAACTTTGTAGATGGGTTTTGAAGTTAAAGGTTCTGCTTGTACAGCTAGGGCTAAAAGAATAGTTAAATTCATAAGCCCCCAAATAAGTTTCATAGGACTACTAAGGAATAGTGTAGGTTTATAAATATTTCTAGAAGGATTATATGGGGTCACCAGGATTCGAACCTGGATCTACCGGTGACTCCTAAATTTTTTGGAGCCGGCAACACTAACCGGATTATGCTATGACCCCTTAGAGGTATTTTGAGAATTCTTAGAGCATTATAAAGATTTCTAATTGTCTTTTGTGCTATTAAAGGTAGAAACAATATCTATGATGTATTTACCATCTTCTAATTTGTATACTAACGGCTTTCCTTTAAACAAGTCTACTAGGTCTATTTCAAATTTGCCAGGTTTTAATACCCTTATGGATTCTAAGTCTAATACTACTGGCATGCTGGGTTTTTTTTCTCCAACTAAGTCCAGTGCGTCTGACTCCATTTGTTGTTTATCTTCTTTTGTTAATTTTACTGTCATTTCTTGTACAGTTTTTATGTCTTGTTTTTTCATGTAGAAAAAGAATTTTCCGCCACACTTACAACCTTGGAGTAATTCTGTTGCTCCATCTTCATACATACTTGAACATCTTACGCATTGGTGCGGCATTTATCTTCTCCGTTGTCTTCTCGCTGGTTTTCTTTTTGTTCTTCTTCTTGCAGTACTTCTACTTTTAGTACTTTTAATTGGTGTTCTTGTGTTTGTTAACAACATGATTTTGTTTGGATCTCTTTTAATTTCTTTTACTATGGTTGCTGGTCCTATAATGGTCATGCCATCTCTATTGCCAACTATTGCTTTCATCATTTCTTTTTTTAGTCTTTTAAAGAGTTGTAAGTCTTTTTCTTCTGGAAAGATGGTGCAAATTTCTATGCCTTTAAATCCTTCATGGATTTGTGTCATAGTTTCTTGGATTAATTGTGTTTCTTCTTCGGGGTGGAGTCTTCCTTGCATTAAGACTACTCTATCTTTTTTTACTATCTCTAATAATTTATCTATTCTTTCCCCTATGTTTAAGTGTTCTATTTCTCCGTATGGCACAAATTGTAATGTTAACATGTTCTTTCCACCTCTTTATTTCATTAATCCAATGAGTGACTCGTATAGTTCCTCCATATTTTTCCCTTTTGTTGCTGATACTGGTACAACTTCGTATTGAGGAAATGCACTTTCTATTTTTTTAATGTTTGCTTTTTTCTTATCTACTTTATTTCCTACTATTAATACTGGTATGTCTCTTGCTGCTAAGTTTCCTATGATTGTTACGTTGACTTGTGAGTAAGGGTTTTGTGTTGCGTCTAATACTACCATAACACAATCCATGTCATCTAACCATCTTATTGCGTCTATAACTCCTTTTGTTGCTTCTTTTGCTCTTTGCTTCGCCACTTTCTGAGTCATTTTGTGTTTCATAAAATCTTCATAGTCTATTTTTGTTGCTATGCCTGGTGTGTCTACTAGGTTAAAACTCATTTCTTTATTTTTGTGTTTAATATGTACTTGTTCTTTTACTTGTACTTCTCTTGTCTCATGAGCTACATTAGAAACAGTTCCCATTTTTTCTCCTAGCCAGTCTTTACAAATTTTGTTTGCTAGGGTTGTTTTTCCTGCATTTGGAGGACCGTATAATCCTAGTTTAAGGTGTTTTTTCTGCTTGAATATATTAGTAATCATGCGTTTGATAAAGTCTTTGATAAAACGTATCATATAGTTTTCAACCTCTTTCTTTTTAACGATTCACTTTGTTTTTAAGCATTTCGTTACTGGTGAATAGGTGTTGAAACTTCAATAGGATGCCCATTTTTAACAAAAGTTCTTGCATCAGACATTGCTCTTTCATAGATTTCATTACGCTTTGGCATATCTTCAATTTTTGTACCTACACCTGTTACTTCAAAGTTATTTGCTACTACAAATTTTCTGTGCATTCTTTGTGCATAATTTTCTGCTGCTACTGGACTTTCTCTATGAATTGTTACAAAAGTGCTTAGAAGAACATTATGGAACCATTCTTCTGAAGTCACTCTATTTCCTGTGTCAACTGTTCCAATACTACTCTCTTTAATACGATAAGCTAAAGTTTTATCTAACCCTATAGTATCTGTTTCTTCTTGTGCTCCATATTTAAAATGTATAGAAGCTAATTTTGGGTCAGGAGTAAAGAATAATTTATATCCTTGAGTTGTGAAACGCATTGATAAATAAGTTTCTTCACGATAAGAGTTTCTCCAAGTAAAACTTTCTGGGAATAATCCTACTCTAAGGAAAGCATCTTTTTTTGTTAAAGAGACTCCTCCTAAATTTTGGATCTCGATTGGTCTAAAAAGTTTTAATTCAGGATCTAATAAGAAACTTTCTGGGTCTGTTAAGTATTCTCTTGGAAATCCTCCATAATTTCCTGTCATAATTCCGTTTGCTAAATCAAGCATTCCTATATTTTTTAAATCTACAAGTTCAGGTTTAGATGTTCTATGATAAATAGGTAGGTGAAGTACTGCTGCTGCTTCTGTTAATTTTTCTAAAGTAATTGTTGCTCCGGCAATCATGCGTGGATCAAAAACACAATCATCATCTCCAAAGAATATAAATGGGCTTTCACTAGCAAGAACTCCTTTATTTCTACTAATAGCTGAGCCTCTATTTTTGTTATTTCTTATTAGTTTTGGTTTAATTCTTCTTCTTTCTGCTTCTGCTGCGTAGAATTCAAAAACTGCTTCAGTATTATCTGTTGAACAATCATCTACTACTATAATTTCTGCAAGATTTGCATTTTCTTGTGCTAATAAGGATTCTAAACACCAAGCTAGTGGGTTAGCGTCTAATCCTAAAGGTTGAGGTGCACGATTATATGTAGGAATAATGGCACTTACTGGAGTTATTGATTGATTATTAGGAATTATTACATTATCTACAAATTTTTGATGTATTTGTTCATAAGATACTTCTCTTTGCGTCATTGTCCAGTCTCTAGAAGAATAGAACTATATTTTATGTTGTATTCATCTAATTTATGTACTCAAGAACCTCTTCGGAGTGTTTTTTTACTTTCAAGCACTATATAAATCTTTTGTTAATTTTCTTTAGAATTCTTATATATCTATTATTATTCTAGCAACCCATTGCCTTTTTTCTTTTTTCACTTCAAATTGGTGCATGGTCACTGCTTTCACATCGTTGCCTAATTTATGTTTTTTTTGATTTATTTCTTCTCCTTTAACTTCTGCATGTACTCTTATTGGTTTTCCTTCTACTATTTGTACTTTGAATTCTTTAAACACCATCACTTCTACGTCTTTCAAATAAATGAGTTCTTCTAAAAAGTTATACAATGCTTGTTCTATGGTGTCTCCTTCTACACTAAATTCTTTCATTTCTTTTGCTTCTACTGTTGTAAAGTCTACCATTTCTACAAATATTGCTTCTGCACAATGCACAAAGAGTTCTGGTAGTGTTTTGCCGTATGCTTCAAATGCTATGTCTGCTACTGCGATGTCTGGTAAGAATTTGTATTTTTTCATTGTTTAGATTGTCTCTTTTGTTGGGTTTTCTCCGCTTTGTGGACTAATTAGTTCAGTATTTGGACTTCTATTTAAAGGTAGAGTGTTTATAAATGTTTTGGCAGAAAATAGAAAGTTTTATATAATATAAGGTCTACATTTAAATTATTCACTCAAAAAATAGAAAAGTTTATATAATATAAAGTCTACATTTAAAAATGAAACTAATAGAGTTACTAAAAAAGGTTGAAGGAGTCCATACTATAGATTCTATTATGTCTCTATTAAAGCTACCAAAAAAGAAAGCTATTTTTCAAGTCTACAAATTAAGAAAGAAAGGATATGTTAAAACTAAACGATTAAATGATAACAAGAGAGTCTATTATATTTCTTTAGATAATAAGTTAGGTGGCATTAAATATGAAGAAATAATTAACACATATGCTCCAACTAAAATAGTCATACCAAAAAATTATTATATTTATAGAAAAAACCCATCTTTAGAGGAAACTTTTGTTTACGCCATAAAAACAAAAAGCTTTAGAACAATTTTTGCTGCACTAAGTTTATTTAAGAAAATAGACAATTGGAAATTACTCTACCAATTAGCTAAAGATAATCATGTAGAAAGACAAGTTGGTGCTTTGTATGAAGTAGCAAGGAAAATTATGAAGACTAGAAGAATAGATAAGCATTTTATAAACAAAGCTTTGCCTAAAAAAAAGTATAAGTTTAATTATATTATCCCTAAACTGAAATCTAAAGATTTTAAATCTATCGAGACTAAATGGAGAATTTATCTACCTTTCAATTATAAAGATTTAGAGGACTATAAATGATTTCAGTAAAGGACCAAGAACTATTATTAGCTAACATTGCTAGAAGATTAAAAAAAAGAATTACAGTGTATGCAATTGGAGGAACTGCTATGATGTTTCTTGGAGTTAAAGATGCTACTCTAGATATTGACTTAGTTTTTGGAAATAAAGAAGAGAGAGCTATTTTCAAAGAAGCTGCAGAAGATATAGGGTATCGTAAAATAGACTCAGTGCAAGTATATGGAACTAAAAGAAATCAACCAGAGATGTTAAAGTTAAAAGATGAAAGATTTGATTTATTCCTTGATGAAGTAATACATTTTATTTTCTCAAAAGAAATGAAGAGAAGAACAGAAATAACTTTAGACTTTGAAGATAAATTAATTGTAAAAGTTGCTAACCATAATGATATCATTTTAATGAAATGTGCTACTGATAGGCAGAAAGATAAAGATGATGTGAGAAGGATAATGGAATTAAAAGGAGTAGATTGGGACTTAATTATTGAAGAAGCTAGAAATCAATTTAAATTAGGCAAGGAATCTGCTTTTTTTGAACTAGGTTGTTTCTTAGAACATTTAAAATATAAAATGAAACTCGATATACCTAAAGAGAAGTTAAATCTACTCTTTAAGTTAGTGAAGAAACAGATTGATAAAAAATAATTCTTTAAATTTTTTAAGAGAAGTTAAAACACTAAAAATGAGAATAAAAGAATCAGTGTTGCTAAAAGAAAGTTTAGCATTATACTAGCAGTACCTTTCACATTTCCTATCGGACGAAGTAGTGTCACTGGTTTTGATATACCTGCTTTTTCTACTGCGTCTAGTACATCTCCTATTTCTTTATAGGCTCCTCCTGCTTCTTCTGCTAGTCCTTGCATGGATACTGCTTTCACATAAATGCCTTTTTTCTCCATATTTTTTTGTAGTTGTTCTCCTCTAAATTCTTTTTTTGCTCTTGTTCTGGACATGACTCTGCCACTGCCGTGACAAGTGCTTCCAAAGGTTTCGTCCATTGCTTTTTGTGTCCCTACTAATAGTGCACTGCCAGTTTCCATGCTTCCTCCTACTATTATTGGTTGTCCTGTTTCTTGATACTTCGGAATCAACTCTGGGTGTCCTGGTGGGAATGCTCTAGTGCTTCCTTTTCTGTGTACTACTACTTTCTTTTTGTGTCCATCTATTTTGTGTTCTTCTACTTTTGCTACATTATGTGCTACGTCATATACTAAGTTTATTCCTAAGTCTTCTGCGCTTTGTCCGAAGACTTTACTAAATCCTTCTCTTATTCTATGCAATATCACTTGTCTATTTGCGAATGCCATGTTTGCTGCGCATGCCATTGCTTTGTAATAATGTTGTCCTTCTTTTGATTGGAATGGTGCGCATGCTAGTTCTTTGTCTTTTATTTGTATGTTGTATTTGGGCATGACTTCATTGAAGGTTTTTAGGTAGTCTGTTGCTACTTGATGACCAAATCCTCTGCTTCCACAGTGGAGCATGACTACTACTTGATCATCTAGTACTATACCTAATTGTTTTGCTAGTTTTGCATCAAAGATATTTTCTTTTTTTGCTACTTGTACTTCTAAATAATGATTTCCTGATCCTAAGGTTCCTAGTTGGTTTATTCCTCTTTTCCTTGCTTTGTCACTTATGCTTCCTGCTTCTGCCCAGTCTATTTTCCCTTTTCCTTCGCATTTTTTTAAGTCATCTTCCCATGCATATCCATTGTCTACACACCATTTTACTCCTGTTTCTATAATGTCATCAAATTGTTGATTATTTACTTTCAAGAATCCTTTACATCCTACTCCTGCTGGTACTGTTTTGAAAAAAGTATTGATTAATTCTTTCAACTTTGGTTGTACTTCTTTATAAGTTAAGTTTGTTGTACATAATCTCATACCACAATTGATGTCAAAGCCTACTGCTCCTGGTGAAATAATTCCTGTTTCTGCGTCGAATGCTGCTACTCCTCCTACTGGCATTCCATAACCATAATGTGCATCTGGCATACAATAAGAATACTTCAATATTCCTGGCATACATGCTACGTTGGTTACTTGATCAAAGACTCCTGCATCCATTCCATCTAAGAGTTTTTTTGTTGCTATAATTCTTGCAGGAACGTTCATTCCTTGTTTATAAGAAGTTGGTAGTTCCCATACTGTATCTGTTACTTTTTGTAATTCTTTTGGAATGGTTGACATCTCTTTTTTGAGATTAAAGTATTCTTATAAAGCTTGTGGCATTTCTCTTGCCATTAGGATTCCTTCAGTGCTTAGTGGTGCTCCTGTGAAGATGGTATATTCTCTTTTTCCTCTATGATAAGTGAGTGGTCTATTTTGGGCATCTAGATTTAAGAGTCCTGTTCTTTCTATGTAGGCTGCTATTCTTTGATCCATTAAAGTAAATCCTGTGGTTGTTTTATTTAATAATAATGCATCAATTGTTGCAATTGGATTTGTTCCATAAGGAAGTCCTTGCCAGAGACTAAGACAACTTATTGTTGGTTTTCTTGTCTTAAAATCAACGCTTTTTACTGGTTCTCTTCTTGTGTCTATTGTTGTGTAACTTTCTGGTCCAAATATGTGTACTAGTCCTTCTTCTCTTTTTCCTATGTCTTGTTTTAGTCCATGCATTATTTTTGCTACAAGGTCTGGAAAAGTTATTTGTATTTGTGCCATCTGTAAGAAAAAAGTTTATTCTTTATTTAAAAAGGTATCTTTCACCAAACTGTTAATAGTAATCCCATTATTAATAAGCTTACTAAATAGTGTGTTGCATTCAAGTAATACAACTGTGCTGATTTTCCTTCCCAAAGTACTGTGCCAAATTGTGTTGTTGCAAAGAATCCTATCCATATCCAGAATGCTATTTGCATTCCTTCTCTTGCTGTTGTTATGTTGAGTATTGCTAAAAAGTATGCTAGTACATAGGTCATGATTAGTGTTGTTACAAAGCCTAAAAAGTATTGTTTATTCATGCTTTTTTTCTTTGTTTTTGCTATGTCTTTTTTTGTCATACCACTATGTTTCGCCCATGTTTTTCCAAAAAAGAGTGGTGAGTACCATAATGCTCCTATAACCATTACTATTATTGCTGTTACTACGACTGCAACTAAATTAACGTCAACTGTTGGTATTCCCATAACTAATTTTGAGTATTTTTTTGATTTATAAATATTTAGTGGTTAGAAAAGAAGTATAATCAAGTAAGTTCTCTAACTATGTAATGAGTTATATAAAGTATGAGTATGCCTATGAGTACTGAAATTGTATAACTTATTTCTAAATTGTTTGGAAATAGGTATTCGTCCATTAATCCCCATATTCCTCTCCAGAATGAGATTACTGCAACTCCTATAATTATGGCAAAAAGTATTTGTTGTGCTCCTTGCATCTTGGATACTTTCTTTAACATGGTTATTTAGTATTTTTAGAGCTATAAAAATGTTTGGTTAGAAGAATAATTGTAACATACTGAGTATTCCTAGTCCTATACAGAACCATCCGAAGTTTATTTTTTCTGCTATTCTTAAGAAAAGTTTTAGTGTTCCTAATCCAAAGGTAAAAGAAAAAAGTATTGCTATTAAGGAAGCAAAGTCAAAAGTTATTTCTCCTAGGAGTCCTAGTCCTATTTGTGCTACTAAGATGATTGGTATGCTCATTAAAAAACTTAGTTTTAGTGCTTGTTTTGCATCGTACTTTGCAAATAAGAGTGTTGCTGTTGTTAATCCTGATCTACTTAATCCTGGTAGTGCTGCAAATGCTTGTACTATTCCTGTTATGATTGCAATTACTGTTGTTGGTTCTTTTTGTAGTTGTGATTCTTTTTTTGCAAAAAGTTGTAAGATTCCTGTTAACACTAAAAAAAGTCCTATGAGTGCTATTGCTATTCCTCTAGTAAATGGGAGTTTATCTAAGGAATAAAGAAGTAATGGTGTTCCTATGATTCCTGTTATGATTGTTGTTAGGACTAAAAAGTTTGTTAATTTATACTCTTTCTTCTTTGGATTTTTAATATAACTTGGGAGTGTTTTTAATATTTGTTTTAAATCTTTTCTAAAATAAATGATTGCTGCTAGTACTGTTCCTAAGTGTAACCAAATGGAGTAGATTACTGCTTCACTTAGTGTTTTGTTAAAAAATTTTAGCATAATTAATGATGTTATTCCTTCGCTACTAATTGGCAACCATTCTGTAATGCCTTGAATAATACCTAAGATAATGGGTTCGAGGAAGGTCATAAAAGAATTTGGGGTTGTTGTAGTTTAAAAAGGTTTATAAGCTAATTATTGTTGGTTTTTTTATGCAATTTCAATTTAGTCCATCTTCAGAGTTATTTGGAGTTCATGTTAATCATTCCATGAGAAGAATGAGGTATGCTCCTTCTGAAAAGGATTTTGCTAGATATTTTTTTGTGTATGATACTCGTATTCCTAGAGAATCTGAAGAACAGAATTTGTTTAATCTTGCTGCTGTTAATCGAAGAGGGGATGGTCATACTGAATTAGCTTTTTCTGGTTTAACTACAATTGTACATTTGTTAACTTTAGATGCAGAGCGTGAATTAATTGCTGATTATGCTAAAGAAAATCCTAAAGCTAAGCCTGGTTCTATTACAGAAGGTGAGTTGTTTAGAACAGAAGCTTAGTCTTCTTCCATAATCATCTGCACATTTTCTGGTCTACTCATAAACGCTTCTCTTTTCAAGTCTTCTATGATGTAATAGACTTGTTTTGCTTTTATTACAAACTTCTCTTCTAGTGTTTCTAAGAAATCTTCCAGTTCTTTGATATGTCTAAAAATTCCTTCTATTAGAAAGTCATAGCCATTATTTATTCTATATGTTGAGTTAATTTGTGAGTGGTTTATTAAGTGTTTTTGTAGGTCTTGTCTTTGTTCTTTTTTTGTTTTTATGGTTATGGTTGCTCTTGTTGTGTATCCTAGTTCTTGGAAGTTGATGAGTGTTGTGTGTTTTTGTATGAGTCTGCTTCCTGTTTTAATTCTGTCGAATATGGTGCTTATGGGTATTCCTGTTAGTTTTGAGAGTTTTGTTAGTTTTAGTCTTGAGTTTTGTCGTAGGTAGGTTAAGATTAATAATTCTTTTTTTGTATGTTTATGCATTTTTTTACCTCTTTTCTTCGGTTTTTTTGTTTTTATTTTATTTTTTCCGAAGATATTGTTGTATTCTCGGAGAATTGTTTATATTTTGTCCTTATATTATAATGATCTATTATAACATTATAATGTTGACAAAAGTTTATATACTTCCTTAACTTTTCTATTTTGTATGGGGCGCAAGGTTGCTTTGATTGGACCTAGTACTTTGATGGTTTCTCTGCCAAGCAGATGGGTGAAGGAACACCAAATCAAGAAAGGTGATGAGTTGGAAGTTGTAGAGAAAGAGCAGAGTTTAGTTATTTCTAATAAATCTGTTGTCAGAGTTATTGAAAAAACTGCTGTGCACTTAGATAATTTCAATACTTCTTTAGCTTGGTATTATTTAACTGCTGCTTATCGTTCTGGTGCTGAAGAAATAAGTATTCATTTTTCTAAAGATGTTATTGAAGATGCTACTCAAGGAAAAACTTTAAACATGTTTGATTTCTTAAAATCTGTTGTTGATTCTTTTATTGGTATGGAAATTGTTCGAAATACTAACACTCAGTATTTTGTTCGTGAAATTTCTTCTTTAAAAGAAAGTGAATTTAACATTATGCAACGCAGAATTTTCTTTTCTATTACTAATATGTTTGATGATATTTTAAGTGCTAGTAACAAGAATGACCAAAAAGCATTACAACATATTTTTGAGCATAGTGATACTAACATCAATAAATTTGCTGATTATTGTATTCGTATTATTTCTAAAACAACTAATTTACACCAAACTCTGTATACTGTCATTATCCAACTAGAGGAAATGGGTGATGCTTTGAAATATATTGCTGCTAACTTAACAAAACAAAAAGCTACTAAGGAAATAGTTGAAGTTTTACTTGCTTTAAAAACTGTCTTTGCTTTGGTTGAAAAGTTTTATTATTCTCCTTCTAAGGAAGTATTAATGGAGTTTGAGGAACAACGCAGATTTCTTCGTAAAAAGCTTTTTTCTTTGCCAAAATCTAGTGATCAAGCTGTTGGAATGTTGGTTTCTAAGATGGCTAATCAGTCTTTAAGCATTGTAAATGCTAAATTATTACAAGCATAATGTAACGAAAAGGATATAAATCTCTGTTATTTGAATTCTACCATGAAAAAGAAGGTGTTTTTGTTGTGGAGCTTACTTTTTTTAGTATTTATTCCTTCTATCTCTGCAGAAATTAATGTAAATGGTCCTGGGAAGACTAAGGTAAGTTTAGGTGAAGATATTCAATTGTCTGGTTATGTTTTGCAGTCTTCTGATATGTTTGGATTATTCAAATTTGAGTTAGTGTGTAATGAGAGAGAAACTGTTTTAATTAAATCTATTAGTTTAAAAGCTTCTGTTCAAAAAGAGTTTTCTGAGTCTATTGCTATGAATGAATTTTTGGAAGGTTCTTGTGTTGTTGAAGCTTTTTTAGAAGTGAATAGTGCTAAAGTTGAGTCTGCTCAGTCTTCTCCTTTTGCTTTAACTCGTGAGTTGCTTGGAGAAATTTCTTTGGATAAAACTTCTGTTCAATTGGGTGAAGAGATTACTATTGCTGGTGTTATTTCTCGTCCTGATAGTTCTAAAGTGAGTGGTTCTGCTAAGATTATTTTCAAAAAAGATGATATTGTTTTTTTACAGCAAGTTGTTCCTGTAACTAAAGGAAAGTTTTCTTACTCTTATGACACTAAGGATAATCCTGCTGGCACTTATAAGGTTGAGATTGAAGTTGCTGATGCTTATAATAATAAACAAGTTTTTGTTGTTGAAGATTTTACTATTTTGGGTGCTATTACTTTGACTGCTGAAATTTCTAAAACTGAGTTCCTTCCTGAAGAGTCTATGAAGATTTCTGGTACTGCTTTAGCTGGTGATGTTAAAGTGAAAGAAGGTGTTGTTTCTTTGTTGTTTAATGAAGAAGAGTTTGAAGCTAAGATTAGTCGTGGAAATTTTAAGTTTACTGTTCCTATTGCTAAAACTATTAAGAGCGGTGCTCATAATATAAATATCCTTGCTGAGGATTCTTTTGGTAATAGAAAAGAGGTTGTTTTAGAAGTTTCTATTATTCCTGTTCCTACTGAAATAAAAGTTGTTACTAATAGTGATGCTCTTGAGCCTACTTCTCAATTAACTATTCATCCTTCTTTAGTTGATCAAGCTGGTGATCTTCTTGTTGCTGATTTAGAGGTTGTTTTGTTTGATGCTGATAAAGTAATTGTTTTTGAGGAGGTTGTTAAGAGTAATGAACAGACTGCTTTGACTCTTCCTGAAGATGCTATTCCTGGTTCTTGGAAGCTTGTTGTGCAAGGTTTGGATGTTACTAATGAAAAGGTTCTTTCGGTTTTAGAGCGTGGGAGTACTTCTTTTGTTGTTGATGGTGAAGTGTTAACTATTGCTAATAAGGGTAATGTTGTTTTAGAAGAGTCTTTTGTTATTACTTTTGCTTCTTCTAATGAATTGAATAATCGTGAAATGGTTAAGGAAGTTAAGTTACGCCCTGGTAAAAGTGTTTCTGTTGATTTAGCTCGTGGTACAAATCCTGGTGTTTATACTGTTAGTGTTGGTGGGAGATCTTTTGAGGGTGTTTCTATTGTTAAGTCTAAGTCTTCTTTTGTGATTCCTTGGAATGGTATTTTTGTTGGTATTATTGTTATAGTTGTTCTCTGGTTTTTGTTTAAGAGAAAAGGTTCTTCTCGTAGGAGAAGGCATCGAACTCATCAAAAGCAACATAAGCGTCATCGCTCTGATAGTGATCATGTGCAAAAGTTTCGTCAAGATATTTCTGAACGTGTTGATAAATTAAAGACTCCTTTACATTTTAATTTTAAGAAGCGTGATGATGAGTTTATTATGGAGCTTCCTAAGAAAAAAGTTAAGAGTAGCTATACTATGCCTAGAGAGGTTGAGAAATTTAATGATTCTCGTGAGCCTGTTTGGAAAGACCCTGAGCCTAATGAGTCTGAGAAGGTTGATCCTTTTAAGGGCGAGGAAGAAAAAGATGTTCCTGAAAAAAAGAAAGGTTTATTTAACATGTTTGATTGGTGATTTATTATGAAACTTGATATTCTAATGTATATTAAAGTTGGTTGTCCTTTTTGTGCTGCTGCTGAGGATTTGTTTGTTAAGAAGGGTGTTAAGTACAAAACTGTAGATTATTATAATTTGTCTCCTGATGAGTTGGCAAAGGTGTCTGAAAAGACTGATAATTGGTCTACTGCTCCTATGTTTTTATTAATAAGAAGTTTGTTGGTGGGTATGATGATTTGGCTGAGTTGGATGAGAAAGGTGAATTGGATAAGTTGTTGGAGGATGAAGTATGAGGAGTAATGTTAAGCGTTTGTTTCGCTCTCGTTCTGATAAGATTTTAGGTGGTGTTTGTGGTGGTATTGCTGCTTATTTTAGTGTTGATCCTGTGTTAATTCGTTTAATTTGTATTCTTCTATTATTTAGTGGTGCTGGTCTTTTGGCTTATATTATTGCTTGGATTATTGTTCCTTTAGAGCGTTAAAGGGGTTTTTAGTCTTTTTTTTAAAGAATAGATACTTTTAAATACTATTACTCTATAATAGTTACAATATTAAAGAAAATGGCAAGAATAACAGGTATTTACGCAGCATCTAAAATTGTCCCTCTTGATTTTATAGAAGATAAAGGTATGGCAGATTTAGACCTTGATGAACAAAGTTTAACCAGTTTGTTAAGACAACATGGTTTAGTAATGGCTGAAGGAATAAGAAACATGGGTTTCGCATCTTTAAGACACTATGCTAATGCAGATAATACTTTAACAGTAGAGCATCAACAAAACTCAACTCCAGTTAATAGAACTCCTGGGGAAAGAACAAGATCACATATAGTTGGTTTTGTTGTTTCAGGTGAAGAAGCAAATGTAAGATCAGTCATTGAAGGTCAAAAAGGAGTTAAACGATTTTTTGAAGAAGGTCGTGGTTATTCAATGGTAAATTGGGACTATCTTTAATTCTTAACATGAATTATATCTTTTCCTTCATCTATTCTTTTCCCTTCACCAAATACTTTCTTAAACATTTTTTCAAATTCTTTTAACTTTGATGATTTTTTTAAAAAACTTATTGCTATGGTTGCTTTTTGTTTAGCTACTCTTTTAATTTCTTTCAATGCTTTTTCTATGTTACAATGATGGAGTGCTGTTACTGATAATACTGTGTCAAATGTTTCGTCTTTGAAGGGTAATTTTTCTGCTTTTCCTAGTATTGCTGCTCCTTCTCCTTGGTCTAATAATTTTTGGCTTGGATCTAAGGATATGACTTGCTTCCCTTTCTTATGAAAATATTTTGCTACTATGCAGGTTCCTGCTCCTACATCTAGAATTAATCCTTTAATGTCTGCTTCTTTTTCTAATATTTTTATTTTCTTTAATTGTTCTTCTTCGTGTAGTTGATCATAGCCTTCTGCTATTCCACTATAATATCCCATAAAAAATTAGGTGGGTTAGAAAGTATTTAAAGGTGCTGTCCTTGCATTTAATACTTCTTTATAGAGTTGAGCTCTTTGTTTTAATTTGTTACCCAATGATAGATTGCATAGGCTGTTAGCGTAGTTACTGTGCCTACTACAAGAAGTGTAGTTGGGGTAATGCTTGCGGATAAATGGCTTATTTTATCACTTAAAGTACTTCTAGAATGGTATTGTGTTCTTGGTGGTGGTTGTTTTGTATATCCTTCTCTTTTTAATTGTTCTACTAGTTGGTTAGGGTCTCCTTGATAATCTGCAAGATTTCCTTCTAATGGATTTTCTGGTCTTTGTACTGAATCATCTAGTCTTCTTTGTTCTCTACTTCTTCTAAATTCTTCAGGATCAATTATAGTACCCATAATAACCTTCTTTTAGTTATTGCTCTTTATAAATATTATTTTTTAAACAAAACTTTTATAAAGTTAACTATTGTTAATTTTTCTATGAAACAATTGCTTTATCCCCAAGAAATTGAAGTACATTATATTATTCCTGCTCTTAAGCGTCAATTAGCTCTTGCTTTCAAAGAACAAGGTTTAAAGCAAAAGGAGATTGCTCAAATCCTTCATATTGAAGATGCTACTGTTAGTCAATATATTAATAAAAAACGTGGTGCTCAAATTTCTCTTCCTGAAGAGTTAAAAAAAGAAGTGAAAAAATCTACTATCTTGATTAATGATAAGATTTCTTTATTACGTGAAACACAAAGGTTAATCCATCTGGCTAGAACTTCTGGTGTTATTTGTGAAGTACATAAAAAAATTTCTCAAATTCCTGATGAGTGTCATACTAATTTAATTGGTTGTTTTGGTGGTGTAGTAAAATGAAAACTGTTTACTTAGACCACGCTGCTACTACTCCTGTTGATCCTAGAGTAAAACAAGAGATGGATAAATATTATTCTGAAGTTTTTGGTAATCCTGGAAGTTTTCATTCTTTTGGTTTAGAAGCTAAAGATGCTATTGAAGATGCTCGCGCTAGAGTTGCTACTATTTTTCATTCCAAACCTTTGGAAGTTATTTTTACTGGTTCTGGTACTGAAAGTGTTAACTTAGCTATTCTTGGTGTTGCTAAAGGTTACAAACATAAAGGGAATCATATTATTACTACGAAAGCTGAGCATCATGCTGTTCTTCATTCTTGTGAATTTTTACAAAAAGAAGGGTATAATGTTACTTTCTTGCCTGTTGGTAAGGATGGTATTGTTAATCCTAAAGATGTTGAAGCTGCTATTACTGATAAGACTATTTTAGTTTCTATTATGTATGCTAATAATGAAATTGGTACTATTAATCCTATTAAAGAGATTGGAGAAATTTGTAAGGCTAAAAAGGTTTTATTTCATTCTGATGCTTGTCAGGCTGCTGGTGCTTTAGATATTAATGTTGAAAATTTAAATGTTGATTTATTGTCTATTAATGGAAGTAAACTCTATGGTCCTAAGGGTGTTGGTGCTTTGTTTGTGAAGCAAGGTACGCAATTAAAGCCTGTTATTCATGGTGGTGGACAAGAGAGGGATTTGCGTTCTGGCACTGAAGATGTTCCTGCTATTAGAGGTTTGACTAAAGCTTTAGAACTTGCTCAAGAAGAGAAAGAAACTGAAAATATTAGGTTGACTAGGCTTCGTGATTATTTAATTGCTAACATTCTCAAAACTATTCCTAAGACTAGATTAAATGGTCATGCAACTAAACGTTTACCTAATAATGTTAATATTTCTTTCATGGATATTGAAGGTGAAGCTTTAATTTTATACTTAAATGAATATGGTATTTGTGTTTCAACAGGTTCTGCTTGTACTTCTAAAACTTTAGATCCTTCTCATGTTATTTTAGCTTTAGGTGTTCCTTTTGAGACTGCTCATGGAAGTGTTCGTTTTACTTTAGGAAAGTCTTCTACTAAAGAAGGTATGGATCACGTACTAAAAGTTTTACCAGATGTTATTAAAAAATTAAGAGCTATTTCACCTGTAAATGTTAGACCGGAGTTGTACGCATAATGGAAAAACCAAAAATACAACCTGTAACTCATGAGGATGTAAAGTCTATGGTAGATGCAAGAAAATGGTTCTACACTCCAACAGTTCGTGAACACTTTTTTAATCCTAAAAATATTTTCAAAACTGAAGAAGAAGTTGCTACTTACAAAGCTGATGGTATTGGTATGGTTGGAAGTCCTGCTTGTACTGAAGGAAAAACTTTGATTCATGTTAATTTTGATGTGCAACAAATGGATAATCTTACTAAAGGACACAAAGTATTATCTCATGATGGTTCTTATAATAAAATAACTAAATTCTATCATCCCAAGTATGATGGAAAAATAGTCAAAGTAAAAAACCAATTTGGAGATGTTGTTCTAACTCCTGATCATTTAGTCTATGCTATGCAAATCCCTGAAAAAGGTTCTTGGGCACATAATAAATACAAAAGAAAGCTTCCTGTCTCTTGGGTGCATGCTGGTAACTTACAAAAAGGAGATATTTGTCCTTATCCTATTCCTAAAGAAGTAAAAGAAGTTGAATATATTGAAATTCCTGTTACTAAGAAAAACTTTGATTATAAAAGTAAGACAATCCCTACAAAGATTAAAGTAACTAAAGATCTTTTACGTTTATTTGGTTATTTTGTTGCCGAAGGACATACGCGTAAAGGAGAAATTGGTTTTACCTTCGGCATCACTGAAGAAAAATTTGTTGAGGACGTTATCAAACTTCTTAAAAAGATATTCAAGTTAGATACTTATGTTAAAAAAAGAGAAGATAGAAATAGGATTGATGTAACTACAAACAGTATTCATCTTGCTAGATATTTAAGAAAAAATTGTGGCACTCTTTCTTATAACAAGAAAATCCCAGAATTTATCATTTTTTTAGAACCTGAGTTACAAAAAAGTTTTTTGTATGGTGTTTGGCATAGTGATGGATATATTGATTTAGAAAAGAAAAAACCTAGAGCTGAATATGCTACTGCTTCTTGGATTTTAGCTCAAGAATTAAAAGTGTTATTACTTCGTCAAAAGATTGAACATTCTATTTATTTTGAAGAAGCTAAAGTTGTGAAAGGAGTAAATCATGCTGAGTGTTATAGAATTCATGTTGGTGATTACGAAGCTTTAAAGAAAATGAGTAAGCTACTAAAAGTTAAGTTTTCTTATCCTAAAGTATCAAGGATTGCTAAACATTCTTGGTTTGACAAAAACTACTTTTATATGCCTATTAGGAAAGTTGAAAAATCTCAATTTAGTGGACGTTTACATAATCTAGAAGTAGCTAAAACACATTCTTATGTTAGTGATGCTTTCACTCTTCATAATTGTGGTGATGCTATGAAGATGTGGATTAAGGTTGATAAAGAACAAGATAGAATTACAGAATGTAAATGGCAAACTTTTGGTTGTGCTTCAGCTATTGGCTCTACTTCTATGTTATCTGTTATGATTTCAGAAAATGGTGGTATGAAGATTAATGATGCTTTAGTATTAAAACCTCAAGATATTATGGAGCGTTTAGGTGGTCTTCCAGCTAAGAAGTTCCATTGTTCTGTTTTAGGAGACAAAGCTTTACGTTCTGCTATTAACGATTTTTTTCGTAAATCTGAGCAAACTGATCGTATTATTGTTGAATCTGCTCGAATTGTTGATCCAACTACTAAAGTTACTGATAAAGATATTGAAGAAGCTGTCTTAGAAGGTGCTGATACTTTGGAAAAAGTACAAAAGAAATTAAAAGTTGGTATTGGTAGTCCTGAAGTGATTCCTGCTGTTGAAGAACTTATTAGGTTTTATAGAGAAAAATATTTTGGGTAATAAAAATGTTAAAGAAAGAAGATGCTATTGGTGCTTTACAAAAGATTAAAGACCCTGAGATTGGTTTAGATATTTGGACTTTGGGTTTTATTTATGATATTGCTATTGATAAGGATAAAGTACATATTAAGATGACTTTAACTACTCCTTTTTGTCCTATGGCTCAACACATGATGTTGGAAGTTAAGAAAGGGTTAACTGAAATTGGTTTTAAGGATCCTGAAGTTGAATTAGTTTTTGATCCTCCTTGGGAACCTAGTAAAGAAGTTAAAACTTTAATGGGTTGGTAATTAAACTTCTAAAGGTTTAGTCGATGGAGTATCATGTGTTGTTACTTCCAAAAAATTTCCTTTAAATTCTGTTCCTGCAAAATATTTATGTGTTAAATGGGTTGCTGCTGCTAGTGCATCATAAATACCATCATGAAGATATGCTAAATCATCTTTGTAAGGTCTTATATGTATACCATCTTGTTCAAGTCTTGCATCTAATGTTGCATTACTTCTTGAAAATATTCCTTCTCTTAAGTTTAATCCAGCTTTTTCCATACTACGCAAGGTTTTTTGGAAGAATTGAAAGAGATCTGGTCTTCCTAGTAATCTTTCTGGATCATGAGTAAGATGTGTTGCTGCCCCTCCTAATGTTCTTCTCCTTAACATTGTTGAACTAATTCCTCTTTCTATATCTTCTTCATCAGATAATATTGGAAATTGTAGGCTTCCATAAAGCAGAATTCCTGTTACTCTTCTTTCATATGAGTCTTGGTTCATACGAATAAATTTACTAAACGCTCCTTCTTGCAAGATGTTCATTCCTACATGTTTGCCATCTTCTTGATTAACAAAGTCTTGATCAAGGAGTCTATGACATACAGTGGGCAAGCTTCCATCTTGTATAACTACATAATTGTCATAATCTCCGTTCTCTGTTGTTTGTGTTGCTGATCCATATACCGCTACTGCTACTAAATTTTTTTCCCCTACCAATCTTTTAATGTGATCTACATAACCAAATCTTCTTTGTTGTTCTATTGGGAGTTTTCTAAAGTTTGCTGTTTTTGTTTCTGTTGAAGTTGTTATTTCTGGGTTTGCCCATTCTGGCATGTTTTGCAAAAGTTCTGCATATCTTAGTCTTGTTTCAATAAATAATTCTCTAAGATCAGGAGTTCCTTCTAATAAATCTGGAGATAAAGCTCCTGGATGTGGTATATTTAGAAGGTCAAAGAGTGTTGTGAGTCTACTAAGATGATGGAATTTACTTCTTAAAGTACCCTCATCACCTTTTTTTGGGCCTAAAACATAACAATCCATTGTTGCTGATCTATGGCTTACTTCTGTTTGTAATTGAAGTGCTAGTTGTGGAAGGCGATGTTCAATGTCTGTGAAAGATTCTAATCCTAATGTTGGATCTTGTGCTAGTTTATGATAGGTTGAGGGAGAAAATTCTCTGAGGAGTGTTACTTCATCTCTTGTCCAAAGGTGTGTTATAGTATTTGGTTCTGGTGAGTTTCTTAGTTCTCTTGCAACATCTTTATGAGTCATTTCACCATCTAGAATAACCGTCCTATGGGGCCTCTCTTGTGGTTCTTCGAGTAGTTTTGGTTCTGTAATTGTAGTTGTCATATGAGTAAACTTTTGAACTCCTCTTTATAAAAGTATGCTTTTTATCACTCCACATTAGGGGTAAAATTTTTTAAAGAAATAGCTTTATTTTTTCTCTTTTTCTAATAAGATACATACTTTGCACTGTTTTTGTGCTGCTGGTTCTCCACAAAGTTCACAATTTGCTATTGTTTGATTCTCATATTGTTTTTTTAAGTCTGGCAAAATTGTTAAAAAGGATTTCAAAATTCCTTGCTTCGTCCCTGGATAACTGTTTTCTAAATTATTTAATAATTCTCCTACTTGTTGCCTAAATGTTCCTGGGCTATTTGGGCATTCTACAAATTGTACTGGAAACTTTTTTAAAAATGCATACAACGCTACTTCTTTTTCTGTCATATAATATAAGGGTTTTACTTTCTTCACAAATTTTTCATGACTAACTGCTCCTGATATTGGTCCTAATTTTGCACTAAGTTGCATGTTTCCTTTAAATTGATTCATTAACAAACTTTGTGTTTCGTCATCTAAGTTATGTCCTGTTAACAAGAGTGTTGCTTTTGCTTCTCTTGCTCCTTTGTTCATCAAATATCTTCTTATTACTCCACATACTGAGCAAGGATTTATTTTGTGTTTTTTTATAAACTCATCTAAAGTAAATCCAAATCGTTGTTTAAAAGAGATTATTTTTAATTCTATTCCTTCTTCTTTGCAAAACTTTTTAGCATCTTCTATTGTTGAAGCTCTATAACCATGTATTCCTTCATCTATTAAGAGTGCTGTTAATTTTTCTTTTCTTTCTTTCAGTATTTTATTTACTATATGTGCTACTGTTACGCTATCTTTTCCTCCTGAGAGTGCACAGATTACTTTTTCTTTCTTTCCTAAGAGGTTATGTTGTCTTATGGTTTTTAGTACTTTTTTTTCAAAGTAGTGGAGGTAGTCTTCTTTGCAGAGTTTTGTCCCTCCTTGACTAACATATACTGGTTTTTTTTCACAAGATTTACAGGCTATTTTACCCTCCTGAGACTACTGAGAGAATTTTTATTGTATCTTTATCTTCTAATTTTACTTCTTTTAAGAGTACTTCTTCATTTTTTACTACTAATACTGTTTCTGGGTTAATTTTGAGCTTTTCTAAGAGTTTTTCTACTGTTGCTTGCTCTTCTAGTTCTACTATTCTTTCTTTGTTTTCTCTTTCAATATAGGCTGTTATTTGCATATTCCTGCCTTAATAGGAAGGTATTTAAAGTTTATGAGATGGTTAAATATATGCAAGGGGTGTTTGTATGCCACTAACTAGACCACATATTCATGATTTGTTAGTGCATTATTTCAGTAATAAAGAGTTGGATGAGCTTTACCTTTCTTTTTTCTTGAAGTCTTTTGCTTTGTCTATGATTAATTTATTTATCCCTATTTATTTGCTTACTTTAGGGTATAGTATTGCTGATATTGCTTTGTATTTTTTAATAAATTTTTCTTCTGCTTTCATTTTTATGTTTCCTGGTATGTGGTGTAATAGTCATTTTGGTATTAAGAAGACTATGAGTTTGGGTATTGCTTTTTTGGTTGTGTTTTACTATTTTGTTAATCAAATTAGTGGTGGATTGTCTTATGTTCCTCTTGCTGTTTTGTTTGGTGTTAGTACTGGTTTTTATTATGCTGCTTTTCATGTTGAGTTTGCTAAGTCTGCTTGTGAAAAAAAAGAGGGTGAGGAAGTTTCTATTCTTAGTGCTTTTGCTGTTCTTGCTGGTGTGTTAGGTCCTTTGATTGGTTCTTTTTTTATTGCTTCTCAATCTTTTGAGTTTGTGTTTTTTGTTGTTGCTGGTATTTTGTTTTTAGCTATTCTTCCTTTGTTTTTTACTCCTGATAAAAGAATGAAGAAAGAGGTTATTTCTATTAAGAGTGTTTTAACTGCGCAACCTAAAAAGAGGATGTTTATTTATCAGGCTGAGGGTGTTTTAAATTTGGTTGGTGGTGTTTTTTGGCCTGTGTTTATTTATTTGGCTGTTAAGAATGTGGTAACTTTGGGTGCTATTGTTTCTATGACTTCTTTATTGTTGGTTGTTTTTATTGTATATATTGGTGGTTTAGTTGACAAAAATGTTAAGAAAACTTTGAAGCGAGGTGTTTTTTTGAATGCTCCTTTTTGGATTATTCGTTTACTTTTTTTATCTCCTGTTGGGTTGTTTATTAATAATTTTTTGGGTGCTGTGACTAGTTCTATGGTGAATATTTCTTTGAGTAAATTGATTTATGGTCATGCTGAAAAAACTAAGAGAATTGGTAGTTTTTTCTTATTTCGAGAGTTGCATCTTGGTCTTGGTAGAGTGCTTATTCTTGTTTTAGCTTTGTTTATTCCTGGTTTATTGTGGATGTTTGTGGTTGCTTTTTTAGTGCAATTTGTTCATTTATCTGCTGTTAATTGGTAGAACAAGAGAAATAGCTTTTATTTAATTACTAATAAGTGACTACAATAGGAAGTTTTATATAGTCTCAGAATAAAATAAAATGAGTTAAAATGGTCTCTAGTTAGAAGAATATGCTTAATAGCGAGAGTGTATTTATGTAAAAAAGCCATTCCATAAAAAATGAAGAACGTTCCACCAAGGCCTTTAGTTGAGGATATAGTCTTGGTACAGGTATGGTTATTGATGCTATGAAGTATTTTGTTAATCAGTTTTTTGCTGAAGGAGCTGTAGAGAGATTAAGAGCAAATCCAGTTTCTATAGCAAGAACTATGGATGATGATTATTTTAATGCAGTTATTAAAGAAATACAAAAAGAAAATGGCATAAAGGGTCATTGTGTTCAAATTACAGAAGATGTAAGAAGACAAGAAGGGACTGGTATTTATAATGGTGGGTATATGACTGACGTAACTCTAAAATTTTCTGGAGGAGAAGAAGTTAAAGTGTTGTATAAATTTACTCCTAAACATAATAAAAATTTAAATGCAGAAAGAAATGGTGTTTTAACAGCAACATTACAACGTGCTGGTTTGGAATTTGTTCCTAAAGTTTTTGTTCCAAGTGGAGAATTCCGTGCAGATGATAGACTTTCTAGTAATTTAAATAGATATTGATGATCTTATTTTGTTAGATTTTGTTAAAGATCCTGGAATGAGTGTAAGAAAAAGAGATGGTAAGTTTGAAGTAAATTACAAAGGAAATGATAAAGGTGAAAAGATTCTTTTAAAAGATTATGATAAATTACTTGATGAACTTGAAGAAAATAGTGATGCTCCAACTTACTTACAAGAAAAGTTCAGTATATCTGAAGAGTTTCTTACTACTGTACAAGATAGATTTGAAGGAAAATTTGATGTAGTATTCCTAGATTATTTAGGTGCAACTTCTGAGAAGAGAGCAAAGGTTTTAGAAAGTTTAGTAAAGCGAAGATTAAATGGTCAAGCTATGGTTGCTACAACTTTTAATCTTGCTTCTAGAGTAAATCATCAGCGTAGTTCAGGACTAAAAGTAGCTGAGATTCCTGACACTATTTTTTATAATGCTTGGAATATCTTTGGAAATAATGGATTCGAAGTAGTTGATCATGTATTTGATGGAAGTATTCTTCCTAGAGGGAAAGACTACCAAGATGGAACTGACAAGATGGGTTTCCAAGCTTATTTCGTAAAACAAACAAAAGAGGATGGAGGTCAAAAATGAATAAGAAAGAAACTAGAGTAAAAGTAAAAGAGTTACGTGATGGAGGAATGGATACTAGGCAAATTGTGAAAGAATTAGATAGTTTAGAGCTTTCCACTGAAAGAATTGCTTATGGATTGCAAATAAGCACTACTAGTGTTGGTGCATATAAAGCACATAATACTCGAGCTGAACAAAAAGCAAGTTCTCCTAGCAACTCTAATCCTAAAGGTGAAAAAGGGTTAGAACAATATGTAGGTAGTGACTATGTTATTGTTCCAACAGATCAAGTAGTTGGAAAATTAAATGAAAGAGAACTAACTAAGTTCACAACTTTATTGGATAAGATATTTGCTACTGAAGGAAAACCTCAAAGAGTAGAGAAGGCAACAGAACTAACAAAAGATCAGATTAAAGGAATAGTTCATGGTGCTAAGGATGCTGGAGTAGCTAATGATGAAATCTATGAAGATAAAAGGTTAGTTGGAGTGTCAAGGACTAGTATTACTTCATATATAGCTCATTGGAGTAGAAATAACTAAAAAATTTACTGAAAGGTTTTTAAAGAGAGAATTGTAATGGTAATTGATGGAATCTCCAAAACCTGCTTGGATTAAAGAGAAGACTACTGCTCCTGATTTTGAAGTTATTCAGGTTGCTACTTGTGATGCTATTAAGGATTATCGTCCTGATAAGTGTTATGTTTTAATTCGTTTGTATCCTTCTTCTCAAGAAATTGGTGTGGGTATTTGTACTAATGAACATGTTCTTTTGAAAGAGTTTCGTGGAAAAAGAGCTCAGGATTTGTATCATGCTATTTTTGAGTATGCTAAAGAACATAAGTTGGATTGGTTTACTCGTCTTGATCATGCTGCTTATTTAGGAAAAGAATTAAAGAAAGCTGAGTTTGCTTTAGCTTTGGATGAAAAATATACTCAAGAATAATTATTTTGCTTTAAACACTTCTTCCATTTCTAATCCTGTTAATTGCTTTATTTTCTTAACTAAAGAGAAGATCACTATGACTAATAATATTGTTGATGGTAGTGCTATGACTGGAAAACTTAGTGCCGTCATTCTTCCTAGTTCTGTATTGTATGCTACGCTTCCTGGTTCACTTACCACTATAATTTTCGCTAGAATATAGTTTAAGAATGCTGAAAAGACAAATGTTCCTGCTACGTAATAAGATGCTTTTTTGAGTTGTTTTTCTAGTTGTTCTTTACTCTTCTTTTCCTCTAGTGCTTCTTCTATCTTTGCTATATTCATGATGCTGTCATTGTAGATTAATTTTTTTACTAGTGGGTAGTTTGTTTTTAATGAAACTAATATTGCTATTGCGATTAATAGTGGTACTCCTGCTTCTTTTGCTGCTAACCAATTATTATTTAGTTGCAACAATCCTATGCCTCCTGTTAAAAGTATACTTACTACTCCTAGTATTGATAAAAAGTTATATTTTTTTTCTTTCACTACTTCATACAATCCATAAAGTATTGGAAATGCTAACGCAACTATGAGTCCATAGAATGGTCCTAAGTATTGTTCTTTACTTAACTTAAGGAGAATAAATACTGGTATAACAATGTTTATGAGTAAGTTCAAAAATGGTCTTTCTTTTTGTGCCATAGAAAAGCTTAAGAAGTTCTCTTTTTTATGTGTTGTGTATGGCTCGCTTAATTAAAATCAAAGAAAGGCATCCTGTTAAGATTACTGAGGAGGATGTTGGTAAATGGATTTGTGCTTGTGGTTTATCTAAAGCTAAACCTTTTTGTGATGGCTCTCATCGTGCTTGTGCTGCTGAAGTTGAAGAGAAGACTTATGTGTATGCTGAGGATAACACTGCTTCTGAAAAGAAGGGCGGTTGCGGTAGAGAAGGCGGTTGTGGTTGTAGAAGGAATGAGTAATTAATCTTCTATTTTTTCTATTATTATTACTTGTACTGGGCAGACATCTACTGCTACTTTGTTTACATCTATTGCTTCTTCACCTACTATTAATTCCCATTTTTTGGTTTCTTCATTAAAGGTTGCTCCTTTCAAGTCTACTTTTCCGTCTTCTGCTGGTATCCAGTATTCTTCTGCTACTCCTGCGCATGCTAATGCTCCGATACACCCTTCTCTATCAAAGATTATTTTGTACTTCACCATCTACTCATTCTCCTATATATTGTGCATATAAAGATTTCGCTTCTTTTTCGTCTTTTGCTTTTATTAATACTCTTCCATCTTTGAATATCATAAGTTGATTAAATTGTATGCCATGCTCAAATGATTCTACTTTTCCTAGTTTTTCCAACTTCTCTTTTATTTCTTCTAACTTCACTTTTCCTTTTATTTGATAGCTTCCTGATCCACAGAATTTGATTATTTCTTTTTCTTTCTTCCCCATTAAATAGTTATAGTTTCCTTTACATACTTCACATCCTTCTTTTCTTTGTGTTTTTAGTCTTGTTAAACTATTTTCCCATATGTTTAAATGGAAAAGTGGTGTTTCTTGAACTTTTTGTAACAACACTTTGAATGCTTCTGTTACTTGTATGCTTGCTACTGTATGTGTTAAAGTGTTTAATACTCCTGCCGTATCACAACTATCTAGTCCTGTTGTTTCTGTAAAAGTGCACTGAAAGCAGTCTGTTTCTGGTAAGTAGATTTTTACATAGCCTTTGTCACTTACTGCTGCTGCATAAATCCAGGGTATTTTATTTTTCTTACTGTATTCATTGATCAAGAATCTTGTTACTAGGTTGTCTGTTCCATCTAAGATTAAATCACTTTTCAACAATTCTACATTTTCGTGTGTTATATCTTCTACTTTTGCTGTTATTTGTACTTCTTTATTTATTCTTTCTAAATGTTTCTTTGCTGCTAGTACTTTTGCTTCTCCTTCATCTTTTTCTTCATACAAGCTTTGTCTTTGTAAATTATGTAATTCTACTACATCTCTATCTATAAGTGTTAATTTTCCTATACCTGCTCTTGTTAGTAATTCTGCTGCTACACTTCCTAGTGCTCCTACTCCCACTAGTACTACATGCTTCTTCTTTAATACTTCTTGGCTTTCTTTGCCTAAATAGAGCTCTTGTCTTGAATATCTCATAGAATAAGTAAGAATTAAAAGGTTTTAAAGGCTTTCTTAACTTCTCTTCCTAAAGAGTTTACTAATTTCTAACACTATATAGCCTGCAAATGCTAAGATTAACACTTTTCCCCAATCTGCTAATGCTAATGGTTCTACTTTAAATGCTCCACTAAGTGGTGTATACAGAATAGCTAATTGTAAAATAATACTTACTAGTACTGCTATATGTAGCCATTTATTCATTAGTAAATTAGCAAATGGCCTTCTACTTTTACAACTATAGGCTCTCATTACTTCAAACATAATTAGTGTTGTTAATGCCATTGTTGTGGCTTTTATATAACTACTTCCTTGCATTAATTCCCATTGAAAGATTCCTAATGTTACTAAGGTTCCAACTATTCCTGTTATTAAAATTACACTTTTTAATCCTTTCATAAAATTTTCTTTTGGATCTCTTGGTTTCCGCTTCATTATTTCTTTACTGCCTTTTTCTGCTCCTAGTGCTAGTGCTGGCCAACTATCTGTCATTAGATTAATCCAAAGTATATGTATTGGTAATAAGGGTAATGGGAGTCCGAACAATAATGCAACTAGAATTACTCCTACTTCTGCTGCATTTGCACTTAACAAATAATTTACAAATCTTTTAATATTGTCATAAACTATTCTTCCTTGTTCTATTGCTGCTACTATAGATGCATAATGGTCATCTGTTAGTACCATATCTGCTGCATCTCTGCTCACATCTGTTCCTTTCAATGACATTGCTACTCCTACGTTTGCATTTTTTAGTGCTGGTGCATCATTTATGCCATCTCCTGTCATTGCTACTATTTCTCCATTTGCTTGTAATGCTTTCAAAATCTTTACTTTGTGTGCTGAGCTTGCTCTTGCAAAAATACTATGTTCTCTTACTACTGTTTGCAAATGTTTGTCACTCATCTTCTCTATTTCCATGCCTGTTACTGCTTGTGCATCATTGAGCCCTATTTGGTGTGCTATTGCTGCTGCTGTTAGTGGATGATCTCCTGTTATCATTATGGATTGTATGCCTGCTTCTTTACAAAGTTGTATTGCTTCTTTTACTCCTTCTTTTGGTGGGTCTATCATTCCCATTAATCCTACAAAGTAATAGTTGCCTTGTTTTTTGTAGGCCATTGCTAGAACTCTTAGTGCTTGTTTTGCAAAACTTTCATTTAATTCTAATATTTTTGCTCTATCTCTATCAATTAACCTTCTTGTTTGCCCATTAATTTCTATGTAACTACACATTGCTAAAATTACTTCTGGTGCACCTTTGTAATAATCTATTCCTTTGTGGAATGTTGCCATGAATCTTTTTTCTGTTTCAAAGGGTATTTCTCCTGTTCTTTCTTCTTTTCCTACTCCTGCTTTTTTTGCTGCATACAACAATGCCATCTCTGTTGGATCCCCTATTGTTTCTGTTGCATTGTTACAACTTGCTGCTATTGTTAGTAATCTATTCAGTGATCTTGAATCTGTTCTTTTATTTTCGCTACTAAAGGTTCCTTCTGCGTTATAGCCTTCTCCACTTATTTCTATTATGTGATCATTAACATACAACTTCTTCACTGTCATTTCATTTTTTGTTAAAGTCCCAGTTTTATCACTACAAATTGCTGTTACACTTCCCAAAGTTTCTATACTTTTCAGTCTCTTTATCAACGCTTTTTTCTTGATCATATGTTGCACACTTAGTGCTAAGCAAATAGTGACTACTGCTGGTAATCCTTCTGGTATTGCTGCTACCGCTAGGCTTATAGCTGTAAGTAATGTTTCTGTTAAGGTCATATCTCTTAGTAATCCTAATACAAAAACTAGTACACAAACGCCTATGACTAGTGCTCCTATGAATTTTCCTAAGTCTTTTAATTTCCTTTGTAATGGTGTTTCTCGTACTTCTGCTTCTTGCACCATTTTTGCTATCTTTCCTATCTCTGTTTGCATACCTGTATTTACTACTATTGCTTTTCCTGTTCCTCTTACTATTATTGTTCCTGAATACAACATGTTGCTTCTTTCTGCTAAATTTGTTAATCTTTTTAGTACTCCAGTTTGTTTACTGCAAGGCATACTTTCTCCTGTTAAGGGTGCTTCATTTGTGAGTAAGTTATTTGCTTCAAAAACTCTCAAGTCTGCTGGTACTTTATCTCCTGCTTCTAAACGTGCTACATCTCCAACGACTAAGTCTGTTGAACTTATTTCTATTATTTTTCCATCTCTCAATACTTTTGTTTTAAGAGTTGTTAGTTGTTTCAACAACGCTACTGCTCTTTCTGCTTTATATTCTTGAGAAAATCCTAAGAATGAATTAAAAATTAAAATACTTAATATTATTATTGCATCTATATATTCTTTAATAAAAAAGGAAATGAGTGTTGCTGCTAGTAAGATGTATATTACTGAATCATTAAATTGTCTTAAGAAAAGTTTCGCTAAGGTTATTTGTTTTTCTTCTGATAATTTGTTTTCTCCAAAGGATTGGAGTCTTGTTTTTGCTTCTGCTCCTGTTAATCCTTCAAAAGTAGCGCGTTTTTGTGCCAATACCTCTTTTATTTCTGTGTCATGATAACCCATGGATAAAAGAGGATGGAAGTGTGTTTAAATAATTTATGATTGGAAGCTTTGTTCTAAGCCTTGTTCAATCAAAAGCTGAAGACTTTCTTCCTCTTCTTCACCAACCTGGCGTAAGCCTTCTGGTGCTCCTTTTTTTTGGTATTCTGCATTTACTGCTCGTTGTTCTCTGTGAAGTGCTCTAGCATAAGTGAGCAAATAATGAGTTAATTCAGGACCTGTAACAACAATTTCTTCGCAGCGTATAGCTTGCACTAATGTTGTTTCTGCTTCTGCTAATCCTCTTTTGTTTCTCTCAATGAGAAATTTAAGAGCTGAGGATGAAATGGGGTTCTCTGCTACTAATCCTGCATGTTCACATGCTAAACGTGCTTTTCTGAGGTAATTTACTACCAATTCTCTTGGCAGGGCATCTAATCTTCTCTTCTGTTCTTCATAGTCTATAAAGCTACTAAACAAAAAGTGTTTATATAAGTTATGTTTGGTCAAAGTAGGTTTCTGCTATGCTTTTCTTGAGGGTGAAGATTTGTTGAATAGCTTGTTTTCCTTGGTCATAAGGTACTTTCTCTCCATAATAATTTATGCTATTTCTAACCCAACGAAGTTTATTGAATCCATGGTAGTCAAAGTCTTCTAAATATTCGTTTAATAGTTCTCCTACACAAACATGTGATAGTACTTTATAGCCATGGAGCATACAAAGTGCTTCTAGTATTTCTCTTAGTGCATCATATGCTAGTGAAACATAGGCTGAAATGTTGTATTCTGTAATCGATGCTTCTACTACTGTTTGTTCTTTAATGTTTGACATTTCTATAAATGCTTGGATGAGTTTTTTGTTGATAAGCGTCTTTTTAATGAGACCTTTTTTGAAGCAGGTGTCCAGATCCATTCTATTTGTCCTTGGATTGGTATGCCATCCATCATATTTGAAACTAAGTGTTTATTTCCTATACTTTTTACATGTTTAACCGGAAAGATTTGTATTTCTCTGTGTAATTTTTTCTCAAATTGTTTTAATTCGTGACAATATTCGGTTTTGTCTGTAATTAGAAGTAGATCTATGTCACTTGTTTCTGTGTCCATACCTCTTGCTGCTGATCCAAATAAAGTTATATCTGGATGCCAATAAAATTTATTTAATGCTTCTAGTAACCCTGTTTCTTTTATTTGTCTAATAGTATAATAGACTTTCAGGTCTTTGTAGTATTCACTGTCTATGTTTGCCTTATATAGATGAAATCTTCTTTCTTTTTCTTGTTGTAATATTCCTTTCTTTGCTAATGCTTTTAATTCTTTACTTACTGTTGCCGGCGCTTGTTTGAGTATTCTTGCTAGTTCTCTTACGTTAAACTGCCTTATTGGCTCTTTAAAGAAGTGTTGGAGTATGTTTAGTTCTTTGAACATCTGTTTAATAAAATAAACAGTCTTTATATAGGTTTTGGTATATAAGAAAGCTTATCGTCTTTTTCTTCTCTTTACTTTTTTCTTCGCTTTCTTCTTTATGCCTATCACTAACCATAATGCTGCAATTATACAAACGTCTAATAAAATACAGAAAATGCAGTAATTTAATAGAATAAATGCTTCTACGTACGCTAAATAAATCGCATATGCTAAGCTTATGTATAACAACACTCTTAGTAATTGTAATAATTTTTCTCTTTTCATTCCCCAGAATGGTTTATTTTTTCCTATACTATATGCTGCTCCAAAAATGATTAAGAAGATTACAAGAGTTACTGTGGCATTTGGTAATGGTATCTTCACTAAAGGAACATCTAGATTCATGTCAGTTGTTAAAAAATAAAAAATACCATCTATGGTTGCATAAGGACTTTTATTGATTACATTACAATTAAATGATTCTCCAAAAGGACAAAAATTACTAGTTTGAGGTTGATAATAATGAAATGATAAAAATATTGAGATAAGTATTGCTATTATAGAAATTACTTGTATCTTATATAGCCTCTTGTGTTCATTCATTAGAAGTACTTCCTAACACATGTCACAAATATTAGGTTTTTTCTTTTTTGTTGGTTTCCCTTTTTTTCCTTTTCCTGGCATAAGAATAAGAATAAATGATAGTATTTAAAGCTTTTTCTAAGTTTTTGTTAACTCACAACTTGTCGCTTCTGCTAATATTGGAAGTGGTTGTTGTCCATTGTACTTTTCTCCTTTTATTATCCATGTTGGATGGGAAGTTATTCCTGCTTGATTACATTTTTCAGGATTTGCATTCTTTCCTTTAGGGTCACATTCTACATAGTCCACATACTTAAATGATTTACCAAACATCTTTTTTTGTTCTGCACAGTGTGGACACCAGAATGCTCCGTACATGGTTGCTCCTTCTTCTGTTAAACATTGGGCAAATGCATCATGTGGTCCTGGTTTGTCTTCAATTGAAGAGAAAAGGAAGAATAATGCAATAAGTACTATGATTCCTATGACTGAAAATATGCTGTAATGTTTTATTTTCCTCTTTTTTGTCACAGCATGTCTCTGTGTTTGTTCTTCTACTTGCTGTTTTTGTCTAGCTTCTCTTTTTGCTTGTTTTATGCTATGTCTGCTCTTTTTTATGTGCACCATGTTTTTTTGAAGAAATAGGTTTTTATATAGTTTCCTATCAACAGTAGATTTATATAGCAGAATACATGACTACTTAGTATATGATAAGGGTGATAACTGCTGGTGCTCACGCTCGTGTTGTTGAGTCTAACTTAAAGCAAGTAAATTTAAAGCGGAATATTAGTTTAGTGGATGTTACTAATCCTTCTTTGAGTGAAGTTAATCAATTGCATGAGAGATTTAAGATTTCTATTGCTGATATTAATGCTTGTCTTGATAATTACGAAAGTCCTAGGATTAAACAAACTAAAGAATACACTTTAATAATTTATAGCCAGTCTCATTGTGAAGAAGACTTAAAGCGTTGTGGTCCTATTGGTTTTTTCTTCACTAGAAGACATTTAATTGCTATTCATCTTAGTAAGTTGCCTTTTATTGATGAACTTGACTTAAACGCTGATATGACTAAACATATGTTTCATAATGGTACAGAAATTATTTTATTACGTATTTTGTATAATCTTATTAAATCAAAACATAAGTTATTAGAAGTTATTGAAGATAGTCTAGAAAGTATTGAAGATGATGTTTTATCTGCTGCTCATGAGCATATAGTTAAAAGAATTTTTGCTTTGAAAAACAAATTATTATATTTAAAAAAATCTGTTTCTGGAAATCGTTCTGTTATTAATGATTTAATAAAGGATGTTCCTGCTATTAAGGAAAAGGCTTTGTTTGCTGAATTAAATGTTGAAATGATGCAAGTTAGTGATACTTTAGAGATTTATCGTGAACGTTTAACTAGTATTTTGGAGATTAATACTGGTAATATTTCTAATAAGATTAATGTTGTTATGAAATACTTTACAGTCATCGCTTCTGTATTGTTGTTGCCTATGCTTATTACAGGTTTATATGGTATGAATGTTGTTTTGCCTTTTCAAGAACATCAACAAGCTTTTTGGATTGTTTTTGGCATTATAATTGCTTGTATTGTTGTGATGCTCCTAGTTTTTAATAACAAAAAATGGTTATGAGTAAAAGAGTTCTCCAAATAGTTTATGCTTTATGCTGTCTAAGTTTTTTAGTTCTAACTGTTTCTGCTGCTCAAGAGAAGGTTATTTTAGATATTCCTGGTAATAAAGTCTTGAGTGGAAAAAATATTTCTGTTCTTGGTATTGTAAGGGATAGCATAAATGTTGATGTTGATGGAGTAACTGAAAATATTAAAGATAATAGATCTAAGATGGTTAATGGTGTGTTTATTTATGTTGTTGGTTTTTCTCGTTCTCCTCCTAAAGCAATTTTGGATATTACTGTAAATATTATTTGTGGTGATAAGGTTTGTGGTGCTGGTGAAGATCAAGTTGTTTGTTGTACTGATTGTGGGTGTTTGAGTTCAAAGTTTGCTTGTTCAAGAAATCGTTGTATTGAAAATATTACTAGTTCTCAGGCAAATAATGAATGTAATGCTGCTGCAGATTGTAATGATGATAATTCTTGCACTATTGATACTTGTGATGATGCTAATTATCCTAGTAAGTGTGTGCATACTGCAATTGCAGTGTGTAAGGCTGGTGATGCTTGTTGTCCTGAAGCTTGTGATACTGCAGAAGATGCTGATTGTAAAACTGTTGATAAGTGTCAAACTAACAAGGATTGTGAAGATAATGATGCTTGTACTACTCATACTTGTTCTGGATCACCTAAACGTTGTAGTGTTTCTAAAGAGGTTGGTTGTAGTTTAAAAGAGCAGTGTGTTGTTGATGGAACTATTGATAGTGGAAAGTTTTGTGTTGCTTCTTCAGGTGAGTGGTTAGCTCAGAAGAGTGATGAGGTTTCTTGTGCGGAAGATTTTGAGTGTTTGTCTTTAGTTTGTTCTTGGAAAAAGTGTGGTGAGCAAAAATCTTCTTTAGCTCCTAAATTATTTTTAGGTGTATTAATAATTTTAGTTCTTGTTACACTTTTGTATATTTTCCTTGCTATTAAGAAACAGACTACAGACTAACTATCTCTGTTGCATTGACACTTATACCTTTAGTGTTGATGATTAATCTAACTGTTTTTTCTGTTGTTTGTGTTCCTCTCATTTTGAGTACTTCTAATGCTCTTTGTCTTATTCCTTTTTTCTTAAAGTGATACAATAAAATTATTGCGTCTACTTCAAATTGGAGTTGTGAGGTTAAATCATCTGGCCCTATTTGTACTGCTTGTGATGTTAGTACTGCTGTACATCCCCAGCTGTTGATGAGGTCGAAGAGTGCTAGTGATGATTCTTTTTGGGTTAATTGATCTTGGAAGAGGAGTGCGAATGAGCTTATACTGTCTATTACTAGTCTTTTTACGTTCATTTCTGTTATTAAAGAGTCTATGGTTCCTCCTCCTTCTACTAGTACTCTTTTGATTTGTTCTGGTGTGTATTCTAAGAATTTAAAGAGTCCTTGTTCTTCAAATTTAATTAAGTCCCATCCGAATGATTTCATGTCTTCGTAGAGCTTTTTTTTCTTTTCTTCAAATGTTACAAAGATGCTTGGTTCTCCTTTTGCTAGTCCATCTATTAAGAATTGCATTGCGAATGTTGTTTTTCCTGATCCTGCTGTTCCTACTACTAAATTTATGCTTCCTGTTTTAAACCCTCCTTCTATTAGTGGGTCTAGTCCTGGTATTCCTGATGCTATTCTTGTGTTGTCTACCATTGTTGTCATGAATCTTTTTCTATTAGTGAGAAAGGTATTTGTTTTGGGTAAATAATTATTCCTTCTTCATTTATTGTGAAGGGATAAATTCCCATCATATGTGATTGTCCTCTCATTTTTGCTACTGAAAGACATCTTTCGAATGATGCTCCTTTTCTTATTTTTGTTAAGTGTATTAGTCCTTCAAATAAAAAGTCTTCGGGGTTATAAGCTATATTATCTATGTCTGTTTCTTTTTTTTCTGATGTTGCGAGAAGTGTTATGCCTAATTTTTTTAGTGCTCTTGTGAATTCTAGTACTTCTTTCCTAAAGTCTGCTTTTTTGTCAAAGATGATATATTCAAAGAGTGTTATGGAGTCTAAGAAAACTCTTTTGATGTTTCTTTTTTGCATTAAGTCTAGAAGTGCTCTAAAGCTTATGAGTTTTCCGCTTATTTCTTGGTTTACTACTGTTATGAGTCCTTTTTTTATGTGTGTTGTGAAGTCTAGTCCAAAATTATGTGCATGTTTTACTATAGTAGATTCTAGTTCTTCATAACTTATAAAGAGTCCTGGTTGTCCTTCTAAGGCTCCTTGTAAGATGTATTGCATGCCAAAGAGGGTTTTTCCTGTTCCTGGTACTCCTGCTAAGAGTACTGAGCTAGTTGAAAGAATACCTCCTTCTAATACTTCGTCTAGACCTTGGACACCTGTTTTTATCTTTTCCATAACTTGTTTTTAGTTAGATGTTGGGGTATAAATATCTTTCTACAATTGGAACGAAAGGTTTATATCGTTTGAAGGAGTTGTTTTCTTTTGTATGGAAGAGGTTAGGAATAAAATAAAAGAGTCTCTTAATGGTAACGAGAATTATGTTGCTTTAGCTAAAGTTACTGCTAGTAAATATCAAGATAGTAATCTTGAAATGATTAAGTATCTGACTGTTGATGATGAGGTTCCTGGTGTGTATGTTACTTTAAACAAGCCTTTTTCTGTGATGCAACCTTTTCTTGTGAAGAAAGGTATTAATACTGATATGATTATTTTTATTGATGCTGTTACTAAGACTTCTGGTGGTGATGTTAAAAAAACTGAGAAGTGTTTGTTTATTGGTAGTCCTGATAATTTGAGCGATATTTCTCTTGCTATGGATCAGGCTGTTCGTGCTGTTCCTGGTGATAAAAAGTTTCTTTTTTTTGATAGTTTAGATACTTTGTTGGTGTATAATAAACCTACTACTGTTGCTAAGTTTATTCATTTTTTATCTGGAAAGATGCGTGTTTGGAATGTGAAGGGAATTATTGTTTCTCTTGAGAAGGATTCAAATAAAGAGTTATTGGATGAATTAAGTCAGTTTTGTGATATCTTATTGGAGTTATAAAAATGAAAGAAACTAATCGTAAATTGGGTGTGTGGTGTTTTAGTTTGTTATTAGTTGTTGTTTTGTTGTTGGTTGGTAAGACTATTGTAAAATTTTATTTTTCTTCGAGTGTAGTAAATGTTCTTATTGGTGTACTCATTGTTGCAGTTCTTTGTTTATTTTTCTTTATGCATAAAGATGATTTAAAGCATTTTTTTAAGCAGTTAATCAGTGTTATTGCTATTTTAGTTGGTTTAGGGGCTTTGTTTAAGTATGTGCAAGATATTGAATTAATTAGTGCTTTAGTTTCTTTAACTTTTGGTGTTTGGGCTATTATTTGGACTCTTAATGCTAGAAGTGTTTTGTCTCCTGGTTCTTCTATGAGGAAGTATGCTACTAGTTTCTTTTTTTGTTTACTTTTTGTGCTTATTTTTTCGATTTGGGATGCTGCAATTAATCTTTTAGGATTAAAAGGAATGTTAGTATATGTCCGTTATATTATTATGATTTTTGTGTATACTACTTTTGTATTGGCTTCTTATAAGGTGTATACTATAGGGAAAGAGTTTGGTTTTTCTGCTCAGTCTGAGAAGATTAAGAAAGTTATGAAAAAGAAGAGTTCTTTAAATAAGAAGAAAGGAAAATTATTACGTAATTATAGGAAGTGATTAAAAGTCAAATAATCCTCCTAAGAGTGATGATATTAACCATTTTACTATAAAAAAGAGTGATATAGTTAAGAGTATAAGTATTGGCATGTATTTTATTCCTTCTTTTTCTTTTCCTTTTGCTATAAGTCCTAGTATTAATGATCCCATTATTGATGTTAAAACTAATGAAATTAAAGTGTAGGTGTTAATGAAATCTACTGAGATGGATACTTGTGAGAATGATATGGGCATGCTTCCTGTTGTGCTTGCGGGTGGAAGTTGTACTTTGCTAAAAACATCTGTGATGACTTCTACTAAGAAGGTGCTTAATCCAAACAGCATTGGTGATCCAAAGCCTATTGCTGAAAAAATAAATATTACATAAACTAGAACGCTTGCTCTTATTCTTTGTTCTATCAATTTTTGTTGTCTCAAATTGCTTGCTGTTTGTTCTAGTAAATCTGCTAGTTCTCCTCCTGATGCCATTGCAGATACTATAATTTGAAATGTTTTCTTTAATTTCTCTGATTTTACTCTGCTGCTTAAGGTCATTAAAGCTTCACCTAGTTCTTTTCCTGTTGCTAGTTCTTTTCCTACTCTATTAATTTCATCTTTAAATCTTCCAAATTCTGGTCTTGCTGAAAGAAGGAGTGCTCTGTCTATGGTGAGTCCTGCTCTTAAGTTTGAAGCCATTAATTGTAGTGCGTCTGGTAGTAGTGTTTCTATGAATTTTGCTCTAGAGTCTGCTGTTAAGACTAGCCATGCATAAATTATTCCTTGATAGAGGAAGAAAAAGCCAATGAATAAGATTGTTGTGGGAAAATTAATGAAGATTTTTAAGAAAAGTGCTAAAAGTATTGCTGTTACTAGTCCTATTATAAAATGGAGTCCTAAGAAGTTAATGAGTGGTGTTTCTATTGTACAATAATCTAAGAGTTTTTGATAGTTCTCTTTAAGTTTCTTTGGATAAATCTTGTAGATAAATTTGTACATTGTTTTTAGTTCATTAATGTTGGTCTTCTTGTTTTAATCATTCCTAAGAACATGAGTTGGAAAAATATGGTTACTATTAAGAGTCCGTAAAAGATTGCTTTTGTTGCTAATTCTGATAGTGCTATAAATGATGATAGGATAATGATGAAGGTTATGCCTAGTGATGGTGCAATTACTGCTATAAGCATATAAAAGAGTGCTAGTGGGCTTAGTTGTCCACCATATCTTTGTATTTGCATGACTTGTTCGTCTGCTATTGATTGTATTACTTCGTGAATGAGTGTGGAAATGTCTGATCCTTCTTTCATACCACTTGCAAGTTGCCAGAGTGCTCTTCTAAAAAGTATGCTAGGGTTTCTGATTGCCATAAGTTCAAACACTTCTAGGTTTGATCTTCCTGCGTTTATTTCTCTCACTGCTTTACTAAATTCTAGTGAAACTCCTCCGTAATCGCTAGTTGAGATGTTCATGAGTATGTTAAAGAGTGGTACTCCTGAGTTGAGTTGTATGTACATGTCTTGGAGTGCTGGTAACAAGTTTATCTCTATACCTTTGATTCTTCTTGAGGCTACTAGTTTTGGGTAGGCCATTTGTTGTAAAAAAACAAAGAAACTTACTAGTATTGCTCCTAAGAGTCCTATGAGAAATGGTATGTCAAATGTTGCTACCATTAAAGCTACAAATAACATGAAAACAAAGAATATGGTGAGTGATGCTAAACACATACTTATGTATTCTATTGGTTTGATGTGTGCTTCTGTTTGTTCTAAGTGTAATGTTAAAAAATTGAATCTTTTTTCTAATCTTTGTGCTATTCCATAAAAAAGTTTAGAATATTTATAAAGAAGTTTAGGTGGAAGAAAAGCAAATGGTATTTTTATCATTTAAACCCCTCCTACTTTCTCAAGTATTGAGTCAGGATCTAAGTAATAGTTCTTGATGAGTTCTCCTACTTGATCAACATGTCTTATGTTGTTTTTAACCATCCAATCGAGTATAGCTTTTTTCTTCATCAAATCTTTTTCTATTTGGCTTAAGGTCATTCCTGTATGTCTGCTTAATTCTTCAAAAAGTCTTGCTGATGTTGAGTGTTCTACCATTTCGTCTGTTGCTGGTTTCCATCTGTAAAGGATGTGTGGTTTAATATTGGTTGTTCCTTCTTCCATTGTTGGTAAGAATTCTCCTATTTGGAACACTCTTCTTAATCCTCTCCTTCTGTCTCTAAACATTACTACATTTAAATTTACTCCTAAAAGAAGATTTTTTGGTACTTCTATGGGTGGATTAACTAGTCTTTCTATGGTTTCTGCTACTGAGTCTGCGTGTACTGTTGCACATACTGAGTGTCCTGTGTGCATTGCTTCGAATAGTACTGCTGCTTGGTCTTTTCTTCTCATTTCTCCTAATATTATCCTGTCAGGTCTCATACGTAGGGAGTTAATGAGTAAGTCAAGCATGTTTACTTCTCCTTTTCCTTCTGGGTTTGGTTGTCTTACTGTGAGTGGGCACCAATAGAGGTATTTTGGGAGTTGTAATTCTCTTGTATCTTCTATGCTTACTATTCTGTGATTACTAGGGATAAAGGGCATGCAAATATTCAAGAAACTTGTTTTTCCGCTTGCTGTTCCTCCACTTATTAATACATTCATTTCGTATTGTATTGCTAGCCATATGAGTGCTAATAATTTTGAGTTGATTGTTTTATTTTTGATAAAGTCTGTTAGAGTCCAAGGATCTCTCGCAAATCTTCTGATAGTAATGGTGTGTCCTTTTGTACATATGGGAAATAATACTGCATTTGCTCTGTCTCCTGTTACTAAGTGTGCATCTAATAGTGGACTTAGTGTAGTGATTTGTCTTCCTACTCTTCTTCCTATGATGTTTGCATAATTTAGTATTTTTTCTTCGTTTTCTATTGCTATGTTTGTTTCTAGCCATCCATGTTTTTTGTGGTAGATTCTTATTGGTTCCTTTGATGAAGTTATTACTATTTCTTCTAAATTTTCGTCTGCTAATAAGTATTCTATGTCTCCTAGTCCTAACATTTCTTGCATTAAAATGTTTATTAAGAGTATTGCTGTGTCTTGTGAAATATTTGGTAGTTTGTCTTGTATTAAGATTTTTGCTCTTTTAGTAAATTTTCCTTTGAGTATGTTTATTGCTTTTGGGTCTAGGATTTCTTTTGTGCTTATTGCTACTTCTGATACTAGTCCATGTTTTATGTAGTCCATTAATGCTTTTGTTCCTGGTGCTATTGTTGGTATATAGACGTGGTACTGTTTTGTTATGCCTTTTCCTCCTAGTATTGCTACTGGAATGATTAAGTCGTCTGCTTTTATTTTGTACTCATCAATTTTTTCCATTGTAATTCTGGTTCTCCTACTGCTGGATAGTTTAATTCTATAAGTCCTTGTTCTTTTAATATTTTTCCCCATTCTTCTGCTTTGCTTCTTTTTATGCCAAAGCCTGCTGCTATTTCTCTTAATGTTAGTTTCTTTTTTTCTTCTATGAGTTTGTAGAGTCTGTCAAAGTCTGTTTCAAATCCTTCTTTGCTTGCTTCTAGTTCTGTTTTTATTTCTTGTACATGTTTTGTTTCTTCTTCTTTATGATGTGTTTTTTTCTCTTGAAGAATATTTTTTGTTTTAAAGATTATAATTCCTATAATGAGTAAGAATACTACACTAGCTCCTATGTAGAAGCCCATGCTTGCGTGTTGTATTGTTTCAAAGAGATAATCTAAGAGTAAGAGGTCCATTGTGTTTAGAACTATTAAGAGTAGTATTAGAACAAGGAACATGACTCCTAGGATTATGAATTTTTTCTTTTTGGTTGTTATTGTTTCTGCTTTAAATGCTTGTGTTATCATTTCTTTTGGCCAGCCTGCTTTTGTTACTGCTGCTTTGATGTGTTCTATTGGATAGTTTTGTTTTTGTGATTCTCTAATGTATTTTTTGAGTTGTTCTAAGTCTTTTTCTTTTGTTGTTGTTTTTTGGTGTACTATCTGTTGTATGCCTTCTTTTGGTAATGGAGCTACTTTTGCTTTTGGTTGTAGTGTTGGTTCTCCTTTTGGTAAAGTAATTTCTTTAATTGACCCTAAGTTTGGTGTTATTAAGGGTTGTTTTGTTGATGTTATCTTCGAAGAGAGGAGTTTTTTTAAGAGTCCTATTTTTGGTGTTGCCAATAATCTTTCTGTTGTTGGTGTTGCTTTTGTTTTTTGTATTGTTCCTATTGGAACTGTTGTGTATCTTTCATCTTTTTGTTGTGCTATTTCATCTCTCTCTAGGTCTATTGGTTGTAGGTGGTCTGCTCCTGTTGGAATGTAGTGTTCTTCTTTTTCCCAAGGAAAGAATTGTGTTTGTTTTTGGTTAGGTGTTTTTGTGAATTTTTTTGCTACTATTTGTTTTAAGTTATAAGGTTGTTTTGTTTCTTTTGTAAGTGGTTTATTTGGTGTTACTGTTTCTTGGAAGAGTTTTTTCATTTTTTCAAATTGTGGTGTGTGTTTTATGAAGTCATGTTTAATCATTTCTTGTTTTGGTTGTTTTTTTCTTTTGAAAAATTGTAGAACTTTTGTGAAAAATGAAGCATGAGTTTTTTTGAGCGGTTTTTGTGTTGTTTTTGCTGGTAGACGGAGTGTTTTTGCTACTGTTTTTTGTGGTTGTAGTGTTGGTTTTGTTTGTGGTGTTGAAATTGTTTGGATGGATTTGATACGGTGTTGTTCATATAGTGAGTAGAGTATGCAAAGAGTTCCTAGGATTAATACTGCTAAGAATGCATCTATATGGACAAATAAAGAGAGTAGAGATATAATTATGCCTAACCAGAAAATACCTCTGAAAATAACTGCCATATACATAGTTTGAATACCTCTTTAAGTCTTTATTAATGCTTGTTTTACTTCATCAATAGTTACACTTTTAGCGTAGTGATTAAGCATAACGAGCTAATCTTGTGCGTTTCATACCAAATCCTGGTAATTGTGTGGTTATTTCTTGTAAAGTATATGCTTCTGTATAAGTTGTATTAAGTTTTATTATTACTTCTGTGTAGAGTTCTACATCAAAATTAAAGATTGCAAAGAGGTTATTTGTTTTGTTTGATTCATAAAACCTAATAGAGGGTTTTTTTTCTGTTTTTTCAATATTAAAAGGTGGTGGTAATTTCGCTTCTGCTGTAAGATTATCTAGATAGATAACATGAGGAAATAGTGTTCCTGTTGCATTTAGAGGAACAAGAGCAGATACTTCGTCATGATACCCATTAAGTCCTTCAACAATTATTTTTAGATTAACTTTTGGATTACCTTCAGTTGCTTTCCTGCTCCAATTAATAATTGGGTTTGCGTCAGTGCTTTTGAAGTAAAAAGTGTAAGAGGTTGGATAAGTAGGGTCTGTTACTGCTGGAGGAACAAAAAATTGATATGTTGAATAAACATTTGAATTTTCAAATGTTTCATTATTTATTGTTAAATTTGGATAACCATAATCTTCCACATGAAAAGGAATTGTACTTAACCAGTACATTGAACCGCTTGGTTCAAAAAGAAGCATTATTCTATTGAATGCAGCATCTAGTTTGTTAAGACTATTAACTCCTTTACTTACTGAGTTGATATAATTTGGGAAGATAGTCATTAGTGTTAGTTTGTAATCAAAGAATCTCCAGTCTATACTCCATAGAGTATTATCTGGCCATGGATGCATTTGTCTTGCTATTATAATGGTGTCATTTGTTATGTTAAAATAAACTCCTGTATAAGGATAGAGTGATTCTGCTAAGCTTCTTTCTGTGGAGCTTCCTAAGTTATAAAGTCTATCTATACCTGCTAGTTCTACTAATCTTTCTTCTGATGTTTCTGCATTGCGGAGAATAAGTGTTGCTAAGGTGAGTACTACTAATGCTAAGAAAGTGATTCCTAAAGTGAGAAGTACTCCTTTGGTTTTTCTTGGCATTAAGTTGCAGTTGAAATTGTTGATTTGAGCCATATCATATACCTCACATTATAAAATCCATGAAAAGTGTTTCCGTTAGCTACTGCTACTATTCTTTCTCCTGTTCCTACAAATCTATTGTCTGGTGTGGTTATGTCATGTTCTAGTGCGTAAGAGTCGTCACCTAGTACTTTAAACCATTCTAGCGTAATGGGTTCGTTATGATTATTGGTAAAAGTAATTATATTCACTCCTGCGTTAAAATAATGAAGAATATCTGAGCCTGTTCCTCCTGCAAAGACATAGAGATCAGTAAGATCGTAATAGGGTAAGGCTATAGGTTTTACTTGTGGTGTACCTGTTTCACCTGCTATTGTTGCTGTAAGTGTTTCAGTTATAGAATTGAGTGGCAGTCCTATGTTATCTGTTTTAGTTAAGAGATAATAATATCCTGCTGTTTGTATTGGAAATGTTGTAAGGTTTATTGAATCTCCTTTATTTTTTAAAATACATACTCCTGGTTCTTCTAGAGGTGTTAGTGGACAAACAGTATCAACGTCAAGACCAAATATTGATTTGTTTGCTATACTTTCTTGTAAGTCATTAATTGAAAGTTTCATTTCATAGTTTGCTGGTAAGTATTTTTCAACATCATCAATTAAGTCTTGTTGAAGTTTAGTAGATCCTATTGGATCAATCATAATTGCAGTTTCAAGTTCTCCTGTGTAGTCTAAAATTGCTAGTATATCACTACCTATTCTTACTGGTTGGAGTTGCGATAGGGATTCTTTGCTTGATGTACTAAAATAATAAGCGCTGTTAATTAATATTATAATTATGACTGTTACTGCTATTGCTGCGTCTAAAGAAAAGACTACTCCTTTTTTTGTTAGTTTGTTTATTTCCATATTGCAAATTCTAGTACACTTGGTTCTTTTTGATAGATTACTAATCTTGCTAAGTTCACTGCAAAGTTTCCTGCAGGGAATTTTCCTCTAGTAAAAATTTTAGTTCCATTTATGTGTCTAAGAACAAAATAGTATTCGTAGAGATTAATTTTGAGTGTGTCTTTTATAACTGTATCTTTAAGGATATTCTCGTCTGCAAAAGCTTTCACTTTTTCTTCTAATAAGAATCTTTCATTATCTGATAAACCTATTAATTGTATATTGCTTACAGTTGGTTTTTGCGTTTCCCAATCCGGTGGAATACCTCTACTTTTTATTAGAGAGTCTGTTACTTGAAATCCTTTAATCATCATGTCATCATAATCAAATCTATTTTGTAATCTTATATTGTACAAGTTCCAAGTGAGTGTTGTTATAGTTACTAATATTATAAATATAGATATTGCTATAAATAAGTCTGTAACTGCTGCTTGCCCTCTTTTTTTTGTTTTCATTATATTTAATTTTCTGTTAATCTACTTTTTTACTTCAATCATCACCATCTTCTTCATCATCGTCATCTCCACCTTTTCCTTTTTTTGCATCTACAACTATAGTTATTTCTTTTGATTGTCTTCCTTCTGAGTCTGTTACTACAAAGAGGTATGTTCCTTTTCCTGTTTTATCTGTTTCAAGCTTGAGTATGTTTTCATTAATGTTGTCTTCAATTTTTGGTTCCATATCTGCGCATCTACATTCATCAATTATACAAGCTGCATCACCTGCACCTCCACATGCACTATCTTCTCGGCATTCTTCTTGTGGTGTTCCACATAATGTTGGTTCACATCTACATGTTGCTGTGCAATATTGAGGGTTTGGATTTGTTGGACATTCTGCATCACTAAAACATCCATATCCTGTATCTCCACAAGCTTCATTTTCATTAAAAACAGGTACTTGATTTGATTCTTTTACTCCAAAAACTTGTACTTTACCTTTTGGAAAGTTTCCTCCTATTAAATAAAATCCATCCTGTGGTTTTATATGAAGATTATTACTATAACATTCTTCATGGTTTGGAATGGGAACATCTTTTGGGCATGCTGCTATGATTGTTGGTGCATCTCCTACTATTACTGTATCAAGTGGGCCCATTTGTACTTTGACGTATTGCATACCTCCTTCTTCAAAAACATTTTGTCCTGATGCTAATCTTGGTACTCCTGTTTGTATACTATATTTTTGTCCTGCTGTAAATGCTATTCTGTTATATTGTATTGCTTCACTTCCTTCTTTAACCCTAACTAGTTTTGCTGGGACTCTCATAGTTGATCCTTCTCCTCCAAGGTGTGCTATTGTTTTTGTTGCTTGTGCCATACGGTGTAGTGCTCCTTCTGTTGTTGATTGGCCTATGCCACCTGTTAGTCCTACACTAAAGCTGTAAAAGAATGGGATTAATAGTGTAAAAACCATTCCTACGACTAGAATGTATTCATAACTTAATTGTCCTTTTTTGTGCATTTTGGCTCACCTCTTTTATGATACTTTACCAACTTCTACTGCTCCTTTGGTGTTATTAAATATATAGTTTCCTATACCTGCTATGTTGACATCTTTTGCTAGATTTCCTGTGTAGCTACATACTGCTTCTATTGTTTTTGGTTTTATTTCTGTTTCACTAACAGATATTCTACTAGTTTTAAAGATTGTTACGTTGTAAGTTATTGATATTATTCTTTCTGTTCCTTCTCCTGCTGCTGATATTGATGAAATAGTATTTGAGATTTTTAAACATTCTGTTCTTTTTTTAAGATAATCATCTGTTTTTTTTAGGTCTAGTTTTCTGTTAAAGGTTATTCCTGTGAGGAGAAGGAATATGAGTACCATTGTTCCTACTGCATAGAGTACTTCTGTGCTTATTTGTCCTTTTTTGTTTTTGGGTTTTTGTTGTTTCATTGTCTTTGTGTTATGTTTACTTTGCCGCTTCTTTGTGATTCTACTCTTATATTGTAGGTTCCTTCTGTTGTTGGTAGTGTTCCTGTAAGTTCTGCATTGCTTGGGAAATGTACATCACTTATTCCGCCGAACATGCTTACTTTCATGAGTATTCTTGTTCCATTTACTAAGACACTTTGTATACCGCTTGGTAAAGTTATGGTTATGATTTCTATTGTTCCTGGTCCTATTGCGTGCACTGAGTCTGCTGCTTTTACTAGTCTTCTGACTGAACTTTCTAGTTGTGTTAGTTTTACATTATTATTTGCTTCATTTAATGAATAATAGATTGTTGGTATTAAAAAAACTAGTAATATTCCTATTAAAATTACGTATTCTATTCCTGCTTGCCCTCTTTTATCTACCACTTTTTTGTTAGCTTTAGTCTCTTTACTAGCTATAAAAATGTTTCTCTACTTACAAAAAGCATTTAAACTGTTAAGGAGTTCTTTTTTTCATGAAGGTAAAAGTGTTTACTAAGAATGATGATCCTTATTCTCAGATGGTGAAGAATTTGTTGCAATCTAATAATGTTGAGTTCGAAAATATTGAGGTTTCTAGGAATACTGAGTCTTTTAAAGAGATGGTTGGTTTGTCTGGTCAGGAGAGTACTCCTGTTTTAGTTATTGATGAAAAAGTGTTTTGTGGTTTTGATAGGGAACTAATTAAGAGTGTTTTAAACTTTTCCAAGGACGAGACTGAGTAATGCTTTTTTTATAGGTATGCCATAGTGTGCTTGTTGGAAGTAGACTGCGTTTGGTGTATAGTCTAGGGTGTGTTGTATTTCTCCTACTCTTGGTAGTGGGTGGAGTATTTTTACGTCTTTTTTTGCTATGTTTAGGAATGTTTTGTCTAGTTTGTAACTCCCTTTAATTTTTTGGAAGTCTGCTTCGTATTGGAATCTTTCTTTTTGTATTCTTGTTGCATAGATCACATCTAGTTGTGGTGCTACTTCGTTTATGTCTTCTATTTCTACACATTCTATATGTTTTTTTAATTCTTGTAGTTGTTTTGGTGGCATTTTCAGTGTTTTTAGTGATACAAAGTACATTGTTACATTGAAGAATTGTAGTGCTGTGGCTAAACTATGTACTGTTCTTCCATATTTGAGGTATCCGAAGAATGCTATGTGTAAATTGTCTAATCTTCCTTTTGTTTTTTGTATGGTGTATAAGTCTAAGAATGTTTGTGTTGGATGCTGATTACTCCCATCTCCTCCATTGATGATTGGTGTGTTTGTTGCTTCTGTTGCTTTTTGTGCGCTTCCTTCTTTTGGATGTCTCAAAACTATTACATCACAATAGCCTCCTATTACTTTTATGGTGTCCATAAAACTTTCTCCTTTTGCTAGTGAAGTGTCATCACAGTCTGAGAATCCTATGACGCTTCCTCCTAGTCTTTTCATTGCTGATTCAAAACTTAGTCTTGTTCTTGTTGATGGTTCAAAAAAGAGACTTGCCATTATGTTGTTTTGTAAGATTGGTGGTTGTGTTTGCATTTTATTTGCTGTTTGCAACACATGTAAGAGTTCTTCTTTTGTAAAATCATCTATGTTGAGAATATGTCTTCCTGTAAACTGCATACCAAAAGTATTATTGATGTTCTAGTCTATAAAAAGACTGTGGTAGTTAATAATAGTAATTCTTTGATGGTAACAACTAACAAATAGTTTTATATAGCATAAAAACATGTTTTAATGTAATATTTTTTGTACAAATAAGGGAGGTGTCATAATCATGAAAAAAGATTGCGGTCCTTGCTGGATGTCCTGGGTAGTTCTTATTGCTGGTATTTTATACTTGCTTCAAGACTGGGGTATGGCTTTAGACTTCTGGAAATTTGAATGGTACACCGTTGCATTTGTCCTTTGGGGCCTTTGTGGTGTAATGAGGAATAAATAATCCTCTTTTTTCTTTTTTTAACAAAGTTTTTATAGTTTAAAATATGTTATGGAGACTACATGGAGGATAATAAACCAAAAATTTTGATTGGCGCACCAACAGCTGCTCCCTACATGTATTGTTTAGCAGAGTATGTTGCTAGAGTTAAAGAATTATCTTATGATAATTATGATGTTGTTCTTGTTGATAACTCTGAAACTGAAGGGTATAAAGAAGTTATTGAGTCTTTTGGAATAAAAGCTATTCGTGCTCCTGAGTTTATTAGTGATTCTCGTGAGCGCTTGGCTGCTAGTAGAAATATTTTGCGAAAGAAGGCTTTGGATGAAGGGTATGATTATTTTTTGAGTCTTGAACAGGATGTTATTCCTCCTAAGGATATTATTGAGCAATTATTACAGCATAAAAAGAAGGTTATGACTGGTGTTTATTTTAAGCCTGTTCTTTTAAATCTTGCTCATAAGGGTGAAGTTGTTAAGCAAGTGAAGAAGTTAATGCCTTTACTTGGTGGTTTTATTCCTGGTATGCAGGAGAAGATGCATTGGTATAGTGCTGAGGAAGTTACTGGTCGTAAGATTATACAGGTGCGTTTTTCTGGTTTGGGTTGTGTGCTCATGCATCGTGATGTTTTAGAAAAGATTAAGTTTCGGGTTGAGAAGAGAGTTTTTTGCCATGATGATGTTTGGTTTAGTCATGATTTGTATGATAAGGGTTTTGCTTTGTTTTGTGATACTTACGTAAAATGTAAGCATTTATTGAAAGAGAAGCCTAAAAATTTGTTTTTAGATTGTAAGAAGGACTTTAATCCTAATTTGGTTGTATAACAAAATTTATAAATGCTCTTTGATTTTTAATTAGTATGGTTACTTTCCAAGAAGCTTATGTTCCATTACAAAAGCAGTTCAAACTTCCTTCTTATAATGAATTGAATGAAGAGTTTGAATTGTTGTATATCTCTCAAATTGCTGCTATTGATTTTCCTTTGCGTTTTGTTAGAAGACGTATTCTTGATAAAATTAATGTTTCTTGTAATTTTTTTCAAGCTATTCTTCAGCCTAATCCTAATTCTTTGATTAGTATGCGTGAAGCTTCTTTTTATAGTAAGGATAATAAAGAAGTAATGTTTGATTTATTGAAAGAGTGTATGCAACTTAGTAGATCTTCTCTTTTGTTAGAAACTAAGTCTTCTAATAATGATGAAGCTGAGTATATTAAGAGTGCTTTAAAACTTTGGAATAAAATTAGGCCTGAGTATACTAAATTTGCTAGAAAATTGTCTGATGGTTGGATGAAGAAGGAAGTTAAGAAAGAAAAAGAGAGTTATTTTAATTAAAGTTTTTTTATTGTTTTTATTTTTCCAAAATGTAAGGGTTTTTTACCTTCTACTATATACACTTCAAAATTGTTTATGTTTTCTTGTAAGAATGGGCTTAAGAAATTTTCTTGTAGTACGTCACTTCCTTCTGTTAAGGGATTAAATGATGGTAATATGAATAAAGTACTTTTTTTCCATTTCCCTACTAAAAAACATTTATACTTTTCACTAGGCCTCTTTGGAAAACTTATTGCTGGGTGTTCGTGTCCTATTACTAAGGTTTTAGTTGTTTCTTTTGGTAGTTTATGACCGTGGAGTATTGTTACTTCGTCTATTTTGTAAGAATCTTGTATTTCTATGTTTCTTTTTTTTGCTATGGGTCTTAGTGTTAAGTCATGATTTCCCTTTACTAAGATTATTTCTCGCACTTTAGTAAATAAGTAATCAAAGAGTTGTAATATTTCTCTCCATTCTTGTTCTGATATACTACCAAATTGGTGTTTTATATCTCCATTGATGACTATTCTTTTTGCTGTTGTTTGTTCAAAGATATTATTTAGTCTTTTTAATATGTCTTTTAATTGAAAAGATGGTATTAATACTCCTTGTTTGTGTAGTTCTGTTTCATAGCCTAATTGTAGATCTCCTATTATTAAGGTGTCTTTGTATTGTAATGCTAAGTCTATTATTTTGAAATGTTTTGGTAGTTGCATTAGTATGGTAGTTTCCAGAGTGCTACAATAAACTGTATTAGTTCTGGATTTTTTTTAAAGGTTTGTTGTGCTTCTTTTTCAACATCATCGTCTAGTCTTGTGTTAAATATTCTAGCTCCTTTTTGTCCATCTCTTGCGTGTATTAATTCATGGAGGAGGGTTATTTGTCTTTCTTTGGGTGATGGTGCTGGTAAATAAATTGTTGCTTCTAGAGTTCCAGGATCAAATAATCCACTGCATCCTCTTAGACCATTTCTCCTATAAATAATACTTACTCCTTCTTCATAAAGCTTCGTAAGTTGATGTGTTGTGAGCATAGTATTTTTTCAAATTAAATGGTTTATAAATAGAGATGATTAAATAAAAAAGAAAAAAAAGAGTTTTGAGTTAATAAGTAGTAATTACTAAAGAATTAGAATCGTTTCTTATTTCTAAAGCATTCTTTGCAGTAAACTGGTTTTCCTTCTGTAGGTTTGAATGGTACTTCACATTCATTATTACATTCAGAACAAGTTGCTTTATGCATTTCTCGGGGTCCGAAGTTGCCTCTAGAACCACCGTCTTTAAAGTCTGACATAGTTTTTTTCCTCCGCTAAACGTATCTATTTTATTGATTGAATAAATGAATAAGTGGTTTATAAACCTATGCTTTAGGCCTTTTAGCCTTATTTTGAGGTATTTTAACACTTTTTGAGTTGATTATTCTTCTAATCTGTGCTTTTTCCCTATTTTCGCTAACACATTCTTATGCATTCTTCTTATGAATGCTACTTTGTCTTCCATTTGTAATATGTCTGTATAGCCTTGTGTTACTAATTTCAATGCAAAAGGGCTCGGGACTGTTGTATGCACTTGCTTCACTTCTATACTTCCATTTTTCAGTTTCTTCACTATTTTTGTTGCATTTTCTATGTCCATTAAGTCTTCTAGTACTTCTCTTCTTGCTTCTTTTAATATGCAAAAGTCATCACTTATTCTTTTTACTGCTTTCATTAATATCATACTACTTACTTGTTGTTTTCCTACTGTCTTTTTTTGTCCTTTGTACTGCCTCAAGATCATGAGTGCTCTTCCTGCGCAGTGCCTAAATCTTCTTTTCAATACTTCTGTTTTTTCTATTGCTACTTTCATTATTTTTCCTAGTTCTTCTTTCTTCAATATTTCTAGTGCTCTTAGTACTTGTATATTTTTCTCAGAAGCTACATAAAATCCGTTATCTCCTATGCCTATTTCTACATCTCTTTTCTGCAACTTCGCTATGATGTATCCTATTGCTCTGCTTAACACATCGTTTACTCTTCTTCCGTATAATGAATGAAAGACTACATATTTTTTGTTTATTGTGTCGTCTTGATAAAACTCTACTAACATTTTTTGGTTATGAGGTAAGCCTACATACAAATATTGTTCTCTAAAATAATTATAAATTGCCTTGCAAGCATTTTCGTCTACTGATAGATATTCGTGGATGTAGTCTAAAGTTTCATTCTTGCTTTTTTTATTGACAAAGTGGTCTTCTATGTTTCTTCTAAAGAGTTGTATGCTGCATGCTAAGTCATAGCTTAGAGGTAGCATTTCTGAGTACCAGCTTGGTACTGTTGGTTGTTTTCCTGGTACTGCTTTAACCTGCGCCACCATTCCTCTTGAAAATTGAAATTGGTAAGTGCTTCCTCCTAGTATAAAGATATCTCCTTTTTTTATTCTTTCTAAAAAATTTTCGTCTAGTGTTCCTACTGCTACGTCTCCTGTTTTAACTAAGACTCCTGTTTGGTCTGGTATGGTTCCTATGTTGGTCATATAAATCAATCTTCCTTGGCTTCCTCTCTTACTTATTTCTCCTGTTTCTTCATCGTACCATATTTTACCAAAGACGTATCTTTCTTCTAGTTCTCCATAGTTTCCTGCTAAGTAATTTATTATTTCTAAGAAGTCTCCATATGCTAAATTCTGGTAACAATAGCTTTTTTTTATTAGTGCATAAATATCTTTAATATTCCATCTGTCTGCTACTGCTAGTCCATAGATTTGTTGTGCTAGTACGTCTAGACAGTTTGTTGGTATGTGTAGGGTGTCTATTTTTCTTGCTAAGGAATTTTTTAATAATACAGAGCATTCTACTAAGTCATCTCTGTCTAATACTACTATTCTTGCTTTAACAGTTTCATGAAGTGCATGACCTGATCGACCGCTGCGCTGTAATAATCTTGCTACTGATTTTGGGCTTCCAAGGCAAATAACCAAATCAATATACCCAATATCAATCCCAAGTTCTAAACTTGTGGAACAAACTACTGTCTTTAACTTCCCTTCTTTAAGTTTAGTTTCAATATTTACACGATGTCGTTTGCTTAAGCTTCCATGATGTGCTCCTATATTTTCTATATACTTACTTGGATACATTTCTTTCAAATCATGCACTACTCTTTCTGTTCCAGCTCTTGTATTTGTAAAAATGAGTGTCGTTTTGTGTGTATCAATTAGCTCATGGAGTTTTTTATACTGTGCTCTTTGCATTTGCCCATAAGTTGCATCTATTAAGTCCGGTAGTGGACTTATTACTTGTAAATCAAATTTTTTTGCAAACTTGACTTGCGCTACTTTACAAATTCTTCCATGTCCTACAAGATAGTGTGCTAAGTCTTCTATTGGTTCTACTGTTGCACTCAATCCTATTCTTGCCATTTTAGGACTTATGTCTTGTAACCTTTCTAAGGATAAAGATAAATGTACTCCTCTTTTGTTTTCTGCTAAGGCATGAATTTCATCAAGGATTGCCCAGCCCGCACCTCTAAGAAGTTCTTTAAATTTCATGCTTGATAACATTAAGGCTAATGATTCAGGTGTTGTGATTAATATATGTGGAGGTTTTTTCAGCATCTTTTGCCTTTCATATTGCGTTGTATCTCCTGTTCTTACACCAAGATTTATACCAAACTCTTTTCCAGCAATTTTTTCCATTTCTTGTAGTGGTCCAGTTAGGTTAATTTCTATGTCTCTTGTCAAAGCTTTTAGAGGGGAAATATAAATAGCATAAACTTTATTTTCTAGTTTATTTTTCCCTGAAAGTGTTATAAGGTGATCTAAAATTGCAGAGAAAGCAGATAATGTTTTCCCACTTCCTGTTGGAGATGTAATAAAGATATTTTCACGTTTTTCTATATTAAGAATTGCATAACGTTGTGCGTCAGTAAAACTGCCAAATTTCTGTTTAAACCACTTACTAGTAATTGGGTTAAGTTTACTGAAAATTTCTTCATTTGTGTTAGGCTTCTTTATAATAGATATCATTTTTTAGTAGTTCATTAAGGTCTTCTTGTTTTCTTTTGATTGTAAAACCAACTTTTTCCCTAAATATTTTAAACCTTTGCTTTCTAAAAATAGAGAGATTCCAATATTTGCCTCCTTTTATTGGTTTAAAGGTGGTTTTTATTCCTAATTTTTCTAACAAGTATTGTGTTTGTTTTAGTCCTTTGTAATTTATAGAACTAGAAGAAACTGAAGAACGAGCAACATGCCCCTCACTATCGTAAAATCCTCTTAAAAAAGATCCCATAACTAGTTCATCTTTAGAATTCAAGATCTCTTCAGGAACTAACCATTCTTCTGTTCCATATTTAGAAAAACTCAAAAAATCTTGGCAGATCACTTGAGAAGCAATATGAGTTATATAACTATTTTTAGGTTTGTAGTAATAATAATCATAATTGGTAGCATAAACTTCATTGACGCAATCAAGAAACTCTTTTATAAATTCAGTATCATATCTTATTTCAAGAGTGATGTGCTTGGGATTTATGTGACCATCACCACACAAAACACCAACAATATAAGCAATAGTCGGATCTATAAAAGAAAAAGATTTTTTTGGAATAAAAAGTT
>CEPX01195271.1_pt1 | contig 64363 bp, 69 predicted proteins | sample 361361 | NCBI WGS metagenome assembly CEPX01 (sample SAMEA2619974, study PRJEB7988) | marine metagenome | biome: marine biome (ENVO:00000447); feature: mesopelagic zone (ENVO:00000213) & marine oxygen minimum zone (ENVO:01000065); material: "saline water (ENVO:00002010), including plankton...
GTTTTTTCTTTTTTCATTTTGGTACAGGTGATTTTAAGTCATAAATATAGACTAATTCTTCTCCTTTCAAACTTATGATATGGTTTGGAACTAATGTGCTTTTAAGCATTTCCCCTTGTTTTCCAAATCTTGGATTTATTAAATCTATTAAAATAAACCTTATTTCTCTGTTATTTGGTTTAAATAATGAAACCTTTTCATTTAATTCTGGTTCTCTTCCAAATTGTTTCCTAAATTGATTATAAAATTGCCAATCTAAAGCTCCTTGTTCTCTTCTAGTATAGAAAAATAATACTCCACTCATTCCTATGAAAGTTTCATCTTCTTGCATATTTTTATTTAAATATTCACCTACTTCTTTATTTGCGAAAACAGATAATGAATGTTGTTTATTACATTTTTCAGATTTAAATAAACAAGTTACAGGATTAGTTGATACAAAATAAGGAGATGTTGTAAAAGCAATACTAAATGAAATTATTAAGTAGATAATTAAGAAGATTGTAAAATATTTTCTTTTATTTTGTATTTTAAATTTATTAAATAATGAATATTCTTTATTTGAAAATGCTAATGACATTAGTAAAAATATAGCTAATATAAATGGTAGGGTAATCCTTAAACTGTTTAATGTTGGAAAGAATAATAATGATAATATAAATAAAATTGTTAAGTATAAAATAAACTTTTCATTTTTTGATTTTTCTTTTTTTGTTATTAATTTAACTAAAATATATAATGAGAAAACAAATAAAATTAAATCTATTACATTAAACTTTACTAAGAACTTATGTATTGTGTCAAGAAAATCTGTGTTTAATGTTAAAGAAGCTGTTTCTGGGAAATTAGTTTTAAATTGTTGATAAACATCTATGACATTTGTCAAACTTAATTTAAATGGAAGAAAGAAAATAAATAAAAATAATATTAATGAAATAATTGTTATCTCCCAAAATTTCTTTAATCTTGGATTCTCATCTATTTTATTTTTTATTATGGATAAAACTTCTTGTTTGTATTTATTTAATAAAATGAATATTCCAAATAATAAGAACATTCCTCCTGTAAACTTAGTTGCTAAAGATAATCCTAAAAATGAGAAAGATAAGAAAAAATATGTTTTCTCTTGTTTTGAATATTTTTCAGTTGTATAGGCTTTCCATAAAAATAATAATACTAAACTAATAAAAGTCCAAAATATTACATCTTCATGAATCCATCTACTATATAATAAAATAATTGGAAAAAATGAGATTAGGGAGATGAAAAATAAACTTGAATATTTTCCTAATAATGAGATAGCTAATATTGACATTATTATTAAGAAAAATAATCCGAATAAAAATACTGGAAAATGACAATAGTTAGTTGCGTTTATTAATTGTTGTCCGATTAATGGTTCCCTTCCCACATAGAAGTTTTTTTGAATTTGTGAAACTTGAGAAAAATCTTCTCCTGATAAAATACATCCTGTACCAATAATCAAACTTCCTACTGGAGGTTTACCTGCTTCAGAGAGTGTTGGAAAATAATTAGTAGGATGATACCATAATAATCCGGAGGGAATTGTGGCCATATCATCTGTCCAATATCCTGTTTCAGTGTAGTTATGGAATCTTATGAATGTTCCTAGAATTAATATAATTATTAATAATGTTAGGAATTTCTTATCTTTTAATTTAGTTGAAAAAGACATAATATTCTAGCTAAATAAAGATTTAAGTAATTATCTGTTGTTCAAGGCCATTGCTTTGTATATTAGTCTAGAGAGAGCATAAGCTTCTGATTGAAAATTGTTTTTTGGAGAAAACTCTACAATATCTACACCAATAATCTCTTTATTTTTAGCTATTTCTTGAAGAGATTGAATTAAATGATTCCAAGATAATCCTTCTGGTTCAGGAGTTCCTGTGTTTCTTATAAATGAAGGATCAAATACATCAACATCCATTGAAATGAAAACTTTATCTTTTAGTTTAGGCAAAACTTCTTTTAATCCATCCAAATTAAAATCATATGATTTTATTATATGTACATTTGATGAGTTTTCTATTTGTTCTTTTTCATCTATATCTTGAGATCTTACGCCTATAATAGATAATGAATGTTTTTTAGATATTTGTTTAGAGACACAAGCATGATTTAATGAGGAATTATTCCAAGAATCTCTAAAATCAGAATGAGCATCGAATATGATAACTGAAAAGTCTTTATGATTACTTTCTAATCCCTTTATTGTTCCAATTGTTGTTGAATGATCCCCACCTAAAGAAATAATGAATTTATTTTTTTGTTTTGAAATTTCATCAGAAACTTTTTCTATCATATTTTCTGGAGTTGAATCGTTAAGTTCTAATGTTGGTAAAAGTTTTATTCCTTTTAAATAAGGTTCATTATCAAATTGATCTTCATAATATTCTAAATTTTGTGAAGCTTTTATTATCTCTTTAGATCCATTGATAGTACCTTTTCCATATGTTAAACTATTTTCATATTCTATTGGAAGAATTACAAATTTTGAATTTTCTCCAGAATATTTGTCTGGAAGATTCATCCATTTCATTCCATTACCTCAGTTTCAATTTTTGGAAGTTTACAGAAATCAGTATTAAAATTATAGGCTCCTGCATTAAGGAAAGTTAATTTATCTCCTATCTGTGGATTGTTTAAAAATACTTTATATCTAAAAATATCAATTGAGTCAGGAGTACATCCTTTTATTGTATATGATGAACCTGCATTTTCTTCATTTTCTACTAATAATCTTATATTTGCTATGAATGTGTCCATTGCTGTGTTATATACAGAACAATCAACTATGATATTGTTATCATAAATATTTTTTATATATGTTACTAATTTTACAGCAGGAGCTGCTATGGCTCTTCCAGGCTCTATTATAACTTTTATCTCTTTTTTATTTAACCAGTCTTTTAATTCTTTTATTCTGTCAAAGATACTTTCAATTATATTTTCATTGTAATTTTTATATACACTAGGAAGACCCCCTCCAATATTTATTATATCAATCATTTCAAATGTTGATTCATCTAAACTATCTTCTAATTCTTTCTTTAATGACCATTCACTGATATTTTGTGTTTTCCTATGAAAATGGATTCCTACTTTTTCTATATATTTATTATTTTTTAGTTTGGGAATTAATTTATTTATTTCAGAAGAATAAAATCCGAAAACAAAATGTTTTCCTGTTTGTATTGTATTTTCTTTTAATCTCATTCTAATTAATAGATTAATTTTTTCTTTTTTATCTTCTAAAAATTTAAGTAATAGATCTAGATCTTTTTGATTGTCAACTACAAATGATTTAATCTTTTTATTGAATAATTCATTTAATTCATTAAAGTTCCAACCTTGTGAAAAATAATAGATTCTTTTTTTATCATTAATTAAATTTAATGCTTCTAAAGAATGAACACTAAAACTACAATTACTTGTTTCTTCCAGAATTTTTCCAACTTCATAATTTGTTTTGAGACTATATGAGATTTCATCTGCTACTTTTTGAATTTTATCTAATTGTTTTTTTAAAATACTTTTGTTTAATATAAATTTAGTTTTCATTTAACATACCTTCTTTTGATAATCTTTCAAGAACACTACACATCATTAAAGGAAATGTTATTGTGACATCTCCTATAACTGTTACAACATCAGAATCATCTTTTACTTTCCCCCAACTTTTTGCTTCTTTAGTTGTTGCTCCACTCATACTTCCAGAACTTGAATGGGCAGTTGTCATGTATACAGCATAATCCATACCTCCGTTTAACATTCCTGCTAATATGGCATGATGTTTTGAAATACTTCCTCCTAATGAGATAATTCCTTTTTTATCATCATGAGATACACTTAATAGAATACTTGAAAAATCTTTTACTATATCTACTATGAAATCATCATGATCTTGTTGAAACATAAATAAATGAAATCCTAAAGCACCATCTGTTATTGCTGGACAAAATATTGGAATGTTATTTTTTGATGCTTGATATAATATTGAATTTTCATCATTTAGTGTTGAACCAAATTCTTTCAACATCTCAGAAACAGTTAATCTTTTTTTCTTTTCATAAATTTTTAATAACATTGGTTTGATTAAATTTTCGAATTTTACATAGGATTCATTTTTAATATATAAATTTCCAACCCTATTAATTCCTTTTTCATATAATTCTAAATCATCAGATGAAAAATCACCTATAATAAAATCTTCATTATGAGCTTTCATTATATCTTCTTCTAAGCCACCTACAGTTGTTACTATCATATCCACCATTTCTAATTTGATTAATTGAGCAAAAAAACCTCTTAAACCAGAAGTAACCATATTAGATGTGAATGTTAAGAATATTTTAGCTCCATTCTTTTTCATTTTTATTATCGTTTCTACTGCTTTTCCTAGTTCTATACTTTGAAATCCTACATTACTTAGAGAACTAACTAATTCTTCTGTGGTTATTCCTTGTTTCCATTTAAAATCTTTAACTTTTTGCATAATAATCTACTCCTAGATATAATAATAGAAATAAGCTTAGCTACCTGAAATTCTTACAGAATCTCTTGTTATATAGCTATTTCTCATATTTTTAAGTTTAAAATTAAATTTATAAAACTATTGGTTGAATGCTTTTTCTACTTCTTTTTCTAATCCTTCAATATGATTATATTTTGAAAGTTCTTCTTTTGTTATCCATTTAAAATCTTCAATTTCTTCATTTAATCTTATATTTTCATTTAAAGAAGTACAAGAAAAACATAATCCGAAAGTAATTTCTTTATTTGGTCTTTCATATTCATATTCTGAGATTTGTTTAAAATTATCTTTTAAATCTAAATTTGTTTCTTCTTTTATCTCCCTTTTTAATGTTGTAAAAATATCTTCTTTTGATTCTGATTTTCCTCCAGGAAAACACCATTTATTAGGATGAATAGAATCAGAAGATTTTCTTTTAATTATTAAGAATTTGTTTTCTTCTAGATTTTTTATTATTGCGTTAATTACGATTTTCATATTTTTTCAAAAACTTCTTCAACTGAGATACTATTAACTAAATCTTCATGATATTGATCATCCATAAAATATTTATCTAATAATGGACTTTCTAAGATTGTAACTACATCATAAGTTTCAATTTGCCAAGATGGAGTACAAAAAAATAAAGCGATTGTTTCTTTTCTTAATCCAATTGCGATATGTAAAGCTAAGCTATCATTTGTTATAATTTTATCACATTGATTAATTACAGACATATATTCTCTTATTGTGTTATTGGAATTGTTTTCTAAAACTTTGATATTTTCTTTTTCTAAAGTTTCTTTTAATTCTTTTTTTAATTGTTCTTCTTTTTTTCCACCCAATAAAACAACTTTATAGTTTGTTTCTTTGTAAATTTTTTTTATTAGATCTAGAATTTTAGAAGAATGCCATGATTTAGATAACCATCTTCCAGCTGCTCCAACATTAATTCCAATTAATTTTTCTTCATTAATTAAGTTTTTACCATATTCTTTTTCTTGCTCATTTAACTTTAAGAGATAATTTTGTTTTTCATAAAATAATTTTATGATTTCAAAAATCATTTCTTGATATGTTTTTTTAGTATTTTTATTTACTTTATTAGAGAATACAATGTTTAAGTAAGTTTGAGCTTCTTCATTAAATGCAGAAGGGTGAGAATCTTCATTAAAATAATAACCAAATTTTTCATCAGCTTTTACTAAGTTAGCTAAATGAGTAGCAGGTGGAGCGATTTCTAAACTTAATAATATATCAAATTTTTCTTGTTGCAACCTTAAGATGGTTTTTTCATTATAAACTAAAATTTTATTTATCTGTTCATTGTTTTTTAATACATCTTCACTTTCTTTTGAAACAACCCAAGTTATGTGTATATTGGAACCATATTTTTTCTTTAATGCAGGTAATATTGGAGTTGTTCTTATTATATCTCCTATAGCACCTAGTTTTATAATAAGAATTTTTTTTGATATTTTTTCGTAAAATTTACATTCTTCACAGTCATTGTAATCTTCAGATATCATTATATCACAAGCATATACTCCTGGAAATGACTTGCAATCTCGGTTGAATTTCATTTTCTATTTAGTATAAATTAGTTTTATAAAACTTACTAATAAGAATTAGGCTTAATGTAAACTATTGATCTTCTATTTTTCTACCATTAACTTTATTAACTTTTATTTCAATTTATTATTAGAACAAAAGAGGTGGAAAAATGAAAAATAAAAAACAAAATTCTCATGGAAATATTTTAGTATTAGCAATAATTTTTGGTGTGTTGGCTGGAGGGATAACAGCTTATTTTGTTACATATACTGCTGGAAATTTAAAAACTAATGAAGATCTCATAAAAGAATTTTATGATGTTGAAACTGCTGTTCATGTAAGTCCACATGGATTAAGAAAACATATGGGAGAAGATCCTAATGTTATTATTGTAGATTTAAGAAGCCAAGAAGAATATGAAGAAGAACATATTGTTACAGCTGTGAATGTTCCTGCATATAAAGATAGAGATCATTCAGATTATGGTGCTGTAGAAAGGATAGTTGGAGAATTTAAAAGATTAAAAGCAGAAAATCCAGATGCTGAATTTATAGTTTATTGTTATAGTATTCCTTGTATGACTGGAAGAAAAGTAGGAAAAATTTTAGTAGATCATGGAATTTATGTAAAACATTTAGGTATTGGTTGGAATGAATGGAGATATCATTGGACTTTATGGAACCATCCACATGAATGGGCTCAAACAAATGTTATGGATTATATTGCTACAGGATCAGAACCTGGAGAAGTAAAAGGAGATTTAACTGGATCTGGATGTCCTATTGAGGGTGGGTTTGGTTGTTAATAGAAAGTTTAACATTACCTGTTGTTTTAGGAACAGCAGTTATTGATTCTATTAATCCATGTGCTATTGGAGTTTTAGTTCTTTTATTAGGTGTTTTAATGAGGAATTCTAAAGATAAAGCTAGGATGATCAAAATTGCAATGATTTATAGCTTAGTTGTTTTTGTTGTTTATCTTATATCTGGATTAGGACTTGTTTGGTTTCAATCTTTTTTAATATCTTTAGGATTTGCAGTTATTGTAGGCACCATTGTTGGAGCCTTAGTAATAATTGGAGGATTAATTGAAATAAAAGATTTTTTTTGGTATGGTAAAGGATTTTCTTTGATGATCCCATATAGATATTCAATTAAATTAAAAAAAATGGTTTCTAAAGTCTCTGTTAGTAGTGCTGTTGTTTTAGGAGCTTTTGTTGCTATGGTTGAATTACCTTGTACAGGAGGACCATATTTGGCAATTACTGCAGTATTAGCAAAAAATTTTGATTCATTAGCTTTAACATATCTTATCTTGTACAATATTATTTTTATATTACCTTTGATAATTATAACTTTATTAATCTACTATGGTGTTAAAGTTTCAGCTGTTAAAAAGTGGAAACAAAAGAAAAGAAAATGGATGAGATTAGCTGCTGGGATAATAATGGTTTTATTAGGAGCATTTTTAATTTATTATTATCAATTTGGTTTACAACATATTGGAAGTTAGAAAATGAATAAAGTATTAATGAGCTTATTTGTTATTTTTATAGTTGGTTGTACTTCTGGAAGTAGTACTTCTCCAGGATTGTATGATGGGTTTGCACAATGTCTTTCAGATACTGGTGTAAAGATTTATGGATCGTTTTTATGTTCTGTGTGTAAAAGTCAAAGAGATTTATTTGGATCTTCTTTTGAGAAACTTGGAGAGATAGAATGTCATCCTCAAGGAGAAAATCCACAAACAGAACTTTGTTTAGAAAGAGATATAGCAAAAACTCCTACATGGATACTTGAGAAAGATAATGTTGAAGTGAAAAGATTAGAAGGATTTCAAAGTTTAGAAACACTTTCAGAGTTTTCGGGATGCTCTCTTAATTAGAGCAAACCAACATTTTTTAAATTTATTCTTTGTATTTAAACTATGAAAGCTTATATTGCAGGATTATTAGGAACTAAAGAATCTCAAGCAAAATTAGAAGAGATTGATAGATTATGTAAAGAATTAGAAATAGATACTTTTTTGCCACATAGGGATGCAGGGGTTTATGATGGTAAGAAAGATCCTATGCCAATATTTAAGAGAGATAGGGATGAAGTAGAGATATGTGATTTTATGATTGCTTTATTAGATTGGAAAGGTATTGGTTCAGGAACAGCTTGGGAATTAGGATATGCTCATGCTAAAGGAAAAAAAGTTATAGGAATAGTAGAAGATAAAAGAACAGTAAAAGATGTTTTTAGGATTTGTGTTATGTGTTTCAATTCTATTAAGTTAATAGAAATAGATGAGTTGAAAAAAGAATTAATCAATCTAAAGGGCTAGTTGAAGGAGTTTCTCCTTGTTCTCTCCAACCATCTTTATATTTTTGTTTTTTAATTTTTACTTCATACATTGCAATTAACCATGCATATAATCTAGCAAAAGCCATTAATATAAACCAAATAAATTCTTTTGTATTTTTTGGATGTGTGAATAAAAATTTAACTCCTCTAAGAGCTTCATGAAATATTGTGTTTTTTCTTATATCTAAAATTCCTACTTGTGATTTTAATGCTATGTGTCCTTTGATATTTCTTTTTTTCTGAGTTAACCAATCTTTAAAATTTTTAGGATTTAGAACATAAACTTTTGAGTTTTCTACATATTTCATTTTGTAATCTTTTTTCCAAAATAAAGTAGGAATAACATTGTCTTCAGATGCTTCTGTTGGAAATGATTCGATAACACTATTTCTTATTGCAAATAAATATCCACTTAATTCAAAGAATTTATTTTCTTTAGATAATTTTGATCTTGTTTTATTCATTTCATCAAAAGCTAGATGAGACCAATATCCATACATATTATTTCTAGGATTTATTGAGATTAAAGAACTACAGACACCCCCTATTTTTAGATCGTTAAATGAATCTATTATTGAATTAATTGAATTATCTTCTAAGAAAACATCACCATCTGTGAATATTAAAATATCTTCTTTATTTTTTGAGTAGAATTTTTTTAATAATTGATTTAAAGCATAACTTTTTCCTTTATCTTCATCTTCAAAGTATTCAATGTTTTTGTTATTTGGGAATTTTTCTTCTAACATCCATTTTGTTTCAGTAAAAGGATCTGAAACTATTATTTTATATGGAATTTTAATATTTTGTTTAATAATAGAATTGATACATTGTTCTGTTGATTTGGGTTCTCCATATGCTGTAATGATAATATGAATCATAATGCTTTTAGAAAAATAGGGTTTTATAAGCCTTATTGTGTAATTATCTCTTCATCTGCCATTACAATGAATATTTTCTTCTGATAATCTTTATCTAATGCTTCTATACGACATTTAGCTTTTCCTAATTTACCTACTTTAGAAACTTCAGTTGATTCTACAGTATAATTTTCACTATCTATAGTAATTTTATCTCCTTTTTTAAGATCTTTAGCTAATGTCATTCTTTTACTGTTTGAGGAGATTTTATAAGTTTTTTTATTCGTAAAACAATATGAAAAATGCAGTTGTTTTAGTTAGTGGTTTAGATAGTATTGCTTTAAGTTATTATGTTAAATATAAATTAAAATATGAGAATATAAAGTTTTTATTTTTTGATTATGGTCAAAGAGCTTTGAAAGAAGAAGAGTATTGTTGTAGAGAAATAGCTAAGAAATTAGATGTTGAGTTTAAGAAAATTGAGATTAAATGGTTAAAAGATATAAGTACTGCTTATTTGAATAAAGATGAAGAGATTCCAGAAACTAAAGAAAAAGATTTAGAAGATGGTAGAAAAGAAATAATAAATTGGTGGGTTCCTTGTAGAAATTCTATTTTTATATTAAATGCTTTAGCACATGCTGAATTTGAATTTTTGAAAAATAAAGAAAGATATGATGTTTTTATTGGGGTGAAAGATGAAGGTAGTGAACATATGAAAGATACTACTGAAAAATTTATTGAAAAAATAAATGAGTTAAGTGAAGAAGCAACTAATGATGGAGGATATAAAATTTTAGCTCCTTTTATTAAAATGGATAAAACTAAAATTATTAAATTAGGAGAGGAATTAAAAGTTCCATTTGAGTTAACTTATAGTTGCTATATAGAAAATGGTTTTGAAAATGATAAACCAATACATTGTGGAAAATGTTTAAATTGTGCTATTAGAAAAAAAGCTTTTTATTGGAGTGATGTTGAAGATAAGAGTTTGTATAAATCAAATTAATTTCTTATACTCTTCTAAATATCTTTTATTAATTAAATCCCAAGTATAATTTTCAGCTTTTTTTAGATTATTTTGAGACATTTTTTTAGCTATTTTTGGATTGTCTAAAATTTTTAATATTTTTTCTTTTAATCCTTTTACATCTCCATAATTAACAAAATATCCATTTTCTGGATCTTTCATTTCAAAAGGAATTCCATTTACAGGAGAAGCTACAATGGGAAGTCCAGAAGCCATTGCTTCAAATAAAGTTAATGGTAAGCCTTCTCTGTAACTAGGAAGAACAAATACATCAGCTGATTGATATACTTCAATTCTTTTTTCTCCTCTTATTGGATCAAAAACTTTTATTCTTTTTTCTCCTTTTACTATAGATTTAACTTTTTCTTTAATACCTTCATCAGGACCAACAAAAATAAAATTAATATCTTTTCTTTCTTTTATTATTTCTTTAGCTGCTAATGCTAGTTTATCAGCACCTTTTGTAATGTTAAATCTTCCAAAGAATAAAACTATTTTTCCTTTGAATTTTAAAGATTTTTTAAATTTGTTATTTGTTATTTTTTTAAACATGTATTCAGGCATTCCATTTGGAATAACTTTAATTTTTTCTTTAGGAGTCCATTTTTTTAAAATTGGGATTTCCCAAGGTGTTATTGCTATAATTTTATCTGTGAATGAAAATGCTAATTTGTTGAAAAATATATCATTAAAGATTAATAAAAATTGTAATAATTTTCTTCTAAATTTGTCAGTCCAAGGACAATGTGTTGTGTGTACATGTTTAAATCCTTTTAATTTTGCTATTATTCCTGAGATTAATATGTACCAATGTCCAGAAACATGTGTATGAATAATATCAAAATTGTATTTAGGAAGTTCTTTTATTAAACCAGGCCAAATATGAGTTGATAATGATAATCTAAACCAATAAGGAGATCTATGAATATGAATATTATCTTTAATTTCATATCTTTTTTTTATTCTGTTTTCTTTATCTGAATCACAACAAAATACATGAACTTCATGTCCTTGTTTAGCTTGTCTTATAGCTAATTCATACATTACTTCTTCTACTCCACCAAAAGTAGGCCAAAAAAACATGTTTATATGTGCTATTTTCATTGTAGAATATAGAAGGGAAAGATATTTAAAATTAGGTGTTGATATATAAAATTGCTATTTAATTCAATCACTTGTCTTAAATCTAATCAAATCATACCAGACTTTAAAAGAAGTAGGCATCATTCTAAAAATAGGCTTAGCAACACTTTCTCTTAAAAAATCAATGAATTGAACCATAGTTCCAGCAATATAAGTAGGAGCTATAAACTTAAGATTGAAGTTTACAATTTTATCATTTATTAAAATCTTTAACATCCAAGTTGGAATTACACCATATCTTCTATCACTACAACGGCCTCTCATCATATTTAAAACTAAATTCAAATAAGCATTTTTTTTCTTTAATTTAATATGTTTCCATCTATCCCAGTAGTTTAATTCAGAAGCAGAATCTTCAAAACCATCTTTGATTAATCCATCTTCTACTGCTTTTTTATACAAAGGTGTTCCTTGAAAGAATATTAAGTTATTAACAGAACAAAAATAAGGTTTAGGAATTTTCATTAATACTTTTATTGTATCTAATATATCATCTTTTGTTTCATATGGATTACAAGTTATGATATCATACATAACACTTAGTCTATCTTTAAATTTGTTAACAACTTGAGCACATTTTACAACTTGGTTAGCTGAAATAAATCTGTTATATAATTTCATGTTTAATCTATCAGATCCAGATTGAATTCCAATGATAATATCAGTTAAACCCGCATCAATTAACACTTTAATTTTTTCTGTACTCATTTTTTCTATACCCATGGAAGCAGGTTCTGATAAACATTTAAATCTCATTTTAATTTCTTTTTGATATTTTTCAGAAAAATCTTTTAACCATTCTATATTTCTAATTAAGAAAGTTTCATCTCTGATGTCAAATACTCCAATAGAAGGAAATAATTCTTTAACTCTTTTTAATTCTTTAATTACATAGTCAACAGAATGGGTTCTTAAAATATCACTTTTTCCTTTGTAAATTTCTCTTAAAATATTATTTGTACAATAAGAACATGCTTGTGGACATCCTCGCTCAGTTTGATAGTAATAAACTCCGCCTAAATGATGTTCTTGTATTTGAATTAATTTATTATTTTCTAATATTTTTTGATCTTTAAATTCAAAATCTGGAGGAGCTAACCAATCTAAATCTTGAACTGGTGAGCCAACAGGATTAATGATTTCTTTTCCATCTTTTCTAATCCATAAATTTTTAACTTTTGAATAATCTTCATTATTTTCTATTTTTTCAGCTATTTCATTAAATGAATATTCAGCTTCTCCAACACAAACAATATTACAATATTTAAAACAATCTTCTGGAAAGAAGGTAGGATGTGGTCCTCCCCATATTACTGGAATGTTCATACCTTCAATTTCTTTTATTAATTGAACAGCTCTTTTTGTTGTTGATGCCATAGAACCAATACCAACTAATTTAGAATCTTTTACTTCTTCTTTTACAGATTTAACAATTTCATCAGAATATAAAGCAGAATATTCACCAAATAAAGGAAGAAACAACATTTTAACATCATGTCCTTCTCTCTTTAAACATGCAGATATAGTTCTTAATCCCTGATCTCCAGGAAATAAAGATGTAGAAATTAATGTTATTTTCATTTTTCCTCCAACCAACACCTCTTTTAATAATATTTAAGATTTTTTACTTATAAAGTTTTCTACATTAATTCATCAACTGCTTTTAATACATCATATAATTGAATGGATTTCATACATTCCATGAATCTTTTTCCTTTAAGATAGCATTTATGTTTCCAGCATCTTGTGTGAACTTTTTTATCTTTAAATATAACTCTATAATTATCACAATAAGGATGCCATACTTTTGGATTTCCTGCTCCAAATAAAGCTATTGTTTTTTTATTAAATGCTGCTGCAACATGCATTGCACTTGTATCTACACTAATTACTAAATTAGATCTTTTTATTATTGAAAAAAAAGTAGGAATGTCATTGTTAGTTGAATTAATTGCTTTATGTTTCATTTGTTTAATTATGTTGTTAATATAATTAGAATCTTTTTCTGATCCTGTAAAAATTATTTTAGCTTTATATTTTTTAATTAATTTATCTGCTAATAAAGAAAATCTATCTTCAAACCATTCATGTGTTTTATGTTGAGGTTTTGGATGAATAACAATAACAAAATCTTTTTGTGATATTTTATTTTTTCTTAAAAATTGTGAAATGTTTTTATTTGAGTAAAGTTCTAATTTTTTATTTTCTGTTTTTATATTTAAAGTTTTAATTACATCTAAGTTATCTTCTAGTTTGTGTTTCCATTTTAAACAGGGTTTAGTTTTTTTATCTAAGAAATATCCTTTAGGTTCAAAAGCTCCAGCTCTCCTAATACCAATTCTATAGTAAGATATTTTTTTTAATAATGAACTTAATTTTTTATTTCCTGGATATAGTAAGATTCCTAAGTCAAATTTTTGTTTTAATAGTTTATTTATTGAATCTTTATCATACGGAATGATATTATGGATATTTGGATTTCCTTTTAATACATCTTTCATTATTTTGGGTACAATAATGGAAATCTTAGATTTAGGGAATTTTTGTTTTAATGCCCTAATCATTGGAGTTTCAATGATTAAATCTCCTATGTATTTTAAGTCTATAATGATAATATTATTTACTTGTTTAAGTTGCTTTTTTTTGAAAATTTTGCTAATATTGAATAAATAGTAATCTAAATACCAAGATGAAAATCTTAAAATATCTTCAGTATATTCTTTGTATGATAACATCTTATATTACATACAGATAATTTTAAAAGGCTTTATAGTTATTTAATCTTTATTCTATAGTAGTAGCAAAATAGAAAAACTTATAAACTAAGTTTTTCTATATTTTGAAATGGTAAATAAGGAGATATTGCAGTTATTAGAAGGATATGCGGATACTTTAATTGCTTCTGTTACTGATTCATCTAATGTCAAAAATCTAACAAGGGTTTTAGATGAATGTAAAAAAATAGAAGAACAAGGTGTAGATCTTTCAGGCAAATTTACTCCAGTATATTCTCAATTAAAAAATTCTTTAGAAAGGGCATTAGTAACTTCAGTTATTGAAGATAAAGAACAAAGAACAGTTGAAAGTGTTGAATCACAAGTTGATTTGTTAAGATATTGTAGGGAGAAGTTAGGCGGACTAGAAAAAGCAGTAAAACCAATCCTAGATTCTTCTTTATCCTCAGGTACTATTTCAGAAAATACATATTTTAAGTCTATAAAAGAATGTGCTGAATATCTAGGTGCCTCTCAAAATGCTTTGAATAATTGGAAGAATAATGGAAAAATAAAATTAGAAAAAGAGGAAAGTGGATACCCTCTATCACAATTAGAAGAAATTAAAAAAAGAGTAATCACACACCAGGGAGGAAGAGCATTACTCTTTGATTATCCTGTATTTAGTAAGGAATATGTAATTAAAAAATATCATATAGAGAAAGAAGATGTACCAATGATATTTAATAAAGAAATATTATCTCCAGATAAAAATATAACACGTAAAAAAGGTGACTATGCACAACCAGTTTTTTTTGAAAAAACTCTTAAATCTTTTGAAGAGAAATATGTAGAAAATCCTAAATTAGTAGGAGAAGAAGGCCTGTACTTTTTTCAAGTAATCCCCCATTTGAGAGGAACTATGAATGTAGATGAAAACGGGCTTATAAGCAACATAAAAAATCAATCTGATAAACATTTTGTTTTAAGAAAAGAAGGACAATGTAAAGATACTTAGTTATTTTCTTTAGAAAGGTTTAAGAAATTTATCATTAAGATTATATTTATGAAATTAAAGTATAGATTAGACTATAAAAGAAATTTATATTTTACTATGTTTGTAGATATAATTGGGAACATATTGTTTCATTATAAGAAGAATAGACCTTTAAAGAATATAAAGAAAATATTGATAATAAAATTAGATCATATAGGTGATATTATTACTTCAATTCCTTCTTTAAGAGCTTTAAAAAAAGATTATCCAAAAGCGCACATCTCCATAATGTTGAGATCTCTTACAAAAGAGTTATTAGAGAATTGTCCTTATGTTGATGAAATCATAGTTTATGATCCTTTATGGTACAGAGGTAAAAAAACTTTTAATTTATTTGAACATTTAAGATTTATCTCTAAATTAAGAAAAGAAAATTATGATTTGGCTATTGATTTAAGAGGAGATTTAAGAAATATTATCTTAAGTTATTTATCTAAAGCTAAATATAGATTAAGTTATGATATAAAGGGAGGAGATTTTTTATTAACACATATTGGAAATTATGATGATAAATTACATATAATTGATAGAAATTTAAATTTGTTAAAAACTATTAATATAGATTATAAAGATAGAAAATTAGAAATGTTTATTTCAAATAAAGAAAAAAAAATTATTGATAATTTATTAAAGAAAAATAAAATTAAAAAATTTGTTATTTTACATCCTGGTTCTGGAGGAGTTTTAAAATTGTGGGATAATAAAAAGTTTAGTAAAGTAGGGGATTATTTAGCTAAAAAATATAATATAATAATTACAGGAGCTCCTAGTGAAAGTTTTATGTGTAATGAAATTGTTAATAATATGGAAAATAAAGCTTTGAATTTATGTGGGGAATTAAATTTAATGCAATTAAGTGAATTAATTAAAAGAGCAGAGTTATTTATTTCTCCAGATTCTGGACCAATGCATATTGCTAAAGCTGTAAATACAAAACTAATAGCTTTATTTGGAACTAGTTTAAGTCATGTTTGGGGATATAATGATAAGAACAGTCTTATTGTTGAGAATGAAAGTAACGTTAAACTTATAAATGAAGAATCTGTTATTCGTAATATAAAAAAACTTACAAAATGAGGTGTGTTGGTGGTTTGAATGAAGATTTTATTTATTTTTCCTGATTATAATTACATTCCAGATATTATGAATGACGAAGAATATGGTGGATCATATCATATGGGTTTAGCTTATTTATCTGCGTGTGTTAAAAGAGAAGGACATGACACAAAGTTATTACATATTTTAGGGGAAGTTAATATAGATGAATTAATTAAAAATGTCCAAGATTATGATCCAAATTTAATTTGTTATACTGCATATTCTAATCAATTTGATAAAATTGAAAAAATAGCTCCAATAATAAGAGAAAAATTTCCTAATGTTGTAACAGTATTTGGAGGAATACATGCTACAATTGATTCTGAAAGAGTAATTAACAAAGAAGGAATAGATGTTATTGCAATTGGAGAATCAGAAGAAGCTTTTACTGAACTTTGTAATAAACTTTCTAAACAAGAAGATCATACTAGAATAGATGGATTATGGATTAAAAAAGATGGAAAGATTCATAGGAATCCAATAAGACATTTAACTGAAGACTTAGATTCTTTACCAAATCCAGATAGAGAGTTATTTGATTTTGATAATTTAGTTCAAGCTAAAATAAAAAAATTAAATGTTATTACAACAAGAGGTTGTCCTTTTACATGTACTTATTGTTCTGAACCACAATATCAAGAGTTGTATAAGGGTAAAGGAAGATTTGTAAGAATGAGATCTGTAGATAATGTTGTTAATGAATTAAAAGAATGTATGGAGAAATATCCTTACATGGATCATGTTGAATTATTAGATGATACATTTGGTTTAAATAAAACTTGGTTAAAAGAGTTTTCAGAAAAATATTCTAAAGAAGTTGGATTACCTTTAATGGCTAACACGAGAGTAGATTTGGTTAATTTTGAAACTGCTAAATATTTTAAAAAAGCTAATTTTTCAGAAATTTGTATGGGTGTTGAATCTGGGAATAAAGAGTTAAGAGAAAGAATATTAAAAAGAGTTACACCAGATGAAAAAATACAAGAAGCTTTTGATGCTTGTAATCAATATAAAATAAAAACAAGAGCATATGTTATGATTGGGTTTCCTTATGAAACTTTGAGTAATGTTTTAGAAACTTTAAAATTATGTGCTAAAATAAAAGCTACTTCAATTCATTTGAGTGTGTGGCAACCATATCCAAATACAGAACTTTATAATGTAGCTTTGAAAGAAGGTTGGATTACAGAAGAAAGTGTTAAATATGGGACTTATTTTGAAGAAAATATAATAAAACAAGATTCAATAACTCAACAAGCTGTTTTATTTGGGAACAGATATTTTAGGATATTTATGAGATTGTATGGAATATTTGGATTAAATAATAAATTTTTAGATAAAGTATTCTTAAATGAAAAATTACATAAACCTTTATTGAAATTATTACCTTTAACTAGTATGATTGTATTTCCGTTGAAAACACCATATAAGTTTATGTATAAACATGCTCCTAATCAGACTAAAAAAGTAAAATTATATATAGTAGATAATTTAAGGAAAGTTAAACAAATCAAAACTCCTAAAATTAATGCTGTTGTTAAAGATTCATATTATTGAAAATGGGATTCACAAAAAATTTAATGGATTATGGAAAGTATACTTATCAGATAAAGAGAGGACTAAAAACCCCTTTATTGTTAATTCATTTTGTTACAACTAGATGTAATTTAAAATGCCATCATTGTTTCTATTGGAAGGAATTGAACACGCCTGGAGGGATGGGCTTTGAAGAACAAGCAAAGATGATAAGATCTTTGAAACATCCTTTAGAAAGTGCGATGTTAACTGGAGGAGAGACTTTTCTGTTTAAAGAAATAGTTGAGATTTGTGAAGTTTATAGTAAAGAAAATAAAACTAAGAATATAAATTTAACAACTAATGGATTTACTCCTGAATTTATTAGAGATAAAGTAGCAGATATTTTATCTAAAGTAAAATCTAATGTTCATGTTCAAGTTTCTTTAGATGGAGTAAAAGAAGATCATGATAAAGTTAGAGCAATGGATGGATCTTTTGATAGAGCAGTTAAAACAATTCAATTATTAAAAGAATTACAAAAGGATTATAAAACTTTTAGTGTTAATGCATTAACTGTTATTTCTAATAAAAACCATCAAAAAATAGATAGGATCATGAATATTGTTAATGAGTTAAATATAGATCATGCTTTTGAGTTAATTAGAGGTTCAGATTATTTTGCAATAAGACCAAGGTTGGCAGATGTTAATCCTAAAACTAAAGATGAATATGGATTGCCAGAATTTGATGAATTAGATCAAGTGTATGAGAAGTTAAAAGGAAATTATGATAAAAAACATACAAAGAAAAATTGGTTAGATTTACATAGAACAATATTTTTATCTAAATTAAAAATGTCTACAGATATTTTAAAGAAGCAAGCTCCTTTAATGGAATGTCAAGCGGGTAATATCATAGGTGTTGTTTATCCTGATGGTAATTTGGGAGTGTGTGAGTTATTAGATACTGGAGATAATATTAAAAATTATGATTATGATCTTTCAAAAGCCTGGAATTCTGAAAAAATGGATCAGTTAAGAGAAAAAGTAAAAGGTTGTTTCTGTACACATGGTTGTTTTTTACAAAGTACTTTATATCATAGTCCTAAAAATTATGGGCAACAAGTTGCGAAGAATAAGTTAAAGATGTTATAATTTATCTATATCTTCGAATGAGTATCTTTTTTGATTTAATGGCATATATGATGTTCCTAATCTATGTTTTATTCCATGTATTTCTGAGACATCATATCCTTCAAGAACTCCTTCATCATTAAGTAAGAAAACCACAGTAAGTCTTTCTCTTTCTTGACCTACATTTCCTAAATGAAGTTGAGTTAATGTTTCTAAATCAGAAGAGATTCTATCTTTTTCTGGAGTAGCGGACCACAAGAGGCCACTCATTTCAACTTTTATGCCTTCTTTATCTGATGCCATGAGAGATTATCTTAGTATTTAGTTTTATAAATCTTTCTTCTATCCAAAAATAGGCAAAATGATATCATTTATCATACCAACATACAATAGAGAAGATACAATAGAAAAGTGTCTAAATAGTGTATATGCTGTTAAATGTGATAAAGAAGTTATTATTATAGATGACCATTCTAATGATGCTACTTTGAGTATAGTAAAAGAAAAATTTCCAAAGGTAAAGATAATCCAAAATAAGAAAAATAAAGGTCCTTCTTTTTCTAGGAATATTGGAATTAAAGAATCTAAAGGAGAATTTATTTTTTTTGTTGACAGTGATGTTTTTTTAACAAAAGATATATTAAAGAAATTTCTAAAATACAAAGATTATGATATCTTATTTCCTAAAATCATTTTTGAAGATAAAACATTAATGTATCCATCTAATGAAAAAGAGAAAATGTATCTTAAAGCTTCTACTGTTTTTTTAATTAGAAAACAACCTTTACTAGATTATAATATCTTGTTTGATGAACTTTATTATATGGTTGAAGAAGATACTGATTTTTTTATTCAATGTAAATTAAATAATTTAAAATCAAAATATGTTAAAGAAGCAAAAGCAATACATGCCTCTCAATCTAAAGTTAGTTTATTTTCAGAAAAGAAATATTATCTAACAACTAAAAATCAAATATATGCTTATCTTAAGTATTTATTTTTAGATAAGAAAATAAAAAATTTATTTGAATTTCCTAAATTTAAATTAATTTTTAAGGTTATGATAATTGCTTTATTTAATATTAATTTGTTATCTATTACTTCAGTAGAAGGTAGAACTAAAGTTAAAAGAAATAAATTAAATATTTTATTTAATACAGAAAAGATAACAGATAGATCAAGATTTGTATTAATCTATTTATTTTTTAAAGCTGTTTTATGGAACTTAATTAATTTAGATAAGATAATTAAAAATATGTCTGTTGTTAAAGATTTAAATAAATTAAAAATTAAAATTTATACTACTGGATTAACTAATTTTTATTATAGAAATGTTTATCATTTGAAGAAATCAAGAAAAATAAAAATAGATAAAATTTCATCTAGAGTTTTATATAATATATTAATAAAATTAAACAATCATTTTTCAATTATAAGATTTATTAGAAAAATTTTAACTAATAAAAATGATAAAATAGAACATGAGCCTTCATTAAAAACAATAATTAAAGGGAGTTTAGCTCCAATAACTTTATTGTTTAATAGAAATATTATTTTTTCATATCAAGCTTATTCTAATATGATTTATTATATGCTTTTATTAAATCTATTGGGAAAGAATACAATATTTTTTACTTCATGGCCTTATTGGAATACTAATAAATATGAAACAAAACCTTTCTTTAACAAATGGCTATGGGGTTTATTTTTAAAAAGAACTAAAATTATTACAGTATCAAAAGCTTCTTATAATGCTTTAAAATCTTTAGGGCATAACCCAATACAAATACCACATTCTGTTGATTTAGATTTATATAAAATTGAAAATAAGAAAAATAAGAAAGTTAAGATTTTATATGTTGGAAGATTAGTTGAAGAAAAAGGGGTTAGAGATATTTTAGAAGTTGCTTCTAAATTTTCAAAAGATAAAGTTGAATTTTTATTTATAGGAGAAGGACCTTTAAGTAAACTAGTAAAAGAATCTAATATACATGTAAAACATTTAGATTATGTTTATTCTGTTAATGAGTTGAATAGAATTTATAGTGAAAGTGATATCTTTGTGTTAAACTCTTATGATACTAAAACATGGGAGGAATGGTTCGGAATTTCTTTAATTGAAGCTATGGCTTCTGGATTAGCGATTGTATCAACAGATTGTATTGGACCTAAAGAGATTATTAATAATAAAGTTGGATTTTTGATTAAACAAAAAGATAAACAAGCTTTATATGATAAACTTAAGATTTTAATTAATAATCCTAAATTAAGAAGACAGTTAGGAAAAAATGGTAGAGATTTAGTTGAAGAGAATTATGATTTAAAAAAGAACTCTAAAAAATGGTTTAGAGTTTTAACTTCTAGATAATTTTCCAAATAAGTGTTTAATAATTTCTTTATCTTCTTTTTCAAATGATCTTGTTAATATTAATAATATGATATAGATTAAAGTTAAAATTATAATTGCTATTATTATTTCTGAAAATAAATTTAATGTTATTTTATCTATTGTCCATTTAGTAGCAAAGATAGCTATGATTGCAGAGATCATTATATTTATGTAATTTAATTTAAATGGAAATATTTTTGTTATGTAAATTGTTTCTGAGAATGATAATATTGTCATTAATATAGCTGCACTTCCTGTTGCAATAGCTGCTCCAATTAATCCATATTTTGGAATTAATAAAAAGTTTAAACCAACATTTACTAAGGCAACAATTAATGCGTTTAAGAAGTATATTTTTGTTCTCCCTAATGTTAATAATATATTTGAAGAATTTGCAGATAAAAAATGTACAAAAAATCCAATACTTAAAATAATTAAAGCACCACTTCCTTCAATATAATTTGAACCAAATAATAAAGATAAAATTTTATCTGGGAACATAACAAATAATGCTAGTAAAATAATATTTGTCATAAAGATCCATTTTGTTGTTGTTTTATATGTAGATCTAAAGGTGCTCATTTCTTTTTTAGCAAATAACTCAGTTAATACAGGAAGAAATAGAATTGATAATGCATATGGTACAATATAAAGAATTTGAGCTGTCGGTAATGAAGCATTGTAAATTCCAACATCATAGGAGCTTTTGAATAATCCCAACATTATAGTATCTGTCCATGCTATTACTAACATTATTACTCCAGTTAATGTTAGAGGCCAAGAATATTTTATTAATTCTTTTTTAACATCTAAAGCAATAATCTTTTTAGATAAAAATGGAAATATTTTTTTTTGAACAAAATAGAGTGTTAAAATTAATGTAACTAAAGAAGCAATTACATAAGCGATTACAGCGCCTAATAAGTTATATCCTAAGAAAATTAAGATTAATGTTAATGAAATTTTAACTATATTTTCTCCTACATTTTTAGATAAAACTTCATATTTTACTTTTTGAAATCCTTCTATAACTCCAATTAATATTGTGCTTAATACTGTTAAAGGAAGTGCGAAAATAATTATCTTTAATATTTGAGCTAAATTTGAGTTTTGGAATATTTTGATAGCGATGTCTTCAGAAAATAAAAACACTAATATCCCTAAAACTAAAGATATTGATAATGTTATTTTAAGTGCAAAAACAATAGTTCCTTTTATTTTTGAATAATCTTCTTTTCCTTTATAATAAGCAATATATCTTACTATGCCTTGATTAAATCCCATCATTGAAATTGTTACAAGAATTCCTAAAATTGCCAAAGCTAGAGATAATAATCCATATTGATCTACTCCAATTCTGGCTACAATTAATCTATAGACATATGATAAAATTTTAGATAAGAAAGCACCGACTAAAAGAATAGATGCACCAGATGCTATTTTTTTTAAAGAATCATTTGTAGACATAAGTTTGAAAATCAATACTTTGTTTATAATAGTTATGTTTATTTAGAATATTTAATTTATTAAGGAATAATATAAAACTTCTATTTTTTTCATTTCTTTATTAAATTCGGCATTTTCTATTATAATCTTTCTATTAATTTTACCAAATTTTTGTCTTAAATCTTTATTTTTAGATAAATTTATTATTTTATCCGCGATTATTTTAAGATTATTCTTTGGGACTATGAATGCATTTTCTCCATCCTTTATCCAATTTTTATTAAATCCTGTATCTGTAACTATAATAGGTAAACCACAAGACATAGCTTCCATTAATGCAGGAGAAGTGCCATCTGAAAAAGGAATTGAAACAAAAATATCTGAATTAAGTAAATTATCTTTTATTTTTTTGTAAGACACCATTCCAGTAAATTCAATATATTTTTTATCTATGTTTAAACTTTTAGCTAATGATTTTAATTTGTTTTCTAAAAATCCTCCAGCTGAAAAAATAAATTTGACATTTTTTGTTCTCTTTAATACTAAAGGAATTGATCTGATTAAAGTTTCATGATTATAAATTGGTTCTAATCTACGTGTCGTTATTAGAGTGATTTGTTTCTTATTTTTTTCTTTAGGTTTGAATATCTCTGTGTCAACTCCATGAAGTATAACAGATGAATTTTTTTCCCTTGCTCCAAGAGATAAACAGACTTCTTGCAGTTTTTCACTACAAGCGTTTACCCAAGTTGCTTTCCTTATTGTTAAATTAAGAATAGTTCTTCTAATTAGATATTTTCCACCTAATAATATATCCGACCCCCAAGCCGTTAAAATTAAAGGTTTGAATTTTGTTAATATTAATAAGAAAGATAGATAATTAAGATAATGATTATCTATTATATCTGGACCTATTTCTTTTATTTTATTTTTTAACCATAGATAAGTATGAATGAATCTTAATGGTTTAAATGGGTATTTTGGGATTACATGAACATTTAGTTTTTTATTTTCGAAATTTGGTTGTTGGTGTGAGATTAAATGAACTTCATGTTTATTGTTAGTGAACCATTCTAAAATTCTTCTAGTATGTATACTTCCAGCATGTGCTATAAATAGTATTTTCATAATTGAAAAATCTTTTTTTATGATTTTTTTATTTATTAGAGAATCATAAAGAACTTCTCTTTTTTTCATTTCTTTGTCATAATCATAATATTTTACAGCTATATCTCTGTTAATTTTTCCAAATTTCTCTCTTAATTTTTTATCTTTTACTAAAGTTATTATTTTATCTGCTAATATTTTCTTATCGTTTGGAATAATGAATGCGTTTTCTCCATTTTTTATTAATGATTTATTAAATCCTTTATCTCTTACAATTATAGGTAAGCCACATGACATAGCTTCAGTTAATGCAACTGAAGTTGAATCTGAGTGTGGTATTGAAACAAAAACATCAGATTTTAGTAAATTTTCTCTTACTTTCTCATAAGGTAACATTCCAGTAAATTCAATATATTTTTTATCTATGTTTAAACTTTTAGCTAAAGATTTTAATTTGTTTTCTGAAACTCCTCCAGCTGAAAAAATAAATTTAACATTTTTTATTTTCTTTAATACTAAAGGAATTGATTTGATTAATGTTTCATGATTATAGATTGGTTCTAATCTTCTATTTGTTATTATTCTAATGATGTTATCTTTTGATTTCTTTTTTAATTTAGGATTGAATTTTTTAGTGTCTACCCCTAGATAGAATATTGAAGATTTTTTTATGTTGGCTCCTAATAATCTACAAGCTTCTGTAGATCTTTCTCCTAAAGTTACTAACCAAGAACCTCGCTTTAATGTATATTTCATAAATTGTCTTCTTAGGAACTCTTTTTTCATTATTAAGAAAATATCAGAGCCCCAGGCACTTAGAATTAAAGGTTTGAATTTTGTTGATACTAATAAAAATGATAAATAATTAAGAAAATGGTTATCTATTATTTCTGGATTGATCTTTTTTATTTCTTTTTTTAACCAGGAGTAAGTATGTATGAATCTTAATGGCTTAAATGGAAATTTTGGGATTACATGAACTTTTAATTGTTTATTTTCAAAATTTGGTTTTTGATGAGAGATTAGATAAACTTCATGATTACGATTTGTAAACCATTCTAATACTCTTTGTGTATGTATATTTCCAGCGTGTGCTATGAATAGTATTTTCATGATTATTAGCAATACAAAGGTTTTATATAATTAACTTTTAGAATTAAGCCTCATAAGTTACTTTTTTATCGCTCAAACTTTTTCTTACATCAAATTTTTTAAGATGAGCAAATAATTTGTTAAATAAAATAGGATAATCACTTAATTTAGCTGTTTTAAGTCTATAGAGTAAGTATTCTGGCATATACTTAAAATGAAAATTATAGTCTTTTTGATTTTCATATTTTTTTACTAATCTACTATGTTCTTTAACTATTTCATCACATGTTAAATGTTCAGTAGGGACTAATGAAGTATAGTGATATTCTACTTTTGACCAATCTGTGTCTTCTTGAATATGTCCTTTTTCTATTGCTTTTCTATATTCATCTCCTCCTGGAAAAGGAGTGTTCATCATCCAGGCTATTACATCTGATTTTATTTCGTCTAATAATGCTTCAGATTCTTTTATTGTTTCATAACTTTCTCCTTCTGATCCAATCATCATATAAGCTGTTGTTTTTATTCCAACTTCATGACACCATTTGAAAGCATCTTTAGCATGTTGTAGTATTATATTTTTCTTTATATTCTTTAGAATTTGTTGCGATCCTGATTCAACACCAAACCAAAGTTCAACACAACCAGCTTCTGCCATAGCTTGTAATAATTCTTTATTTACTGTGGAAGTTTGAGAGTTACCTCCCCAAGTTATGTTTAAGTTAGCGGCTTTTAACATTCTACAAAAATCAAACATTCTTTGCTTATCTATTGTTAAAGTATCATCTGCGAAATTTATATGATCTACTTTATATTTTGCTTTTAGTTCTTTCATTTCTTTTAAGAGATTTTCAGGAGATCTTGGTCTCCATTTTCTTGTCCATACAATATGGGAAGCACAAAAACTACAAGTAAAAGGACATCCCCTACTTGAGACCATCCAAGCTGTTTTTTTACCTGTTTTTAAATTTCTTTTAATGAACAAATCTTGATTAATAAATTCTCTGTCAGGGAAAGGAAGTTGATCTAAATCTTCCATTAATATCACATCTTCATTATGAATTATTTCTCCAGATTTATCTCTATAAGTTATTCCTCTAATGTCTTTAAAATCTGTTTTATTTTCTAAAGCTTTTACTATGCTAAGTAAAGTTTCTTCAGCTTCTCCTCTTGCAATAATATCTATTGGTTTACATTGTGTTAATGTTTCTATAGGTAGAGCACTTGCATGAGCTCCTCCAATCATAGTTACAACATTAGAATTTCTTTTTTTAATTTCTTCAGCTAATTGAACTGCATGCTTTAACATTGGAGAAGTTGTGTTTAAACCAACGATATCAGCTTTAGAACATCTTTCAATTGTTTCTTCATCATTTGTAAAAGCACCATATATTAATTCTAAATCATTATATCCTTTAGATTTTAAATAAGAAGACATGTAACCTATGTGTAATGGTTCTAGCATAAACTCTGGATCAAAATCACTAGTTTTAGGTATAACAAAAATTATTTTCATTTCCAACACCACTCAGTATCTTTTTGGTTTTTAGCTATTTAAATGTTACTATGCTATACCCTTTTCTTTTCCAAGACCAGATTAATCTATCAAACCAACTAGAACCTTTATCTTTTAGATCATAGTCATGTAATGAAGCTCCTATTAATTCATTGTCTTTAAATTTATTAGATGGTGAAGTAATAAAAGTAGTTTCAATGTCATAAAGTTCTAGATTAAATTCTTGAGCTATTTCTTTTGTGTTTATACTAAATTCATTGTTAGATGGAACTAAAATTGTTGGAGCTATCTCAAAAAATTCTTTTATTTTATTTGTAGATTTCCTTAAAGCTCTTCTTTGTTCTTCTATGGGCATTTCTCTGTTATGAACTTCATCTTTGAATTCTTTGTACCATTTTTTATTTGTGAATTTATCTTTTGCATTACACCATTCATCTAAATAAGGTGTTAAATGAGTATAACCATGACTTTGAATTTCTATCACTCCTTGTTCTATACCTCTTTTTAATCCTTCATATTCACTTCTTAGATCAGTGATACCATCATCATCAATATAATAAACATCTTTAGAATCATAGATTGTTCCACATTCTCTGTTTTCTATTAATTTTCCTTCAATAAATAATTGAGTATTTTCTTTATTACTATCTACCCATCCAGGAATGTAAAAAACAACTAATTTAGCTTTATTTTTTTCTAATACTTCTATTATAGAATCCCAATCTTTTTCAGTTAATTTTTGATATCTATAGTTTTCTAAGTTTTCATTTAAAGAACCACCAACATCATCTAATCTTAAGATTAAATTAGTAGTTGTGTTGTTTTTGGTGTCTTTTATCAAGAAGATAAAACTTCCTAGAATGATTAAGATGATTATAGTAAATGTTGAAATTAAAGTTAATTTTTTCATGATTTTATAGCAATAGTAAGGTTATTAAAACTTTTTACATAGCATATAACATGAGAATTTTAATGCCTTCAACAACATTACCTTTGTATAAAGGAGATTATCATGGAGTATTTTTTTATGATTTTATTAAAGAGTTGAATAAGAAAAATGTAGATATTACAATAATTACTCCTAGTGATTCAAAAGCTAAAGATTATGAAATAAGGGACGGAATAAAAATAAAAAGATTCAATTATTTTTTCTCAAAAAGATTTCAAAAATTGGCTTATGGTGATGGATTAGCAATTAATCTTAGAAATGATCCTTCATTGTGGTTTCAAGTTCCTTTTTTTAATTTTTTTATGTTTAATTCTATAAGAAATGAAATGAAGAATTATGATTTAATACATGCTCATTTTGGTTTAAGTGGGTTAATGTCAATAATAGCGAGATTCTTTTCTAATAAAAAAATTCCAATCATAACTTCTTTTTATGGTAAAGATATTGATTTAGCTAGAAAATTTTTACCTTTGTTTAAAATTTTATTTAGAAAAGGAGATTTATTTATTACATTAAGTAAAGATATGGGTAAAGAGTTAGAAAGTTTAGGTTGTAAAAAAGAAAAAATAATTCCTTTAAATTTAGGAGTTAATGTTAATGAGTTTAAATATAAAAAAAGAACTAAAAAGAAAAAAATTACAATTTTATTGATTGGAAGATTAATTGAGAAAAAAGGAATAAAATATGCAATCGAAGCAGTTTCTAAAATTAAAAATGTAGAATTTAGAATTTTAGGTGATGGTTATTTAGAAAAAGAATTAAAAAATTTAGCTAAAAAATTAAATTGTGATATTAAATTTATTTCATATAAAGGAATTAAAGATACAAGGAAATTAACAGTAAAAGAGTATTATAATGCTGATTTATTTTTATTACCTAGTGTAGTTTCAAAAGATGGAGATAAAGAGGGGACCCCTTTTGTTTTGATGGAAGCTCAATCTACTGGATTATGTTGTATATCAACATTTCATGCTGGAATTCCTGAGATTGTTGTTAATAATAAAACTGGATTGTTAGTTAGAGAAAAAGATGTTAATGCTATAAAAGAAAAATTACTTTATTTCAATGATTATAGGAAAAGAGTTGAATTTGGGAAGAATGGAAGAAAGAATATTGAAAAGAATTTTAATCAAGAGAAACAAGTTGAAAGTTTTATAAGTTGTTATAAGAAGGTAAAAAAGTAAAATGGATAGAGCAAGTAGAGAAAGAGCGATTATTGATCCCATGGTTGAGGAAATTAGGAGAGATGGGAGATTTTCTTATCAAGGAACGCAAGCATTAGCAGCAGTAACTTATTTAGGAGGAATTGAGGCTGCTTTTGATTCTTCTAGTGTAGAAAATTTAAACAGAGATTTTATGGATTAATTGAAGATAAATGTAGAATTAATGAGGAGTCATCTTTTTTTATTAGAAGAGGTTTTGAAGGTGCAATTATTGCAGTTAGATTAGAAATTGCTGAAGCTATTAAAGAAAAAGATGTTTGGCAAGTTGCAAGAGGATATAATTGTTTAGAAGATAGAGATTTTTTCTCTATAGATTCTGGGTATGAACAGAATCATTCTTCTATTAGCCTATCTCTTATACCTGGATTTCGTGGACGAATCCTTAAAAAATTTAATTTAATTTAATTTTTTCTCATATCAGCTAAAAATCCAAAAAATATTATTTGAACTCCTAATAAAATTAACAAAACAGAAACCATTGTTAAAGGTAAATGACCAACTTTTCCAGTTAATATAAATAATGAAACTAAATATAAACCAATTAAAAATCCAATTGAAAGGAATAACAAACCAAAAGATCCAAAGAATTTTAGTGGCGTATAATCTCTATAGATTCTAAATAAATTTATCCAAGCTTTAACTGCGTATTCTAATGGATTTTTTAATAATCTACTTTTACCATGTTTTCTTGTATCAAAATAAACTGGAATTTCTTTAATTCTAAATTTATTAAAAACAGCTTTTATTATTTGTTCTTGTGTATATGTATGACTAGAAATAATATCTAATTTAGCAACTTCTTTTGTAAAAGCTCTAAAACCAGTTTGCCCATCAGTTATTCTTAATCTTGTTATTTGAGATATTACTTTTGAGAAAGCTTTATTTCCTAATCTTTTTAAGAAAGACATATGAACTATTTTTCCTCTAAATCTAGAACCTAAAACTAGATCATACCCATTTTCTACTTCTTTAATTAATCTTGGAATTTCTTGTGCTAAATATTGTCCATCAGCATCTGTATGAACGATGATATCAGCTTTTAAGTTTAAAGCTTGCTTCATTTCAGTTCTGAAAGTTTCAGCTAAACCATAATTATAAGGATGAGAATGAACAATAGCTCCTGCTTTTTTTGCTGCTTCTATTGTTGAATCTCTGCTACCATCATTAACAATAGAAATTTTATAGTTGTAATCAGTTTTATTCATTACTTGTTTTATTTCTTGAATAACTAACCCTATAGATCTTTCTTCATTATATGCTGGAATTGATATTATGATTGTTTTTGGCATGTTTAGGCAATAAAAATAGAGCTTATAAACCTTATTGATGATGAATTTATTTTATAACTGTAAATTCTAACCAAATTTCATTATATATATTATGTAGAAACATATTCAAATATTTTTTAAATGGTAGATATTTTCTGAATCTTCCGATACATATTAATTTATGATCTATCTTAAATTTAACTTTAGTTTGAGATGCATGTAAATCTCTATGTCCTCTTTCATCGTATCTTATTTGGTAAGTGTTTTCATCAAATAATTGTTTATGATCTATATGTGTTAAAGCTCCTTTTGCATTATAGTAGGGAATAATGATAAGGAGGGTTCCGTTGTTTTTTGTAATTCTCCATAATTCTTCTATTGGATTTATTTTAGAATCTAAATGTTCTAGAATCATATTTGCGAATATAAAATTAAAATGGCTATCTTCAAAAGGATAAGGATATTTATCTAAATCATGAATAATATCTATCTTATCTCTTTCATATTTATCTAAATTTTGCCAATTTACAGATTCATCACTTTCTAATATTTGATTTCCACAACCAATATTAAGCGCTTTTAATTTAGTTCCATTAAATTTATTTTTAATTACTCTGTTTAATTCAATTAATTGAGCTGATTCATGAAGTTGCATCTTTTTGTAAATTTAAATTGTTATTTATAAATTTATGTTTTGTAAATTTTTATTCCACTTTTAGTTTCCCTTATTAATTTTAAGTTAAGATTATGTTTTGTAATTACAAAATCTATATCTTTTAAATTAGAAACATCTCCGATTCTTAAGTTATCATTTAACCAAAATCCTATAATTGTAGCTGATTTAATTGGTTCACATAATGTTGATTGATATTCTTTTATTATTTTTCCGGTACAATCCCTTTCATCTATTAATATATTAGATATTTTAGGATCATAATCATTAAACCAAATTCCAAGTTGCATTTGTTCTCCATCATGCCATATTTTTGAATTTCTATAAGTTAATCCAAAATTTAATAGACTAACGATTAAAAAGAAGACAATGAAGAAAGTAAAAATATTTTTTAGATTTAATTTTTCTTTATAATGTAATATTAAAATTGTTATTGGAATTAATGCAAATAATAAAATAAAACCAATAAAGGAAGCTAATGTGAAAGTTACATCTAAGCTTTGTTTTCCATAAACTAATAAATCTATTAAATATTTTAATGAGCCAATCCATGCTAATGATAAATTATTTAATGGAAATAATGGAAAGAAAATTAATTTTAAGGAGATTAATAATGTAACACTTATTAATATAAGACTTAAATTAAAATATTTTTCCTTTAATTTTGTTGTATAAAACCCAATTCCAATAAATCCTAATAATATAACTAAAGGTAAAGTAATATCCATATATCTTCCAATAGGTCTTCCTGAAAGTTTGAATAAAATTTCTCCAAATGATTTTAAGCTTGCTCCTGCACTATATTTTGATATTACAATAATTAACATTATTAAAGATAGATAAGTTATCATTGTTAGTAAGGATAATTTTTTATTCTTGAAGAATTCTTTTATTGTTGTTAAATGCATAAACAAAAATATTACTCCAGATGATATTACAATTAAACCAATGTATAATAAAATCCATAGTAAAAAACTTGGATAATTTAATGAAGTAACAAAATTAGTTTGATAGTAATTTATTCCAACTTTTGAACTATCTCCAAATAATAATAAATTTCTTATTATCCAAGGTGAGATTATTAAGAGAAAAGGAATTAAATAAATTAATGATTTTTTAATTACATGTTTTATTGTGTATCTTTTCTTATAAAGTTCTATTGCTATTAATATACCAACTATTATAGGAAGTATTAAACTTAATACTCTTGTTAAATATGATAAGGCTATAAATATTGAAGCTAATAAATCGTATTTTAGTTTGTTTTCTCTAAATGATTTATAGATAAAATAAATTGAAATTAAGAATAGTGGATAGAATAAATTTTCAGACATTAAGTAAGATGAGAAAGCAAAATTTGATGGTAGAACAGAAATTAAAAGAGCAAATGAAAATGATTTTTTTTCACTAATAAACTCTTTAGCTAAGAAAAATGCTGGGAATATTATTAATGAAGATAAAAGTACATTGATTAATTTCATAAATAGATAAACATTATTAATGTCATTGAAAATATATGAAGGTGATAGTATTATTGAGTATAAAGGCGGATATTGTGTTGGAATTTCATTATGAACTATTAATGCTTGATCATAAAAAAAACTTCTTGCTGTTTTAGCATAAATATAACCATCTGCAAATGCACTTGGAGCAGGAATAACTGAAACTAAGATAGATTTTATTATGAAGATTATGATAAATGCTATGATTAATTTGTTAATGATTTTCATCTTATTTTAGATAACGAAAAGCTTTTTAAATTATTATATTTAGATAAAGCTTATAAGGAGTGGGATGGTGTTGTAAAGTTCTTTAAAGGTGTTTATTATGAAAATCTTATTAACTCAACCAAAAGATATTGTAGGAAATTACAAGCCTAAAAGACCATTAATGGCTCAAGCTTATTTAGGAGCATCTTTAGAAAATAAAGGTCATGAAGTTAAGATCTTGGATATGAGAATAGAAGGTGTTGAGGAAAATTTTGAAAAAACTTTGAAAGAATTTAATCCTGATATTGTTTGTTTTAGTTTAGCTTCTTTAACTGTTAAGAATGCATTTAAACAAATGGATGTTGTTAAAGAAAATAATCCAAATGCAATTATAGTAGCTGGAGGTCCTGAAGTTACAACATTAGCAGAATCAATATTGCCAAAATCACATGTTGATTTTATTATTATAGGCGAAGGTGAATTTGTATTTCCTGAGTTCTTAGAAAAATATCAAAAAAATCAAGATTGGAAATCTATTCCTGGATTAGGTTATAAAGAAAATGATAAGATGATTATTAATGATAGAGAAATAAGGGATGAGTTAGATAAAATCCCTTTTCCAGCATGGCATTTATTTGATTTACAACAATATAATAAAAATATTAAAAGAATTAAGTTTCCGGTTATGACTGCTAGAGGATGTCCACATACATGTACTTTTTGTACAATACCAGCAGTTTATGTTACGTATAGAGTTAGAAGTGCAAAAAATGTTGTAGATGAAATAGACAATATTAATGAAAAATTTGGAACAACTCAATTTCAAATCTTAGATGATAATTTTGCTTTTATTAATAAAAGAGCAGTTGAAATTTGTGATGAGATGATTAAAAGAGGATTAAATAAAAAAGTTAAATGGACTATAGGGCAAGGATTAACAGCTGCTTCTGTTACAAGAGAATTAGCATTTAAAATGAAAGAAGCAGGATGCACTTTAGTTTCTATGGGTATTGAATCTGTTCATGAAGATGTTTTAAGGAAAATGAGGAAACCAGCTAATGTTATGGTTATAGAAAAAGCTGTTAAATATTGTAAAGAAGCTAGAATAAAAATTAAAGCGTTTTTTATTGTTGGATTGCCTGGAAGTAATTATGAAAAAGAAATTGATAGTATTTCATTTTTTAAGAGATTAAAAATAGATATTCCTAGGTATTCTAATCCTGTTCCAATGCCACAAACTGATTTATATGAATGGGCAAAAGAAAATTCTACTCCTGTTATTCCAATAGAAGAATCTCATTATGAAGCTTCTCATACTATGGGAACTCAAACTACCGGAAAAGAATATGAATATGCAAATATTGTTTATGAAACAGAAGATTTTACAAAAGAAGAAAGATTGAAAGCTTATTTATATTGTAATTCTGAAGCTGATAAATGGGTTTTGCAAAATATGTTTGGAAAATTTATGGGTTATTTTGCTTGGAAAGCTTCTAAGGTAAATTTACTTAGAAATTATGGTGAGAAAGTTTTAGATAAAATGGATATTTTTTAAGTAATGTAACCAGTTTTATAAGCTCGATAAATTGAATGCATTTTCTTTAACCATGCTAATACTCCAAAAACAGCATATATTAATAATAGTAAATAAACTTGGTTAATTAAAACTAATAATGTTGTTAAGTATACAATAGTTTCAGTCCATCCAAAGTATAAATTAGGATTTATAGAAATTTCTGGAGATAATTTTTTTGAGAATTTATAAGTGGAAGCTCTTAAGAAATTTACCATTATAATATTTACTGCAGCTATAAAACCAATGAGGATTATGACAATGTTCCCATTTAATCTATATAATCCAATAGCTAATCCTAGAAAAGTAAAAACTTCTCTTAATCTATCATCTATATCATCAAACCATGTACCAAACTCTGAATATTTACCTCTTAATCTCGCTAGATCTCCATCAACATTATCGAAAAGAAATCCAATTTGTAATAAAATAACACCTAAAACTAAATATAAATATTCACCAAATGCAAAAAAAACAGCTGCAGCTGTAGAATAAAATAATGAGAATGCTGTCACATGAAAAGGTTTAAGTTTGGTGTGGACTAAAAGTTTAGCTATCCTATTAGATACAGGTCTAATTATATATCTGGCGATTAAATGATCAACTGGTTTATGTGCTGAATTATTTGACATATCATTAGCTTAGCCATAACACTTATAAAACTTATTACTTGAATTTTAACTGTTTCAAATGACAGAAAAAAGAAAGAAAATATACGTAGCAATGAGTGCTGATTTGGTGCATGCAGGACATATAGAAAACTTAGAGGTAGCTAGACAACTAAATGGTGATATAATTATAGGTTTATTAACTGATGAAGCGATTGCGGGCTATAAAAGATTGCCTTTTTTAAATTATGAACAAAGAAGGATTATAATGGAGAATCTTAAAGGTGTTGAAGAAGTTATTCCACAAAGAACATTAAATTATACTGAAAATTTAAGAAAATTAAAACCGGATTATGTTGTTCATGGAGATGACTGGAGAATAGGAGTACAAAAGGAAACTAGAGCGAAAGTAATTGAGGTGTTAAAAGAATGGGGGGGGAAACTAGTTGAATCTACTAGAAAATCTGGAGGGATGTCTTCTACAAAACTTAACCAAGCATTAAAAGAAATAGGAACTACTCCAGCACTTAGACTTGCAAGATTAAGAAGATTATTTGGTGTTAAACCTCTTATAAAGGCTTTAGAAGCACATAATGGAATAACAGCATTAATCGTTGAGAATACAAAAGTTGAAAAGAGTAATACTAATTATGATTTTGATGCAATATGGATTAGTAGTTTAACAGATTCTTTATCAAAAGGAAAACCAGATACAGGTTATGTTGATTTTACTTCTAGATTGAATACATTACATCAAATATTAGAAGTTACAACAAAGCCAGTTGTTATAGATGGTGATAATGGTGGAGAAGTAGAACATTTTATGCATACAGTTAGAACCTTAGAAAGATTAGGTGTTTCTGCAGTCATTATCGAAGATAAAGTTGGTTTGAAAAAAAATTCTTTATTAGGTACAGAGGTTAAACAGGAACAAGATACAATAGAAAATTTCTCTCATAAAATCTCTCAAGGCAAAAAAGTACAATTAACTGATGAATTTATGATTATAGCTAGAATTGAAAGTTTGATTTTAAAGAAAGGAATTGAAGATGCTTTTGAAAGAGCTATAGCATATGTTGAAGCTGGAGCAGATGGAATTATGATTCATAGTAAGGAAAAAGAAGCTAATGAAATATTAGAATTTTGTAAAAGATTTAAAGAATTTGAGAATAAAGTCCCTTTAGTTGTTGTTCCTTCCACATACGATCATATCACTGAATCTGAATTAAAAGAAAATGGTGTTAATATGGTTATATACGCAAATCATTTAATAAGAAGCTCATATCCTGCTATGAAAAAAGCAGCAGAGTCTATTTTATTAAATGAGAGGGCTCATGAATCGAGTAAATTCTGTTTACCTATAGAAGATTTGATAAATTTAATTCCAGACAATAAATAAAATGATCTCTCCAAAAGAATTTTATGATGTATTAAAGAGGAATGAGATAGAATTTTTTACAGGAGTTCCAGATTCTTTATTAAAAGATTTTTGTGCTTATGTAACAAATAATTCTAGGACAGAAAATCATGTTATAGCAGCTAATGAAGGAAATGCCGTTTCAGTTGCAAAAGGTTATTATTTAGCTACTAATAAATTTGGATTAGTTTATATGCAAAATTCAGGATTAGGAAATGCAATTAATCCTTTAACTTCTTTAGCAGATAAAGAAGTTTATTCTACACCAATGTTATTGTTAATTGGTTGGAGAGGAGAACCAAATGTAAAAGATGAACCACAACATGTTAAACAAGGAAGGATTACATTAGGAATGTTGGAAAATTTAGGTATTCCATATAAAATATTAGATGATAATTTTGAAAAAATTATTAAAGAAGCTAAAGAATATATGGAAAAAGAAAAAGCACCTTATGCAATTGTTGTTAAAAAAAGAACATTTGAAGAATACAAATTACAAAATGAAAAGAAAATTAATTATGAATTAAATAGAGAAGAAGCATTAAGGATAATTATTCCTTTATTAGAAAAAGAAGATATTGTTGTTTCTACAACTGGAAAAACTTCTAGGGAATTATTTGAATTAAGAAAGTTAAGAAAAGAAGGGCATGAAAAAGATTTTTTAACTGTTGGTGGGATGGGACATAGTTCTTCTATTGCTTTAGGGATTGCATTACAAAAACAAAATAGAAATGTTTATTGTTTGGATGGAGATGGATCTTTAATAATGCACATGGGTGCTTTATCTACAATTGGATTATCAAAACTAAAAAATTTCAAACATATTGTGATTAATAATTTTGCTCATGATTCTGTTGGAGGACAATCAACTGCATCTCATAATATTGATATTCCAATGATTGCAAAAGCAAATGGTTATTTAGAAACTTTTTTTTCTGAGACTGAAAAAGAGATTAAAGAAAATATTGAAAAGATTAAAAATATGCAAGGACCCATACTTTTAGAAATTAAAGTAAATAAAGGTGCAAGAAAAAATTTAGGAAGACCAACAATAACTCCTCGAGAGAATAAAGAAGATTTTATGAATTTTTTAAAGGATTAAGATGATACAAATTGAACATATTGGGAAAGGAGAGATAAAAAGATTGGGAGAAATTTTATTAATTCATAAACCAAATAAAATATTTTTAGTTACTGGAAAATCTTCTTATGAAAGTTCTGGAGCACAAAAAGCTATAGAACCTATTGTAAAAAGTTATGGTTTTGTTAGATTTTCAAATTTTGAAGTAAATCCAAAACTTACAGATATTGAAAGAGGGATTGAAGAATTTAGGAGAGATAATTGTGATTTTGTTGTTGCTGTTGGCGGAGGGAGTGTTATGGATGTAGCAAAAGCAGTAAATGTTTTTGCAGCTAATAATGGAAAACTAATGGATTATATTGAAAAGAGGGAATCATTAAAAGAAAAAGGTAAAACTTTGATTGCAATTCCAACTACTTCCGGATCTGGAACACAAGCAACCCATTTTGCTGTCATTTATGTTGATAAAACAAAATATTCTCTAGCTGATAAAGAAAAGATGCTTCCAGATTATGCAATTATTGATCCTGATTTAACAATGTCTTTACCTAAAGATGTTACAGCTACAACTGGAATGGATGCTTTATGTCAAGGTATTGAGTCATTTTGGTGTGTTAATTCAACTGATGAATCAAAAAGGTATGCTAGGGAGGCGATAAAATTAGCTATAGAAAATTTACTTAATGTTGTTAATAGACCAAGTGAAGAATCAAGAGGAGCAATGGCAAAAGCTGCACATTTGGCAGGGAAAGCAATTAATATTTCTCAAACAACAGCATCACATGCAATCTCTTATCCAATAACTTCTCATTTTGGACTTCAACATGGACATGCAGTAGGATTAACTATTCCTCAAATGATTCTTTATAATCATAAAGTAACAGAAGAAGATTGTTTAGATGAAAGAGGAGTCAAATATGTTAGAGATAGGATCATGCATGAGTTAATTGATTTAATTGGTGGAAAAACAATTGAAGAAGCAAGTGAAAAGATAACAAATTTAATGAGGGAAATTGGGTTAAACATAAAGTTAAGTGAATTAAAGATACAAACACAAGAGGATATTGATATAATAGTTAAAAATGGGTTTAATCCAGATAGAGTAAAAAATAATCCGAGAAAATTAACAGAGGAAGCCTTAAGAAAGATATTAGAGAATATAAAATAGAAAAAGCTTAATAATCTATTTTTTATAAAATTCTTATGAAAAAGTTAATTAGTATATTAACATATGTAATATTATTAATATTAATCATTGTTTTTGTTAGAAACAACTATGAAGATTTTTTAAATATTCCAAAAATTTCATTTTTTTATTTTTCTATAATGTTAATTTTATCTTTAATTGCATTATATTTTAATGGAATAAGAATAAAATTATTTGGAGATTATTATAATATAACTTTAAAATTAAAAGAATGGTTTGGTTTAGCTGCTGTTACAACAATGGGGAATTACTTAACTCCTTTTAGAGCTGGAGTAGCAGCGAGAGCGGTTTATTTAAAAAAAATGTATAATTTTTCTTATACTTCTTTTTTAACAACTATTACAGCTAGTTATGTTGTAAGGTTTTTAATTTATGGATTAATGGGAATTTTGGTTTTAGTTATAATCTATTTAAATTATAATTTTTTTAATTTATTAGGAAGTTTATTTTTTATAGTGGTATTTTTAGGAACGATATTTGTTTTATTATTTGCACCAAGTTTTTCTAAAAGTAAAAGTAAATTTTTTAATTGGATTATTAAAATAGTTAATGAATGGAAATTAATGAGTAAAAATCCAATGTTTTTACTTAAATTAGGATTAGTTGAATTAATTTTTATGATACTTTTGGGAATAAGATTGATTTTTGCATATAAAGCTTTTAATTTAGATATTACTGGAGAAACAATGTTTATTATTTTTTTAATCTCAATATTTTCAACTATATCTATTTATTTAGGAATAACTCCTGGAGGTTTAGGAATAACAGAATTAATAATAACTTTATTTTCTAAACTTATTGGGTTTACAGCTACACAAGGATTGTATGTTGCTTTATTAGATAGATTAGCTTCTATTATTATAGTTTTTATTTTAGGACCTATTTTTAGTTATTTTTTGTTAAGAAAAGTTAATGATAATTCTTCTTAATTATTTTTACAATACCATAAACTAAAATACTTATTATTAATACAATAAAAAATTGATTAGCCCATAATAAATCAAAACTAAACATTCTCCAAGATAATGGGAAAAATAACATTGTTTGTGGGTTTATTAAAAATGATTTAAATAATGCATCAGAGGAGTAATGTGTTACAGTTCCTATTGAGATTAAAATTATTGTTTTAGTGTAATTGAATCTAAAGAATGTGGAAATAATTAAAGTAACAAATAAAGTTCCTAAAGGAAGATGTATTGGTAGTAAAGTCCAATAAAGTTCTGTTACTGGAATGTTAATGAAAACTCCTAAAGCTGCAATTTTAAATAAAAAATCAGGAAGTAATGCTCCTAAGACAACTAAACTTTTAGGTTTTAAATTAAATATCTCTGCTATGATCAATCCAATTAATATATGACTAACCCAATCAGGCATTTTCAAAACCCCTTTTAGTTAATTTCCATTCTTTTAAAAAAATAAAAAGAAAAATAAAAAGTCCAATAATAGAGATCCAATATTTATAGTGGTTATAATCAAAATATTGAATTTTTTGTAATTCAATAAAACCTTCTTTATTAAAAATTCCAATTAAAGAAATACTACCTTGTTTAGGTTGTCTTATGTTTGTATTTTTTACTAAGATTTCTTCATTTCCTAAGACAAGAATAAATTCTCCATTTTGAATGTTTTTTACTGTTCCACTTTCTTCTATTAACCAATTATGATACTTTTCTGGATTATTTTTTAAATCTTGTATTGTTGGGTAGTATTCATCATGTTGTGTTAATCCATAGATAGATAGTAAGATTAATCCTATTATTGATATTATCGAAATTAATAATTTCATTTTTTTATTTTATATATTGATTATTTAAATTTAACTATCTCAAGATTATAAAAACTTATAAATGAGTTATTTCTTTTTAATTTCCTTATGGAAGAAGATAAACAAGTAGTTAATGAACCTTCTACTGAGAAAGAAAATTTAGAATTAGTTGATCATACTATCTTTAAACAGATAAATGAGGATAAAACAGGAGAGATACCTCCAAATGTTTCTAATGATGATAATTCAGAGAAAAAAGATAATAAAATATTGAATAATTTTTTTAATAAATCAAAATCTTCATGGTATGTAAGTATTATTTTAATTTTTATATTATGGTTAAGTTATTTTCTTAGGACTAGAAACTTAAAATTCTTACTTGATAAAACAACTAATGATTTTATTCTTATTAACTTTGATGGTTTTTTATTTTTAAGATATGCACAACAAATTTTATCTAAAGGTGCTATAATGGCTAATGATGTTCTTAGATATTTTCCCTATGGTTTTGATACTACAAAAGAAAGTACTTTTTTATCTTATTTTCTTGTTTATTTATTTAAGTTTATGAATTTTTTTAATTCTGATGTAACATTAAATTATATTAGTGTTATTTATCCACCTTTACTTTTTGCGGTTTCACTTATATTTTTCTTTTTATTTCTAAGAAAAATATTAGATTATAAAATAGCTTTATTATCTAGTTTTTTCCTTGCCATAATCCCTATTACTTTACCTAAAACAGTATCCGGGTTATTAGATAAAGAACCATTAGCTATTCTTTTTATGTTTATGACATTATATTTCTTTTTTAGTGCTTGGAAATCTGAAAAACTTAGAAATGTTATAATATTAGCTGTTTTAGCAGGAGTCTCAAATGGATTAATGATGTTAACATGGGGAGGAGCACAGTTTTTATTTATTTTAATTGCATTGTTTATGTTAACTTTTACTTTATTGAAAAAAACAACAAAAGAAAAGTTACTAATTTATGGAATTTGGATGGTTTTAGGTTTTTCTATTCCTTTAATATTTTCAGGAAGATTTACATTTTTTATTTTTAGTAGGGCAGTTAGTTCTGAAGTATCTCTTGTTGTTTTTATGATCTCCTTATTAAGTTATTCTATATATGAAAAAAATTTGTTTAATTTAAAAGAGAAATTAAAAAAATATCCAAAAGCATTAGTGTTAATTGTTTTTTCTTTCTTAATTGGTTTTCTAGTTATAAGTTTATTCAGAGGTACATCATTTTTACATGATATTCTTAGAGGATTTACTACTATTATAGGTAAAACAAGATGGGGATTCACTGTTGTAGAATCTAAACCAGTTTATTTAATAAATTTTATTAATGGTTTAAGTAAAAAAGGAATTTTATTATTTATATTAGGAAGTTCAATTATGTTTTATTCTATGATTAAATCATTAAATAAATATAAATATCAATTTCTTTCATTATATGTTTTTATATTATTAGCTTTACTTTTTAGTAGAACAAATAAAGATTCTGTTTTTAATGGAGATAGTATTACATCTTTAATCTTTCTTACAGGATCTTTTGTTATTTTTTTACTTTATTTTATCATAATTTATATATATTCATATTATAAAGATGAAAATACTTTTGAGAAATTTGAAAAATTAGATGATAGGTATATTTTTTTATTTGTATTTATATTAATATCTTTTTTATTATCAAGAACTGCTTTAAGATTAAATTTTTTAATAGCTCCAATAGTAGCTATTTCAATAAGTTATCTTATTTTATTTGTATTTAAGAAAGTACCTAAAATAAAAAGTAAAAATTATAGAATTGTAACTTATATTGTTATTATTTTTCTATTAATTTCTCCTTTTGCTATAAGTAGTAATATGTTTTTTGGTTTATTAGATAAGGGGTTAATTATAGATTATATACAAGAAGATATAAGGAGTCATAGAAATTTTGTTCCTTTTTACAATTCCCAATGGCAAGAAGCTGGAGAGTGGATAAGGGAAAATACACTAAAAGATTCTGTATTTGTTAATTGGTGGGATTATGGTTATATGATACAGTATGGAGGAGAAAGAGCTACTTTAAGTGATGGAGGTAATGCATTAGCGTCATTAAATCATTTTATTGGAAGACATGTGTTAACAGCTCAAAGTGAAGAAAAAGCATTAGAATTTTTTAAATCAAGAGGAGGGGATTATTTATTAATTCATCCCGCAGATATTCCAAAATATCCTGCTTTTTCTTCTATAGGATCTGATACTAATTATGATAGATATGCAGTATTTGGATTATTTAAATTAAATAATAAAGAACAAGGAATAAGAAATGAAGATAACTTAGTTTATTCTGGAGGAGTTTCTTTTTTTGAACCGTTTGAATATCAAGGTAAAATATATCCTCCTGAAGAAACAGGAGTAATTAATTTTAATGTTCCAGTTAAAATTAAAAAAGAGAATGGGGAGCAGAAAGTTGAATTTTCTCAACCTACTGCAGTTATAGCAAATAAAAATCAACAATTTAGAGTTCCAGTGAATTGTTTATATGTTGATGATAAATTATATGAATATGAAGGGGAAGGATTAGGAGGATGTTTAAATATAATTGTTGGATTTGTTAATAACGATATTGCTCACATTTATGGGAATGCTTTATATTTATCCTCGAGAATTAAGGATAGTTTATTTGCTCAATTATATTTATTTGATAAGCAAACACCTAATTTTGAGTTGGTTTATGAGGATGAAGAGATATTTCTTCAAAGATTAGATAATATTATTAAAGGACCTATTAAAATCTGGAAAATTAATATTCCGGAAGATACAAAACTAAATGTAACTTTTCAACAAAATCATTTACCTGATGCAATGGTTAGAATATCAAATGAAACTTATAGAGTTAGATGATATCAAATGAAACTTATAGAAATTCCCCATAATATACTCTTAATTAATTAAGGCTCTTATAAATATACTCATAGAAGTCCTTTATGTATGTATTATTTAAACTTAACTATATAAACGTTATATATTATAAAAACTTATAAATTCATAATATTATTTTTTAAAGATGGAAGAAAATAAAGAGAATCAAGAAGTTATGTTAGATTCTACTTTATCTACTAATTCTACTAATTCATCAGAAAATAATGAACCACCTAAAAAGGAACATTCTTCTGACAACCTAAGGAAGAGAGTATTCAAGAAGAATCAATATCTGAAGAAAAAGAAGATAAAAATTTAGATAATAAAGGGAGGATTTCTTTTTTAAAAAAATGGAAACTCCTTGGTATATCTATGTTCTTTTAATTTTCTCTGCAGTATTAAGTTATTTTATTAGAACTAGAAATTTAAAGTTATTAGTTGATGTAACAACTAATGATTTCATACCTATTAATTCAGATGGATTTTTATTTTTAAGGTATGCACAACAAATTATAAATAAAGGGACTATAATAGTACATGATGTTTTTAGATATTTTCCATTTGGTTTTGATACTACAAAAGAAAGTACTTTTCTTTCTTATTTTGTCGCAAATTTATTTAAATTTCTTAATTTCTTTAATTCTGATCTAACTTTAAATTATGTTTCAGTTATTTATCCTCCTTTAAATAAGAAAAGTCTAATGCTCAATTATATTTGTTTGATAAACAAATACCAAATTTTTAGTTGGTATATGGTGGTGGCGAAAATCAAGAGAAGATTATTACTTCTCCTGGTAGAAGTTTTATAAGAGGATCTACAAAAATATGGAAAATTAATATTCCTGATAATATTGAAATAAATCCAATATACCAAGAAAATAAAATACCTGATTATCAAAATTTAGTATCTTGAATTAGTTTCTACAGAAAGGTATTTAAAGCTTCTTAAAGTGCCAAGAATATGAAATCAGATAATAAGTTTTTATCAAATAATATGGATAAAATAGCTTCTATTGTAATTATAATAGCATTGATTGTTTCTTTATCTGGAGTATTTTTAATGAATAAAAACAATACAACAGAGGATATTTATACTGAAGAGAATCTTTATACACATTTATTACCAGATCTTATTAAGAATGATAATATATTAAAAAGTGTAGCAAGAGATGGAAAATATCCTACAATAGTAAAAGCTGCAATTGAGGAAAAAGATGTTTTTGTTGTACAAGCTCCTTTATATTATTATTTAATATCACCTTTATTTTTATTATCTAATAAAATAGGAATTAATCATATAGTGTTAATACAAATATTTAATTCAATTTTAATGTTGTTAACAAATGTATTTTTTTATTTAATCTTAAAAAGAGTTTCAAGATATTTTAAATTAGGAAATGAATTTGTTTTATTATCTTTATTATTGTTTGTGTTTTTACCAGTTCATTTATATGTAACTTTAGTTTTAGGAGCAGATATATCATATTATTTCTTTTTTGTTTTATCATTTTATGCATTTATTAAATTAAGTGATAAAAAAACAACTTCAAATGCTTTGTTTTTAGGAGTGGTTTTAGGGTTTGCTTTGTTATCAAGATTATTTACAGTGATATTGATTGGAACTTTAATTTTATATGCAATAAGATTACATGTCAAGAAAAGATTTCATTTTAGAAATAAATTATTAATCTCTTTACTAGTTTCAATTTTTGGATTAACTTCAATTATTAGAGTTTTAATTTTATCTTTGAGATCTAAAGCAAATAATTTCATTGTTGATGAAGTTTATGCTGGTGCTTTTATTGAACGTAGTTTTTCAGAGCTTCCTCAATTATTTGGAGGGTTTTGGGGAGGAGTTTTTGGAGGTTCAGAACAGATAAGAGTGTTGATTATTATTGTATCTATTTTATTAACAATAATTACAATTTTTGGAATGTTTAAATTCTTTAAAATAAATGAAAAAGTTGGTTTAAGTTATTTATTCTTAGTTTCAATTATTACATTAGTATTTGGATTACATTTTAGTTGTAATTTTTTAAATTTAGCTACTTCATTTACTTGTGTAGGAGAATTAGCACATGGAAGATACTTTTTAGTTTTAGATTCATTAATAGCTTTATTAGTTCCAGCATTTATCTTAAATATTAAGGATGATGCTTTGAAATTAGTTGGAAGAGGATTTATTGTAATAGCTGCTATCTTATTTATTGTAGACTTTTTATATGCGTTTATCTAGAAAATGAAAATAACTTTAGTAATACCAACAAAAAATGAAGAGAAATTAATAGCTAAAAGAGTCAAAGAAGTTAAACCTTTTTGTGATGAAGTTTTAGTTGTTGATGCGAAATCTTCTAAAGATAAAACTAGAGAGATAGCTAAAAAAAATGGTGCTAGAGTTGTTGTAGATAATGGCAAAGGACATGGTGCTGCTAAAAGAATTGCATTAAAAGAAGCTAAACATGAGATTGTTGTTTTCTTTGATGCAGATGGATCACATGAACCAAAAGATATTCCTAAAGTGGTTAAACCAATAAAAGAGGGTAAAGCAGATATGGTTATAGCTTCTAGAATGTGGGGTGGAAGTGATGAGATAACTGGAGATTTTTCAAGTTTTATGAGAACATTAGGATCAAATTTTGTTGCTTTAGTTATAAATTATAGATTTAATGTTAGAATAAGTGATTATGAAAATGGATTTAGAGCTATTAGAAAAGATGTTGGTTTAAGTTTGGGGTTAAATGCTAATGATTTTGATATTGAACAAGAAATGGCGATGAAATGTTTAAAGAGAAAATTTAAAATACTAGAAGTGGCTAGTCATGAATATTGTAGAGAACAAGGTAAGTCAAATATTAGCTTACCTAAGATAGGTTATAAGTTTGTGTGGAGATTGGTGAGGGAGTTATTCTAAATGTTTCAAGTAATAGATAAAAAAAATGTAGCTTTGTTTAGTAAAGCATTAAAGTGGCATTTTAACTATTATTTATTGAGAAAATCTTCTCCTTTAGTTACTGTTGTTTATTTAACTCATAATTGTAATTTTAAATGCATAATGTGTAATTTCTGGAGAGATGAAGTTAAACATATTATGCCTTTGGATATGTTTAAGAATTTAGTAGATGATATTAAAGATGGTTGTTATTATTTAGATTTAGCTGGTGGTGAACCAACTATTGTTCCAGATTTAATGGAAAGAATAAAATATGCAAGTGAGAGAATACCCTATGTTCATTTAGTAAGTAATGGTTTCTTAATTGATAAAAAAAGAGCTATTGAGTTTTCTAAATCTAGTATAAGTGAGATATCTATTAGTATAGATGGTATTGGAGGGACACATGAAAAAATTAGAGGTGTTAAAGGAGCTTATGAAAAAGCATTAAATGCTGTTAAAAATATACAAAAATATGCCCCTAATGTTAAAATTGTTGTTAACTCTGTTTTAGGATTGGCCCCTATTGAAGAAATGTATGAATTAGTTCAATTAACTGAGAAATTAGGAGTGATGCATAAATTTCAACCAACAATGGATCATCCCGAATTTGATAAACAACATAGTAATGCTGAGAGAAAAAATGATTTAGTTAAAGAAGAAAGATTACAAGAAATAGACAAGTTTATACAATTTGCAAGAAAAAAGAAACATGTTGTTAATAGTGATTATTATTTAGCACATATTCCAGATTATTTTAGAGGTAAAAATAATAATGGATTATTTAATGAAAAATGTAAAGCACCTTCTTTTTATTTAGAAGTTACAGATGATCAAGTTTTTCCTTGTGCTACTCCAATGAATTGGCAAAATGGTTTTAAATTAAATGGTGCAAGATTAAAAGATTTTTATGAGTCAAAAGAATATAAAGAAAAACAAAAATTATGTGAAGATTGTAAGTTATGTAGTAATAATATGTATGTTTGTTATGTTGAACCTAGAATTAATTTTCCAATAACTAGTTTTATTAAATATAATTTGATGCATAGGTTCATAAGTAAATAATTATCTATTTTCTATTTAAATAAAACTTTTAAATCTATTCCTCAAGGATTGTATAATATGGTCAAAATAGGAATAATCAGTGGTTCAGGAATAGATGATCCTAAAATAATGGAAAATCCTGAAAAAAAGAAAATACATACCCCTTATGGTTCTACATCTGATATAGTTACTGTAGGAAAAGTTCAAGGTATTGATGTGGTGATTGTTCCAAGACATGGAGATTCTCATAGGATTTATCCAAGTAAAGTGAATTTTAGAGCTAATATTTATGCTATGAAAGAATTAAATGTTACACATATTATAGCACCTACTGCATGTGGTTCTTTAAAAGAAGAAATTAAACCTGGAGATTTAGTTTTTATTGATCAATTTATTGATAGAACAACAAAAAGACATCAAACTTTTTATGAAGGGGTTGAAGTTTGTCATATTTCAATGGCTGAACCTTTTTGTAATAAAATAAGAGATTTATTGATTCAAACTTCTAGAGAATTAAATTTTAAACATCATGAAAAAGGAACCATGGTTACAATAGAAGGTCCGAGATTTTCAACTAAAGCTGAATCACATTTATTTAGATCTTGGAATTGCGATGTTATTAATATGACTACTGTTCCAGAAGCAGTTTTAGCAAGAGAAGCTGGAATATGTTATCAACCAATTGCAATGTCAACAGATTATGATTGTTGGCATGAAAATGAAGAAAAAGTTACAATAGATATGATCTTAAAAACAATGAATGATAATGCAGAAAAAGTAAAACAAATTTTATTAAATGTAATTCCAAAAATAAAAGATTGGGATTGTTATTGCAAAGAAGAAATTAAAACAGCTAAGTTATAATTTTATATTTTAATTTGTAAATTATTGATGCTAAAATTATACCAAAAGTATTTGATAAAATATCAAGAAAATCAAAAAATCTTCCTGGAATAAAAATTTGATAAGTTTCTAAAAAAATTCCATACAATGTAGAAATTAAAATAGAAATTAAATATGGATTTTTATCTTTTGAAAATGTAAAAGCTCTTAATAGTAATATGTTTAAGATGAAATACAAAATTATATGTTTTATATAATTAGGTATTAATTCTTTAGATATTTGTGGTTCTAGTGTTATCACTGCTGAAGTTGAAACATAGAATAAAAAGATTATGTAAATGTAGATTGGAAAATAATAAATTAGATTATTTTTTATTGTTTTCATTAAGTTTTTATAAAGACTACCTTAATAAAAGTTTATTTAATTACTTTGAAATTAATATTTTTGTGTAGAAATCTTTATATATGTCTTATGTTTGTTTTAACAATATATGAGTATTATTTATTTTAAAAAAGGAGGATTGTTCTAAGATGATTATAAAGAAATCTAGATTTAATTATTTTAATTTTTCAAGTTTATTAGTTGTAGTTTTAGTTTTGTTTGGTGTTTTATTTGGTGTGAATGTTATGGCTGATTTAGATTTTGGTACAAGTACAAATGTTACTGTTGGTAATGGAGCAACAAGTCCATGGGTAAATCCATTTTCAAATTCAACAACTTATGGACATTTTATGATTAATGTTACAGTTGCATCTGCTACTGGCGGAGAACAGAATATATCTCATATAAATATAACTTTTGATGATACTAATTTTACACTTGTAGGATTTGTTGGAAGAGCTGGAGCAGATGAAATGGGAGTAACAGGCGGAACTTCTGGATATCCTAATTCAACTGATCCTTTAACAAATGTAACTTTCTATGTTGGTGATGGAGGAGGAGCTGATACTGGTACAGAAGCTACAACTTGGGGATGTCACAATGTAAGTACTGGAAATGATATGAGTCTTATATGTAATACAAGTGAGGCAATAGATGGTGGCACATTAGCCACTGATGTATTATGTGGTGCTGGTTCTGCAGCGGGATGTAATGTATCTTTGATAATTGGATTTAATGTAACTAATACTTCAGTACAAATGGAAGGGGTAAATGTTCTTAATATTACTACAGGTAATGATAGTGCTCTAAGTTTAGCATTATTAAATGTACAAGGTGCAAATTTTACAGCAATACCTATACAAGTAGATACATTACCACCAAGAATTAGTTTAGTAAATGTATCAGATGGGAATACAACGTTGTTTGGTAACTCTACTATATCTACAAATGAACATAGTCTTAATGAAACATTTTATTTAGATAGTGGATCAAATTGGACTATAGAAGTTACTGTTGAAGATAAAGCATTAAGAGATGTTTATCTACTATTTAAGGGAAGTGATGCTGGTTTAGGTGCCTCTACAGGTGATGGAACAGAAAATGTTACATATGATGCAAGTGGAGACCATAACTTTACAGAATTAATAACAATGACAGCAATGACAACAACTGGAACAGATAATAATGAAACAGTATGGAGAGCAGTGTTATCAGGAGATTCTCCAACAAATGGTAATATATCAAGTTTCATATTTGTTGTTAATGATACATTTAATAATATCTTTGTATATAATGACTCAGAAGGAACACATTCTAGTTACGTAGGACCATTTATGGTAAGTACAAATGCAACACTATTAAGAACAGCAAAAGTTAATATAACAGATTCACAAACAGGTACAGTAAATACTGTTGATAACCCAACAACTAGTAGTTATGTAAGTGCTTCAAATTCTACAATAGATATTGAAGTATTAGGTGATTTAAGATCTATAAATGGTACATTATTCTATAATACTACTGGAGCTCTGAGTTTATTACCAAATGGAGTAGATGTAGGTACAGCATTAACAGTAAAACTTGGAGTAGAAAATCAATCAAATTTAACTCAAAATGCTGCGAATATTGTTGTTTATAAGGTAGCTGGAGGATTTGACTTTACTGGAAATGATTCAAATACTGTAAGATTTGCATTTATCGCTAATCAATCAACTAATAGTACAGGGCATAATCCAATAAATGGTGCAGTTGGTCAAAGCCATGTTTATACAACTATAAGAGAATTTGCAGTAACAGTTGATGGATCTCAACCAAATCCTATTTTAACTGCACCAACAGATACAACAGTGTCTGTAAGAGCTTCAATTAAATATACATGTACAGGAACTGATATTTTAAGTGGAGTTTCAACATATGTTACAAAGCTTACAAAGCCCGGTGGAACTTCTGTTTCAAAATCAGCTACAGCAGCAGGAGTTGAGCAAACATTTAAAGATAGTGATACAAATGAACCAGGAATATACACAGTTAAATGTACATTGACAGATAATGTAGGTAATACTAATTCAGTTACTAAAGAATTTTCAGCATTATATGCTAGTGGTGGCGGAGCTACAAATGGCGGAGGCGGAGGAGGTTCTGTAAGAGAAGTTAGCTTTGATATAGACTTTTCACAAGATAATGTTGTTGAATCTACTGTATTAGTGGCAGAAGGAAGTTCAAGAACATTTACATTTGATGGAGCAACAACACATACATTAAAAGTGGATGATGTTGAAGGAAATTTAGTTACAATAACAATAAGCTCAGATCCTCAAACATTAACATTAAATGTTGGAGAATCTAAAGAAGTTGACTTAAATGAAGATGGAATAAATGATGTAGAAGTTACATTAAATAGTGTAGATAATGGAGTAGCAGACATAGCAATTAAAAAGATAGAAGAAGGAGCAAAGATAGTAGCAGAGGAAGATAGACAAGCAGCAGAATTGGTATCTGAAGTAACAGAACCAACTGAAACCGTAACAGGAACACCAAGTGAAGGAGGAACAACAGGAACAGTAGTTACAATAATCATAATAGTTGTAGTAATCTTATTATTACTATGGTGGTTTATGAGGAAGAAGTAACTTTTTCTTTTTCTTTTTTTCTTTATTATTTTTTATATTCTCTATTTTGAAAAAGTTTATAAGTGTAATGTATTCTAATAAATTTTATGAATTTAAAGAGAATATTTGTGTTTATTGTATTTTTATTAAGTATACAATTAGTTACAGCTGCACAAATACATGATATTGATTTGTTAAATAATGATCGACAAATTATTACAGTGGATGAAAGAGATGTTGTAAGGTTTGTTTTACCTGCTAGAAATTATGATATTGATAAGTATAAAGAAGGGGTGTTTGTTTTTAAAGTAGAAGATAGGGAACACAAATTCATGGTTAGGGATGTTGTTAATGAAAGATCTTTAGTTAAAACTACAGTGTTTATAGAGGGTGCTAAAATACCTCAATATACAGTTTTAACTCCAGGAAATATTATTAAATTGGATTTTGATAGGGATAGTTTTAATGATATTGTTGTTGGTTTAAGTATGATAGAAGATAACAAAGTTACTTTAATTTTTGATAAAATTCCAGAGAATGCTAAAAGTGGAGCTCCTAAATTATATGGGGTAAGTGAGAATAATCAAGAAAAAGAAAAAGAAGGATTTTTTGCTAGGTTATTATCTGTGTTAAGAGGTTCTAAAGAAGTGGAACTTATTGATGAGAATGAAGAAAAAGAGGATAAAAATAATCCAAAAGTAATTGATTTTTTAAGTAATAATTGGATAGTAACTTTAATTGTGTTGATTGTTTTATTTGTTTTAGCTTTGAATAAAAGAGCTGTTAGAAGAAAAGTTAGAAGGATGTTTTAGTTAGTTTATTATTCTCTAAAGAAATTTCTCGTTACTAACTCTTTGTTATGATAAAGATCGCCGAGACTGGGATTCGAACCCAGATGCCCAGAAGGGCCTGGCTCTCAAGGCCAGTGCAATACCAGGTTATGCGATCTCGGCTTAAGGTATTAATATTGGGATATTTTTCTTTATAATATATTCTTTTTTACATTTATCACATGTTAATTTAGTTTTATTATATGATAAATTAGATTTACATATAGGACAAGCTAATATTTTAAGTAGTTTATTAGATATAGTCATTTTACTTCATGATTCCTAGTAAGAAGAACATTACTCTATCAGCTGTTCTTACTAAGTCTTGTTCTGTTTTTCCTTGGAATACTACACAGTTATTCTCTAAAAATATTTCTGTTTTATCTCCTAATTGTAATTTTACTACTCCTTTTGTTGCATCGACATCATTACAAGAATATAAATTATCTTCATATCTTACAGGAATACTATAGAATCTTTCCATTAAATTATTAAATTCTAATCCTGCTATTGAGGTTAAACCAGTTAAACTTTCATCTTCTAAATGTAAAAATATCTCTTTTTTTGTTAGTAAAGCATCTTTTACATCACCATTAATATCTATATCTTCTAAACTTTTAGGATCATGTCTTGTATTCATGCTAGTTGGGTTTGGACTATTATTTATGAAAACAGTTGTAACATATCCACTATACCCGCCATCATTAACTTTAGTTATATCATAGTCTCCATATTTATATGTTCCTGGAGCAGAAGTAAAAAATGTACAACTAGATATTAAAAACATACTTAAAATTAATAAAATCATTATTTTTTTCATGGCATAATTCCTAAACCTTGATAAATTATTCTATCAATTAACATTAAAGTTGTTATTTCTGTACCTTTAATTTCTAAACAATTATTGTTTAATGTTATTCCTACTTCATTTGAAAGTTTAAATTCAATAACCCCTGTTTCAATATTCGCGTTTTCACAAGTTATTATCTCTAAATCTTCACACCCTTCAACATTTTTAGAACATGCTAAAGATACAGGAGGAATTAATCTTATGAATCTTCTAAATTCATTTATAGTTAAATCTAATTCATCTTCTGGATTAGTAGTTATAAAAATATTTTTAATATTAATCTCATTTAATTCATTTATATTCACATTTGGATTTAAATGTTCTAATTCTTGAGGACCAAAGAAAAATTCTATAGGAGCCTCATTGATATGGGTTATCCATCCATTAGGAGTTTGTACAAATCTATAATCATTATATTTGTAATTATTAGTTTCACCACCTAAAGAATTTGATCCTCCTAAAGAATATCCAAATATACTAAAAACCATTGTAAAAATTATAAATAAACCAATACCAACTGTTAATTTTTTTTGATCTTTATACCATTTAGGTTTTTTATCTCTTATTATCACTGGTTTGATCATAGTCTAATTAGAATAATATGGTTTAAAAACTTTATCTTTAAAATAAAGCAGGGGTAATATACACTTCAACAAAAGATCCAATAAACAATAATGCTATTCCGATTATGATTAAATCTATTGAGTCTATTAAAACATGTCTAAATTCTTTACTTTGTAGATTATGTCTTATTATTGCAACAGAGATTAAACCACCAGCTAATCCACCTATAAAATAAGCTAATATCTCAAAAACACCATGTGTCATGTATCTTAAAACTCCTGAAGAAAAGATTTGGAAATATAAAGATACATTAGAAAAGCCTATTTCTGCTGCTAATCCACTTAAATTTTTTCTAATGAATATACCTATAGCACTTGCAATAACAGATGCGTTCCATGTTAATATGAAAATAGCTCCTGCTCCGTAGAAAAATGAAAAGAAGATACTAAAAATAAATACTTTTATGTTGTTAGCTAGGATTTGATTAAAAAAATCAGAATATACACTACTTGCACTAATATTTACTAATTGAGCGTTTATCGCTTCTATTGTGCTTACTTGAGCTGAAAATAATGAGTTAACTAAAACTTCAGGTAGAAATATATACCATGCTGATAATGAGAGAGTTATTCCAAAAAATAAGAACATAAATGAAGCCAATGCTTTAGAATGGGCCTTTAATAATTTAGTTTCATTTTGAATTTTTAAATCTTTTTCTTCTTCATATTTTATTGTTGTATACATTAATGGGACTGCTGCTATAACTGTTAAAAAAACAACAATTAAACTAGATTGTTCTTCAAATATCCATAATGATAAAATAGCTGCAATTGATGAATATAAGATACCATAAAAAAACAATTCCCAATATTTTTTCTCTGCTGTTATTGGACCTATCAATGATTCTAATACCATTATATATTAATCCCTTATTTTTCTTTATATAGTTTTTGTTATTATCTTAAAATAAACAATAACTATTATTAATTAAGGAATATCATTAATATTATGGTAAGTGCATCGACTATAATCGCAATTATAGGAGGGATAATTTTAATTTGGTTAATTGTATTTACTACAAAATGGATATTAAGAATTGTTTTAGGAATAGTATTGATTTTAGTGGTATTTGGAGGATTTTATAGTCTTAGTGGATTTTTTGAAGATGAATCAGATGATTTTGTTTTACAATGTCAATTACAAAATGGTAGTGTATTGTTAAAAGGAAATGAAACAGTATGTGATTTTGAATTAGAAGATGCTTTTAAAGTTTGTAATGATTCTAATCAATGTGAAGGATTATGTGTGTTAAATGAAACTACTTTATTTGGATATTGTCAATCTAGAACTCATATAATTGGATGTATTAAATCATTAGAGGTTAATACAATACAACCAGAAGTTTGTTTTTAATAAGATTTTATTTTAATAAAAGCTTTTTTTGTTAGTAAAGCACTACCTTTAAATATAAAAGATGACACTTTTATAAAAAGATAGAGGTGGTAAAATGGCATTATTGATGTTTACAGGAACTGAATGCCCACACTGTCATGAGATGGATCCTTTAGTTGAAAAGTTAGAAAAAGAATTAAAAATAAAAGTAAAAAAATTAGAAGTTTGGCATAGTGATGTAAATAAGAAAAAAATGGATTCATTAGATAATGGAAAATGTGGAGGTGTTCCTTTCTTTTATAATGAAAAAACAAAGAAAACAATCTGTGGTTCTACGAGTTTTAATAATTTAAAGAAATGGGCAACTGGATAAATGCCAAGAAAGATTATTAGTAAGTTCCAAGTAGAATATTTAAGTATATTAGATGAAAATGGAAAAGTTGATCTTAAATTAATTCCTAAATTAAATGATGAGGATTTAAAGAAGTTATATGAATATATGATTTTTACAAGAATATTTGATCAAACATGTTTGAAATTACAGAGGGAAGGAAGATTAGGAACTTATGCATCTTCTTTAGGACAGGAAGCAGCTCAAGTAGGAAGTGCTTATGCTTTATCAAATGATGATTTTATTTTTCCTTCTTTTAGAGAACAAGGGGTTTTTGTTACAAGAAATTATCCTTTAGATTTATTATTGCAATTTTGGAAAGGTGATGAACGTGGGATGAATATTCCTAAAGAAATTAATATGGCTCCTGTTTTAATTACTGTTGGAACTCCACCAATACATGCAACAGGATATGCTTGGAGTTTTAAGATAAAAAAACAAAATAATGTTGTTTTGTCTTATTTTGGAGATGGTGCAACTAGTGAAGGAGATTTTCATGAAGCTTTAAATTTTGCAGGAGTTTTTCAGCTACCAGTTATATTTATTTGTCAAAATAATCAATATGCAATTTCATTATCTGTTAAAAAACAAACTAATGCTGAAACAATAGCTCAGAAAGCAATTGCTTATGGAATTTATGGAATAAAAGTAGATGGAAATGATATTTTTGCTATGTATCAAGCAACAAAAGAAGCTGCTGAAAGAGCAAAAAAAGGACAACCGACTTTAATTGAAGCTTTTACATATAGAAGATCTGATCATACTACTTCAGATGATGCTAAAAAATATAGAGCTGATAAAGAAGTTAAAGAATGGGAGAAAAAAGATCCTGTTGAAAGATTAAAAAAGTATATGATTACTAAAAAATTATGGACTAAGGAATATGAATTTAATGTAAATAAAAAATATGAAAATAATGTTAATGAAGCAGTTAAAAAATCAGAAGCTGTTGAACCAGCGAAAAAAGAAGAGATTTTTAATTATGTTTATGCTGAGTTAACTGATAATCTGAAAGAACAACAAGAAGAATTGAAAAAATGAAGGCTAATTTAGTACAAGCAATAAATATGGCTTTGAGCCAAGAAATGGCTAAAGATAATACTATTATTCTTCTAGGAGAAGATGTTGGGGTAGATGGAGGAGTTTTCAGAGTTACAGAGGGATTGTATAAAAGATTTAAAGATAGGGTTTTTGATACTCCTTTAGCTGAATCTGGAATTATTGGAAGTGCAATTGGATTAGCTTTAAATGGTTTAAAACCAATTCCAGAAATACAATTTGAGGGGTTTTTAATGCCTGCTTTAGATCAAATAATAAGTCATGCTTCTAGGTTAAGAAATAGATCAAGAGGAAGATTTACAGTTCCTTTAGTTGTAAGAAGTCCTATTGGTGGAGGAATTCATGCTTTAGAACACCATAGTGATTCACCAGAGACTTATTTTGTTCATACTCCTGGATTAAAAGTTGTTGTTCCTAGTAGACCTTATGATGGTAAAGGTTTGTTAATAAGTGCAATAAGAGATCCAGATCCAGTTATTTTTTTTGAACCTAAAAAAATTTATAGGGCTTTTAAAGAAGAAGTTCCTGAAAAAGAATATACAATACCTTTGGGAAAAGCTAATGTGATAAAACAAGGAGATGATTTAACTATTATCACTTACGGCGCATGGGTTAGAGAAACATTGGATGCTATAAAAAACTCAAAACATAGTATTGAAGTTATTGATTTAAGAACATTAAAACCATTAGATACTAAAACAATAATAAATTCTGTAAGTAGAACTGGAAGATGTTTAATAGTTCATGAAGCTCCTAAAACTTTAGGTATGGGGGCTGAGATTATTGCTGTAATAAATGAAAAAGCTTTATTGAGTTTAGAAGCTCCAGTTGTTAGAGTTACAGGATATGATACAATTGTTCCATTGCCAAAATTAGAAGATCATTATATGCCTAGTGCTGAAAGAATAAAAAAAGGTATTGAGAAAGTTATGGGTTTTTAATTAAAACACTTTTTTTCATTAGAGTTTTCATAACATAATATTTCTGAGGAATAAGCATCAATTTCATATGTTGTGAAATCATTATCAATTTGTACTTTAATTTTCCATATATTTGATTCTTTTATTGCACTATAGATAATACCTTTTTGATTAATTGAATCTAAATAATCTTTTAATGATTTCTCTGTTTCTTCGTAACTTATAATATCTAAAGAAGATTGAGATGTTATTATCTTTAAACTTTTTCCAGATTCATTTAAAGCAACAAATCCTAAGACAAATATTACTATAAAAGACACTAAAAATAGATGTGTTTTAAAGTCTACCATGTTAAAGATAATCTTTTTATAATTAAAAAAGCTTTTGTTGTTTATGAAATTTAGATTAATCTCTCATGAGACAGAAGATGCTGCTTGGCACTTAGCTTTAGAGGAAGCTTTATTTTTAAAATCAAAAGAGGATTTACTTAAAGGTAAATTTGTTCAGCCAATAGTAAGATTATATTCTTTTGCTAAACCTTCTGTAATCTTAGGATATAAACAAAAAATAGATGAAATTGATAAAGAATTTTGTGCTGAAAATGATGTGAGAGTTACAATGAGGTCAACTGGAGGAGGTTCAGTTTTTTTAAGTCCAGAAGAACTACAATATTCTTTGATTTTGCCTTTAAATTATTCTAAAAATTTGTTAAAAGAAATTAATATGAAAATTATTAATTCTTTGAAAGATTCAGGATTTCATGCTAATATTAAAAATATTGATAATCATTCTGTTGTAAGATTAAATGATAAATCATTTGTTTTTGATGCTGAAAGAAGATTTCTTAATTTATTATTACATCATGGAACTGTTTTAGTTGATAATAAAGATTATGATAAAATGCCTAATGCTTTAAGAGCTAATCATGAAAATATACATGATATGGCTACTGGTAATTTATGGTTGAGAGAGATACAAGAAATAAAAAAAGAATTATTAGTAAAGACTTTTGAAAAAAATCTATCAAATAATGATTTTATAAAAAAAGGTTTTACAAATGATGAACTAAAATTAGCAAAAGAACTTTATGATAAATTCTATAATAATAAAGAAGTTATAAGTTCAGGTAAGAAAAAGTTTGGAATTTGTTATTTACCTTCAACGATCTATAATATGGAGAGGTATACAAGAAAAGATGGCATATGATTTTAAATTTCCAGATGTAGGGGAAGGGATAACTGAAGGGGAATTAGTTGAATGGTTAATTAAAGTAGGAGATATTGTTAAAGAACATCAAGCTATTGCTAAAGTTGAAACAGATAAAGCTGTTGTTGATGTTCCAAGTCCTAAAGCTGGAACAATATTAAAGTTAAATGCTAAAGAAGGAGAAACAATTAAAGTAGGACAAGTAATAGCAGTTATAGGTGAAAAAGGGGAAAAAGTAACTACAATTAAAGAAACTAAAAAAGAAGAAAAAGTTCTAGAAAAAAAACAAACAAACACTACTTCTGTTGTAGGACAATTAGAAGAATCAGATGAAGAATTTATAGTTGAAGAAAAAAAAGAAGTTAAAGATAAGAAGAAAATTCTAGCTACTCCTAATATTAGGAAATTAGCTAAAGAGCTTAATGTTAATTTAGAAAATATAGAAGGAACTGGAAAAGGAGGAAGAATCACAGAACAAGATCTTAAGAAAGTAAGTAAAGGGGAAGTTCCAACTGAAACAACAGATGAAGGAAAAATAAAAGTTACAAAGAAATATGATATGTATGGGTATATTGACAGGATTCCATTAAAAGGGATTAGAAAAACAATAGCTCAAAATATGGTGAGATCTAATACTGAAATAGCAGCAGTTACTTCTATGGATGATGTTGATGTAACTGAGTTAAGTAAATTAAGAGATAAAGAAAAGAAAAATGCTGAAAAATTAAAAGTAAAATTGACTTTTTTACCTTTTATTGTTAAAGCTGTGATAGCAGGATTAAAAGCTTATCCTGTTCTTAATTCAATTTTACAAGAAAATGAGATTCTTATTAAAAAATATTTTAATATTGGGATAGCAGTTGATAGTGATAATGGGTTGTTTGTTCCAGTTCTTAAAGGAGCAGATAAAAAAAATATTTTAGATATTTCTAAAGAGATATTTTCATTAGCAGATAAAGTTAGACAAAGAAAAATAGATTTAGGAGATTTAAAAGGAGGAACTTTTACAATAACAAATTATGGTAGTATTGGAGGAACTTATGGGACTCCAATAATAAATTATCCTGAAGCTGCGATTTTAGGTGTTGGAAGAATAAAAGAATTTCCTTTGTATAAAGATGGAGAAGTTAAAATAAGGAAAGTATTACCTTTATCTTTAACTTTTGATCATAGAATCTTAGATGGTGCTATTGCTGCCAGATTTATGAATGAAGTTAAAAAACATTTAGAAGATCCTAGACTGATGTTTATTGAGGGTTAAAACTTTTTACAATTTTTTCTTTTTCTCTTATAATAAAATTTTTAATTTCTACATATCCAGTGGTTTCAGAATCAGTTATTTTATCAAAATTTAAAATATCAAATTTTTTATTGAAAATTGGACCGTCAACAACAAATGTGTCAGCATAACCACCTTCGAATCCTATATGGAATCCATATTTTATAGAATCTTTTTTTAATTCATTAAAATTATCTTTTGTTATTTTTTCACCTAACCATTTATTCATACCATCAGAAGCTATTTGAGTTATCATGATTTCATAACCTCTGTTTACTAAGTCTTTCATTAATGTTTCATGATCTTCTCCTTTATGAGAAGCAAAAACTTCAATACCTAAAGGAAATAAAGCTTCTCTAATAGATTTAAGTTGAGTTTCTTGTAATCCAATACCTCCTAGGACAATAGCATCAACTGGATTTTTTTCTACAACTTCTTTTACTAAATTAGCTTCTTGTTTTGGATCTGCTACATCACAATTAATTAAAATATGTTTGTAACCTAAGATATTAGATAATTCTTTTGTATGTTCTACAGTTGCAAAGTGAAATAAGAAACAATCTCTTCTAGTTGGTTTTACCGATAATAAATATTTTATGTTCCAACCTTTTTTCTTTGCTAACTCAATTGCGTGAGTTGAATCTTTGCCACCACTATATAATATTCCAATGTTCATATTTTTGTTGAATTAAGAAATCTTTATAAAGTTTTTTAATGCTACTTTTTTTATGGAAGATGAAAATATAGATGAAATTGATCAAGGGGAACCTGAGGTAGATCTTTATTCTGAAAAAGGAAGAGAGGAGCTAGCAGAGGATGATGAGATTGATGAAATTGAAGAAGGATTTATGCAAGGTTATGAAGGTGGAGATAGATTAGCTAAATGTGCTATATGTAAGAAAATATTAGCAGATGATTTTGTTGAAGAAGAATTTGAAGAGGAAATCTATAGATTTTGTACTGATGAACATGCTGAAGCATATAAGAGAAAAAAACAAAGTTAATGTCTTTTTCTAATTACTACTAAGAATATTAAGATAATTGCTAAAATAAGAAATAAAATTAAAGGAAGACTATTATTTTGTTGAGCTGGTTTTTGTGAGACTATGATTATTTCTTTTTCATTTGATTCTTGAGTTTCTTTTGGAATAGATGTATCTTTTTCAGTAGTTTCTTTTAATACTTCTTTATCTTCTTTAGTTACAACACATAAATCATTTTTACATGAATCACCACATGCACAATTACTACAAGCTCTTTCTATTCTGATTTTAGCTTTATCATCGTTTATACTTTTAACATCTATTTGCATGTTATTAAAGTATTTATCTTTATCATCACTGAATATGGATTTTTGATTATTTATACATAGAATTACTTTATCTTCATCATAGTTAATATCTAATAAAGTTACATTTTTATCTTTAATTAAATAACTATCTCCTACTTCAAATTCTATTGTTTCTGCGGCTCCTAGAGCTAATGGGAGTAACATTACAAATATGAATAATATCTTATATATCATGCTTAAATAACAAAAGAAAAAGTATTTAAGCTTTATTGGAAGAAATTAGTGTATCAATTTTCTTTTCAATGTAATTGAGTAACATATTGCTTCGATCTAATCTATGAAGAATAAGGCAGTTCTCTTTTTTTGATTCATCATAAGCTTTGCATTTATCATTGCATGCTTTATCTCTAAAAGGACATAATTGTTTTTCCATCACCTCGCCTCACATATCATGTTTTTCAATTGTTACTTTATTTTTTTCTACTTTTAATATTACTTCTTCTTCATCATTAAATCCTGTTATTTTTGTTAACACTTCTGGTAGTCTTATTTTACCAGCCTTAATTTCTAAATTAGTGATAATATCTTTTCTGTTACTTATTTCTTTTATTACTTGATTATAGTCTTTAGATTTTTTATATTCTTTAAAGGTTTTGGTGCCTTCGTAAAGTGCTTCTGCTACTAATCTGAATATATTTTTTTTAGTAGCTTTAGAAATTCCAACTAAACCAGGAGAAGTATTCACTTCAATGACTTTTGGTGTTAAATCTTCTAATAAGTCAACTGCACAGATTTCAGTGTTTAATGCTTTTGCTGCTTTAATTATAATTTGTTCAGTATCATAACTAGGAATGTAAGGTTCTCCTGTTGCGCCCATATGAATATTTGCTCTTAGTTCTTCTTTTGTTGCTTTTCTTTTCATTGCAGCTATAACTTTATTATTGGCTACTATCGCTCTTATGTCTGTTGCACCTGTTTCTATATATTCTTGTATGATAAAAGGTTGTTTGAATATCTCTAAAGTATCTAATATTGTATTAGCTGATTCTATTGAATCTGCAAACATTACACCTTTGCCTTGGGTTCCAGCAGGAATTTTCATTATAACTGGGAATTTTATTTTTGGTAATACTTTTTTTGCACTTTCAACAGTTAATGCTAGATAAGTTGTAGGAATAGGAACTTTATTTTTTTGGAGTTCTAATAATGTAAGGAATTTATCATGTCCTATTGTAAAACTTTTTGGTTTAAGTGGAACATAAACATTATCTTGTAATGCTTCAGTCATTGCTCTTTGTAATAAAGCGTATTTATGAGATCCTCTAATATATGCACAATCATAATCTTCTAAAGGATTTCCTTGATAAAGTACTTCTAAATTTTTAGTATTTGTGTTTACTTTAGCTTTTCTTAAATCTAAAAGATCTACTTTTTCAAAATAGTTTTTGGCTTCTTCAGCTATTTTTTTACTACTTTCTCCACTTAATGTAAATATTGCTAATTTCATTTTTTTAAGGGATCCACTAAAAATCCTTGTTTTAATACTTTTAAGCCAATTAAAACAGGATATTGCATGTTTTTTCTGTCTGATAAGGTAAATTCAGATTCTATTAATTTTCCTTTTAATTCTATTGAGCATTTTACTACAGGTCTTATTGTGTTTCCAGATGCGCTTTTTATTAAAGCTTCTCTTATTATTGGTCCTAAATTAAGTTCTAATGCTAATTCTTTGTTTATTGAGCTATTATCTGCTCCAGTATCTATTTTAGCTAAGACTTCTTTTTCTTTTTCACCTTTAATTTTTACTTTTTCTATTACACCTAAAGTTATTACATCTTCTTTCATTTTTAGAAACTTAAATTAAGAAAAGGTGTTTTTAAACTTTTCCTGCTAGTATCAAGTCTTTTTTAGTATCTATTGTTTTTAGATTAAATTCCTTTAATAGCTTATTTTTTATTTTGTTAAAATTTTTAGATTTTTTTAGTATTGTGATTACTATATTAGATCTACAAACTCTTTTTATTTCTTTTATTGATTTATCTAAATCAAAATGATGTATTGAAGTTATACATATAACATTATCAAAACTTTTATCTTTAAAAGGTAGAAATTCAGCTTGAGCACAAATATCTCCTTTTTTTAGCATATTAAAACTTAGATCTATTCCAATTGTATTAAAGAATTTTTTACTTAATCCTGTACCAGAACCAATGTCTAAAGTTAAACCTTTTAATTTAATATTTTCTTTAATTATTTTTAATTTTTCTAATTGTTCTTCTTCATATAGTTCATTATAATTTTTAGAGATTTTATTGTAAAATTCCATGTTTTTTCTATATTAGAAATGTTTATAATTATTATTGAGTTAATAAGATAACTAAAGTTAACATAACTCCAATAATATAGTATAATATACTTCCAACTCTTCCTTTAGGTAGCATATCTCTTATTACAATATATAACATTGCACCTATTGAAAATGCTAATATCCCAAAAAATAAAGTTGTATTTATAACTACTAAATTAGCAACTATTGCTCCTGTAACTGTTGAGCTGGCTAATATTATTTTATTAAAACTTTTTTTTGAATATTTATCACAATGTTCTAAAGAGAAAGATGAAGAAACTGTGTGTAATAAAAATGGTAAGAATATTAAAAATCCTAATTTTCCTTGAAGTGAAAATACTAAAAATATTATTAATCCTATAACAAAATGATCTATGTAAAATCCAGCTATATGTAATTCTGCTAAATCTTTCATTAATTCTTTTTTGTTTTTAATATGTTGATATAAATATTTTTCTGCGATATGAAAAATAGTGAATCCAATTAACATTAATAAAAATACATTAATAAATTCTGCACCTTTAATTGCTTCAGGTAGTAGAGATAAAATGATGATTGTGATTAATATTCCTGCACTAAAACTTGTTATTTCTATATGGAATTTTTTAATTGCTTCTGATATTGTTTTACTAAATAAATGTACAATAGTTAGAATTAAAGCTAATGAAACTGGAATTAAATCAATAGGCATAATAAAATGACCATTGTATTATATATATAGGTTTCTAAGTATTAAAGAAAACTTATATAAATTAATTTATCTTTAATAAAATATGAAAATGGATTTAAAAGTTTTAGTTTATAGTTGGTGTCCACATTGTAATAATTGTTTAAGTTTTTTAAAAGAAAATAAAGTAAAACATAAAGTGATTGATATAGAAAAGCAAACTAAATTTGGAGATGAATTAGAAAAAAGAATAGGAATGAGAAGGTGTCCTCATTTTATTTTAAATGGTAAATGGGTTGATCCTTGTGATAAAAAAGGTTGGAGTGAAACTAAAACTAAAACAATTTTGAAGAATTTTATTAAATGAATTTTTATCCTCTTTCATATGTAATAAATGAGTAAGCTAAACTTTTATGAATCCCACCTTCTTTTTTAGTTTCTTTCCAAATATCATAATCTATTTTTGGAAAAAAAGTATCTCCCTGATAATCTTGATGAACTCTTGTTATTTCTAATTTATCAGCTAGATCCATGGTTTGAAGATAAACTTTTTCTCCACCAATAATATAAGCTTCATCACTAAATTTTTTAGCTTCTTCAAATGCTTTTTCAATAGAAGAACAAATAGTTAAATTTTTATCTGGATAAGAAAGAGAAGGATTATTCGATAAGATAATATTTTTTCTTTGAGGTAATGATTTTCCAAGTTTTTCTAGTATAGAATCATAAGTTACTCTTCCCATTATTATTGCGTTATCTAAAGTTAGATCTTTAAATCTCTTTAAATCTCTAGGAATATGCCAAGGTATTTCTCCATTCAATCCAATAA
>CEPX01198278.1_pt1 | contig 63937 bp, 81 predicted proteins | sample 361361 | NCBI WGS metagenome assembly CEPX01 (sample SAMEA2619974, study PRJEB7988) | marine metagenome | biome: marine biome (ENVO:00000447); feature: mesopelagic zone (ENVO:00000213) & marine oxygen minimum zone (ENVO:01000065); material: "saline water (ENVO:00002010), including plankton...
GAGATTGATGAATTGGAATTGGAAGATATTGATTTTCCAGTTGGTGATGGTAATTTAGAAGTCACAGGCAAGCTTACTTACAATATTCAACAGGAATCTATGGATATTTATTACTTCTTGGGAAAGTTAAGCATTAATAAAGATGATATTGACACAGGAATTTCACTAGATGGTGTGGCTAGAAGTGTTGGAATTAATGGTGAATCACTTAGTTTAAATCTACGCTAGTCCCTTTTCTTGTAATTCCTTCTTTTTAGCTTCTCTGCGATATTTGCCATACTTGTCTATAGGGGAAAATTTAGGTGGCTTTGTTTGTAATGTTTTCTGGTTACAAATTGGACAATTTACGTGCATAGTATATTTTTGGCACTTTTTACATTTAAGAATTTCCATGGTTAATCCTTCTTGTCTCTATCAAATACCGCAGTAGAATTCTTGTCATTGAATTTAGAGAGAGTTTCCTGAATTTTCTTAAGATTTTTCTCTGCTGGTTTGTAATCTATATCTTCAATGATCATCTTATATTTACCCGCACCAAGATAAAATAATGAAACTGTATTGGAAATCTTTTCAATAGCGCTTAGAGTTGTTTTGATTTTATCAACACCTTCTGAGGTATAAGTTTTGAGAAATATTTCGCCTTCAATAGTGATCCTTTTAGGTTTAAATTTTTCAATGACGGCGCTTGAGATAGCTTTGGCCACAGAGTTTTCAATACCCAACTTTACTAGATCAACTTCACCTTCCACAATATCCCTAAAACAGAGATGTAAATGAGAATATTCCTTGAAAACTTTTGTGCTTACTTCTTTGTATAAGGCATCAAACTTTTTATTTAATTTTTTTGAAACAGTTTTTATTAGTTGCTCAGCCTTTATTTCTTGCTTGACTTCATCAAGTTTTTCTCTGCGCTGATTCGAATTTACTCTACGCAAAGATAGGTCGATATGACCTTTTTCTTTATCCATACGTAGGACTTTGCACACAATTTGTCTCCCAACACTTACAAAATCTCGTAAATTTCTAATTCTCCCTGGTGAAACTTCGGAGATATGCACAATTCCAGACCTACCATATTCTAACAGATCAACAAAAACAGAATTAGGATATATTTTTGAAACCTTACAGAGCACGATCTCATCTGAATCTGGATATCCGTAACGTTTGTATAACATGTTTTATGAGGGAATTGAGTACTTTATAAATGTTTGGCGAGTTACTTTAATTCTTCTAAAACTCGTCCAGAAATCTTTGTTTTACCACCTGTGGAGGTAGCTAATTGTTCTTTGCATACTAAGCAGTTAATAAGGTTACTTGCGTTACTAAAAATAATCTGTTCATTCTTACATTTTGCACAACGAACTTTAATGAATTTGCTCATTTTAAATTAACTCCACTCTCTTAGTTCTAATTCCAGAGCCTTGACAGGATACCTTATGACAAGTGTTACAGGCATATCTTAAATCTGTCTTTTTAGAACTCTTTGCTCCTGTCCGCTTAAATTTAGAGATGGCTGGTTTGGAATATTTTCCTCTACTTCCCACTCCTCTAGCTTGTCCTCGTTTCCTAGCTCGATATTTAGAACCAAAACTTAGTGAGCTAGGTGTTCTTCTTTTGTTTTGCGAAACCTTGTGTTCTGTATGTGTTTTACAATGCTTACATAATCTCTTGAGTTGTTTTGGAACCTTCATATTTAGCTTTAGAATTAGGTTTATTTATAAATATTTCTAGTTTAAACTAATTTCAAGCCAGAAGTTAATTTATCTATAATTTCATCCTCATCTGGACCAATTCCTACGCATGTTTTTGTACCTGGTTCAACTACTGTTTTTCCAGCATCAGTTATTAGAGATGTGGTAATTCCTTCGTCTTTAGCAGTTTGAAAGTATTTAATTAATTCCTTCTCATCGGCCACTTTTAGAACAATTTTAGCCATTCCCTCAGATCTCCATTTCTTAACTGTATCTGAATTGGATTTTAGTACTGCTTCAACAGATGCATGTGCCACTTGTGCAGATAGTTTACCTTTTGGAAGCTTTAAGTCTTGTCGGACTAGTATTACTTGTTTCATATAATTAGAAAAAATAATGAGTTTATTAAGTTTTAGTTTGCTTTTCCAGAATTTGTATTTGTATAAGGGATAGATGGTTCAGGTTCTTCCGGAAAACCATTGCTTGTATAATCCTCGTACAAAATTACCCCAAAAACTTTTGTCGGAGAATCAATTAAAGCAGCAAGAACTCGATAGGGCATTTGTTGAACCCGAACTGAAAGTTCATCATCTGGAAGTTCAGAATAGTCTGTTTCCCAGAAATCTAAATTATGTTTAATCCGTTCAATGTACTCTAATGAATTACCCTTGACAACTGAATCAATCATATCAGGGAAACCGTCATCTATAGCTATAGCTCCAATATATGTTTCTTTCAATCGTCCATAAAGTATGTCTGAGAGCGGCATTTTTATTTAAACATCAATAATTAAATTAAAAGTAACACTTATATTAATTCTTCCAGTTCTGCTCAAATAAGCCATTAAAGTAACTTACGAAGTATTCAGCGTCTAACCATACTGCACAATCATAACTTTTATGCACGTTTTTATCGTTTGTTAAGAACAATAGTAATTCCTTATTATCAACCAAACAGAATCTTGTTTTACTATCTTTACTTTCTTTCACTTTAGCAAATTTAGCAAAGTTGTTAAGAGTTTCTTGGTTTACTCCTGTAGGAACTGCAAATTTAATTTCAACACCACGCTTCGCTGCCCTTTTCAAATGGTTTGTTAAGAAGTCTTGTTTTCTTTCAAGTCCTTCCCTAGAAGTCATAATTGTTACGGAGTTTGTTGCATTCTTGATCATAGATATTAAGTGGTCATATACTTTTTCTCGTCCTCGGAAGGCACCTGAATGATCTGTGGGATCAACTAGTTTGACGCCTTCGCTGTGTAATAAATTAAGTTCTCCCAATACTTCTGATTCCTTTAATTTAGATAATGTAGTATTTCGTTGCTCTGCTTCAATTAAGACTCTTTTTTTTACTCTTTCAATAACTTCTGTAGGAGAAACTGCCAAATATTTGATGGGCTTTCCCACCTTTACTATAATAAAACCTTTTTTCTCCAAGGATTCTAAAACATCATATGCTCTGGACCTTGGTACGTTAGAAATATCTGATAATTCTCCAGCTGTGGAAACTCCTCGACTTAGTAAGGCGATCCAAAGTTTACTTTCGTATGAATTGAGACCAAAATCCTTGAGTTTGTTTAAAAAATCCTTTTGAACGATCATATTAATACTCCTCCGTATGTGAAAACCTCTAAGAACCCCTAATTATGAATTAAAACCCTTCATTATATATAAAGGTTTTGGAGTTTAGTACTATTTAGTAGTGTCATCAATAGTAAACAACCTACTATCGGTCACTTTAAACAGGCCTATTCTAGCGCCAGCATCCAACCAACCATGAGCATAATTTAAGGCTGCAAAGGCTAATACAGCATCGCTTTTATCCTTAAAAAAATGATTAGCGTCTTGGTAATACCTTTCTGCCATATCAAAGAAGTCCTCAGCCTGCTCAATTCTTGTAGAATCCAATTTATCTCTAGCCATATCTAAGGCTTCCTTAGTTATAGAGAAATATTTAGCAAGTTTTTCTGGAGTAATTATAGAATTCATGATAAAAAAATAAATTATTTAGCCTTAGCAATAGGCCTTTTTACTGTAATTGGTAGAACTCCTTCATCGAACTCACGTAGAGCTATTTCAATAGGGTTGTAACGTAGTTTTTGCAATTCGCTTTCGTCCAATTGCACCAAGAAAGGTGCTCCCATAGACAATTGAAGGGCCCTCGAGCCGATCATACGAGCCTTTTCGTATTTTGTGTAATTTACTTGGTCAGTCATTGTTTTCCTCCTAGGGCCTTATCTAGTTGATCTCTTAGAAAGTTGCTTTTTTCCATAGCGATATCCACCATTTTAGCAATTTCATCCACAGTTAAAGGAGCAGCTCCACCTTTTTGCATAGCAGATATGATCCCGTTTGAATCTGAGGCCACTGTCAATCTAGCATCGTATACTTGTTCTTCGGCCGCTAGAGGATCAACCAATAATTTACCATTTATTTTGTAAACTGTTACTGGCACTGGTTCCTTAGTCAAAGGTAGTGATACATCCGTTTTTTTCTTGTAATCAATAGCACCGGTTTCTTCATCCACAACGGGGAATTTAGCGGCTTTTAGAGCAGCCATTACTGCCAAACCTGCCGCATCAAAAAGATTACCCTCATCGTTAATAGTTACAATATCAATGATTACGAACCATGCTTTTTCACCTGGAGTTACACAGAGTTTCTTCATATCTATGGCTTTTGCTTCTCTAATACCACGATCGGTAACTCTAGCCAATTCAATGGCTTTTATTCCAGGTGGTCCTGGTTCGTATTGTGAGCTGGAAAGTGGAGTCAATTCCGCGTTAATCATGATTCCACCTTCATCCGGAGTGTCGTTGTAAGGCTTTTCTAGAGACATTTTAACTCCAGCCATTACCACTGTCCCCCCAATTTGTACCTTAGACGATCCCTCAGCTGTCCATGATATGTCTGTTTCAATAGTGATAGGAGTTCTAAATTCAGTTAATGCACGTCCATCAACTCGCTTGTCCTGAGCCGCTAGCTCAGGGATCTTATTCATGTTAATTATCATTGTGATGCACCTCTTGGATATCTGTCCTTTAAGGCTTTCAATTGTTCCTGGTAAATCTTCTCTGAAACTTCTTTACCCATTTCCAAGGCTTTGATGAGATTTTCTTTGCTAATTTCCCCATCCATTTGCAATAAACTTATTTCTCCAGTATTATGCAAGAAGGCCAATGGGATGTCAGATACTGCAGCTGGGTAAGATTCTTCACCATAACTTAAATCAGCAACAACTGATTCATCTACAGTACCTACGGCAACTGAACTAATCATATCTCTCATTGGTATACCAGCATCGGCTAAGGCGATACATGCTGCTGAGATTGCTGCACACCTAGTTCCTGCGTCAGTTTGAGGTAATTCAATGAATATTTCCACTGCTGAATTGGGAAAATCTGATAAGTCGACAACTGGCTCTAGAGCTTTTTCCATAACCATAGATATCTCTTGAGCACGTCTACTTCTACCAGGCCTTATTCTTTCGCCTGATCCTGAGAAGGGCATCATAGAGTAATGACATCTTAGGATACCTTTCTTTGGGTTCGCCAAAAATCTGGGAAATACTTCTTTTGGTCCATAGACGGCAGCTATTGCCCATGTTTTTCCAATTCTAAAAGATGCTGATCCAGCTGCACTTGCAACCACACCTGCTTTAGCTTCCATAGGACGCAAATCCTTGGCTTTTCTTCCATCTAATCTTTCTGTGTATGCCATTTTACTGTTTGCCTCCAGCAGCTAAGAATTTAGTCATTTTATCTGTAAGTCCAGATAAATGTGCTTCTTTTTCTATTAATTTGATTGCTTTTTCAGCAAGTAATTCGCCCTCGGGACTTCCTCTAATGGAAACTATGCCATTTTGGCCTACATTAATTTCACAACCGGACTTTTCTTTGACTAATGTAATCATGCTGCCTTTCTTCCCAATTACTCTTGGAACTTTTTGACTACTTATTTTAATTAATCTACTTCCTGTCAGCTTCTTCAGGCCGGGTTCAGTCATTGTTATATCTATTAAATTTTGAGAAGTGACATTGGTAATTTGTACAAATACAATATCTCCAATTTCTAAGATTTTACTCAAATCTTCTCTTTTTTTGATAAATCTTGTAGATGCATCTTTTACATTCATAACTGCGGAGTAAGCTGAACCAAAATCGATTCGCCATCCACTCATTAAAATGTCTTTAATTCTACCTACAATTCTATCGCCAATTGTAGGCAAATATGGACCAGCTAGTGGAATTATTTTTACAACTCTACCAGATAGACTCACTGAACCTAACGATTTAGAATATATGCGTTGATCTTTCCTGTACGTATTATCACCAGGTAAGAAATCCATTCCTTCGGCCAATGTTTCGCCAGGAATAACAATACTTCGTTCTTCTACTTTTAATTCACTCATTTTTTTTGTATCCGCACCGTTGTATATAGAGTTGAAAGCGTGCGGACATCTCGCCTTTCTTTTCTCTCTAAATGCTATTTTTCTTGCTCATTTAAAAGGATTTCGGTTATTTTAAGATAGAAACTATGTAAACAAGATTTATTCGTTCCTTTTTCTCATATCATCTAATATCTGAGCAGACAATATTCTCAATTCATCAACACTTAACGGAATTTTCAGTATAATGTCAGCACAATATTCACCAGCAATTAAATCGCCAACATCAATCACTTGATGATCAATTGTTTTCACTTTATCGCCATATTGTACTAAAGACGCAACTTGTCCGGCTAACGTATAAAAATTATCCCTAGTTAACTCATGACCCATAGCACATAATGGATGAATATCAGTCAATTTGTCTCTCAGTTTAGAAATATCACTAACTTCACAGAAATACTTAGGTTGAACACTAATATGATCACCACCTTCTGGATGCATTCTTTCCAACTTATAACATAAAAAATCTACCATAAATGTACTTTTATTACTATTTTTTAAAAATATTTCTGGTTTCTTTGAAAAAATAACAATTAATCTTTCTCAACTATTCCCACATCTCCATGAGTGATAGAATTAAGTTTATCTACAAATTCCTGGACCAGTCCGGCAGGTAATTCTACGGTTGCTTGCCAAGAACCATCAGATTTCCAATCTTCAGAGAGTAATTTTTTACTGCGTACGATCTGATTAGCTTTGCCAATATATTGGGAACCAATGCTAACAATTAATGTTTTTTGCTCAATTTTTAAAGGTAATATAGGACGCAATTTAGAGACAATTTCATCAAATTGTTCCTCAACTTGTTTGTGTTCGTCTAAATGAATTTTTGCCTCATTTAAGGCTGCTTCAATTCGAGTTGCAGGATGTGGATAATTTGTGTTGGGATCGACCGCTTGAATGTGTATCATATGAATTAATTTCTTCCTTTTCTGATCTCTTTCTTGGGCCCGGTGCCCTGAGGTTAATTGAATTTCGCCTTGCAGCAATATTGCCTTAGCTATTTTTTCGGTTTCTGTTGTTTGAAATGCAGTAGCTAAACTCTCAGCAGGAGCAATTAATCCTTTTTTGGCGTCTGAAAAGATATTATCTGCATGCAAAACCTCTCTCAAGTCAGTAATTAGACCTTTTTTGTATTCTAGAGCCTTATCCGTATCTACAGAAATTTCAAAAGTTTGTCCGGCTTTTTTGATACGAGCTATAGTTAGTTTATCTGACATACAGAAATTTAAAAGAAATAATATATAAATCTGTCTATAGGTAGGTCGGCACGGAGTGACAGAGTTTACCGAATCAACTTCTTGATATCATCATCTGTTAATTTTGTCCACCGCTTCTTTTCAGAGTCTACATATACTACATCTACTCTTTCCGCATTAAATTCACCGCCTAAGAAGTGTTTCATAGCTTCAAGACCTAATTTAATTCCTTCATTACAAGAAAGATTTGGCTTCCATTTTTTTTGCAAGAATGAATCTACCTCAGCTTCTCCTTCACCAATGGCTGCAGCTTTGTATTGGAAGTATAAACCATATGGTTCAGTTACAAAGAGTTTTACAGTTCCATCTTCTTCGACTCCACCGACTAGCATCGATACACCAAATGGACGCAAGCCAGCACTTTGAGTGCAGATTTGCTTTAGATCACAAATATCTTTTACTATTGATAAGATATCTATCTTTGAATCATATGTAACTGAATGTTGCTGAGCCTTCAGTTGAGACCTGTCAACTAGCACTCTGGCATCGGAAATAATTCCTGAAGCGGTTGCGGCGATGTGATCATCAATTCTAAACATCTTTTCAATGGCCGAGGGTACGACTAATTTTGATGCGATTCGCTTATCTGCAACAAGGACTATTCCGTCTTTGCAGGTCAAACCTAAAGCGGTTGATCCTTGACGTACCGTTTTTTTTGCGTATTCTACTTGTAATAATCTTCCGTCCGGAGAGAACATGGTGATGGACCTATCATATCCCATCTTGTCTACCATTTGTTTTTGATTCATAATTTCCACCTCAAACATAATTGCTTGCTTTTTTAATTGTTCCTGATGTTGTCAGGCTCTTAACAATCACTGCTTTATTTTTAATTTTTTTGATCAAAATCATGGCTGCGATTAGCTGATCTACGTATTTGTGATTAACTTTTATTATAAATTTATTGTTTTTATGTTTTATGAACATGATACCTGCTTTTGCCAGACCATAATCTCCAAGGAATTCTTTTGTAGGTGAGGATATAATCTCTTTAATCTCCTTTTCTGAGTATTTTGCATCAGAAAGTATTTCAAATACAACATAGCGCTTTTTTTGTTTTAATGCTGGTAGTAGTTTCACAGTTGAGGAAAATAAGAATAGTATAAAAATTATTCTATGAACTCTTCTTCTCCGACTAACATGTTTTCTTCTTCTACTTCGGTTTCAGATCCAGATAAATCAGCTTCCGGCTGAAGTTCAGCACCTACTTCTTGGGCTTGAATCTGTTGTTCCTGCTGTAATATTCCTGGATCATTGGTCATTAATCCTGCTGATTCTACAACTTTTACTTTCCCGAATTTTCCAGAAGACAGTTGCTTTTCACCTTTGTATTCGGAACACCAACCATTTTCGATATGTACTTTATCGCCTTGATTAACTTTATCAATATCTTCATCCCACAAAGTTAGTTTTACTTGTCCAGTTTCATCCTGCAGTACAGCATTACACACTCTACCTTGCTTACCAAATTTTTCGAAAGTACGCTCTTCCTCTTTTTGTATCACCGTAGCGACAATGTCAATATTCCCTTGATTTGCTTGTATGTCTTTGATTTCCATGCCGGTAATTGAGAAGAGGTGGTATTTATAGTTTTCTATACCTTACCTTCCAGTTTATCAGAATAATGGTGCACATGAGGAGAATATTTTTGTTGATCTGGTTTAGGTAGGATCGCTAATATTGTTTTCATTTGACTTAATTTCTTTTTTTTGGCTTGCATAGTTTTATGTGAACTAGCCAGATGATTTTCCAATTGGGTTCTATTGGAAATATGTTCAGCTACTTTCTTTCTTATGACCATAATCTTATCATAGAAATTTTGTTTGTCTTCCTCTGGTAGGCGACAGTATCCATGGTATATTTTCATATACATTTTCTTTTGCTCATCTATCGATAGATTGTTCTTAACAAATGAGCGCAGTTGGTGCTTGATCCTTTGGCAAGGTATAAATGTGTGAAAAATAAAATAAACTAGGATTATGAAGGATATGAGCAATATTAACATTAAAATTAATAATTTAATTTCTTTTAAAGTGGCTAGGAAGTAAAGCCCTGTCAAAACAACTGCCAAAATAATCATAAATAGAAGGAATAGATTAGGTTTTTTCATTTTAATTGTTGCAATTTCTTGGTAAGATCAAATATCTGGATTCTTTCTTGTTTGGTTGTTTCACGGTCTCTAATGGTTACAGCGTCGTCCTCTAAAGAATCAAAGTCCACTGTAATGCAGTACCTAACACCTTGTTCATCAGCTCTAGCGTATCTCCTACCTACGCTGCCTGATTGGTCATAAAGTACTGCGAATTTCTGTTGTAATTCCTTATATAATTTTCTTGAGAGCAATGTTAATTCATCTTTGTTCTTAACTAAAGGAAACACTGCACAAAAATAAGGTGTTAATTTATTTGGTAAATGCAATACAACATATTCTCTTTCTTTATTATTTTCATAGGCCTGATCCAATAACAAATAGACATTTCTATCAACTCCAAAAGATAATTCCAATACGTGTGGTATGAATCTTTCTCCCGTTAATTCATCCAATATTTCCATTTTTTCTTTTGAAACATCCTGGTGTCCATGTAAGTCATGGTCTGTACGATAATGAAAACCAGCTATTTCAGTAAAGCCATGATCAGCAAGTTCAATTTCAATGTCAAATTGAAGTTTATTGTAATGTGCCTTTTCCTTACCTACAACTTCATAAAGTCGAAATTTATCCTTGGGAATTTTCATAACTTCCAAATAGAATTTTTGTACCTGGACTAAATAAAACAAAATAAATTTTGGCCAACCTTTTTGGACTAGCATTTCTGGGGTCCTTTCTACTACCATGTTAGCATGCCTATCATCTTCTAACATAGTTCGCAGGGCATAATCACTAATCGATTGAAATTCTTCGTGCTCACTTATTTTATTTGGATTAAAGAATATTTGTAATTCTGCTTGCTGAAATTCTCTTAAACGTAATGTTAGATTCCTAGGAGATATTTCATTCCTATAGGCTCTGCCAATTAAGCCTAATCCAAGAGGTAATTTTTTTCTTAATAATTCAAATTGTAACTTGAAATTAACGTAAGGTGATTGAGCAGTTTCAGGACGCAGATATGCAGTTTGATTCCCACTTGTACCCATACTCATGGCAAACATCATGTTCATCACAGCCACGGGTTTAAATTCAGATTGACAATTTGGACATTTCAAATTATGTTTTTGTATCGCATCTGTCAATTCGTCTTCAGACAAACCTTCAAATCTTTCGCCTGTCGCTTTTTCTAGAAGATGATCGGCTCGTTCTGAGAAGTCACATTTACTGCAATGTACTATTGGATCAACAAAGTTCTCTAAATGACCAGATGCAGCAAAGACATTTTTGTGCATAATGTTTGCTGTGTCAATTTCATGAAAGTTATCATTCAATTTCAAGAAATATTCTCTCCAGATATTCTCAAAATTATGTTTGAGTCGAGTTCCTAAATGTCCATAATCATATAGGCCAGCAACACCTCCATAAATTTCTGACGATGGATAGATGAAGCCTTTCTTTTTGCAGAAAGTGGCCAACTCTTTAGCTGTATGCATAACTGTTGGAGTAAGTTAGAGTTTATTAAGGTTTTTGTAAAGAATTTAATGAATATGTAAAGAGTTTGGAGCGCTTTCATAAAGAAAATAAGGATTTATCTCGTAAAGAATATGCTATTTTAGCAGTCAAGACAAGGAATATTGATGGCGCTCTATTTAGGAAATGATGCTAATTTTAAGGAATCGTTTTTGAAAAAGCATAAACACAAGAATGCAAATAGTATAAAAGAGAAGTCTATCGTTGCAACCAATTAACCTCTTCGGGACTCAAATCTAATTCCTCAGCTATTAAAGGGTTGATATATTTCTGTAAATAAGGGATTTGTTCTTTAGCAACTTTTGTGGATACATGAGTAGCCTCTGCTAGTTTTACAGCTATTTCTTTCTTCTTGGCATTCTTGATGTTGGCTTGCCACATTCTTAGAAAGCGCATGGTAGGTTTGTATTCAACAAAGTTAGGATTTCTTTCAGTTTTAGCGGCACTAATTCCTGCTGTAAGTAAATCGTTAATATATGCTAAGAATCTCCAGTACATTCTTTTACGTATTCGGCCTTGAAAGACGTCAGCCCTGGATAATATCTCATAAGCCTTTGCCAAGCTTGTAGCACTTTTATACTCCTTTGGCAGATTGTTGTCGATCCAGAAGAATACATCTTCTATTTTAACATCAATATCCTGCAGAGCCGGCAAAGCATTTTCCACATTGGAAGATTTGAAGATTATTGCTAATGCATTGATTATGGATTGTGTTCGCTTTCTATCAGATAAATCAGTAGTATCTTCAAATACAATAGTCTTCTTAGGTGCTAGTATTTGCAAATCTAATAGTGCGGCTCGCATATCTCCATCCACTTGTCGAGCCATGGAATTAGCTGCTTTTTCATCAATGCTTAGTCCTTCTTGTTCTGCCACCCATTGTAAACCATGAGTGATAGTTCGATATTGCAATTTATGGAATTCAATTAATTGTGCTGCTTTCTTCACTGCTTTGAATTTACTTTCACTAATATCATTGGCAGTCATGATTACTGGAAACGAGGATTTTTCAATAGCCTTTACCAAAGCAGGAATACATCCCCTATCTTTAACTCCAGAAATATTATCAATTTCATCGATAAGAATAATTTTCTGTTTAAAGAATAATGATTGCTGGCCTAATGCTGATCCCAGAAATGTCTTAATGGCATCGGCATTTCTCAAATTTGAAGAGTTGATTTCTAAGATATCATAATCGAGCTCATTCGCCAGTGCATAAACTGAAGATGTTTTACCATTTCCTATTGGCCCATATAGTAAAGCTGCTTTGTTCTTTTGTTGTTTGTAATTTAAAATATAATCTTTTAATTGAGATATAGCTAACTGTTGCCCAAATACTTGAGAAGTGTTCTTGGGTGCATATTTATGTGTGAAAAGAGACATGGTAAATATGGCAAATAAGTAGTTAAAAGGTTTTCTATAGTTTCGCTTCTATGTTACTTAATCTTAAATCAATGTTATTCAATCTAGAGTCCACCTTTTCTAATCTAGAATCAACTTTTTCTAATCTGTTATCAATTTTGTTAAACTTCAAATCAATTTTATGAAAATTTTCAGTGGCTTCTTTTTTATGTTCTTTCAAATCTAAAGCAACATCTCTTATTTGGGTCCTCAAGTAAGAATGTCCAGTTTTTAACCCGCCAATATCCATATTATTTTTTACTAAAAGCCCCACCATAAGAGTTGATAAACCTAACAATACTGACTGTAAATTCCAAGAACCTCCAGATATTATCAATATAACTTGATATCCTAAATAAATGGTAAATAATGCTAAGGTAATCATAAACCAGCGCATAAATGTTTCCTGTTTCATGCGTTTATCCTCGTCCAAATTAGTAAAGCAACAACCATAATCATTGCAGCAGTTGCAATCCATAATTCCAGGTTGAATTTTTTCATGATTTAATAAGATAATTTAATAATATAAATATGTTATTGAGAGGTTTGGGATAAATTATATAGTTTTTGTAACAATCATTTTTTTAAACATTCTTCATACCTTGATTTTATGAAATTAGGCTTAACTTATAACGATGTTCTGTTAGTGCCTAAAAGATCGCCTCTGAAGTCTAGATCAGAAGCTAGTGTTAGGAGTAAATGGACCAAGAATATTTCTCTTAATACTCCTTTCGTTAGTGCTAATATGGCCACAGTTACTGAACATCGTACTGCTATCGCCATGGCTAGGGAAGGTGGCTTAGGTTGCATTCACCAATTCGGAACCATTGAAGAGCAGATGGAAGAGGTTAAGAAAGTTAAGAGGTCTACAAGTTATGTTATAGACCATCCACTTTCAACAAGCCCACATGTTCCTGTTAGAGAAGCAGTAGAACTAATGAAAAGTAGTGGTGTTACCAGTTTGCTTGTTGTTAGTGATGGTGAGTTACAAGGAATATTCACAAATAAGGATTATTTGTTTGAAGATAATTGGGATAGGCCATTATCAGAAGTAATGACTCCTAAGGAAAGGTTGATTACTGCTGATCCTGGTATTGAGTTAAGTGAAGCGAAAAAAATATTGCATAAGCATAGAATTGAAAAACTCCCTTTAGTGCAAAATGGTCAAGTAAGAGGTTTGATTACTACTAAAGATATTAAGAAGTTAGAGTACTGGCCCAATGCTACAAGAGATAGTAAAGGTAGGTTGCGAGTGGCTGGTGCGATTGGTGTTAAGGATGCGTTGGAGAGAGCCAGGGCTCTGGTGGAGGCAGGAGTTGATTGTTTAGTTTTAGATATCGCACATGCCCACTCTGATTTGACGATTGAGACTTTGAAACAATTGAAGCAAAATTTTCCTGTTGATGTGATGGTAGGTAATATTGCTACAGGCGAGGCCGCTAGAGATTTATGCGAAGCTGGAGCAGATGGTTTGAAAGTTGGTGTCGGTCCCAGTCCAGTTTGTACAACTAGAGTAATTGCTGGGGCAGGTGTTCCACAGTTCACAGCCGTCAGTGATGTTTGTGCTGTGGCTAAGGAATTTGGTGTGCCGGTGACAGCTGATGGAGGCTTGAAATATCCAGGTGATGTTTCCAAGGCTATTGGTGCGGGAGCTTCTACAATTTTTAGTGGTTGGTTCTTCGCGGGAACGGATGAAGCTCCGGGCATGATCATTTTAAAAAATGGTAAGAGGTATAAGAAGTATCACGGTAGTGCTTCTTATGAAAGTAGCCATAAACGTCGGGAATTGAAGGATGGTAGACGTGTAAAAGAGAGGTTAGATGTTTTTGTTGAAGGTGTTTCGTCTTTAGTTGACTATAAGGGGTCAGTGCAAGACGTAATTAATTCTATTGCTAAAGGTCTGCGTAGTGCTGTTAGTTATTGTGGTGCTCGGGATATTCCCGGAATGCAGGCTAATGCAGAATTTATTCAAATTACCGCTGCCGGTTGGGAAGAGAGTAAGAGTAGAGGGATGAAGACTGAGGAGTGAGTTAGAATCTATGAGCATAGGTCTTGGCACGATTATAATTATCTTTATTACGTAATGTTTTTAATCTAAATATAATATGTTGATATGTATTTCCTCTACTTTGTCCTTTAGTCAGAATGCTTAGAGTTGATTCTGAAGTTTCGTGTGGATTACCTGTGCTTGTTGTACAAGTCAATAGCGTGTCTAAAACTTCAATAATTTCAGATTCCTTATAATTAAGTTCAGCATCATCAAAATTATAAAAATTTCTTTTTAAATTATCTGTTAGCTCTACATTTTTTTTCTTTGCATAAACTTCTGCAAGAGCATCTGATAAAGTAGGATTTTTACCATCCAAGTGACTTTGATATGATTCGATTAAGCTACCTAAATTCATGGCTCGTTGCCTGTGACAAAAAGTATAGTTTGGCTTTTCTGAAGAGTTTTTACGTATTTCATTTACCATTTGTGTCTCCAGATTTTTCATTATTTTCAATGCCCATTGGAAGTTGACATTCTCATAAGCATCGATTAAGTTGGAGTTGTATTCAAATGAAGTGAATATTTTGTTTGCTTTTTGGGTAAATTCAGTTAGGTCAGTTTCTAGTAAAATTGGTGCGTCCAGATTTGCGTAGTGCTCAGCCTTTCCTCTTAGTTGCAGACCATTCTCAAAGAATTGTTTTTCAACTAATTCTGTAAAGCTGTTAAAAATTGTTCTTAGTTGTTTTGGGAAAACTGGATCACCCAATTCCATTTGGTATTTATCAGAAACTGTTTGACGTAATGCTGCGTATTTATCTAGTTTTGCTTCAAAGTCATCTGTTGCATGCAATACTTTTTGCTCTAATGAGCTTAGATTAGACAAATCCTTGTACATGTCCTGCATTGTTTTACTTTTAAATTTCATTGTCTTCACCGTTCATTCTATCAAATAATTCTCTGTGCCTTTGATCTGCGCCTAATTTTTCTGTGTGTGGGTTGTAGTCATGCAATGCGGCAACTTCGGTGTTGATCTCCGTCATGGTGTCGCTTAAGCCACTTATTTTTTCTGATAGGCTGCGAATCATAGCGTCTCCACGGAGCATTACCATTTGCGGTTGTGTTAGTCCCTGATACTCTGCTAGAGTTAAATCGATTTGAACCATTTGCGCCTGATACTTTCTAATTTTAGTTTTCCACGCTTGAACCTGGGCTTCTGCCCTTTGATAACTTTCCTTTAGTAAGGGTAATTTTAGTTCAATTAGTTCTAAATCATTCTTATCGTATTGTATTTGTGTACCTATTTGATTAAATTGGTTTGTAGCGTAACTCCAAGCGTGTTTTTGAAAATAATTATTAGTAATATTCTCTAAAGTTGATTGCAATTCAAGAATTATTATATCTTCCTTCAATGCGGCATGTTCTTCTTCGTTTTCTGGAATTCTAGTAGAAAATTTGTCATATACTGATTGTAAAGCCGTAATTTCATTTTCAAGAGCTTTTCCATAGTTTAAGGAAACTTGGGACGCCGTGGACATCTCTCTAGCAATTTCTTCAACGGTTTGGCGTAATTCTCTACAAACTTCTTGCTGAGATTCCGCTTGTTTTGTGATGTATTCAATTTTGGCTTCCTTGGAGGTTCTTATTTTGACTGCCACTCTAAGGTTGTCCCATATTCTAGAGTACCATGACTGATGATCAAGAGGCTTTTCTAATACTGAAATTTTGGATTCAATTTTATCCTCAAGTCTTATCATAGAAGTAGAATCTGAAGTAGGTGCTGCTAAATTATCAATTACTTCAAAACTATTTTTGACTTCTTCAGAGTAAGGTTCTAAGCTAAAAGTATCCATGAGCTTAAATCTGTGAGAACTATTTATAAAACTTGTGTTTGGTTTATTACTTTTGAGAGACAACTTTAATTGAGACTTAGAATTTATTCTGTTATTATATCAGATAGTTCTCTTGGTTCTCCTCTTGCTTCCTTGTATTTCACCATTAAATATTGATTTAGATCAAGTTGAATGTATCTTAGGGGATGATCTAGCCATTCATCCCTTGCAACCTTTTTGGCACAGTTTATTGTTCCCCTTTCTGTCCGTGGATAAAATTCCATCCAAGAAGTACAAACTTTTGCTTCTTCAATTAACCAATCATAGCATTCTCTTTCTTGTTGACTGAATGCAGAAATATCATAAACTTTTCCACTTGCTGTTTTATATGTTACCATGTTTACTTTGTGTCAATGGACTTTATAATTATTTATGTTGAAGAATGGAGTTTTTTGTTCTTTTCTACTTCTTAAGAGTAACATTTAAATATTATCTTAACTCCGCAAAATTTATGCCCGTCGAAAAGAAAATAGAAGAACTTGAGGAAAAGATTAGAGCTCTGAAAAAAGAAGTTCGTAAGTTAAAGAGGTTTTCTAATTTAGGCAGGAGTGCGGCTAGAATTGCTCATGATATGCGTAATGTTCTGTCGCCTATTGCCCAATATGTTGTACTTATGGAAGCCGAGGGTCTTGAAAGTGATATAATGCCTAGAATTAAGGCTTGTGCAGATAGAGGTATAGAATATATGGATAGTTTAGTACATTATGCTACGGCTGGAAAGCAAAATGAAGAACTACTTAATTTGAACGAGATTGTTGACGCTGTTGTTGTTCCATTTAAGAAAAATAGAAGAAGGAAAGAGTATGAAATTGAAGCAGTTTATTCATCAAAGAGTAAAGTCCGTGGTGACAAGGTTCAATTAGAAAGACTTACACAGAATTTAATTACCAATGCTATTGATGCCTTGGAGAAGGAAGGAGAGATAAAGGTTACTACTGGTAATTATCAATCTAATGGCAAGGAAATTCCAAAAGGAAGTTATGTAGTCCTAGGAGTTAAGGATACTGGTATTGGTATGAGTGATGAAGTTAAGGAGAAAATTTTCGATCCATTTTTCTCTACAAAAAAGAATTTAGGGGATGGATTAGGTTTAGCAACGGTGAAACATGTTGTGGACGCACATGATGCTTACTTTAGAGTTAGTTCAGAAGAAGGTAAGGGGAGTACTTTTTCTGTTTATTTTCCGGTTAAATAGTAATTACTTTTTTATATAACCTCCATCTCACACAGTTGATGGAACTACCTAAGCGTTATGATCCTAAGATTTCTGAGCCAAAATGGCAGAAGTTTTGGGAGGATCAAAAGATTTTTGAGTATAATCCCGATGAGAGAGAGACTTATTCAGTAGATACTCCGCCACCTACGGTTTCTGGTAAAATGCATATAGGGCATGCTTTTTCCTATGCACAGCAAGATATAGTTGTTAGATATCAAAGAATGAAAGGTAAGAATGTTTTTTTCCCGTTTGGTACAGATGATAATGGTTTGCCTACCGAGAAGCTAGTGGAGAAGAATAAGAAAATTCTCGCTAGGAAAATGAGTAGAGAAGATTTTGTTAATGTTTGTAATGAAGTTATTGAAGAAACTAAGCCGAAGTTTATCAGGGATTGGAAGCAGATTGGTTTTTCCGCAGATTTTACTAAGTCCTATTCTACGATTAATAAGCATTCTCAGATTACAGCACAAGCTAGTTTTATTGATTTGTACAAAAAAGGGAGAATCTACCAGCAAGAGGCTCCAGTTGCTTGGTGTGTTAAGTGCCAGACGGCTATAGCACAAGCTGAGTTTGAGAGCGTTGATAAGCAAAGCCATTTTAATGATGTTATTTTCAAGTCTGGAGATGAGAGTTTGATAATTTCCACTACTAGGCCTGAACTAATTCCAGCGAATGTTGCTTTAGCATTTCATCCGGAAGATAAGAGGTATACGCATCTTAAAGATAAGTTTGCAAAAGTGCCATTGTTTAAATATGAAGTGCCTTTGATTGAAGATGATGATGTAGATATGGATAAAGGTACTGGTTTGATGATGGTTTGTACTTTTGGAGATAAGGAAGATGTTGAGAAGTGGCATAAGCATAATTTACCTTTGCGTATTGTTTTTGAGAAATATGGTAAGATGAATTCTTTAGCTGGTGAGTTTGAAGGTTTGAAAATTGAGGAAGCTAGAAAGGCTATAGTTTCTAAGTTAAAGGAAGAAGGATTGTTAGCGAGCCAACATGATATTACGCATGCTGCTAATGTGCATGAGAGATGTAAAACGCCAATTGAGTTTTTGAAGTCGAAACAATGGTATATTAGAGTTTTAGATAAGAAACAGGAGTTGTTAGATGCCGGGGCTGAGTTGAATTGGTTTCCTCAGCATATGAAAGTTAGATATGACCATTGGGTGCAGAATTTAAATTGGGATTGGTGCATTTCTAGACAAAGACATTTTGGTATTCCTATTCCTGTGTGGATGGATGGAGAAGAAGTTGTTTTGCCTTCTTTGGAGGAATTGCCTGTCGATCCAAGTGTGAGTAAGCCAAAGAATTATTCTGGTGATGTTAATTCACTGGTTGGAGAAATTGATGTATTTGATACGTGGATGACTTCTTCTGTTAGCCCAGAGATTGCTCGAAATTGGGTTAGTAAGGGTGATTATAATATTAAATATAGGGATGAACCAATGTCTTTGAGACCTCAAGCTCACGATATAATTAGAACGTGGTTATTTTATACGTTAACAAAGAGTGTATTTCATTTTAAGCGTGTTCCGTGGAAAGATGTAGTAATTTCTGGACATGCACAGGATCCACATGGTAAGAAGATGAGTAAGAGTTTGGGTAATATAGTAGAACCTCAAAAAATGATTGAAAAATATTCTGCAGATGCTTTAAGATTTTGGGCCTCTGGAAGTAAGTTAGGCGATGATTTACCTTTCCAGGAGAAGGATTTGCTTACTGGACAGAAAATGGTGACAAAGTTGTGGAATGCTTCTAAGTTTTCTCTGATGCACTTAAAGGATTTTGATTCAGGTGATGTTACTGAGGTTATGGACAAATGGTTGATGAGCAAATTAGCTAGAGTTGTCAAGAATTGTACGGATTCATTTGATAAGTACGAATATTCAAAGAACAAACAGGAAGTAGAGAAGTTTTTCTGGCATTTGTTTTGTGATCATTATCTAGAAATTGTCAAAGATAGGTTGTACAAACCTGAAGAAAGAGGTATTAAAGGAAAGGAAAGTGGACAAGCTGCTTTGTACAAGAGTTTGTTAACAATCCTAAAATTAATAGCACCGATAATGCCACATATTTCTGAAGAGATTTTTCAATTGTATTTCACAGATAAAGAAAATGTAAAAAGTATCCACATCAGCATGTGGCCTAAGTTTACTGAAAATAAACTTGATGAAAGATCGGAGAAAGCAGGAGATTTTGCTATTGATATAATCAATTTAGTTAGAAAGTATAAATCGGAACAACAAATGTCTATGAAGGAAGAGTTGCAGAAGTTGGTGTTGATTTGTAGTGAGGAGAATTTTATTGATTTAGTTAAAAGTGTTGAAGGAGATTTGAAGTCTGTTCTTAAAGTGAAGGAGATTAGTTTTGGTGGAGAGACTAGTTTAGTTAGTGACAAATTTGGCATAAGAATTGGTATTTCTAAGTAAAGTTCATTTCTCTCCAATAACAACAGAAATAGTCGTAAATAGGCTTAAAATTACGAAAGCTTTTTAAGATGAATTCAATTTTTATGAGTAAATCATGAAAATGTTGTAAAAGTGTTTTAAGAAACACTTTGCAAAGAACTACATTTTCAGGATCCAAATAAAGGAGTACCATCTTTATTTGGGATCAGCCGAAAATGGTTGAGAACGTGTTACGTTCATATAGATTCGAGGTGGAATATAATGACAGAAGGATATTGTGTTAAGTGTAAAGCAAAAAGAGAAATGCAAGAAGCTAACGAAGTTGCTATGAAAGGTAAAGGCGGCGTTCAGCGAAGAGCAATGAAAGGAAAGTGCCCAGACTGTGGTACAACTATGTTTAGAATTCTTGGTAAAAAGGATTAATTTTTTTTATATTTTTTTTGCATGTTGCCACATAAATTTGAAGTAACTTTCTAATGTTTTACTTACATCTGCATTTTCTATGATTATTCCTTTAGGAGTATCATCCCAGATTATAATAGCAACCTTATCTTTGTAGATACTAAGGTTGGCTGGAGAAATGGTATCCGATGGCACACCTTTGTATTCATTGTGTTCTCTGTGTGCTTTTATTTCCCTTCCTAGTCTGATTAATGATTTAGAGCTAATTTTCTTTTGTTCTTTCAATTTTGTAAACATGGGAGCATAGTATGGCATTTTTTGACTAAACATTCCTTCTCCTCCCATATAGTAATACGTTGAATGTTCTTCACTTGAATCAAGAATGTCTTGGAAAACTGTTTTAATTCCTTTGTAACCTCTACAGTTTAGAAAATATTGTAGTAAATTATTTAAAGATAGAGGAACTCTAGTTACATATGGAAACAGTTACAATCCCAAAAGAAGAGTACGAAATGCTCAAGCACAAAGCTGAAGTGGATGAGGAATTGTTAGTTTCATTGGTCAAAGGACTTGAGGATATTAAGGCTGGCCGCATTAAACCATGGAAAAGATCTACACATTAAGTTTTTTCCTTATTTCTTCTTGATAGTTTGGAATTAATGACTTTATTTTATCTATAGCATCCTGTTGATCTTTTTTACTGCTAATTGTGATGACAAAGACGACAACATATTCCTCATAAACCAGGTAATAAACACGATAATTCATAACTTTCTTCTCTCTAAAGAAGGGGTAAGTTAATTGCTTGCCAACAAAAGGATTATCTTCAAGTTGATCAATTTCTTTAGCGATGGCGCGTTGTAATTGTTTGTCCAACTTTTTGTATCGCTTGTCAAATTCATGCGTTGTGAAAACTTTATACCTCATTTGTCAGTAAAAGAGAGGGATTGAATATAAAAGTGGATGTATGAAGAATTTTAATCATGCTGTGGATACTTTAAGACAAGTTCAGGGGTTGTCTTTGGAGGAAGTGCACAAGTATCAGAAAGTTATGAGACTGCTGAAAGATTAGCAATTCTCACAGCTGGTGATATAACCTTTCAAAAGTAAACTACCCATTTCAGAAAGTTTTATCATTAAATTCTTGTTTTTTTCTTTTACTTCTACTAAGCGTAAACTAATCATTCCTTTGTATTTGAGTGTTCCGTTGAGATGGTATGATAACAAAGAAACTGACATTTTTGTTTTCTTTCCTAAATCTGTTAAGTTGATATGCTCTTCTTTAGATAAATTGCATAGTATCTTGAGTTTACTTTCACTTAGTTCATTGTAGTAAGATAGTTTCATTATGGGAAGAAGCATAGGTTGTTTGTTCATTATCCCGAATGCTCTTAGTCCATTGGCAAAGGAGGCTGAGAGGGCTGCACAAGTAGATAGCCTATCTCCTGTAGCTACATTGACGATGATGTTGTCCTGATTATTGTTTGCAAGAACCTTGCCAAATGAGGAGAACATTGATTCCATTAAGGGCCCATCTATTTCCATAATGTTTACTGGTATGGAGAATACTTCTAGTTTTTTTTCTATTTGCTTTGCTTTTTTTATGTTGTTTTTCGGTGTTATTAAGTAAACTTTTTCTGTGGCAAATTCTTTCATGCCAATGTACAAGGCGTCTAGGTTGTCCCCAACTGGTGCGATTACTGTGTATCCCATAAGAGTTAAAATAGGCTTATTCTTTAATAAAGTTTCTTTATTTATTTCAAATTTTGTTTGAAGTGTCCAAGATTAAGTATTTAGTGATTTGATTTATTTTCTTAGTTTGAGGTGGAAACATGAATATGAAAAATATGAATCAAATAGTGTTGTGCCGTGATGGTAAGTGTGTAGATCTTTATTTTGAAGGCACCACTGACATAGACATCATCGAGTGTGAAAGCTTAAAAGAACAAATTTGGAGGAATTAATATGGAAAAGTATAGACAAGCATGGCAGTGGAATTTGTATGCTTTAGGAATTTTGATGTTGGCCGGAGGTCTAGTTAAACTGTTTGTGATGAAATCAGCAGGTTTGGCGGGTATGTTAGGAGGACTGGGTTTTCCCGCACCACAGTTGATGGCTTGGGTTTTGATAGTCGCAGAAATTGGATCAGGAGTAGCTATTCTTGCTAAGTACAAGTTGGAGCAAGTTGTTTGGGTTCCTATTGTAATTGTGCTTACAGCAATTGTAATGTATTGGAAGAGTCCGTTGTTTGCAGGTAAACTTCCCTTGCAATTGACACAAACACTGGTGCATATTACTTTAGCATCTAACTATTGGTTGTTAGGTAATAGGAGGTGATTTTTTACTTTTTTTAGTTAATTTTTTTAAATGAGGCAAATATTTGAATAAAATGAAAGAATATGATATAATTATTATTGGTGGGGGAGCCACAGGTACAGCAACTGCGCATGTTTTAAGTGAATATACAAATGTGGAGAAAATAGTTCTAATTGAAAAGTATGGCAAGATCGCTCAAGTACAGTCTAAGAGTAGTAGCAATTCTCAAACACTGCACTATGGAGATATTGAAACTAATTATAGTTTAGAGAAAGCTAAGCAAGTTAAGCCAAAAGCTGAGTTAGTTCAAAATTATGTTGAGAAACATCCAGGCTTGCATCGTAAGTTTCATAAGATGGTTTTGGCTGTTGGAGAGAAAGAGGTTGCTAGATTAGAATCTAGATTTAAAGAATTCAAAAAACTATTTCCAGAGTTGAAATTAATTTATAATGAAGAGATTGCTAAGGTAGAACCAAAGATAGTAGAGGGCAGAGATAAAAATATTAAATTGGCAGCGCTATTCTCTCCTAATGGGTATACAGTTGATTTTGGTAGGCTGAGTTGTTCTTTTATGGAAAATTCTGACGTAAATTTAATCGTTAATACAAAAGTAAATTCTATTGTTAAGAAAAAAGATGGTTATGTTATAAATAACGAATATAAAGCAAAAGTTGTGATGGTTTGTGCTTCTGGACATAGTTTATATTTTGCACATCAGTTGGGTTATGGTAGAGAGTTGATTTTACTTCCGGTTGCAGGTAGTTTCTTCTGCAGCAAGAAAAAACTGAATGGTAAAGTTTATACTTTACAATTACCAAAGTTGCCTTTTGCTGCAGTACATGGTGACCCAGATGTTGTTAATCCTAATGAAACTAGATTTGGTCCAACTGCAAAAGTGATTCCGATGTTGGAAAGGTATCGATATAATAGTGTTTTAGATTTTATTAAGTTATTTAGATTGAGATGGTCTGCGCTTGTAAGTATGGTAAAAATAATTTCTGATCCAACATATTTTAGGTTTATGTGGACAAATATGTTGTACGATATTCCATGGGCCGGTAAGTATTTCTTTATTAAGAATGTTAGAAAAATCATCCCTTCAATGATGTTAGACGAATTACATTACGGTAATGGTATCGGTGGAATTAGACCACAAATTGTTAATACAAATACTAAGTCAATTAGTTTTGGTGAGGCTAAGTTAATTGGTGAGAATATTATCTTCAATATTACACCATCTCCTGGTGCTTCGATGTGTTTAGCCAATGCTGAAGATGATGCTAAAAGTGTTTGTAAGTTTTTAGGAAAGAAGTTTGATCAGAAGAAGTTTGATAAGGAGTTGAGGTAGAAACATTATTAAACAATAATTATTTACTTCTAGCATGGAAGAAGCAGTGATTATAGCAGTTTTTTTTGCGTTAATGATTAGTCTTACAGAGTATGTTAGTAAGATGCTTAATTTAAAGAGGAAGTCTTATTACAATAATATCATTTCTTTTACAGCAGGTGTTTCCATTACTTATATTTTATTAGAATTTCTGCCAGTCTTTGCTGAGAGAGCATTTTCAGTTAATAAAGCCTTGTTTTTGGCGCTATTAGTGGGATTCATTAGCCACCATGTTGTGGAGAAGGAGATTTATCAACATAATAAGAGGCATGAATTAATTAAAAAGTTATCTTTAGAAGAGAATATTTTTTATTACATTTACCATATGATATTAGGAATTGTACTTGTAGCTTTAATGCAAAGAAATATTCCCGAAGGTATTTTTTTCGTAACATCTATATTTGCCTTTACCATTGCTAGTAATTTACCAGCTAGCCCGCACAAATCTAAATGGAGAATGTTGGTTTTATCTACATCTACTGTAACTGGTGCCATTATTGCCTCGATTATAGGAATGCAAATACCTAATTGGTTGGAAGTAAGTTTAATTGGTTTAGTTGCTGGAGTTTTACTTTTCACAGTTACCAGGCACCATATTCCTTATCGGCGTAAAGGCAATATTGCCTTTTTTGTCCTAGGATTTTTCATTTATGGTATGTTAATTGCTATAAAATGGTTGATTTAGCATAAGCTTTAAATATTTAGTATTTTGCTCAGATTTATGTGGAATTGGAATGAAACAGCTAAGCAGTATCAATATGATACTGGCAATGAATTCTTAGGTTTACACAAGCGTAGAGGAAATATATGGCTAGAGTATATCACTACCGAAGAAGAATGGACCTATCAAAGTAGATTAAGTTTTGACATCAACACAGAGAAAATTGAGATCAATAGGAGGAAGTTTAAGAAAGATGGGGAGAATATGCAGAGAATTGAAGCTATGCCATATAATTTTTTGCAAAATAGGCAATTATATACAGAAGGTGAAGGCCTGTCAGAAGATTTCAAAGAATTTTCTAAGAAGGTTTTTGATGGATTAGATAAGTTAGTGAATTAATTTTTTATATTAAAGTCTAACATATTGCTGAGAATATTGTTCAAGTATTTTAAATAGATCAGAAGGTGCTTCCCCTGGTTTTGGTTGAGCATTTACTTTAGGAATGAATTCTGCAAGTGCTTCCTTTAGTATCTGCGAATCATTTGACTCCATAATCACACGATAATCTAAGGTAGCAACCATTTGCCATGGTAAAGACTGCCTAGGACGGCTAGAAGAATTAAGGTGGGTATCAATTTGCAAATCGGATATTTTATCTAATGTTGATGCACGTGCCTCTTCTACTTGATATCCCAATGTACATACTTGTAATATATTCCACCTTGGCAAATCACTTTTACTTGTGTTGTACTGAGGAATTTCGTAATAGAATTTTAATTGCATTGTGAATTAAAGAGGACCTAAGTATATAAAATTATAGAGAGTACATTACCTTCTTTTTTTCCAAACTTTGTGATTAACTATCTTCTTAGGTTTCTTATTACTTAGAACTGAAATGATGTTGTCTGCAGAATCCTTACTCATTTGTTCTCTTACTTCTACAGTTGCAGAAGCCACATGCGGTGTTAAGATGCAGTTATCTAATCTGTGTAGTGCATGATCATGACTAGGTTCGGTTTCATGCACATCTAATCCTGCCCCTGCAATTTTTCTGTATTGTAATGCTTTAACTAAGGCCCTTTCGTCAATTACCGGGCCCCTTGATGTGTTAATTATGTAAGCAGTTGGTTTCATTAATTTAAATTCTTTAGTGCTGATTAAATGATACGTCGATTTCAACAAAGGAACGTGTAAAGTTACAAAGTCAGCAGTTTTTAGTAGTGTTTTGAGGGATACCTTCTTGGCTTTATATCTTCTTTCAAAGCCACGATCCTTACGAATGTCAGAATAAATTACATTCATACCCATACATTTTGCACGGCTAGCCACTCCGTGACCGATTCTTCCCAAACCTACGACGCCCAGAGTTTTACCAATTACTTGTGTTCCTAATAGTAATTCTGGCGCCCAAGATTTCCATTTATGTTCTCTAACGTACTCTTCATCCTCATGTAATCTTTTTGCGATACCTAGCATTAAAGCAAATGTATGTTCGGCTACAGCATCTACTACTTGCTGAGATGGAGTGTTGCAGATGACAATTCCTTTTTTTGTTGCATATTCCACGTCAATATTGTTATAACCAACAGCATAATTAGATACAACTTTGAGTTTAGGATTGGCATCAAGAACTTCTTTGTCTATTTTTTCAGTTAGAATACATAACAGTGCATCGCACCATTTCACACCTTTAATCAGATCCTTCCTAGGAATAATTTGATCTTTAGGATAGATTTTTACCTTGTATTTCTTTTTTAATCTTTGAATGCAATCTCCAGGTATTTTTCTAGAGATAAAGACTTTTGGTTTAGGCATGTGGTGAGGTGGATTATTTTGTATATAAACATTAGTTACTATGTTAAAGGAGTTTAATAATTTTATATAGGAGTTTAAACTATCGATAATATGCTAAAGTTTGATCTTATTGTTATTGGAGCGGGTTCTGGTTTGAGTTTAGCTGTTGATGCTGCTCAGAAGGGTGCTAAAGTTGCCATTATTGAGAAAGGTCCAATGGGAGGTACTTGTCTTAATAGAGGATGTATTCCTTCTAAAATTGTGATACATTCTGCTGAAGTTGCTGAGATGATCGGTAGAGCTAAGGAATTTGGTTTGAGTGCTTCTTTGCGAGGTGTTGATTTTAAATTTGTTACCAATCGTGCCAATAAGACGGTTGATAAGGATGCTAGGATGATTGAGAAAGGTATTAGTTCTGGCAAGAATCCTAAATTGTTTAAAGGAGAAGCTAAGTTTATTGGTAAGAAAGTTGTTGGGGTTAATGGTAAGAAATTAACAGCTAAGAGGTTTGTGATTGCTGCCGGGGCTAGACCTTTCATTCCTCCAATTCCTGGCCTGGATAAAGTTAATTTTATGACTTCTACAGAAGCTTTGCGTCAGACTAAGTTGCCTAAATCATTGATTGTCATTGGCGGTGGTTATATTGGTTGTGAGTTAGGTAATTTTTATAGTAGTTTGGGATGTAAGGTTACCATTTTGCAGAGAGGTCCGCTCTTATTGCCCAGAGAAGATCAAGATGTTGCTAAGACAATTACTAAATTATGGAAGAAGAAGGAGAATGTTACATTAATTGTGAATGCTAATGCTAGTAAGGTAGAGAAGAAAAATGCCAAGATTGTGGTGTGGTATGGGAAAAAGAAAGTTAGTGCAGAAAAATTATTAGTAGCGACCGGTGTTAGGCCCAATTCAGATTTGTTGCAAGTGGATAAGACTTGTGTTAAAGTAAATAAGAGAGGTTTCATTAAAGTCAATAAGTTTATGGAAACGTCCGTGCAAGGAATTTGGGCTTTGGGAGATATCGCTGGAGTGTATATGTTTAAGCATTCAGCAAATTTGGAAGCAGAATATGTGTTTAAGAATATTTTTTCTAAAAGAGTAAAGGTTAATTATTATCCCATGCCACATGCTGTGTTTTGTAGCCCGCAAATTGCTGGCGTTGGCTTAACTGAACAGCAATGTATCGAACAAGGTAAGAAGTATTTGGTTGGTAAGCATGAGTATAAGGCCACTGGCATGGGTATCGCCCTTGCTGAGAAAGATGGCTTTGTTAAAATAATTGCAGATAAGAAAACCAAAGAAATTTTGGGATGTCATATTATTGGTCCAGAAGCTTCCATTCTTTTGCATGAAGTTTTAGTTGCCATGAAAGCTAATCGTAAGAAAGCTTTGGATATCATTGCAGAAACTGTACATATTCATCCGGCTTTGAATGAAGTTGTACAGAGGGCTGTGTTTAAGATTCCTTCTTGATTCTACAAATAACCGAAAAGTTTAAATTCTTGTAAATTGTGGAAGTAAAATGGTATATGTTAGCAAGAAGAAAGTTGGTAAGAAGGATTATTATTATTATTTAGTTAGATCAAGTAGACCTCCTTATGGTAAAATAACTAAGTATTTTGGCAATAACAAGCCAAGTAAAGAAGATATTGATAGATTTAAAGAGGAACATGGTACAATTAAGTTACTGTTAGATTCAAAGAAAGAGATATTAGATAAGTTAAAAGAGAGCTTTAATAAGAAAGTAAGAGGTTCTACAAAAGACGAATTACGTAAATTTAAGGAAGAGTTAATGATTCAGTTCACCTATGATACTAGCAGAATTGAAGGATCTAGTTTGTCATATGAGGATACAAGAATGTTGTTTAAGCATGGAATTAATCCTAAGAAGAATTTGAGAGATGTAAGAGAAACTGAGCATCATAAGAGATTATTTGAGTATATATGGAATGGTTTGGATAGGAAATTAAATAAAGAGTTAATTTTAGACTTGCATAGGATTTTAAAAAAAGACATTACTGAGGATGCAGGTAAGTTTAGAGATAGACAAGTAATGGTTGGTAATTTAGTACCAGTTAAAGCATCGATGGTTGAGAAAGAGTTGGATGATTTGATTGAGTGGTATGAAAAAAATTGTAAAATTTATCCTATTGAGTTGGCTAGTATTTTCCATGCGAATTTCGAAAGAATTCATCCTTTTTTTGATGGTAATGGTCGTGTTGGTAGGTTGTTGCTGAATTTCATTTTGTTGAAAATGGAATTTCCCTTAGTAATTATTCAGAATAAAAATAAAAGAAGATATTATAATGCTTTACGTAGGGCTGATGATGGAGAATATTACTATTTGGTTAAGTATGTTATTTTTGAGATGGAGAATATGAAAAAGTTCTACAGATAACTATTTTACCATTCTTAATACAAATAATCCAGATAAGAAGAATATAATTACTACTAACAATGCTTGGTTAAATCCGAAGGTTACAGCAATGTAGCCAAATAATACTGGTCCGATTACACCAGAAAATTTTTCAGTTAACCCTTGATAACCAAATAATTCTGCTATTTTATGTTTTGGTGCTAATTGTACAAGAAGAGGTCTGGTTACCGTCCAGATGGCACCTAGCAAGGCTCCGCCAAGAATGCCTACGATTATGAAGGTAGTCAGATTTGTTTTAATATAGAGCATTAAAACAATTGCTATCCATGCTATTAATACCATGATCAGAGTTTTTTTATGTCCGAGTTTGTCTGTGATTTTACCAAAGATTAGAGAACCTATACCTGCTGCTGTGGCCATTACTGCATACAGAGGTAAGAATTGCACTAAGGATAAGCCAATTTGATCCCGAGCATAAAGATATAGAAAAATAATGGCTGTGTTGGCGGCATCCATATATAAGAAGGAGGCTAGTAAGAAGAGCCATACCGATTTGTATTTCTTTATGTTTTTAAGTGTATGTAATACTCTAGAGGAGGCTTCCTTTATGTGGCTGCATGTTATTTTAGTTTTTGATTTTCTTTTAATTAGAAAAAAAGTAAATACTGAAAAGCCGAAAAAGAGCAGAGCTGTTAAGATGAAGATGATTTTTATTCCTAATATAGTTTCATAACCGTAGAAGAAGCCAATTATGTAAGCGATGATGACGCTAAATATTGTTCCTAGATAACCAACAGCCGTACCTATCCCTGAGACTCTACCTATATTTTTTTGTGTTGAAATATTTACTAGCATGGAATCATAGACGTCCAAACAGGCATGATAAAAGAGATTAGCCAATAAGCCAAATAATAAAACTGTTATTAAATTAAAGAAACCGGTAAAGAAAGTGAAGATACAACATAAGACAGTGAAGATAAAGAGTAATAATTTCTTCCGTTGGGTTATGTCTGCTACTGCACCAAGAAGAGGAACTAGTAATCCCGCTAATAACATAGAGATGGACATTACTAGTCCAACATGAAAGGCTGTTCCGCCTTTTAGGACAACAAATAAAGGGAAGTAGACGGTGATAAATAGGGCGGAGAAGATGGTGTCTGCAAAATCGTACATGCTCCAGCCAAAGATTTGTTTTTTCATTCTATAAGTTGGGTATCTGAAGAGGTAATTCTATTAGATAGCTGATGATACTGCAGAGGATAGCTGCAAGCACACTAAGATATACGTTCTTTTTCTTTAGGTATTTATTGATCCCATAAATTGCTGTAAAGTAAGTAATAGTAGCAAAGATTGCATACGTATAGCTGGCATAAAAAATTGATGTGAAGATTATGAGAATGGTAAGATTTACGCTATGATAGTTCAATTTTTTTATTGTTGAGGAAATTAATACAGCTAATATTAATGCGGCGAATATGTTAAAGATGATTTTAAAATTTCCAACCAAGGATACACGTACTATGACTAATATTAGAAAGGGGAAACTTCCTAGGGCCATTAAATCTCGACTCACTTCTTTTTTCCAGTTTTTTATCATATTTATTCCTCCATGTGCTTTTGCAGAAAGCTTAGGACTCGCTGCTCATACTTCTTCGTATGCATTGCATGTGCTTGTCCATGATCACTGTTTGGAACTATCCACAGTTCGATGTTGGGATTATTTTCCTTAATTTCGTGAGCGTTTTGCACTGGAATTTGTGTATCTTCATTTCCGTGCATTAAGAGTATTGGAACAGCAGTTTCTTTTACTGCATTGGCAGGTGAGATATGCTTAGGACTTACACCAAAGAAAAGTTTGCTTAAGATATTTGTTGTTAAGACAAAAGGATATTTTAAAGGTCCAAAGATGCGGTAGACGTGCTTGACCATATTTTCCAAGTTTGCATAGGGAGAGTCAGCTATTACTGCCTTTACTTTTTCTTTTGATAATAACATCGCTGATGCACTAAGTGAAAAACCATAGAGGGCAATCGGTTCTTTTTGACCATATTTTGCCTTTACAAATTTCACAGCTGATTTTACGTCTTCAGCTTCGTGTAAACCTATGGTTGTGTATGAGCCATCACTTTCACCAAAATATCGATGATCGTAGAGAAGGAGATTGTATTTGGGATGAAGGAAGGTTACTAAGGAAAGGATATTTCCTTTTTCGAAGGGATAACCATGACCTACTATGACCGTTCCTTTAGCTTTTGAGTCTATTAACCATCCTTTGAGAAGTATGTTGTCAGATGTGGTGAAGGAAACCTTCTCATATTTTAAACCATAATCTGTAGGTGTTTGCTTATCGTAGTGGCGTGGCGGGTGGATACTGGTAAGGAACTGTGCTAGGGACATCAAGATGATGAAAGCTAAAATAATAATGATTATTTTAACATAGAGTGCCGGCATCTTATTTTCCTCCCTCAAGCATGAAGATGACTGTGGCCATGGCATAGCCTCCGTCGTGACTTATGCTTAAATCGCATTTGACGTCTGGTTTGTTTATTATCACTGTCGGCCTACCACTCTTCTTTTTTACAATTTCGATATCATGCCAGTTAAGGTCATTAAATACTTTTCTACAACTCTCTTTAGCAGCAAGGATGCCAGCTAGGCTTTCTGGTTTCTTGCTGAGTTCTGTTTTATGAAATATTTTTTGTAAGCTATTTTCGTTTAATCTGCTTATTCTAGCTATTTCTACGATGTCACAGCCTATTCTGATTTTCATAGTTCCCTCACTTTCTTTTCTATTAGTTTTGTAGCTCTTACATAAGAGATATCATGGATGTTGATGGGTTTACCAAAGGTAACTTTTATTTTACCAAAGCGAGGAATGATTTTTGTAAGTGGTAGTACTTTGAATAATCCTTCCAATTTTACAGGAACTATGGGAACGTGCATATGTAAGGCCAGATAACCAATACCGGGTTTAAAGGTTTTGATCTTACCGTCTGGAGTACGATGTGCCTCAGGAAAGATTAGAATTGAGTATCCTCGGTCTAGAAATTCTCCTGTAAAGGATAGACTGGTTCTGGTACCGATAGATTCTCCAAACGGATAGGCATTAAAGAAAAAAGAGGCGAGGAATCCTGTTATTTTTCTGTATATTCTAAGGAAAATGGATCCTTTTGTGCCTATTCCAAATACATAGTTAGATTCTCCGGCTATGGCTATGGGTAGGCGAATCTTTTTTAGGGCAGGTATTGGATCCCAGGCACTTTGATGATTTGCAGCAAAGATGACAGGCCCTTGGAGATTTTTTAGATTTTCGAGTCCCTGATAAGTTGTGGGTGTAAATAAACTTATCAAAGGGAAGATGAGTATTTTTTTTGTTAACCAACTTATGGGGCGTACCAATAATGGCCATTTCCTAAAGTGGATTTTTTTTAGCCGCCGTTGAAGCAATAAATTTTGCAGGTGTGTGATTTTGGTATATTGATTTAAGTCAGTTTCATCGATTTCTACTGAATACTCTTGTTCGAGGGCGGATATCAACTCTACCCGCTTTAGTGAATCCATTCCTAAGTCGACTAGTTTCTGTTTTGAAGTTACTTTTTGTTGCGGATTTAATACTTGGTTAATGATTGCATATAACTGGTTTTGGTGTTGCCGTATTGGTTTTTGGCCTAAATGTTTTTTTACTTCAAATTTCTTGATTTTACCTGTAGCCGTTTTTGGAAATTCTTTATACGGCCAGAGAGAATAATTATTGATACGTTGATGAGTCAGGAGTTTTTTGTTAGCATTTTTAATTATGGAAGCTAATGAATGCTTCTTTTTTAAAATTAATACTGCATGGATATGATTGTCTCTTTGAAACACACAACTGTCTTTCACCATGATTGATTTATTTAAGATTTGTTCAATGTCAATAGGGTAAACGTTGATTCCTGAAGAAGTTACAATGATGTCTTTTTTTCTTTCTTTAAGATATAAATAACCGTTTTTAATTTCTCCTATGTCACCTGTCTTAAACCAGCCATTGCTGAAAGATTTTGCAGTTTTTTGCTTGTTTTGATAATAGCCCTTGGTAATGTTTTTGCCTTTGACCATTATTTCATTATCTTGACCTAATTTTATTTCTACACTTTTGGCTATCTTGCCTACACTGCCAGTCCTTCCTAGCAATAAATTATTAGCAGATACCATGGAAGCAGTTTCAGTTAATCCATATCCTTGAAGAACTAAGATCAAGCGTCTTTTCCACCAGCTTTCTAAAGATTTGTCTAAGAATGCTCCACCTATACCTATGAGCCTAAATTGCAGGCCCAATTCTCGCATTACAAATTTTCCTTCCAGATGGTTTTTTAATGCATTTAATAGTCCTGGTACGATGATAACTGCGTGGAGACGTTTATTGCGGATGTACGATATTAGTTGACGAGGTTGTACGCTATCTATAAAGTATATTTTGTGTCTAAAGTAGAGTAGCATGAATAAGCCTGGCACTTGGCCAAAGATGTGACTTAAAGGTAGGAGATGTAGAAAACGCAAGCGTAATGTTAGTGGAATCGTTTTTATGGCTGCATTAATTCCTGCCAGCATGTTTTGATGTGTTAATATTACTCCTTTTGGATCTCCAGTGGTTCCAGAAGTGTATAAGATTTGTAGGACTTGATCTGGTCTTATGGAAGGTTTTGTTATTTTGGCTGAGGGTAAGGGTAAATTAGGTAATTGATCAAAATAAAACTTTTTGACATTTGTGTTAGTTTGTCTATCTAAAAATATTGCTTTTGCTTTAACTTGCTTTTGAATTTTGTTTAGTAAAGTTGTGTCTATATTTAAATCAAGAGGAATTACAGTAACACCAGAAAGTATGGCTGCAAAATAAACTGCGATCCAATTAACTGAATTTTTACCTAAGATCATTATTTTGTGACCAGGTTTGATACTTTGTTTTTGAAATAAGTGTCTTATTTTTTTAATTTGCTGGGCTAATTCAATTCCCGTAGTAGAAGTGGTGCGGTATTCCTTCTTGTGAGCGATTATTACATCTTCGGTGTTTAGAATTTTTTCTATAAAGTTTGAAAACGATTTTACCTCTTTTTTAGCCATCTTTCTAGGAAGGAGAATTTGTTTTTAAAACTTACTTAGTCGCATGATGTTTAGAAACTACTTACGACACATCCTTACAGCTTCCCTTACCACATGCTTTGTAGAAAATCCAAAGTGTTTCAATAATTCTTCTGGTTCTCCTGATTCTCCATATCTATCTTTGACACCAATTCTTTTTATTTTTACAGGATAAACTTCAGATAAAAATTCTGCAATCGCTCCACCCAAACCACCAATGATTTGAGCTTCTTCTACTGTAATAATTTTCTTACATTTCTTAGCAGCGTGAAGTATAGTTGAGTGATCTAGTGGTTTGACTGTGTGACAATTTATCACCATGGCTGAGATACCAACCCTTCTCAACTTCTCAGCTGCTTCCAAACATTGAAACATTACTGGACCTGCACCAATTAAGCATATGTCTTTACCGCTGCGCCAGATTTGGGCTTTACCAATTTCAAATGGAGTTTCAGAAGTGGTCATTTGCTCTGTTTTGTTTCTAGCGAAACGCATATATGCTGGGCCTTGGAATTTTGCGATGGCTTTAGTAGCTTTTTTTGTTTGTTGATAGTCAGCAGGGATAACAATGATCATGTTAGGTAGAGAACGCATAGTGGCAATATCTTCTAAAGCTTGATGTGTGGCTCCATCCGGCCCGACAGAGATTCCTGCATGGGCTCCAATTATTTTTACATTTTGATTGTTGTAACAAATTGTTGTCCTAATTTGTTCCCAACATCTTCCTGGGCAAAATGCTGTGTATGATGAAGCAAATGGAATTTTACCAACTGCAGCTAATCCTGAAGCTACGGTTACTAAATTCTGTTCGGCTACACCAATTTCTACATAGCGTTTAGGAAACTTCTTTGCAAATTTGGCTACTCTAGTTGAGTCTTTTAGGTCAGCACATAAAACCATTATTTTTTTATTTCTGCCACCTATTTCTACTAAAGCATCACCATAGCCATTTCTAGTTGGAATTTTCTGTCGGAACAAGTTCAAGTTCATATTTTTTTCTAGTTTCATTTATGTAATGGTTTGTATTGCATGTGTTTTTTGACCCAGTCACCTCTTTCTTCAACTTCATGCGCATGGATTTGCGATAGTGCCAGTTCAGCTTCCTCTTTCTTTGGCGGTTTACCGTGCCATTTGTAGTCATTTTCCATATAAGCCACTCCTTTTCCAGGAATTGTATTAGCAATTATCATTAATGGCTTGCCTTCATTGTTTCGAGCCTTTTGTAAAACTTTTAGTAATTCTCTAAAGCTATGCCCATAAACTGTTACAACATTCCAATTAAAGGCTTTATATTTGTCTTCTAGTGGATCAAGAGGCATGACGTCTTCAGTGTCACCATTGATTTGTATGTAATTTCTGTCCGTGATAGCAATAAGGTTAGATAGTTTGTTTTTGGCAGCGAAGAGTACCGCTTCCCAATGGTTCCCTTCATTTTGTTCACCGTCACTGCATAGGCACCAAATTAAGTTTTTCTTTTTGTCTAATCTCAGTCCGTAAGCCATACCACATGCCTGTGATAAACCAGACCCTAATGGTCCTGAGGTAGTTTCCAAGCCAGGTAGAGTTTCTCTATGTGGATGTCCTTGCAACCTAGTTCCCAGTTTTCTGAGTGTTAATAATTCCTTTTTAGGAAAGTAACCTGCATTAGCCATGGTAGCGTAGAGCACCGGACAGATATGTCCATTGGATAGAATTAATCTATCTCTGCCCTCCCACTGAGGATTTTTTGGATTATGTTTTAGAATATTGAAATATAGAATGGTGAAAATATCAGCCATACCTAATGGACCAGCACTGTGACCTGATCCTGCCGCAACTAAAGAAGTAATAGTATCTTCTCTAATGACATCCGCCATCATCTTCAGATCTTTTATATTAGTTAATTTCATTTTTGGTAAAGCTGCTTCATATTAAGCATCAAGGCGATGGTCAAGATAATCATATAAACATAGTTATATGTTAATTTTATTAAGCTAATACCTTTAGCAACCCCAAAGAGAATCCAAGAAGCAGTCATGATCAAAAGAACCATGTCCAAAATAACAATGGCTTTTTTTTCTCTGCTAATCATTTTATACAATTCCTGCAGCATTTAAGGCCAGCAAAATTACAGCAGCAATACCTACTATACTTAGTATCACCGCCAGCCAAAAAATCCACGATGATTCATTTGAATCTTTAGACATTGTATATTCCTCTTTTAGAATATGTAATTTTTTAATATTTATAAACCTACCTTAAAAACCTAAAAACTGTTCCTGCTTCAAACAATCTACCAAGTCGAGCGAAAACTTTTTCTTCCTTTATTAACCATGATAATCTGCTTAAACCAAACATAAAAAATGAAGAGAGAGAGATTATTACGACAGTTACTATTACCAATTCAAACCAGTGATGCCTCATAAATTGTTTAAGATCCTTTCCTTTGAAAAACGTCCTTGTTATATCTACAAAAAAGACGCCAAGAAAAACAAAGTCAGCATGCCTCAAGGCAATTTCCATACCTTTACCAGGTATCAAAAATTCTAGTAAGAAAAGAAGAGTTCCAACAATAATACTTCCAAATAAAATTACATCTAAGACTTTGTCAAATACGTTTAAGTTGCGGTAGCAACCGATGCAATTTTTACGCTTAATACTTTGTCTTTTTGATTTCATGGGAAAAAGTTTGGTGATACAAAAATTTCTACTAAACCGGCTAGTATCAATATTATGATTGCAAAAGCAATCATGTTTAAGGCGTCAGTAGAGTTCTTTTTGAAGGATTCACTGGAAATACCATCTTTCATTACTGAAATGGAGACTATTCCTCCAGCTAGGCCGCCTACGAAAAAGGCAATAATTTCTGGAATGCCATGAGCAAAGTAGCCAACTAAACTCCCTGAAATAATGGCAAAACTACTGCCAACCATGGCGGAAAAGCCTTTCTGCATAGTTCCACCGATGGCAACACCCATCACAGAGGCATTCCAAGATAAAATAAATATTGCTCCTGCTCCGTAAAAAAATGAAAAGAGTACGCAAAATGATAAGACTTGCAAATTATTTGCGATTATTGATGCCAGTGGAGATAGAATTTCTGTAAAACTACCTGAGACTTGAGTACGAATATCATTAATAGAGCTAAGTTGAGTTGAAAAGGTATCAACTTGAATACTTTCTGGGACAGCCAGAAAAATTAACAAAAATGTAGTCATGAATCCTAAAAACAAAAAAACAAATACTTCTAACATTCTACCGTGCTTCTGATATAATGAACCCTTGGTAAAATTTTTCGATTGCTGTGTCTCAATAGCCGAATGAATAAATGGTACGGAAACAATGGCAGTAAAGGAAACCATAATTAAACTAACTTGACTACGAAAAACCCAGAAACCTAAAATAAATCCAACTAAGGCATAAACGGACCCAATGAAGAACATTTCCCATGGCTTACCTGAAACCTTCTGCGGATTAACTAACACCTCAAAAACCATCAATTAAGTAAAGCAAAATTACTTTTAAAGCTTTGTATTTCCCTATGATAAAAGTGTAAACCTTTTATCAAGATTGGAATATGCTATAAGTGAAAGCGCTGCGCACTTTTAATGCATATTCACAATTAACAAAATTCACAAACCTTTTTACTTTTGATAACTTTTGGCTTTTTTTTTGTAGTTTTCTTTTTTGTTGTTTTTTTAGATGTTTTTTTTGCCATATAAACTTTACAAAAGTTTATCATCCAAAGATGTGCGGCTTGCGCTTTGCTTAGCCCCACGATGATAACACTTCCCCCTAAATTTTGCCATTTTAAATAGATAATATCATGAACATCCCCAATGCAATTAGGAATGCCCCAATCCAAAGCCGCATTGTACCTCTGTTTTCCTGTCTCCAAGCTTCTAATTTGTGAGATGCCTTACCGAAGTATACCAAACCAATAATGAAAAATAATGGAAGTACGAAGATAAAATTGTATAAGAGTAGGAAAGGAATTCCCTCAGAATAATTACCTTGCCCTAAAATACCGATTACAGCTAAGTAGGGAGCACCTGTACAAGGTAATTCTACGAATACTACAAAAACACCAAGAAGACCAGCCATTAAGAAACTCAGCCAGGGACTCTTCTCCTGCATTTTTGCTAGCTTATTAGTATACCATTTGATTCTTTTGGCCCCACCAGGGATCATTTGTAAAGAGAATCCTCTACCATACCAAAAGTAATCCTTAATTTCTATTAAACCGGCAGCCAATGCTATTACTGCCGCAACCCAATAAATAATAGTACTAAATCCTAAAGATACTGTGAATTTTAGCAATCCTAATCCAATGATCAAATAAGTCAGATATACTACTAATGTATAAAATAATCCTCCCAGTAGCATACGTCTTGGACTTTTGAAAACTTTAAGCATGAATGCACAAAGAAAAATAAGTACACCAAATACACAAGGGTTGATACTATCAGCTAAAGCCGCGCCGATAACTATTGGTAGGGTTAATCCTTCAACTGCCATTATATTTCACATCCTGCAAATTTTGCAATATTTTCAGGAGATAAATATCCTTGGTATCTCTTTTCCTCCACACCATTTGGTTCTAAGATAAATGTAGGAGTACCTTCTATTGCTTTCTCTTGACATAGTTCCCATTGTGAATGTTCTCCATCAGGGTGACATTCAACCTCATGCATGTATTGGAAGGATTCTCCAAAGTCTCCTCTTATTTTATTACATACTCCGCATTTGAATGAACCATACATGTTAACTTCTTTTTCAGTAATGCATTTTGCAACTTCATCATAGTTTTGGCCTAAATTCCAAGGTATGTTAAAAATTATGAAAATTACTACGAAGGCGACAATGGCTGAGAAAATATATCCACCAAGCTTATCCTTTAATTCTTTTTGTTTCTTGACGCCTTTGTTGAGGTATAGGGAAATTCCTAATATAATTAAAACTAAGATGTGTATAAAAGTACAAGTTGGGCATAGAGCTTGTAAGATTATTTCGGCAATTACCATGTAGATAATAAACCCTAAACCTAGAAGAGATAAATACAGTAAGCCTTTTTTGAATACTGGATCATCCTTTTTAAGTAACTTACATGAGAAGAGAAATAAGTAAACGAACCAGAGAATGCCTAATGCGGCAACTGGAATGTTAAATAATTCTGAGAATGCGCTGGAGTTAACGAGGGAACATGATACTGTTGCAGAGATATCACAAAAACTATTGCCAGCTGCATAATGATCGTAGGTAAGATAGCCTGATGTTACTACTCCTATAATCGATAGGACCAACAATGTAATGTATAATGCTTTTTTCAAACTATCACCTAAGTTATGAAATTGATTAAGGTATTTAAAGTTAGTGTTTTGAGTATAGAATTGTTTTTATAGAAGTTGTTAGTAGTAATAAACATGACAGATAATTTATTGGAGAGATTAAGGAAGAGTAAAGATGAATTACCAGCAGCAAGAAAAGATAGAACGTAAACAAAAATCTAGAAAACCAGATTATGTTCTTTTATTAAAGAATGGCATTGTAGAACATCTTGAAGCCACAGTTTTCGATTCTCAATTAATTGAATTAGTTAGACTTAATGGAGAACCTTTAGAATTGTTTAATTCAGTAGAATACAACGGAAAGCAACAGTTTTATGAAATTGGTGAGCAAGGAAATTTGCAAGGTGTTAGATATAACCATGGAAGAAGAGGAAGGCCTAGTTTAATGACGCCAGGTAATATTGCTGAAGAGTATTTAAGTTTGTTATCAATTAGAGATTTCGGTAAGGCCAATTATGAGAATTCATTAAGAGAGATAACACATACTATGGATAGTAATATTAAAGGATATAAGGGAAGTATAATGAGGGATTTGGATAGGTTAGAGAAAGAGTGATAATTGCAACGAAACAAATATATATCAATATGTTTCTATACCAGTGAGGTGATTTACTATGACTGTTAAAATTTATACGAGTTCAACCTGTCCTTGGTGCAAAAAAACGAAGGAATTTATGAAGGAAAAAGGAATTAAATATAAAGAATTTGATGTTGGTTCCGATGATAAGGCAAGAGATGAGATGATTGAGATTTCTGGTCAAATGGGTGTGCCTGTGCTGGATATCGATGGTACGATTCTTGTTGGTTTTAATCCAAAAAAGATTGAGGAGTTGACTAAAAAATGATTACTTTATATCAGTTTGAAGCTTGTCCTTTCTGTGAAAAAGTAAGGAATGTTTTAGATGCTAAGGGAATAGAGTATGAAAAAGTGGAAGTGCCTAGAGATAGAGAAGATCCAATTAGGAAGGAATTGTTAGAGAAGAGTGGAGTTGCTACTGTTCCCGTGATTGATATCGATGGAAAAATGATGGGTGAATCTGGCGATATTGTTGCATATATTGAAGAGAATTATTGATTTATTTCTTTTTCTTCTTTCCTTTCTTCATTAGTGACTCTTTAGAATGACATACTCTTCTCCCATATATTTTAATTAATATTAATATTAAAACAATCGCTAGAAAGTTTATTGCCTGCAATGTTATGAAAACAATATCTTTAGTTGTAATTGCATGCACAAAGATAAAACTTGTTGCTACCAACCAAACTAACCAAGCCCTTACACTTACCCCACCTGTACAATGTTCTTTGAAAGTATGACGTACTTGAGGGATGTAAGCTAAAATCATTAAGAATGTTCCAACGAGACCAATGAACTCTGTGCTAACCATACGACTGCTATTTTTTTAAAGTTTAAAAAAGTTGGCAAGATGAGTGATGTTACAAACTTAATATCAAGAACATTCTGCTTACATTGAAGAGAATTATTGAAAAGTAATTGCAGCATAAGAAGAAAGCAAGCACATCCCATGTGCACAGTAAGAAGAACCATTAAGTTCATTTGGTAATCCAAAGGTGTGCCGCTCTTCATTCATTACTTGAAATTGCTTTCTTGAAATCCAAACTAGAGGAGAGTAACTAGCTGTTTCTGATGGCATTGTATCAGTCCTGTCCAATACAACTTCAACATTTAGCATCTGAAGATCTTCACTATTAAGTTGATGATCTTTTTGTTTACCATATCTTTCTGGGTTTTCACCTAAATTTCTACGATCATACAATGCCGCACCTTGCACCAGCACTTTTGGAGTTGCAAGATACAGAAGGTTATCCATAGCTAAATAACTTGCTTGCCCTAATTTACGAGCAAGTAGTGTGTCTACGACAAATAACAAAGATTGCCCATATGGATTATTGATAGATTCAAAATTCTGTCTTTTTATTGTATAAGGATCACCGAACACAAGAACTTGATCAATTCTTTCTGGGAAATTAAGGTTTACTGTGACTTCTTTTGACGTTGTGCAACCAGTAATAATATCTTCAAGAATTGATGAAGGGATTCGTTGTGTTGGTGTGCTAATTATATCTGGATGCGTCGGGTTATTCTCTGCTCTTCGAACGCCTACTAAAATTCTTGACCTGTCAGGACTAAGTATTGTTAGTGATAATACTGCAGGAAATTCTGTCATACAACCCTAAAAGAAAGTTATTTTAAATAAATATAGGAAGTGTAACTCTTCAAACTAAATTTTAACAATAAACATATAAACAAAAATAATATCCTACATTAAAAGAGGTGTATATTATGAATAAAAAAATGATTATGGGTGTGATGGCCTTACTAATGTTAATTTCTTTAGTATTTGCTATACAAGGAGTAGGCATGCATATGAAAGTTAGTGGTGAAGAAGCTAAGTTTCATGCAGCACAAGATGCATATTTTAGTTTGGATAAAGCTAGTAGAGATAGTGCAGCAGCTAATTCTGCTTTAAGTGATGATTTAGTAGAAATTAAGAATTATCCTTCGTCTTTGATGCAACTTAAGCTATTAGGGGTTGGTAAGATTTTAACAGGTATTTACGTTTTACTCTTTGGAATCTTGATGGCTTTAGTAATGATGCCAAGTAGACTAGCAAAGTTATTGGGTAAAGGTCCAAAGAAAAAGTAATTTTTTTTATTTTTTATGACTAGACATTTAGTTTTAGGTAATGGGAATATTCATGTTGGTATGGATAACCATGGTAGAGTTAGAGACTTCTATTTTCCTTATGTTGGTGATGAGAACCATGTCAATGGTAAGATCCATAAGATTGGTATTTGGGTAGATGGTAAGTTTAGTTGGTTGCAAGATGATAGTTGGGAAAAACAACTTAAGTATAAAAAGGAAACTTTAGTTACTGAAATAATAGCTACAAATAATAATTTACAAATACAATTGATGTTTAATGATTCAGTTCTACATGACGAGAATGTATTTGTTAGAAAAGTTAACGTAAGGACTTTGAATAATCAAAAGAGAAATGTGAGATTATTTTTTCATCAACAATTTGAAATTTCTGAAGGTAATATAGGTGATACAGTTTATTATAACCCAATTATCAAATCAGTTATTCATTATAAAGGTAAAAGATATTTTTTGATGAATGGTTGTATTGGTAAAAAAGGTATTACCGAGTGGGCCACTGGTTTGGTAGGAGAATATGGCATGGAAGGAACTTTTAAGGATGCTGAAGACGGAAGCTTAAGCAATAATCCTATTGAGCACGGTTCCGTTGATTCCACCGTTTCATTTCATTTGACTGTACAGCCTGGAAATGCAAAAGAGGTTTATTATTGGATTTGTGTTGGTGACTGTTATGAGGATATTGCAGCACTGCATCAATTGGTAAAAAAGAATCCAGAAGTGTTATTAGCAAATACTGAAAAATATTGGAAAAAATGGGTAAATAAAGGTAAGTTTAAGTTCCAAGGTTTAGGTAAAGAAGCTGTAGATTTGTTTAAGCGCTCCTTATTGGTAATAAGTACGCAAATTGATAATCATGGTTCAGTAATTGCTTCGTCTGATTCAGAAATGTTACATCTAAGAAAAGATACATATGCTTATATGTGGCCTCGAGATGGTGCCTTGATTTCTAGAAGTATGGATCGAGCTGGCTATCAAGATATTACTGAAAATTTCTTTAAGTTTTGCAGTAATGTTTTAACAACAGATGGATATCTTTTCCATAAATACCGTCCGGATGGGAGTTTAGGTAGTTCATGGCATTCTTGGTTGAAACATGGACATATTCAATTACCAATTCAAGAAGATGAATCAGCTTTAGTTTTGGACGCACTTTGGAAACACTTCGTACAACACGGAGAAAGAGAGTACATTGAAAAAATCTTGGATAATTTTATTCGAAAAATGGCTGATTTTATGTATGGCTATTTAGATAAGAAAACTGGTTTACCTAAGGAAAGTTATGATTTATGGGAAGAAAAACTGGGGATACACACTTTTACTTGCGCCTCAGTTGTTGCCGGTTTTAGAGCTGCTGCTAACTTTGAACGAGTTTTTGGAGATAAAAAAAGAGAAAATAAATTTAGGAAGGCGGCAGAAATAGTTAAGCAAGGGATATTGAAATATTTATACGATGAAGAAAAAGGTTACTTTATCAAAATGGTTTATTATGACGGAGAGGAGTTAAAAAAAGATACAACTTTAGACATAAGTAGTGCCTATGGAGTTTTTCAATTCGATGTTCTTCCAGGTACAGATCCCAAAGTAGTTAGCAGTATTAAGGCTTGTGAAGATAAATTAGCTTTGAAGACCAAGTCATGGGGCCATGCTAGATATGAGGATGATTATTATTATCGGGTAGATAAGCAAGGAACCACAGGCAACCCATGGTTTATCACCACATTATGGTTGGCAGAATATTATATACATGTAGCAAAAAACGAAACGGATTTGGATAAGGCCATTGACATTTTTGAATGGGTGGCTAAGCATGCACTCTCCACAGGAATATTATCAGAGCAGTTAAATCCCCATACGGCAGAACCACTATCTGTTGCTCCACTTACCTGGAGTCATGCAGGTTATGTCATAGCAATTAATAAATACTTGGAGAAATTAGATAATTTAGGTTTATGTACCATGTGTAATCCGCCTAAAGTGAAGGAGCACGAAGTTTTGCAGAAAGACACAAAGGTTAATGATAATAGAATGAAGGATAAAGTAATATCTTTCTTTAAAATGAGGTGATTAAGATAAAAGTACTGATGTTTGGCTGGGAGTTTCCTCCTTTACATAGTGGAGGTTTGGGCACGGCATGTTATGGTTTAACAAAAGGGTTGCATAATAATGGAGTTGAAGTAAATTTCGTAATGCCTAGGATACCTACAAGCATTAAAGGGAAGTATGTCAATCTCGTTTCTGCTACTCCATCAAATGTTTCTGTAATTAAAATTGATTCTCCACTGCAAGGATATATGACTCAGGAAGAGTATGCAATTACATTAAATCCGTTTACTGATGGTGAAGTATCTCTATATGGTAAGAATTTATTTGACGAGGTACATAGATATGCTATGTTGGCAGGGAGATTAGGGAGGGAAGTTGAGCATGATGTAATTCATGCACACGATTGGATGACCTATAAGGCTGCCTTAGCGGCTAAAGCAATAAGTGGTAAACCATTGATTGTGCATGTCCATGCTACAGAATTTGATAGAACTGGTGGGAATGGATTACATCAGTACGTTTATGATATTGAAAGGGAAGGTATGCACAAGGCAGACCAGATAATCGCAGTTAGTCAGTTCACTAAAGATAAAATTGTTGATAATTACGGGGTTGATGCTGAGAAAATTACAGTTGTACATAATGCTGTGGAATTTAATAATCATAAGTTTTCTAAAGAGGATTTAGGATTAAGTAAGAATGAGAGAGTTGTGCTTTTTTTAGGTAGAATTACGTTACAGAAAGGTCCAGATTATTTTGTGCATACAGCTAAGAGAGTGTTAGACATTTTACCTGGAGTCACTTTCGTGATGGCCGGAAGTGGTGATATGCAAGCTAGAATGATTGAACAAGCTGCCTCTTTTGGTATTGGGGATAAATTTTTGTTTACAGGTTTTTTAAGAGGGAAGGATGTGGATAAAGCTTATCAAATGGCAGATTTATATGTAATGCCTTCAGTTTCTGAACCTTTTGGTATTACCCCACTAGAAGCAATGCGAAATAACGTGCCTGTACTGATTAGCAAGCAATCAGGAGTTTCCGAAGTAGTTGGCCATGCACTTAAAACAGATTTCTGGGATGTAGATGAAATGGCTAACCAAATTATTGGGTTCTTAGAATATCCAGTATTGAGACAGGAATTGAAGATGAATGGTAGTAAAGAAGTGCGTAAATTCAATTGGAACGAACCTGCGAGGAAGTGTGCAGAGATATATAAGCAAATTTCTAGTTTGAAAGTATCTGTTTAAGGTAAAAATATATAAAGGTATAAATTATCCTATGTATAAAGTGGGTGAGGATATTCTTAAAGATGTGAAAGAGGACCATCATTTCTATTTACTATCTGGTAAGACTTTAAAGAATCTCCACGAGTTACATAATGAATTGGAGAATATGGACGAGCATGTCTTCAAACATCATGTTAATCAAAATAAAAATGATTTTCGTAATTGGATTAGAGATGTTCACCAAGATGAAAAACTTTCTAAAGCATTGCATAAAATTATACATAGAAATCAGGCTTTAAAAGTAGTTAGAGATAGGATTAATGAAGTAAATGCCGCTAAAATAATTGGACGTATTCCAATGCCACCACCGCAAAAAAGAGCCATTTCAACAGGCACTAGATTTTCATTTATGAATTATGCCAATAAATTTCAGGCTGTGGCAGGTTTAGTTGCAGCTTTATTTTTGGTTGCCTTTGTAGGTATTGGACTCAAGTCTAATTCCGTAACAGGTGCAGCTGTAAGTAGTGGTAATTCTGGACAGTTTGCTTTCTTCGGAGGTATTTTAGGTGTTCTTTTCTTATTGGGAGTTGCTTTATACGTTATCAATGAGAAGCATGGGTCATAATTATGGTAAGTGTGTGTTTCTATTTTCAAGTGCATCAACCATTTAGATTATCCAGATATCAAGTTTTTGATATAGGTTCAAAGAGAAATTATTTTGACCAAGAAAAGAATAGTCAGATATTGCATAAAGTTGCCAATAAGTGTTACTTGCCTGCTAATAAGTTGATGCTAGAGTTGTTAAATAAACATCCTGGTTTTAAAATTAGTTATAGTTTTTCAGGAGTATTCTTAGAACAGTGCGAATTGTATTTCCCTGAAGTTCTAGAGAGCTTCAAGAAGCTGGTGGCAACAGGACAAGTTGAAGTATTGGCTGAAACATATTATCATTCTTTGGCATTCTTGTACTCGGAAAAAGAATTCGAGGAACAGGTTGCCAAACACGCAGAAATGGTTAAGAGATTATTCAATGTTGTGCCTACAGTTTTTCGTAATACTGAATTGATTTTTAACAATGCTTTGGCCGCTAAGGTTGAAAAAATGGGTTATGAAGCTGTTTTATTGGAGGGATGGGATCATCACCTGCAATGGAGAAGTCCTAATTTTATTTATCACGCAGTTAATAGTCAGATTCCACTTTTGCTGAAGAATTATCGATTGTCGGATGACGTTGCGTTTAGATTCTCTAATAAATCGTGGAAAGAGCATCCCTTAAGTGTTGAAAAATACGCAGATTGGATAAATGCAGTTAATGGAAATGGAGATACTGTCAATTTGTTCATGGATTATGAAACTTTTGGTGAACATCAATGGGAAGATACTGGTATTTTTGAATTTTTAAGACATCTGCCTGCAGCTGTGTTAGCAAATCCAGATAATAATTTCAAATTTCCATCAGAAGTAGCTAAGTTTGAGATTCGTGGAGAGCTAGATATTCATGCTCCCATGTCTTGGGCCGATATGGAAAGAGATATATCTGCTTGGACTGGTAATGATATGCAACGTAGTGCCATTCATAAATTGTATGAAATGGAAAAGGTTGTAAAAGAGAATGGTGATGCAAAGCTAGTTGATAATTGGAGGAAACTTACTACATCAGATCATTTTTACTATATGTGTACAAAATGGTTTAGTGATGGAGATGTGCACAAATACTTCAATCCATATGAAAGTCCATATGAAGGATTTATTTATTTCATGAATGTAATAAAAGATATTCAACACAAAATTAATAAAGAAGAAATAATTGCTAAAGCATAGAGGTGAGGTATATGGCAGGAAAAGTTAAATCAAAGCAAGCTCCCATTAAAAGAAATATTAGAGGTCCTGGTTCTAAGAAGAAATGGAACGATTTACAGCCGCACCATCATTTTTACGCTAATGACGGACAAATTGTTAAGAATTTAAAGGAATTACCTGCTGCTATAAGACAAATGAATATGCAAACATTTATGCATCACGTAAGTCAAGAGCACAATCATTTTGCTAATTGGATTGAAGATTGCATGAAATCAAAAAAAGTTGGTGCTGATGTTAGAAAAGCAACTTCTAAAACTGCTCTGCTTAAAACATTAGGTAGACATTTGTAAATGTTAACTCTGCGGGAGAAGAAGTATGGAAAGAAAGTTACTTCAGGTAAAGATTTTATTTTAGCAATCGATGTTGGCGGTACCAATTGCAATTTTGGTGTTTTTAAGAAATATAAATTATTGTTAAGTTTACATTATAAGAGTGCTAAAGTAACAGATTTTTCTGAATTAGTGCATTGGGCTCTAGATCACTTGTGGAGAAAGCATAAGATTAAGTGTAATAGGATATGTATTGCTGCAGCTGGTCCTCGTAAGGGAAATGTTATTCAAATGACGAATCGAGCTTGGAATGTTGATGCTGATAAGGTTAGCAAGAAGAGCAGGATTAAGAAAGTTAGTTTGATTAATGATTTCGAAGCCATTGCTTACGGTATCGATGTGATTGATAAGAAGAAATTGATGCAGATTAAGAAAGGCAAAGCTGTTAAGCATGGTGTGCGCGTGTTGTTAGGTGCAGGGACTGGTTTAGGCAAGAGTGTTTTGGTTTATTGTCAGGGATATAGATCGATGGCTTCTGAAGGAGGACACGGGGATTATGTGGCATTAGGCAAGGAAGAGAAACAGTTAGTTGAATTTATTAAGAAGAGAGAAAAACATGATATAATAGAATGGGAGGATCTTCTTTCTGGTCGTGGATTAGTAAATATCTTTTTATTTATGGAAAAGAAATATCATAAAAGTAAGCATCGTAAGTTAATTGCTGGTGTTCCTGATAATATCTGTAACTATAAGTATAAAGATAAAATTGCTGGTAAGACTTTTGAATTATTTGTGAAGATTTACGCTCGTTGTGCCAAGAATTTTGCCTTAGATGTGCTAGCTACAGGTGGAGTTTATATTGCCGGGGGTATTGCTGCCAATCATAGTTCTATCTTTAAGAAGTTTGGATTTGAGGATGAGTTTGTTAAATCGCGTAAACAAGAGAGTTTGTTGCATGATATTCCTGCTTTTGTGATCAAGGATTATAATATTAGTTTATATGGCGCTGCTTGTTGTGCTCAAAAGTAATTCTTATAAAGGTTGAAGTTATTGTCTTTTAAAAGGGGTATTCAAATGAAAATCTTTATTGACAGTGCTGATATTGACGAGATCAAACAGGCTTACGCCTGGGGTATTGCTGACGGTGTTACTACCAATCCTTCTTTGATGAAGAAAGCTGTTGATGCACGTAAGAAAAGAGGAGAGAAACTTAATCTTAAAAGTTATATTAATCAGATTCTAAGGATTGCTAAGGGTACTCCTGTTTCTTTAGAGGTTACTGAGACTACTTACTCCGGAATGTTAAAACAAGGTAAAGCTTTGTATAAGTTGTTTAATCCAGTTGCAAAGAATGTTTATATTAAGATTCCGATAAATCCTGCATTTAAGGATCAGGATAAAACACAGTTTGATGGTATTAAGGCGATTAAAGAGTTGACGAGGTTGAAGATACCCACCAACTGTACTTTAATCTTCACACCAGAACAGGCTTTATTGGCAGCTAAGGCTGGTGCTTCATTCATCAGTCCCTTTGCGGGTAGGGTTGATGATTTTATTCGCGGTAATAATAAGATTAAGTTTGAGAAAACAGATCACTTCCCTATGGAGGGTATGAGGAAATTTGAAGATAACGGCGTTGTGTCTGGAATCGATTTAGTAGCACAATGCGTAGAGATTATGAGAGAATATAATTTGAAATCTGAAATTCTATGTGCGTCATTGAGAAATCCAAGACATGTGCGTGAGGCGGCGTTGGTTGGTGCAGATATTGCTACTTTGCCTTTCTCTGTGATTAAAGAAATGCTAAAACATCCTAAAACGTTTGAAGGGATGGCTAAATTTACTAAAGATATTGTTCCTGAATATGTTAAGTTGACAAAATGAAGAATATTGAAATTATGAAGAGTTTTGGAGTTAAGAATATGCCTGACTTAGATACTTGTGTTCTAGCTGCATTGGAGTTATTTAGTTCCACTAAAGTGCCAAAGGTTAAGATTCCATTCAAAAGATCTTTAGTTGTAGGAAGTGGGAATGCTATTGCCTCTGGTAAGATTATTTTTTCGAAGAAAGATGCAATATTCGCAGATGAGAGTAGCATAGATTCTAAGTTGAGAAGTATTAAAACAATTGATGGAGTTGTTTTGTTATCCGCTTCCGGAGCTAAGCATGCACCAATTATCGCTAAGAAGGCTAAGAAGAAAAGAAAGAAAGTTATTTTGTTGACAAATACGAAAGATTCAGATGCATCCCATTTTGCAGATAAAGTTTATGTTTTTCCAAAAAATAGAGAACCGTATACTTACAATACCTCAACCTATATGGGCATGATTTTAGGATACACAAAAGAGGATCCGAAGAAGATTTTACAGTTTATTAAGAGTAGAGTGGATAAAGTCAAATTGCCAAATTTTTCCAAGATTAAAAAGTATTATTTAGTTATTCCGGAGGAATTTGAAGGCGTGATAAGATTGCTTAATGTTAAGTTTATTGAATTGTTCGGCAGGAATATTGCTAGAGATGTAGAAACTTTTGAATATATCCCACATGCTACCACGGTAGTTCCATCAGGTGAGTTGTTTATTACCTTTGGTAGGAAAATGAATCCTCTTTTCGGTAAGAATCAATTGTTAATTCCATTGCCTAAGAATGCCGGATATGCGGCGATGATGGCTATTGGTTATTATGTAATTGGTAAGATTCAAAAATCACAGCCTGCATGGTTTAAGAAAAATATTGTGAATTATATGAAAAAGGCTAGTAAAGAATTTGGTAAGGAAATGAAGGCGATTGTAGAATGATAACTTTTGTGATATTAGGTGGTACTGGAGATTTGACTAAAAGGAAATTGTTGCCCGCTATTTACGGTTTAATTGAAGAGAAGAAGATAAGTAAGTTTTCTGTGGTTTTGTGTGCTAGACATAAAGTTAATGTTAAAGATATATTGCATGTATCAAGGAAATATATTATTAATAGAAAGAGGGACGTTTGGCATAAACTTGAAAAGAACACAGCATACCAACAATTAGATTTTTACAAGGATGATGATTATATTTCTTTGAAGGAAAAATTAAAATATTTTGAAAAGAAGAAATCAACTAGAATTTTTTATTTAGCAACTTTACCACAACATTTCGATACCATTTCTGAAAATATAGCAAAATACAAGTTGGCCCCTAGAGATTCTAGAGTTGTTTATGAGAAACCATTCGGTACAGATTTGAAATCAGCTAGGAAACTGAATAAGTGTGTTAATAGGGTATTTAATGAGAAGCAAATTTACAGGATAGATCATTATTTGGGGAAGGAATTAGTTTCTAATATTTCTTTAATGCGATTTACAAATAGAATTCTAGAACCTCTTTGGTGTGGAAACCATGTTAAATCGGTGCATATTCATTTGCGAGAAAAAATAGGGGTTGAAGGTAGAGGTAATTTTTATGATAAATATGGTGCATTAAAAGATGTAGTGCAAAATCATTGCTTGCAATTACTAGCCTTGACAGCCATGGAAGCACCGAAGTTATTAGTGGGAGAGTATGTTAGAGATCAGAAAGCAATAGTATTGAAAAATACCAGGGTTAAGAAAGTTATTTTAGGACAGTATCAAGGATATAAGAATGAACCAGGTGTTGATAAGAAGAGTAAGACAGAAACGTATGCAAAATTGGAGTTAGCCGTTAATACCCTTAGATGGAGAGGGGTACCATTTATAATTACTGCAGGAAAGGCTCTATCCCAAAAGGAAGTTAACGTTGATATACATTTTAAACACACCAAATGTCTACTTAGTAAAAGTTGTCCGGTTGATACTAATTATTTTAAGATTAGAATTCAGCCAGAGAGTGGTTTTGAATTAGGTTTGCATTCGAAAGTACCTGGAGAAGGGAGTAAATTAGCACCTGTAAAGATGAATTTTTGTCAATCTTCTGAATTTGGTCTAAATACACCTGATGCATACCAAAATTTATTGTTAGATGTTATTAAAGGGGACCAGAGTGTGTTTGTGAGGAATGATGAAATAGAATATGCGTGGAAGATTATTGATAAGGTTAAGCGAGGAAAGTTGATTTATTATAAGAAGGGGTGGCAAGGATGAAAATTGGCATGATCGGTTTGGGTAGAATGGGTTACAATATGTCTCTTAGATTGTTGAAGAATGGACATAAGGTTATTGGGTACAATAGAAATTCTAGTGTTACTAAAAAGTTGGCCCATCAAGGAGGGATTGCCGCTTTTTCTCTAGATGAGTTTGTTAATAGTTTAGGCAAAAGAAAGATAGTTTGGTTAATGTTACCAGCTGGAAAGGTTACAGAAGCGGTAATGAAGAAAGTATTGAAACTTTTGAGCAAGGGAGATATTATTATTAATGGTGCTAATTCATTTTATGAAAATGCTGAACGACATGATGAGTGGTGTCGTAAGAAGGGAGTTTATTTCTTTGATGTTGGCGTTTCTGGTGGAATTTGGGGTTTGAAGAATGGTTATCCATTGATGATTGGTGGACCTAAGAATCAGTATAAGTATGTTGAACCACTTATGAGGGCTTTGAGTACGCCTAAAGGATATAAATATTTTGGACCTGCTGGTTCTGGACATTTTGTTAAATCGGTGCATAACATTGTTGAATATACATACTTGCAAGGATTAGCAGAAGGTGTTGAATTGTTATCAAAATTTAAGCATAAGATTAAGCTAGATGAGGCGACGGAAGGTTGGCAAGATAGTTCAGTTGTTAGATCTTGGTTGCTAGATTTGACAACGATTGCTCTGCGTAGGAAGGATTTTTCTAAGATTGGTACTGCCATTGGTTCTGTTACAATAGATGAGTTAGAAGCTACTAAGAGAGCTGTTAAGGGTTATGCTCCTGCTTTTGATAAAGCTGTTAAGATTCGTAGGAGTAAAGGTAAAAAGTTTAGTTTGGGTAAAAGGTTAATTTCTGCCGTTCGTAATGAGTTTGGAGGACATAAAGTAAAAAAATGATAGATATTTCCTGGCCACTTACAGAAGATATGACTCGGTACAAAGAGAGGAAGTTGTTTCATACACGATTTTTCAGAGTTTTTTCCAAAGATAATGCTAGACAAAGTTTGGCAGCAATGGACTCTCATGCAGGGACCCATATTGACGCTCCTGCGCATTATGTTAAAAATGGGAAGACTATTGATAAGGTTAAGTTGGAAATTTTTAATGGTCGTTGCCGGGTTTTGGATTTGAGCAAGCTTAATGTTATTGGTAAAGATAATCTTGTTAAATTTAAGATTAAAGCTGGAGAAAGAATTCTGCTAAAGACTAAGAATAGTGATCTCAAGGCGAATGCTAAATTTAATTATGATTTTGTTTATCTTGATGCAAGTGGCGGTGAGTATCTTGCTTCTAAGAAAGTTAAATGTGTGGGTATCGATTATTTGGGTATTGAAAGGAATCAAAAAGGTCATGAAACGCATGGTGCTCTTTTGGGCAATGAGATCCCAATTATTGAAGGATTAAGGCTAAAGGGAGTCAAACCAGGTAAGTATGAGCTAGTTTGTTTACCTCTTTCTTATGTTGGTATGGAAGCGGCTCCTTGTAGGGCGGTGTTAAGATGAACTTCAATGAATTAGACAAGAATATTACCAAGAATTTAAAGGAAATAGGTATACCATTCCTTAGATACTCTTTAGCGATTGTTTTTATTTGGTTTGGAATTTTGAAACCATTTGGACTTAGTCCTGCACAACTCTTAGTCGAAAATACAGTTTATTGGTTCGATCCATCCTGGTTCGTTCCTTTACTTGGCTGGTGGGAAGTGTTGATTGGTTTATGTTTGTTATACAAGCCATTAATTAGATTAGGTATTGGTTTATTGGCTTTGCAAATGATTGGTACTTTTTTGCCTGTCTTTATTTTGCCAGGTGTTGTGTTTGGAGATTCATTCTATTCTTTAACTCTTGAAGGGCAATATATCGTTAAGAATTTAGTGATTATCGGTGCGGCTATGGTTATCGGTAGTCATGTGAGGGATTAACCAAAAGTAAAAGCATTGAATGTAAAACCTCTATTCACACGTAATTCTAATGTATTGGCACCATAATCAGTTTACCACATACATTAGAGAGGACGGATTGTAGTAATACTCCTAATAATGAAAAAATAACTGAAAAGCCAAGTAAGAAGAAGACCGATGCCAAGAATATCCTATGTTGTTTCATTTTTCATATAACTCCGTCTCAGGATGAAATGCATACCACGCAAACCACATGTCTCTTTCTTTGACAATTTCCTTACCTGAAGAATCCAATATTTTTACCACACCAGCTTCATCTCTAGTAACTGTAAGTTCCCTACCAGCAAAACTGTCCTTTATTTCAGGTGTGTTTTTTAAATCAACTTCCCTATAGGCTTTATAGTTTCCATCAATCTCAATGCCAAAAATTATGTCCTTAGGATGTAAGCGATCATCTTCATTATCTACAGGAAATATTAAGAAGCTATCTTCGTAGTACGAACCGTAGGGATCACGACCATAATTTCTAATGGATCCAGTTTTTTGTGACAATACTTGTGAATCTGGATGAGCCTTTTTCCAATCACGCCAAACTACTGTGTCGATACTGATTTCCTTTAATTCCTGGCCTACTAAGGGTCCAACAATAGCCTTGCCGTCAATTTGTTGCCAATAAGTATCAGTCTCTCGATCGTACATTACTAAATTAGAATTATATAGTTTGCCAGAAGTACCAAATTCCACCTGCTTTTTAACTCCATCAACCTCAATTTCAGGAATATAAGCAATGCCAGAACCACATAATGGGCAGTATGTAATCAGAATTCTTTGATCATTAAATTTGTCATTAACAATTTCATGCCAAACCATTATTTGCAAAGGATAGACTCTCTTAATACCTTGGTAATCTATAGCCATGACCAATTCATTGTCTTCTATCCACTCATCAGCTTCCTTTACAGTTACGTATCTGGGTTTGTCAATTGAAGGAATCCCATCCTTGGGAGGACCTCCTCCTTTAATTTTCTGGGGATCTACAATATACTTCTTACCATCTGGAGTTGTCTTTATTTCAGTTGGAGAAACAACATCTGTTGGCCATTCTGTCTTAGTTCCTTCCGCTGCATATTCCACGGGAGCACAAGAAACAACAAATAATAACATTATTATTAAAACCAGGACGATTCTCATCTTTTGCCTCCAAACAATTGAAACCCAGCAGGCAATATCAATATAAATCCTAAAATTAACAAATATAACCTAAAAGGAATTGGTAATTGCATTCCAAAGAGTAAAGCCATTGCCAGCATTGCTAAACCCCCAACAATAATTGTACTCATTTTCATTTTCTCCTTCTTAAAATAATAAATAAATATAGTAATCACAAATGAAGTAGTAAGAACTAAAGCAAATCCTAACAAATACAAAGAATAAAATATCAATTGTGTAGAAAAATAAGAACCTAATACTATAAATATCAGAACTTTGCCAAATCCTGCCAACTCAATATTTCTATTAGAGATTCTTTGTACAAGTCCTGAGTACCATTTTATTACAGTCATATTATTTTAAATACAAATATTAGATAATAAAGTGAAATTACCAACATTATTATTCCCGCCCAAAGATTTATTTTTCTTTGTCTGGTTGTTAACCAATTGATTACAGTCTTGCTTTTCTTGGCAGAGATTAAGGAAAAAATCATTAATGGAAGGGCCATACCTATACCAAATAGTATAAAGTTAAAGAAATTCATGATAAAGCTGGCTGTTGACGCCGATATTGCGAACAAAACAATTAAAGATGCTGGATTACATGGTAAAACTATAGCTCCAAAGAAAAAACCAAAGATGAAGGCGGAGACGTAAGGATTCTTTTTTACTGGTGAATGAAATTTTGGAAAGAATTTACCAAAATCAAAATTAAAGATCAAAAATAAACTTACCAAGGCTAAGATACCAAAGGCGATTGGAGATATAATGCCTATGGCTTTTGTTAAGGACTCCTGAAGGAAGAAAGTGAAAATTAAGCCTATCAAGGCCATGGACAAAATAATTCCGATGGTGACAATAATACCTAACAAGATAATTTTCTTTTTGATCGCCTGTTCGTCTTCTTTATCTGTTATCTGAGATGCCAAATAAGATAAAAATCCAGGATACAATGGTAGAACGCAAACAGCTCCAAGAGGTGCAAACAAACCTGTAAATAAGGATCCCATTAAAGGAAGATTCGTTAAGAAATCCTTAATTGTAATTAATAAATCACCAAATCCCATTTAACATCCTTCAGCAATTTCGGCCTTTAATTTAGCAACTGACTTTACGCCAGAAGGCATTTTTCTAGATGTTCCATCTTCACAAACAAGTATTACTGGTGCGGATGGTGCGTTAACTACTGCATTTCCAAATTGATCGATTAAGGATGTGGTAAAATCTTTTGGAGCCACTGCATAAGCCCAATCGAAACCATTGCCTTCAGCGTGATCCTTAACCAGTGCTGCATCTTCATTTGGATCTGTATCTATTGATATTGAAACAACTTCATCGCCTATCTCTTCATGTAATTTTTTAATATTGGATTGTTGCTTAGTACATAGTGGACACCAAACTGCAAATGATTCAAGTAAAACTTTTTTACCTTTGTGATCAGATATTTTGAATACATTTCCAGAATTTACGTCAGTTAATTCAATATTCATCCAAGTTTCAGCTGGATTATCATTAGTCTCTTCCATTACTTTCTTAGATTCAGTTGGTTCATCTGCTGAATCTGTTTGAATATTCTTATCTAGATTTTCTGGAGAACAAGATACTACCAATAAGGAAATGATCAAAACAATTAAGATTATTTTCTTCATAATTATCACCTATTAAAAGAGAACAAAAAGGATATTTAAATCTTCTGTAATTAGCGTTTAGTTAGCTCAAAACCTTCTTGACTATCTCCCACCACATATCCTTGCTTAAAAATTTTTTCTCTCAAATCATCAGCTATTTTCCAATCCTTATTGCGTCTGGCGATTAATCTTTGCTTTGCCAATTCTAATATTTCACGCGGTACTTTGACTCTTTTAAGTTGTCCTAAGTTGAATCCAAATATTTTGTCGAATTTTAGTAACAGAATATGTTTATCATGGTCATTTAGTTTTACATCAGCAAGTACGTCCCACATTACAGCTAAGGCTTTTGGAGTGTTCAAATCATCATTGATAGAATCAGTAAATTTAGAGATATATGTCTTTTGAGCGGTTTTATTATCGTCACCATGATTTTTATTTAAGGTTAATACTTTTTCAAATAGTTTTTTTCTAGCAATTCTGGCTCCAGTCAGTGCCTCGAAACTGAATGTTAATGGATTTTTATATACAGTACCAAGGCAAAAGTATCGAAAATCTAGAGGATCATAGCCTTTTTCTTTTAATAAGCCTAAAGTTAAGAAGTTTTCACCACTCTTGGCCATCTTTTCTCCTTTTCCCAATACGAGAAATTCGTTATGTAACCAATAATTGACCCATTTACCGCCAAAGGCAGCTTCTGACTGTGCAATTTCATTGGAGTGGTGCACTGGAATGTGATCAATTCCACCACAGTGTATGTCAAAATGTTCGCCCAGGTATTTAGAAGCCATCGCTGAACACTCAATGTGCCAACCTGGATATCCAGTACCCCACGGAGATTTCCATTTCATGGCTTGATCATCAAATTTTGATTTAGTAAACCATAACACAAAGTCAAGTGGATTTTTTTTGTTATGATCTTTTTCAACCCGGGCTTGGCCCTCTTTTGTTAAATCGTGCCTGGCAAGTTTACCATAATCCTTTAATTTAGTTGAATCGAAGTATACATTGCCACCTGCAGTATAAGTAAATCCCTTCTTTTCTAATTTTTTAATCATTGCAATTTGTTCGGTGATATGATCAGTAGCCCTAGGCCAGAAGTCAGGTTTAATTATGTTTAATTTTTTTATATCTCGTTTAAAGGCATCAGTGTAAAATTCAGCAATTTCCCATACTGTTTTTTTCTCCCTTTTTGCTCCTTTAAGCATTTTATCCTCACCTGCATCGGCATCTGATGTAAGATGTCCAACGTCAGTAATATTCATCACATGTTTTACTTTGAATTTATTGAATAGTAAAGTTCTTTTGAGAATGTCCTCGAAGATATAACTACGTAGATTACCAATATGGGCGTAGTGGTAAACAGTAGGACCGCATGTATAGAGACCTACTTCTTTACCAATGGATTTGAATAGTTCTCTCTTTCTAGTAAGTGTATTATAGAGTTTTAAACTCATAATAATAAAAAGTAATTTCTCCTTTATTAATCTTTACAGTGTAATAGGCTGTAATCCATTTACTAGCCAATCCAAATCTTTTTTACCACCACGAGTTGGAGTACTCGGATGTACATTGAAAATATAACTCTTTCCAGATTTTCTATGATAAAAAAGTTCTATGTGGCTTATTTTTCCTAATAAAAAATTACTGTTGATTATTTGCATTTGTACATAATTAGTTATAGAATGTTTTGGCCAGCACACTAATGTTTCAGCTGTGTCATCCCGCATCCAGAATAATTCTCCCATATTTCCAGTTGATTCATCAACCTCGACATTATGCTCTCCATCATCATAATCTGGCCGTAAGTAAATATCAAAAAAATGAATTGAAGAGTAATCCGTCATAATGGGATTTTCTTGAAATCGGTGTAGAAATGGTGTTCTAAGATTACTTTTTGTTTCTTCATAATCTTGCACTGATGCAGCCCTGTATTGGTAAGGAATGCGCAGCAATTTAGCCTTCTCTTTAAGTGAAAAACTGGCAGAGACCATTACCTTAGTTGTTAGATTTTCCATATATCAAAAATAAGCGGGATTCTTTAAAAATTATTCTATCTTTACAGCAGTTCCGTAGGCAAGTACTTCAGCAGCCTGTGGCAAGACTTCTGCAGTTACAAATCTTACATTCACTACGGCATCAGCTCCAAGGTTCTCAGCGGCATCAATCATTCTTTGTAAGGCTTCTTCCCGAGATTTTGTGATCATTTCAGTATAAGATTTAATCTCACCACCAACCATACTTTTGATACCAGCCATGATATCTCTACCTACATGTCTTGCCCTGATAGTATTACCTCTCACTACTCCAAGAATTTCAGTTACTTTTTCGTTGGGAATGTTTTCAGTGGTTGTGATGATCATATAAGCAAAAAAGAAGGTGTATATTTAAAGATTGTTTAAAGATATTTCATTTTAATATTAGAATACAAATTCTGAGCAGTTACTCCTGTTACTACGAATCTGGTGATTATGGTATGTATTAAATCAGGCCAAATGTTTTCATCAATTCCAGAGATTATCAAGAGATTGTTAGTTGTTCCCGGTAAACTATCATAACGTGCAGTGGCTATTTTGTCATTGACATTAACTTGTAAGTCAAATCTGCCACCAATTTTTAAGGATGATAAGCTAGAACCGATTCCTGAAATGCCACTATATTTGATTGTAGTTTTAACTTTTTGATCCAAGTGCAAATAACCACCATAAGTGACTTTTTGACAACCATGTAAACGATCCCATTTAGCATTAGCAATTTCTCGATCTTCCATTTCAAAAATTTCTCCAGTGTGTACTTCAGATCTGATATCATCTGTTGCATATTCAACCATTACTTCCTGTGTAACCATTTCACCGGGATTCCTATCTCCATAGTATCTAAATGATTCTTGCAGCTCTGCTACCCATAAACTCTTACTCATAAAATCACGATATTCAGTAATTCTGGGAATCTTTAGATAGATTAGTGCTCTCAATAGTCTGTTGGTAAATACTTCATTATTATCATTTAAGCGGTATTGATTATTAATCGATTTACCAGTTAATTCACTATAATTGCCCAGTATTGGAGTTGGTCGAGATTGGAAACCAGCAACGCTAAGTACCTTAGACGGTTGATTTAACATTTTTTCCAAGTTACCTAGCACTTGCATAGAAGATGTGAAATTATCAGCACTATTCTGGGGTAGAATTATTTTTCCATCTGGAAATAAGGAAAAATAAACCATTCCTGTTCCGAATGAACCTATCTCAATAATGCGGCTACTTTCTATGTCATCTGCGGGTAGACCCATTTCTTCTCGATGCATTTCTTTGATCACGTCCGTGAAAATAGATAAGTATGGAGAAAATTTTCCTTCATCTTCAGATAAGGTTAGATACACTCCATGGCCTTTGAATCCAGCATAAAATGGTGTTATTTTGTCCACTTGGCTGAGTAAATTAGTGATTCTTTGTTTAAGAACATGCAATTTTTCCTTAGATGTATAACTCAAAATTAAGGCAGTTTCCTTTTCTTTAATTTGTAAAGAAGTTTCAGAGCTTGGGACAACTGGTTCTGTAACAGTTTCCTCTTTCTTTAAGGAGTAATCATCAAATGTTTTAGTAATTAAAGTGTATAAGGCAGTTTCCAATTCGTCTATGTTGAGTTGATGATTGTTATCAATATAATCTTTTATCTTCAAGCCAAATATTTTCATTTGTTGTATGTTTCTGGTTAAATCCTCTACCAATAAATCAAGGGCATCTCTTTCTTTTTGCAATTGATCATCTGAACTGTCAAGAATTTTTGTAAATAGATCCGTATCATTCACCAAATCCTGTTTAATCATCTTTAATGAAAGTAAATCTCTAGCCTTGTAGGCCTTTGCTGCCTGTTGAAAATAATCAAGATATTTACCTTCAAGATCTTTATCAGGATGAGTTACATTAGCAATATTCTTGTATAAAGCCTTGCACAAGTTATCGTCTACTTTGTTAATTGAAATTATTGAGGGTTCTTCTTCATCTTGTATTATCCATTCCAATAATTTATCTTGATGTTGTGGTGAATATCCTTGCAAGAGTTCTCTTTCCTTACTTCTTATAGCAGATATTTGCTCACTCATTTCATCTATAGCTTTTTGTGTAATATCTAGAACCGAGTCATAGGATTGCTTAAGTAAGGAATACTTTAGTTGCAATTCGGTTATTTCCGATCTTAATTCGGTAGTAATTTTATCGGATAATTCTCGCAATGCTTTTGCCTGAGGATGCAGTATTAGAGCAGTTTCTTCGTCCATAGACTCTTAAATTGTGAATTATTTATAAATTTAACTACTAACTAATTACAAATTTAATATTTCAGCTTTATTTAAAGCTTGTTGTAGAATATTTGGCAAATCCAACTCCTTTAATTCTTCCTTTATTACCTCTACTTTACTTTTAGTAGATGGATTCTTGGGACCAAGTAAGTTGCAGATTTCAGGACCTTTAGAAATCTCATATGTGCCTATTTTTTTAGCTAAGTCAATTATTTCTTGTTTGTCATAAGTCAGAACAGGCCGTAAGACTTCTAAGTCAAGATTTTCTGTAATTGATTTAAGATTGCTTAGTGTCTGACTGCTGACCTGGCTTAAATTTTCCCCTGTAATCAAAAATTTAGCACCTTCCTTCTCAGCAATCAATTCCGCAGCTTTGAACATTGCTATCTTCTGCAAAATAAAGAAATGCTTATGATTGCATTTCTCTGTCAGTAATTTCAGAACATCTACGAAGGGTACTAAATATACTTTACTTATTCCCAAAAGTTTAGATAATTCCTTTACTTTATCTATTTCCGTCTCATCTGACAACGGTTTTTGGTGGAAGTGAGCTGCAATAATGTCTAATCTATTTTTCATCAAATGAATAGAAATCGGGCTATCAATTCCGCCTGACAATAAAGCTATACCTCTTTCCATGGTTAAAAGCAATATCCAAGATATTTAAAATTTCTGGTAAATCAAAAAATATATAAATAAGATATTTTTTACCTAGTTTCATGAATGTGATGAGATTGTCAGAAATTGTAGCACCAGGAAGAGAGAATTATAAGAGAACTATGGCGTTCTTGCGAAGTCGAGGGATTACAGACGATGATAATAATTTGTCAGATTATGGCGTAGAGCTGGCAGATTATGTTTTTGAAGACAATTTAAGTCAAAGAGAGTATTCAGCTTTGAATGTTGTTTATGATGCACTTGGGAAAGTGAAACCAGATAGAGATGTTTTAACCTATGGACTGGCTGAAGTCTTAGCTAATGATTTACCTAATAGAGATGTATTTGCTTTCGTTCATCATGGCTCAAAGCATTGCTTGGAGGAGAGACATGTTTTAACTTTGGCTGCAATGTCTATTGTTGAACGAAATTTGAATAATAGGGTGCTAGTTGCACAAGAACAAGTTATTAATTACAACCAGTAAACTTTATATTCTTTAGATTAATTAAATCATTATGAAGAGATTTATGTGGATTTGTATTTTATTGTTCCTTTCAGTATTAGCTAGCGCAGATTTGTATCAACAAGATTCATTGGATTTAGTACTAAATATAAATGGAGATTTTGACTTGATTGCTTCAGGAGATGCTCCAAAAGTTAAAGATGTAAGTTCTGAAATTTTACTTTTTCCAGACAATGACTTTAGACAGCAAGTTGTCGAATTCGATACTAAGGGGACTAAAGAAGGAGAAAGTGTTAAATTCTTCTGGGATGATAACAAGTTAGGTAAAAAGGAGTTTGGTTATTCTACTTTAGTCCGCACGGTAAATACGCAAAATGTCGTCCAAGAAAAGCTAGCTTTTCCCATAGCACAACAAGATCTTAAAGGATATGAACAATACTTAGAACCAACAATTACTATTGATTCAACAAATCCTGAAGTAATTAATCAGGCCACGGAGTTAGTGCAAGGAGAGGATGATTTATTCCGAGTTGCTTTTATATTGGCAAGCTGGGTAGAATCTAATGTTAAATATGATCTAAATACTGTTACGGCTAAGGCGTCTAAGAAGGCCAGTTGGGTCTTAGAAAATAAAGAAGGAGTCTGCGATGAAATGACATCTTTATTCGTAGCTATGGCCAGATCAGTGGGTATTCCTGCAAGGTTTGCATCTGGAATTAGCTATTCATCATCAGATTTATTTGATGAACCATGGCAACCGCACGGTTGGGCCGAAGTTTATTTTCCAGATATTGGTTGGGTAAGTTTTGATATTACTTTTGGAGAGTATGGTTACGTAGATGTTACGCACATAAAGCTAAGAGATAGCTTTGATCCTGCCGAGCCAGCTACAAAATTTCAGTGGCTAGCCAATAATGTAGAATTAAAGAGTCAAAATCTTGAGTTAGATGTTAAGATAGCTAAGGAGGGTGAAAATATCGATGAAAATATTAAAATTACACAAGATTTGCTAAGCAATGAAGTAGGATTTGGTAGTTACAATGTAGTTAAGGGATTTATCAAGAATACTGCAAATTATTACACTGCAACTACTGTAAAACTAGCCGCGCCTCCAGAAATAGAAATCGAAGGGAGAAATCAAAGAACAATTTTATTACCACCTTTAGAGCGCAGAGAAACTCTATGGATCTTAAAAATTCCTGAAGATTTAGAAAAAGGCTACATTTATAGTTTTCCATTGATGATTTATTCAGAAAGAAATAGCACAGACATTAGAAATTTGGAAGTAAAACAAGAAAGCAAAAAATACACTCGAGAAGAAACACTAAGATTTGCGGATCAAGACGAAGAAAAAACTTACTCTTCAAAGATTTCATTGGATTGTGATTTTTCTGAGAGTGTTCATTTAAACGAAGAAAATACTATCATCTGCCAGGTCCATAACCAAGGCAACAGTAATTTAAATAATTTGAAACTATGCATTGGAGAATCTTGCGAAGTAAAATCAGTAAAAATAAATCAGAAAGAATCTTTGAAAACTGAAATTAAAGGTGAAAAAATTGGCTGGATCAAATTAATAGCTAGTGTAGAGAATGGAGAATTGCAGAAAAAGGAACAAATTGAATTCAAAGTATTAGATAAACCAGAAATCGTAGCAGAAATCACTGCACCAAAATTAGTTAATTATGGAGAAAAAATAAAAATTTCCTTTATTTTGAAAAAGAATTCATTTGTGGAACCCAAGAATATCTACGCTTCAATCAGTGGTCCAGGATTTTCCCAAGATTGGGAGTTATCAAATTTGCCCGATGAAAAAGAGCTTAATTTCGAATTGAAAGATTATCCTTTACAATCTGAAAATAAATTTACATTAAAATTATCTTGGGACGACAAATTTTCATCCGAGGAGGATTTTATTATCCATGGTGAAGCCAAAACTTTCACTGATAAAGTAAAAATGTTTTTCAACAGAATATTAAACTTATTAAAATAAAAAAATAAAAAAATCTATCTTTTCTTTCGTTTTCGAGTTGCCGCTGCTTTCTTACCAGCTTTCCTTCTAACCGCTGTCTTTCGCTTCTTGGTAGCTGCTGCTTTCTTACCAGCTTTTCTTCTAACCGCTGTCCTTCGCTTCTTGGTAGCTGCTGCTTTCTTACCAGCTTTCTTTCTAACTGCTGACTTTCGCTTCTTTGTAGCCGCCGCTTTCTTACCAGCCTTTACTCTCTTTGCAGATTTCCTAGCAGGTTTCCTTTTAGCCGCTTTTCTCTTAGTAGCTTTCCTCTTTGCAGGCTTTCTTTTAGCAGACTTCT
>CEPX01066057.1_pt1 | contig 63532 bp, 64 predicted proteins | sample 361361 | NCBI WGS metagenome assembly CEPX01 (sample SAMEA2619974, study PRJEB7988) | marine metagenome | biome: marine biome (ENVO:00000447); feature: mesopelagic zone (ENVO:00000213) & marine oxygen minimum zone (ENVO:01000065); material: "saline water (ENVO:00002010), including plankton...
AAATTAAAGCCAATACACCATACGTTTCATAAGATTATTTATACTTCTCTTAATGAATCTAGTAGTCCGAAGATTATACAAATTGGTTCAGCGGATGGAATCAGTGGTGATCCTATTTATGGCTATGTGAAAAAATTTAGTAGATTAGGAGGGGCGGTATTAGTGGAGCCAGTTAAAGAAAATTTTCAACGATTAATTAAAAATTATGACAGAACACCTAACTTATTTTTTGAGAATGTTGCGATAGCAGAAAAAGATGAGAGAAGAGAATTTTATAGAATCAAATCTAAAAATATACCCGACGAAAGGAGAGGATCTTTACGAGCAGAAATTAATTTAAAAAGATTAAGAAATGGAGAGTTAATTAAAGAAGAAGTACAATGTATTTCTTTTCAAACACTAATTGAAAAATATAATTTAAATTCTGTAGATTTATTACATATCGACACGGAAGGATACGATTTTAAGATAATTAAATCAATTAATTTTTCTATTCTTAAACCAAAGATTATTTTTTATGAGCATAAACATCTTACAGATAAAGAGAGAGTTGAATGTCAGAACCTACTAATATCACAAGGGTATGAAATATTTATTAAGGAGAATGATACTCTTGCGGTGAGTCGTATATCTTAGGTAGTTTAGGTAGCACCTCTAAAATCATCATTTACTCGTTAGAATTCTCCAGTTTTAAGTGGTTCATGAATTGGACTTATACTCCTTAAGTGCAGATTGGGCTTAAGTGCGAAAATTCTTGAGTTTTAGACGCTCTACAATAGTCCATTAATGAAAAATGTGTTACTACTTGCTATAGTTCTGTCGCACAACCCACTGGACAAGTGCGGACAAAGTATTTATACATGTTGAATTTTCAATGAGTATGGTTGTTGAGCTGATAAGAAAAGTTGGTCGACAGAGAAACTTGTCACCAAGAACTATCAAAACTTATATTTGTGTCGTTCAAAAATTCTTACGAATTTATAGGAAGGATGTGCATTCCATCAAAAAGAAGGATATTGAAAATCATCTCAAGAGAGTCTATCATAAATCTGGAAGTACGCAAAATGTTCATTTAAGTGCTCTTAAATTTTTATTTGAAAAAGTTCTCAATAAGCGACTTACTGTAAACATACCAATGGCTAAGGAAAACTCCAGATTACCTGGGTTTCTTACAAAGCAGGAAGTTTCTCAGTTGTTAAGTGTTATTTACAATAAAAAGCATAAACTTATGGTGACTCTGTTGTACTCAGCTGGAATGAGGGTTTCTGAGTTAGTGCATCTGAAAGTTAAACATTTTCACTTTGATAGTAATTTTGGCTGGGTAAGAAATGGGAAAGGTGGTAAAGATCGTATATTCATTATTGCTCAACTTTTGCGAGATGAACTGCAGCAATGGATTAAGCAAAATAACTTGAAAGAGGATGACTGGCTTTTCAAAGGACATAAATTTCAAATGACCACATCTGCAGTAAGGGAAATTTTGAAATCTGCTAGGAGAAGAGCAAAAATAAATAAACATGTTCATCCTCATATGCTACGTCATTCCTTTGCAACCCACTTAATCGAGAATGGTTATGCTGTTACAGATGTTCAACCGCTTCTTGGACATAAAAATCTTGAAACCACGTTAATTTACACGCATTTAGCCGCTCCAAAGTTGTTGAACATAAAAAGTCCTTTTGATTCATTACAAGAAATAGGCCAATCCAATACATGATGAAAATAAATTATACAAGTAAAAATGATAGAATGATGTTGCAGATAGAGTCAGAGTCTGCCAAAGATGCCTTCAAGAAACTTGCAGAGTTTCAAGAAGTCTTTGATGAGTCAAGCTGTGGGCAATGTAAGTCAGATGACCTAAAATTTGTAGTCAGAACCGTTGATGGTAACGACTATTACGAACTAAAATGTAACTCTTGCTTTGCTAAGTTGGCATTCGGACAACATAAATCTGGATGTTCCCTCTTTCCTAAACGAAAATTGGAAAATGGATTATTTGATAAAGAACATCAGGGTTGGCATCGATGGAATGCTAATTGAGGACGAAGATTAATAATTATTAGCAAAGATAACAAGCTGGTCTATGCAAAAGAATTAGTCAGATTCAGGATTGATTTTAATCCCTATTTGTTATTGTCAAAAAGTAAAACTCTTCAGCAAATTAAAATAAAGACAAAATGGTCTTCCTTTTACAAATAAGGATAGAATTTTGAAATTTTTTTTTTACCTCTACGATAACAAACAATGGTTACTTCTTTTTGTGGACAAACAAACTTTATAAAGAGTTAGCAAATAAGATATATTAACATTGGGAGGTGTTATTATGACCAGGGATATTGATAGAGAATTTGAAGAGTTTTGCCGTAATAATTACAGTAAGTTGACTGAAAACCAAAAAACTATAGCCAAGAAGTTAGGTATCATTAATTAACTATTTCTCGCTTTTTGAATATTATGGCTGCAGCCAAAATGCTTGCTCCGATGATTATGGAGGCTGGTAAAAAATTATTCTTGCTTTGCTTTACAACTAGTTTATCAGGAAATGAATGACACAAAAAATCACTCCCACAATATGCGTCTTGAGCACATTCAGTGTTACTAGTACATTCCTTATTTGAGTAATTGATCATCAATCCAACCGTAATCACAGCAACCAAAAGTATGATGGTTACTACATAGCCGGCTGAGCCTTTTTTATTCATATATTATAGTGAATTTAGCTCTTTATATAATTTCTGCAATTCAGTCAAAGTAATCTACATCTTTAGAAGAAATAGTTACTTCCTTTTTACTGGCTGGCTCTATGCTTCTTTCCACAGGTTCGTCAGTTAAAGTAGGAGCCGTCATCCCCTTAATTTGCAGAACTTTACTCTCATTTACATTCCCACAGTTTATACAATTATAGTATCGGCCAAATTTTCCAGATCTGGGTTCAAGCCAGGAACCGCAGATGCATTTAATCTCATCTACTATTTTCTCTTTATGATAACGGCACACAGCGATTCCTTGTGGATTTTGACATGTAGTTTGCTTACCACAGAAGGGACAATCTGAATCCTTACTTTTACCGTAGACCTTAGGAATTCTCATCATCTGTTTTGAAACTTAATTATATAAAAATATTTAGTGTAACTATAATGTCATAAATATGCGGGATAGCCTCTTACCTCGCACTGAAGTGCGAGGCTTGAAAATAGAGGCTTTCTAAACCCCGCATATTGTGACGCAAGAAATGAAGTCTTTGTTGTATTTCTTGCGCCGGTAAAGTAGGAGCTGAAAGAGCATTCATAACCGTCTAAAGACCGGCTCTTTCTGCTTTACCGAGCGTAACCACTAACGGAAACTTTATAATCTTGAATATTTTACTCAGAATCATGAAAGAGAAAGTGGATGTCTTGAAAGATATTGAAGCCATGCAAGAATTTTTGGCTGACGTTCATTCTGACGAGAAGGCCTTGGTACTTGATTTATCTAATTTGGCTCAACTTGAAAATGAGGCTCAGGTGGCTAAGGAAGGTATTTTAGCTAAAAACTTAGAGCAGCAAGCAATCATTTATGATCAACTTATGCAGAGATATTCCTTCTTTCAGAATGATGTAGATATCAATGGGATTAGGTTAAAAATGATCGCTGAGGAATTCTTAAAAAAAATAGAAAACTTTGGAAATAAGGAATTATTAAAAGAAAAGAAAGCTACCTGGAAAAACTTATTTTGAGTAAATCTTGTCTAAAAACTCTTGCTGTTCGTCAACGAGCTTAGGTTGAAGTATGATTCTTGGATTTGCCTTTGTGCTATTCTCATAATTAAGAGCGTCGTAGGTAATTCTGCCTAATCTATGAGCAATTCCATCGTTGTGTGTATTAACAACAACTTCAGAAGCCAGGGCTGCATCTACAAGACTAGATTTATCGGCATAGCCCTTTCTAAAATCATCAAAGAAACTCATTTTTCATTTCTCCTAGGAATTTCTCTTTCTGCCTGCATCACTTGCTTTCTTATAGGAGTATAGGCTGCGATGGGATCGTAACCCATGTCAACTACAATACCAGCGTCAGGGCCTAAGGATGATTCTTTTAAGTATCTTATCTGTTCATTGCTTAATGTATCTTGTTTATTGTATTCTGTCATTGTTTCGTACCTTTTCATCTTTTTCACCTCGAAACCTGAGAAATTGCACTGGTTTGTTTATAAATCTTTCTAATAAACTATATTTTGTATATGTCTTTGTTGGACAAAGATTAAATAATTCCCTGCGACACGTAGGAACGTGACAGATTTTAATTATGTTGGCATAGATGAAACTACCCTAGCTGTAGGTAATGGTGGGTTAATTATCGTGGCTGCTTATACTGCCAATAAGGAATTAACTAGGCAATGCCAACTGGAGAAAGCCGGTGATTTACTTAAGAAAAGAGTGGAAAATTCAGGAAAAGACTTAATGCTATTGTTTCCCACTTTAGTAGAAATGTACAGCACAGGTTTGGATGGTTTTTACTGGATGCGTGCCAATAAAGGTAGGTTTAATCGTCAAGAAATTGAGCACGCTTCTATAGCTCATTTAGTAGCTAATCAAGGGTTTGATCCCAAAAAGACAGTGTTACTAATCGATAATTTTTATGGAAATGGGTATAAAACTGAGGAACTGATTTTTAATTATTTACAGCGTCAAGGGTTTAGAATTCCTCGCAAGAATATTGAATGTCATGCAGGGGGAGATAGTAATTTACCTATAATTAATTATGCAGATTTACTTGCCTTTCAAATAACTGTAGGAATTAGAAGAAAATATGATCATTTTTTCCCCAATGCAACTAAATTTCCGATTGAAATTAATGAAATTCCTTTCAACGAAGCAAGGGTCAAAGAACTCACTGAAAGTGATCGAATAAAATTAGAATTACTATTGAGCACTAACTAACAAAAATCTTATACTTCTCTTTTCCTTGGATTTCTGAATAGATACGCTTAATTACGATATTCATAGGATCTGGAAGTAACTTAACTCTAGCCTTAATATCCTCAAAACTAGTAAATGGTTTCCTTCTATTTTGTATAATCTCCCACATATGCTTTTTACCTAAACCAGGCAATAATTCTAACTGATGCATTCGCATGCTTAACGGTTGTGCCTTGTTAAAGAACTCCACAAATCTTGCTTCATTTCTAGCCACTAAAGTTCTTATTGCGTGTAACAACTCACTATTGGCAGTGCTGGTAAGCTTATCTGAATTAATTCTACCCTTGATATGGTGGATTTCATCTCTCTTGCCTTCTCCAATATAAACCTCTTGATGCGGCTGCAAATGTACTTCCTTCTTAGGAATAAGTTCTAACAGTGTAAGGTGACCTACTCCCAGCGCTTGAGCAATAGGCGATTTTAACGTACTTTGATCGTAAGAATATCCGTGGGGAAGATAATCTAGAATAATGGCATTCTCTTCCTTTTCCTGAGTTTTTTCTTCCCTTTCCATTTTAGATAAACTTCTAGTAAAATTACTGTACTTGTCAATAAGAATATAGTTAAACTTAATAAAATCTTTGTTTTAAACCAAAAAAATTCAAAGAAACTCTTTAACTGCCGCTACAATCGCTTCCTGATCCTTCTTAGGTAAACTTACAGTGTAACTAGTCATAATAATTCTTAATTCGTCTAAATCTCTTGGTAAGAAGTCAATAATTTTAATAATATGCACAGGTTTTAATCGAGTAATACTCAAAGAAGATAATTTTTTCATCAAATCCTCGGATTTGGCAGCTCCCAAAGCGGAACCGAAGAAATCAATAAATTCCTTAGCTTTATTTGATCTATAATTCATATCGATATCTCTTTTCTCCATTGATTTTAGCATGGATTTAATCTGGACAATGCCCAAAGGAGACTCTTCAATGAATTGTGGATTGACCATTATGCGTGTTTCCTCATGTGTATAGGATGGACGTAAAGAAGCTTAGCCTTACTACGATCCTTAATAGCTACCTCAAAACAAGCTCCCTTTTGGATTCCTGTTATAGTACCAGTCATACCGTGAAATCTTCTAAAGAATTGACCTTTTTGAACTGTAGAATTAACCTTAAGATTAACTTTATCACCCTTTTCAAAAGTTTCGAAATAACGACTCAAAGGAATTTTTCCCTTTTCCCTTAAAGTTTGCTTAAATTTATTCCTCGTTTTTCGATTCTTAGTGCCAATTCTAGTAACCATTTAAAGGTAGATTTGGGTTTGGTTTATAAATGTTTTGGGTTTTTGATACTTTAATTAAAGATAAAAAATTGCCAAATTCAAATAGCGATTATTTACCGGTAAGTGACAAAACCTTTATAAAAAACCTTCAGATTAAACATATATGAGGAAACATCTCAAAAAATCGGTGAAAATACTAAAGAAATTACAGCATAAATCTGGCTTATTTAGCGCTGCTCCCTCTGATAAAACTGGTTATAATAAAGCTTGGATTAGGGATACGATCTATGAAGCTCTTGCTTTGGAGAAACATGATTTTAAGCGTGCTTTGAAGGGTTATTGGGCTTTGCTAGATATACTGCATAAGCATGAAGATAAGATAGATTGGGCCATTAAGGAAAAGCCAGATGCTGCCTATAAGTACATTCATGCTCGTTATGATCCTCTAAGTTTAGAGGAATTTTATGAGGAATGGGGCAATAAACAACATGATGCTATTGGTGCTTTATTGTTTCATGTGGGTCGTCTTGGTAGTAATGTTTTACGTGATGTTAATGATTTCAGAATTGTTCAGAAATTAGTATTTTATTTTTAGATATTGGATTGCCAAAGTGTGGATTAGATTTTATTAATTCCACTTTCTGATTGAGTGCTCTAAAAATCATTCTTTCAGTTTTAGATGAGGGAGCTTCATCATTTAGAAATCTATATACTTCTTCGGCTTCGGGGGAAAGCTTTATTCTGGTCTTTTTCATAATTCAAGTCCTTGACCAATTGCTTTTCTTAAATTTGAATTAGGGTTATGAATCCAAGTTATTCCTCTTATACTCACTAGGATTTTGTTACTCATTTCTAGATATTCAAGAATAATTTTTAGCGTGTTGTGATTAACCTGCCTTGGCAATAGTCGTTTGAGATCAGCAATGCTTATCACGCTTTCTTGCATGTTTTTAAGAACATTTTCTACCATTATTACTGTATTCAAGTTTGGGGCATGGATTAATTCTTGCATATTTATCACCAATTGTTATGATTCTATATCAATAAGATATTAAATAATATATAAAACTTTCTATTAAAATGGTCTTTTCGGGTTTAATCACCTTTTAATGGTTAAATTTAAATAAAAAGTCCGTTCGTGAAGATTTAATGAATTTTTACCAAGAAGTAATTGAACTTGTTAAGAACCAAGAGATTCCTGCTAAAGGATGGACTTCTTTGAAAAGAGACCTAGCGATCAAGCATAAACTAAAGAAAATTCCTAGCAATATCGAGGTTCTAATGAATGCTCCTGAGGAAGAGATTAAGGAATTGAGGAAGAAGTTATTAACCAAACCTACTCGAACTATTTCCGGGGTCTCGCCAGTTGCTATTATGACAAAACCAGATAGATGTCCACATGGTAAATGCACTTTCTGTCCTGGTGGTATTAATTCTCCATGGGGAGATGTCCCTCAATCCTATACTGGACACGAACCAGCTACAATGCGTGGTATCAGAAATGATTATGATTCATACTTGCAAGTGTTTAATCGATTGCAGCAATACGTGCTTTTGGGTCAATCAATGGATAAGATTGAGATAATTATCATGGGTGGGACTTTTACCGCTACACCTATGGAATATCAGGATGAATTCATCAATGGATTATACAAAGCAATGAATGATTTCTCTGAATTATTTTTTGTAAATGGCGAATTAGATTATCTAAAATTTAAGGAATTTTTTGAATTGCCTGGTGTTATGGATGATCCAGAAAGACAAGCTAGGGTAAAGGAAAAGTTGTATGCATTGAAAGCTAAGGAGACTGAATTGAGCACAAATGATCAGCAAGTCAGGAATGAAACTGCAAAAGTAAGATGTGTAGCCTTATGTATAGAAACAAAACCTGATTGGGGATTTCTGGAACATGGAAATAAAATGCTAGAACAAGGATGCACAAGAGTAGAATTAGGAATACAATCTGTTTATGATGATGTGTTGAAGGAAGTACATCGAGGACATGATAGTAAAGATAGCATTAAGAGTATTCAAATTTTAAGAGATTTAGGATTTAAAATAAACTTTCATTACATGCCTGGATTACCCTCAACTGACAGAGAGAGAGATATTGCCGGAATGAAGCAATTATTCACAGACGAAGCATACAAACCAGACATGATAAAATTCTATCCATGTATGGTTGGGCCAGATACTGCTTTATTCTATAAATGGAAAAAAGGAGAGTTTAATCCCATTGACATGGCAGAAGCTGCCGCTAGATTAATTCCAATAAAAGAAATAGTACCTGAGTATTGTAGGATACAAAGAATACAGAGAGACGTACCAACAAAATATTGGGAAGCTGGAGTAGAAAAAACTAATTTTAGGCAAATAGTACATCAAAAGTATAAAATAAACTGTAGATGCATAAGATGTCGCGAGCCCAAAGGTAAGGAAATTAATTGGAATAAAGTTGAGATTAAAGTCAATGAGTTTGATGCCTCTGGAGGTAAGGAATATTTTATATCAGCAGATGATACAGAAAATGATTTATTGATTGGATTTTGTAGATTAAGGTTTCCCAAAGAATATTTAAGACCGGAAATAATTGAAGAAAGTGCCTTGATCAGAGAACTTCATATCTATGGAACTGCAACTGCTGTGGGCAATGAGGGATTAGTACAGCATAAAGGATGGGGTAAGAAACTGATGGCCAAGGCCGAGGAAATATGTAAGGAAAACGGTAAAAGTAAAATAGTAGTAATTAGTGGAGTCGGAGTAAAGCAATATTACGCGAATAAATTAGGATACATTAAGGAGGGACCTTACATGGTCAAACAATTATGATACCGGAAAGAAAAAAGCAAGATTATGCAGAAATCACCTTAGGTAGAGAATATAATCATTTGCTAGATAAATTTCTTTTGGAAAATAATATGAAACTACTTGAATCCAAATATTATGAAGATAATGTTCAATTAATGACTTATGATAACGATAAGTTAAGTATTACTTTAGAGTTTCACTCAGAACAACGAGGTATCCTTGCAAAATTGAGCAAATTTTTTGGAGCAAGCAATAATGATACTTATATTTGGATAAGTGCAATCACAAGTGATATTGGAGCAGAGTTTCGTGATAATCTCAGTCAATACTTAGATCGGCAAAATATAGAACACTATGTTACACCCATATTTAGAAAATGACATTATACATGATAGGATTAGGACTAGGAAATGAAAAAGACATCAGTATTAGAGGTAAGGAGATAGTTGATAAATGTGAAATTGTTTACATAGAAAATTATACCTCTTTGCTTTCATGTTCTTTGCATGATTTAGCAAAATACTACAACAAAGAATTGATTGTTGCGGATCGTAACACAGCCGAACAAGGTGATGAGAAAATAATTGCAGAGGCACAGGATAAAGACGTTGCCTTCCTAGTGATTGGCGATCCTTTTTCTGCTACTACACATGTACAATTGTTTAAGCTAGCCAAAGAAAAAGGTGTTAATGTACAAGTGATTCACAATGCTTCTATATTAACGGCTATTGGGATTGTAGGATTAGAATTATATAAATATGGTAAAACAACTTCCATACCGTTCTTGGATGACTTCCCTAAACTAGAGACTCCTTACAATGTGATTAAGCAAAATTTGTCAATGGGTATGCATACCTTATGTCTACTGGACATTAAAGTGCCTGAGCAACGCTTCATGACTGTAAATCAAGCACTTGGCATTCTTGAAAGTATTGAGACTCGCATACAAAATGGACTGATTAAGGATGACCTATTAGTAGTTGGCTGTGCGCGATTAGGAAGAGACGATTTCATAATTAAAAGTGGTAAATTATCAGATGTAAAAAGGTTCAACTTTGGTGGAGAACCACACTCCTTAATCATACCTGGAAAGATGCACTTTATAGAGGAAGAAATGCTGAAACTTTGGCATTGATTATATCTTAACTTTAAAAAATGGCATTGCCATAGGATACTTCCACAGCTTATGATCTCCCGCCTTAACTGCAGCAATTATGGTGAAAATTAAATTTAGGAATATCAAAACAAAAATCAGAAAGAAACCAATCAAAAATAACATTAGGACTAATGAAATTATAAAGTAAATTATAAGACTAAACTGCCAATTCAAAGACAGTCTAGCGTGGTTTTTGACATATTTATCATCCGACGCTAACAAAACGATTAACGGACCTAAAAAACCAGTAAACCAACCCAATATATGAGTCAATACAGGCAAAGTATTATCTTGTCTTTTCCTCATAAAGAGTGTAGTGAAATATATATATAAAAAACTTATGGTCTCTTAGTAAATTCTGTTAAAATCGACATCATCTGTTATCCTATTCAGGCTATGCCTAATTCTAACACCAACAGGGTCGTACTTAGCTGTATTTGCCAAACGTTCTCTGTCACGATAACTTATAGATCCAGTATCTCCAGCTACCTGGGAAAATTGAACATTGTTAACTGCTTCATCCACTTCCTCTGCATCCATAATTTCGGGGGATTTATATTCATTGGAAACTTCTTCACCTTCAACAGAAGAATCATAATCCCATAATTGTTCTAGATCGGCAGGATTATATTCAGTCTCTATAGAATTAGCATACAATGATTCATCTGAAGGATGATCTTGCGGCAAAATTTCTGAATTCTCAATAACATTTTCTAAAGAATCATCAATTTCCACCTTCTCCGTGACATTTGAATTTTGCTTCTCCTCTTCATATATCTTTGGCTCAATAATAGTATAAGGTTTGTTACTCATCAAAAACCCAAAAATCAGAAATTATATAAACTTTACTTATTAATAATCTTCATGCAGTTTTTCTTTGATGATCAAATATCTAAGGCAATCAAAATTACTTTAGAAGACGATGGCTCGATTCTGGGAAGAGCATTTATTTATCTGATAAAGAACGACCTACATGAACAACCATATGCGCTACTAGAGGATGTTTTTGTGGAGGAAGTCTATCGTGGTCAAGGAAACGGACAACGGCTTGTGCAAGCAGCAATCGATAAGGCAAAAGAATTAGGATGCTACAAAATAATTGGAACAAGTAGACATTCTAGACAGGCTGTGCATGAATTCTATACTAAATTAGGCTTTCATGATTATGGTAAGGAATTTAGAATGGATATTAACTAATCTTGCACAAATCCTTATTGATTTTGAAATGTTCTTGCTTAGCAGCTTTACAAATATATTCAACTTCTTTACCTCGAAGATCGTTTAAATTAAATTCTTTCCGATTGATCTGAACTTCCCGAACTTCGTAGTGTATTTCGTCATTATCAGCCACCTTTACGTGCACGTATCTTTTCAGCTTTGGTATCAATTTTTTAGTCTTGTCTTCCAAGGCATATTCATCACGCCATGTATCGGGATGAATTATAACACATCTTTGTTTTGTCTCAATTAACTTCTCATGAACGTGGCCAAGAACGATGATTTTGTTATCTTTGATCGTACTTCTAGCAAACAACTTAAAAGAACCCACAATGGAATCCACATCCCAATGTACGTGCTTAAATTTCCTGTACAACTCTCTAAATATCTCCCTTGGAAAGGTATATGTAGGATCATAAAAATACCTCACTGGATACCACAATAAATTTGCCACTAAATACTTAATTCCTTTTCTACTTAATAATTGCACAATAGTTTTTTCCTGCTCGAATAATCTAGGTCGTGGCGTGATTCTCTCCATAAATGGATGTCTTTCCTTAATATCTAGAAAATTACTAATAATACCAAAAGATATCCAAGGAATACTAAGAATATCCTCTCCTTTATACTTAATAAAGGGACGATTAGGGTTAATCTTGTTTAGGAAATCATACTGATGGCCGTGTTCGGCATGAACCTTGTGATAATTATACTCCATTCGAAAATAAATATTAGATCTAGAATGAAGAATTTTTCTCAATTCTCTTTGTACAGCTGGAAAAAATAAATCATGGTCGTGATTTCCATAAATGAAAAACAATCTATTTTTCCTCTTCTGCACGAAATCATGCAAAGCGTCAAAAACCTTGGTATGTGCTTGATACATTAAATCTAATTTTTTTAAAGAAATCTCATAAGTAATATGTCTAGGAAACGTATACTTTCTTTTACCTTTCTTGGAAACAATCAGTGGACACTTAAGAAAATCAAAAGTATCCCCATTAAGCACTAAATCTACTTTGGTTTTGGATTTAATTAGTCCTCTAATCAAAATCACAAGAGCCTTGTCACTAATAAAATCATCAGTAAGAGTGCCTCCACCGATTTCAATATCTCCTAGGATTACGATTTCTCGCTTCATGATAGATTAAAATGTGACGTAGATAAAAATGTTTTTGTTTAAAAAGGCAATTTTGCTTTCCATAAATCATAATCAAATTCCTTATCGCAGTAGTTTCATTATATTTATATAGAATGCCAAAAGAACTATTCTGTTTCTATGGCAGTAATTGAAAAAGAGGGTAAGCAAGTGGAATTGCAGGATGGCGAAGCCATAAGAGATGCTTGTGAAAAATTAGATATTCTCTTCGCTTGCAAAGAAGGTTACTGTGGAACTTGTATGATTACCATTCAGGAGGGTGCGGAAAATCTGACTGAATTAACTAATGAAGAAAAAATGCTTGATAGAGACATGCAGCATCGGCTGGCCTGTCAGGCAAAAATAAAACAAGGAATTATTATAATTGAATAAGACTGCGCAGGGTTCAGCGTGCCGAACTCAGCACAGATGGGGGAATAAAATGGGTTGTGAACACATACATGCGCCGGAAATAAATCATCCAGCACCAACGTTTGAAGCACAAGCGTATCATAATGGAGAAATTAGAACTATAAAACTGGAAGAATACCGAGGGAAATGGGTCGTGTTATTTTTTTATCCAGCGGACTTTACATTTATCTGTCCTACTGAACTAGGAGAAATGGCTGATCATTATCAACAGTTTCAAGAAATGGGAGTGGAAGTACTATCGGTAAGCACAGATACGGTATTTGTGCATAAAGCATGGCATGATGCATCAGAAACAATTAAGAAGATTCGCTTCCCAATGGTTGCCGATCCCAATGGACAAATTTGTGTGGGCTACAACACCATCATTCCTGTGGAAGGGCTTAGTTTAAGAGGCACATTCATCATTGACCCTAACGGTGTCCTTAAATGTGTTGAAATGAACGATAACAGCATAGGAAGATCTGCTAAGGAATTAATAAGGAAAATCAAAGCAGCTAAATTTGTTCATGAAAATGGTGGAGAAGTATGTCCAGCATCGTGGGAACCTGGAAAAGAAACATTGAAACCAGGATTGGATTTAGTGGGGAAGATCTAGGAGGAAATATAAATGGAATTTACATTACCAGAATTACCATATGCATACGATGCATTAGAACCATATTACGATAAAGAAACAGTTACGATTCATCATGATAAACATCATGCAGGATATGTAAAAGGATTAAACAATGCATTTGCAAAATTAAAGGAAGCTAGAGACAGCGGAGATTACAGCTTAATTAAACACTGGGAAAGAGAGATGGCCTTTCATGGAGCAGGACACTGGTTCCATAGTATGTTTTGGGAAAATATGCGTTCTGGAAGAGAAGACAATAAAGCGCAGGGAGAATTGCTAAGTGCCTTAGAAAGTAGTTTTGGGTCATGGGAAAAATTTGAAGCTCAGTTCAAGGCAGCAACAAAAGCAGTAGAAGGATCTGGCTGGGGAGTCTTGGCCAAAGATCATAAAGGGGGCTTGCATGTCTTTGCGGTAGAGAATCATCAAAAAGTTTGGGTGCCAGGATTAACGCCAATAATGGTCTGTGATGTGTGGGAACATAGCTATTATTTGCTGTATAAACAGGATCGAGGACTTTGGATTGATAGCTTTTGGAAATTGGTTAATTGGGATGAAGTTAGTAAAAGATTCACCAATTAACTTTCTATTTCTTTTATCATTTTCTTTACATAATCAAAACCAGACTGCCAAAACTTTTCAGAAGTAATATCAACTCCAACAATCCTAGCAATTTCCTTCGGTTCGGCAGATCCACCCATAGACAACATCTTTATCACCTTAGGCACAAACTTCTTTCCCTCTTTCTTATACTTGGCATAAATAGCTAATGTTAATAAATTTCCAAAGGCGTAAGCATAGCAGTAAAAAGGAGTATGGAAGATATGGGGAATATAGCACCACTCGTATGAATAAATCTCGTCAACCTCAATTTTAGGTCCCAATTGCTTCCTTAAATCTTCTAAATACACTTTACTCATTTCATCGATGGTTTTACCTTCCTTCATCATTTGATGTGCCTCTCGCTCAAAAGAAACAAATCCAGCCTGTCTGATAATCGATGCATACAAGTCATCCAACTTTGTAAAAAGCATCTCTTTGGCAGCTTTTGGATTATCCTGCATGACTTTTTCTGATAGCAACATTTCACTAAATATAGACGCAGTTTCCGCCAATGGCAGGCAAGCATCACTAGTGAATTCCGTTTGTTTCTGAGACAGCATAAAGTGTATACCATGGCCTAATTCATGGGCTAAAGTGCTCACATCGCGATATTTTTCTGTATATGTAAGCATCACAAAAGGAGGATGATCGTTACTTGCCGGACAACAAAAAGCCCCTGATCTCTTACCTTTCTGAATATTAGAGTGCACGTGCTGTTGCTCCAAGATGGTATGTGCATGTACTCCAAACTGAGGTGAGAAAGAATGAAAAGTATCTAAAACCATAGAAACTGCCTTGGCATAACTGATCCTTGTCTTCTCTTCTTTCAGTGGAGCATATAAATCATACCTCCTAAGTTTCCTCAATCCAAGTTTCTTTCTCTTAATATCAAAAAACTTGTGAAATATATTCTGATTTTTCTCACACACCTTCAGCATCACATCAACTGCCTCATCAGGGATATCATTGTAAGAATTCCTAACATTAATAGGTGACTTATACTTCCTTAAATTAACATTCTCCTCACGCCAATCGTTAATAATGTTCTTATAAATTTCTCCAATGACTTCCTTATTATCTCTATAAGGTTTTAGAAGGGTTTGATAGGCCTCCATTCTAGTCTTGGCTGAAGTAGACCTAACAAAAGTGACCATCTCCTCCTGGGAATATGTCTTACCTCGAAACTGATATTGAAACTTGGAAGTTAGAATATTATATATATTATTCAGGGCGGAGGCCCCTGTAGTATCCTTAAGATTAATAATCTTCTCTTGATCCTCCTTAAGCGAATGTAACCTTCTCTTCCACATAGATTCCAAATAGTACTTATATGATCCTGATTTTCCAATCAATTGTTGAGCCTTTCTCACAGGCAGTCTCTTAAACCATAAAGAAAAAAACAATAATTTATTGCCTTGCTTAGTTAGAAAATTTTCTACCATAGACATTTCAGCCACAAATTTCTGATTAGTTGAATTTTCACAAAATCTTAAATGTGCAAAAACCGCTAGTTTATCTGTCTGTTTCTTTAATTTTTCTAAATCATGTACAAATTGCATGAAAACCTTTGGTGAAACAGCATTGGTTAGTCTGGATCTTCTTTTTGCCAGATTGTTGGTGATTTTTTCTATATTCTTCATGGCAGCCTGTATGGAACTAGGTCTAATACTGCTTAAATTCCATGGTGAAGTCTCATTTTTACTCATAATAAGATGTTTTTTTAGGGGTTTTTAAAGATGTGTTTTTACTGGAAAGGAGTTTAGATGGTTTTAATATATTTAGTCAAAGTCAAAATGTTGCTGTGCCGTGCAATATTGTATTTTATTATAACTTATGCACAACTGACACCTAGAAGTTTTAGTTATGCCTCTTAAATATCAAAGTGTAAAAGTGCAAGTAAAAACTAAACTAACAATTGCGATGATTTTATATATGGTGTTTTGGAATTACTCTTGTGTATAAAAAAATATTTAAATATGCAATCGGGCAGTTGCATCCGGATATGCTGCCCTCTATATTGGATTAGCTGGATACGTACAACTAAATGAAAAGCCAATTCATTCACAAATTGAATTAGAGGAAATACTTGCTGTTGAGGAGCCTAAATTCAAGAGAGAGCAGGAGATAAATATAATAGTGAATTTTGACTGCACGAGAGATACATGGGTAAAAGGTTACTCATACAAATTGGATGATTACACATATGAACTGTGTGCAAGATATGATCTTACTGTTAGGCATGAGTTAGCACATATCTACAATGGTCACTTGCAGGACGGAAACCTATTTGATAAGGAAGGCCTCGATGCAATAATTGGTTACATGCATTACTTCTTAATTTACGAACCTAGTGCAGGGCTTACTGAAGTTGGAATATTTAACTAATTATAGTTCCTATCATTGATTAGAAGTTTTATTGTTGAAAAAGCGCTTAATTTTACTGAAAAGGCCGCTTATTTTGATGAAATATATATTCGGTGCACTTTTACCCACAAATAGTCTGTTTAGAGTAAATTTTATATACTTAGGGCTCCCTAAGTGCATAGGTAGTTGATAGATGAAAACCCTAAGTGCACAAAATAACAAAAAGATTTCTGATTTTAGACCATTGGCTGCAATTTATGTACGAGTTTCTACAGAAGATCAAGCGCAGCATGGTTATTCACTAGCTGCGCAAGAGGATGCTCTGAAAAATTACGCCAATGCCCTAGGTTATGAAATTAGTAAAGTGTACAAGGACGAAGGTAAGTCTGGTAAGAATATAAGCAGAAGACCTGCAATGGTAGAAATGCTAGCAGATGCTGAGAATAAGCGCTTCGCAGCTATATTCATCTATAAACTCGATAGATTTAGTAGAAGTTTAAAAGATTTAGTGCTAACTATAGAGAAGCTTAAGGATTGGGGAGTAGATTTTGTAAGTTTACAAGATAAAATAGAAACTGCTAGTGCTTCAGGAAAACTTATGTTCCATATAATTTCAGCATTCGCAGAATTTGAAAGAAATATAATTGGTGAAAGAACGTCTTTTGGTATGGCTAGAAAGAATAAAGAAGGTGGGCCTGTTTCTAAGCCTCCTTTTGGATACAAAATGGTAGATAAGCGACTTGTAGTTGATCATGAGAATGGCTATTTGGTCAAGGAACTGTATCAGGATTACTTGTCAGGTAATTTTAGTCTGAATGCATTGGGAAGAAAGTATGGCTTCTCTGCTAATGGTGTTAAGAAAATACTCCAAAATAGAACATATTTAGGTGAAGTAAAGTTTGCCGGTAGTAGCAATGCTGGCTTCCATAAACCTTTGGTTAATAAGCCCTTATTCTACGGTGTAAAGGCAGTTTTAGAGGGGCATTTGAGTCTTGATAAGTGTCTTTAAAATCTAAGAAATGATTATATGTTTTATTGCTATAATGTGTTGTACAAAATAGGAATCTCTGATACATCAAGACATAAATATATTAGTAAAGATTAGAACTTTTATACCAGACAACAATAAGCATTTATAGTAAATAAAATAATTCAATTTAGCCAACATAACTTAAGTGACTACCCTTTTTCTGTTGTACTGCCTTTGCTTTCTGACTATTTTGCTGTATTCCTTTTAGTTTTTCTTCAAATTGCTTTGCCTGTGCCAGTAATGGTCTTGTGTCCAGGTTTAATCCTTTGTATGCGTCGAAGGCTTCTATTATTTGCGCTGCTGCTTTGCTGTCAGGAAGATTACTTTTGGCTTCAGCAAATAAGGCTATGATTGGTGTTTTCATTTGTTTTGCTAACAAGGCTCCTGTTACACCTACGATGATGCCTTCTGAGAGTGGATTAGCAACATTTTGTAGTTTTTTGCTTGTTGATCCATTTGTGCTGGAGTAGTAGAACAAACGACCACCACCTCCGGCTGGTGATCCCACTCCTTCTAATGATATGATTTCCTTTGCGGTTAATTCAGTGGCTAATTGTGATATAACGTCTGCCACCTTCCAGCCTAGTTGTGCTGGTACGTTTATAGCGTGTACTAATACGATGTTGTATTTTTTGTTGTAGTGTACGGATATTGGTTCAACGACCTTATTTTGATGTATGGCAATCATGGCTGGTACTTCATCCACCTCTACCACACCTATTTTTTCTGTTTCTAAATGATCCATGAGGAATTCTATTGATATTGTTCCGATTAGGCCAAAGCCTGGAAAGCCTTCAACTATTGTTACATTCTTTGGTTTTTTTGATAAGATTAGTTTCATTTGTTACCACCTTTTTGTGCGGCGTTCAGAATGCTGAATGCCGATGATGTATTCCTTATTTCGTTTAGCTATTTAAGTGTTTCCTTAGCAAGGTTTTTATACTGATGTCTTTGTTTTCGCTTATGAGTGATTTGGAAGAGGAAATGAGTAAGAAAGGCTGGGTGCCTTGTGTTAGTTTTAAGAAGGATAATAAGTTTGAAAAGAATGTTTTTGCTTGTAGTTTTATTTATAATTTGCAGGTGGCTAGAATTCCCTATGAAATTTATGAACAGGCTGGAAGTAGGCAAATATTGTATGTTAGGAAGCGTGATGTAGATAGAGCAAATACAGCTTACGAGGTTGTTATTAATTAATAAGATTTTTATAATAAATTTGCTTTTTGCTTTTGTGAAATTAAATAAAACGGAAAGGTTGATATTGTTTTCTTTGGGAGAGTTTTATAGTCAGCTTAATCAGCCTTTGGAGAAGCCTTTAAAATTGCGAACTTCCAAGGTTGTTTTTATTACATTCATACTACATTCTCAGATTATTACTACTCAGGAACGTGCTTTGTATAAGAATTTAGAGAGCCTTGAGGATAAGAAGTTGATAAGTTATGAAGGTAGAATGATTCATCTTACTGCAAGGGGATTGGAAATATTAACCAAAATAAAGGATGAAATTGGTAGGTTTGTTGAGATTAAGAAGTTTTTCACGTCTAAAAGAAAATTGAAGAAGGAGTTTCAAACTGTTATTAGTTGAGTCTTTTCCACTTTATAGGTCTATCAAAAGTGTGAATGTGTTTTTGTTTGATTAGCTTACCTTTACGGCATGTGTAGACTATTAGTTGTCCGGTGGGTAGGTTGAGTTTTGGGATTTCATGGTCCGAGATGTTGTCTAGATATTTGATGATTGCCCTTAAGGAGTTACCATGAGCGACGAGTAGCACATTTTTCCCTTGATTTAGGTGGGGCATGATGTGTTTCCTGAAGTATGGTACGGATCTGTTGTAAGTGTCTTTGAGAGATTCTCCACCTGGCGGTTTGATTTTGTAGGACCTTCTCCATTGATGAACTTTTTCTTTACCATATTTTTTCCTGGCTTTGTCTTTGTTCATGCCCTGAAGTTCCCCATAGTATCTTTCATTTAGCGCATCGTGTGAAAATATTGGTATTTCTTTTTTTAGAAGTTTGTGTCGGCCCCAGGCATGTCTTTTTTTACTTTTGTGAACGAATATCCCTGTGTAATTTTGTTTGGCTAGGATGAGAAGCAAGGTTTCCTGCGCACGCTGTAATTTTGATGTGAAGCAGGTATCTATTTTGATATTTTTTAATTTTTTGGAAGCTCTGATGGCTTCCTGGATACCTTTTTCAGATAGAGGGACGTCTACCCAGCCTGTAAATCTATTTGTAAGATTCCATCTAGATTCTCCATGTCGCACTAGGGTTAATATTCCAGAGCATCTCATTTTTGAATTAGTATATTTTATGTGTTGATAAAGGTTTTGCTGTGGAACAATTTAAAAACTTGGGATGGTTGTTGAAAATGATGAGTGTGGTTAATTTAGAGTCGGAACTTGAAGGTCTTGATTATCGAGTGCAAGTTTCTGAGTCACTGAGCCTTAAGAAACGATATAAATCACTGCAAATTATTCAAATTGATGCCATGAAGTTACGTGCAGGTTATGATGCAAATTCTGAGGAAGAGATCAAGATATTGGAAAGACAAAAGACCTATGGTTGCATAATGAGGAAGATTTATCAGGAAGTTAATGTGGAGGCTAGGAGAAGATCTGGTTACACGTGTGTAGTTGTGTTTCCAGATATGTTTTCGTTAATTGTGGGAGATCTGGAAGCTATGAATGCTCATTATACTATTTATATGAGGAGTCAATAGGAGTGACTTTTTACTTGTAATTGTTAGATGTTAACAAAACATTTATAAATAACTTGACTAAAATATGCTATATGAAATTCAATGTTCTTGAAGAAAGTAAAAGCAAGCTTGTGTTTACTCTAGAGGGCGAAACACATACGTTTTGTAATTTACTGAAAGAGGAGTTGCAAAAGGTTAAAGGTGTAGAAATTGCTTCCTATAGAATTGATCACCCTTTGATTGGGAAACCAGAGTTTTTGATTGAGACTAAGGGTGTGGAACCGCGTAAGGCTTTGGGTGTTGCTTTGAAGAGTATTAAGAAGCAAGCAGAGCAATTTAAGAAGGATGCTGGTTCCTTGTAAGTTGTGTAGTTACAAAACTCTTTTAAATTGTATTATTCTTGAAAGGTTATGGTTTTAGGCAAGAATGTTACTTTAAAATTCTATAAGAAAGAGGAAATTCAAAAGACTCTCATTGATCATGCAGTTGATAAGGAGGTTGGTGTGCGTTACGGAGAGGGCTTTGGTAAGCGTCCCGATATACTTACGTATCCTAGGGAAATTATTGAATTGGCATTGAAGGGCATGAGTAGTTTACATGTTAGTGAGGAGCGATGGTTGAATCCGTTAGCTCTGAGTTCGGAGATGTCTAAGGCTGAATTAGAAGCTCTAAGGAGTGGCTGGGATTTGGTTTTAGATATTGATTGTGCGATTTTTGAGTATAGTACTATTTGTGCTGATTTGGTAATTAAATTTTTACGGTATTGTGGGGTTAAGGATTTTGGTTGTAAGTTTAGTGGAAATAAGGGTTGGCATATTGGAATTCCATTCGAGGCTTTTCCTGCCCAAGTTGGTGAGAAGTTAACTAAGGATTTGTTTCCTGAAGCACCTAAGAAGATTGCTTTGTTCATCACTGAGAAAATTAAGGATGAGTTAGCCAGGAGAATTTTGGATTTTGAAAATAATGATTTGGGTTTGATTAAACAAAGGACGGGGGTTGAAGAGGAGATTATTCAGTATACTAAGGATATTGAGGGTACTGAGAATCCTATTTTGCTTGTGGAGAAGTTTTTGGAGATTGATACTGTTTTGATTTCTTCTAGACATTTATATCGTATGCCTTATAGTTTACATGAGAAATCAGGATTGGTTAGTTTACCAATTGATCCCAACAAACTGATGGAGTTTGAAAAAAGGATGGCGGATCCATCTCTTGTTTTGGTTCCTTTGTTCAAGTTTTTAGATAGGGATGTTGTTGGAGAAAGTGCCCGCGATTTGTTGGCTCAAGCTTTGGATTTTGAGGTTAAAGGTGAGGAAGCTGAGGAGAAGCAATATCAACATGTGGAGATTACGTCGGCAATTCAGCAGGTGTGTTTTCCACCTTGTATTAAGAAGATATTGTTAGGTATGCAGGATGGTAAAAAGAGAGGTATGTTTTGTTTGATGAATTTTTTAGGAAAAATTGGTTGGACTAAAGATGAAATTAATACTTTTCTTAGAGAGTGGAATGTCACGAATCCTGATCCCCTTCGTGAGGTCTATATTAGAGGGCAGATGAATTCTTTTGTAGTTGGTGGTAAGTTGCCTCCAAATTGCAATAATGAGGCCTACTACACTGGTTTGGAGGTCTGTGAGCCAGATTCGTTATGTGGAAAGATACGAAACCCAGTTAATTATAGTATATTGAGATGGAGAAGGATGGAGAATCAGTCTGATAAGAAGAAGGAGTAGGGTTTAGATTTTTGTTTTGGTAATCTCTTGTATTGTCTATTGTGATGCATGTTTCTTCTTGATTCTTTCCCACTTAGTTTTTCTAGTATTAGGGGATCGGAGTTTGGTTTGTAGTATGTACTTTTGGAATGCCAATATATTGTAGAATCATCTGGACATTTAATTGTCGGGTGTACCATTAATTTATCAGGATTGACTAATAGAATCTTATTGTGTTGATAGAAGGCTTCAACTGATTTAGGTTCCCACCATGTTTTTCCTTCCCTATTTAGTATTGCATCTGGTATGTGGAATGGTACTTGACCAGGATTGAGTCGATATCCTTCAGATTTATGACCTCTAATTTCTACTAAATGATCACCTTTGAAAGATCTATTTAATCTTTTTAATACTCTTCTAATTGATATATCTTGAAAGTGATTGGCATTACATTCTTGGATCTTATAGTCTAAGCCAGAATTTACATTTGATGGGTCAAGGTCATATACTTCAGAAGCTGTGTTTGTTAACCAATCTAATACATCACTGTTATTACTTAAATATTGATAGTATCCTTCCTCGTAAATCTCAATTGCTTGATCCTTAGAAATTGGTTTATTGTAAAATATATGCCCCTTCGACCAGTTAAATTCTCCAAATCTGTGATTATAATTAGCATAAATTTGCTTTTTATTACCACCTATATAACCTGCTTCTCCCTTAATTACTAACCAATTTTTTTCTATTGCTTCATTGAATGAAATCATAATTGCCCCAAAAACCTACCTACCTTAAAATTTGCTTATTTTATAATATACTGGCGCAATCTTATATAAATGTTGCTACTAACGCACTACTAGTTAATAGTTACAGTAGAAGAATTTATAAAGTAAATTTGAATTAAGCCCCCATGGAGAATGTTTTGAGGTACAAGAAGCTATTATCAGGCTATAATGAATTTATAGAAAATTATTCGGATGAGAAAGGATATAGCCTTGTAGAGAAGTTTGGGGAGAATCCCAGAGTTTTTTTGCTAGGTATGACTCATCCCAATGGTATAGTAAGACAGAGAAATTCTTTGGGTGCATTTCTTGAGGGATATATGCAAAAAGGTGATATGTTGCTAACCGAAGGTAGGGATGCCATGGAAATTATTTATGATGCCTACCATGTTGATGATTATATTTCAGATATTAAGGATTTTTTGAAAGTGAATAATATTAGAACTACCTTTAATGATAATGGTGAATTAATAGGACATGCATTAATGTCAAAACAAAATATACCGATTCATCTGAGTGACATTGTTGATGAGTATGAATCAGTTATCGATACTTATATGCGGTGTTTGGATTTAAGAGACATAAATTTTTCACATGGCGCTAGTACTGGTATAATTCCCTTAATTATGAACTACTCAGATAATTACAGGTCACTTGAGGATGGAGCTAGAATATTTCAAGTAGTAGGTGTTTTTCATATCTTTAATGATTTGATTCAAGGTGAATTAAGGAAAAATAGTATTGATTATGCTGTATATTTACCCTAATTTGAGGATTCTGCTAGCCTTGGAATGGCATCAATAAGTTCCCTTTCTACTTCCTCTGGAGTTTTTCCCGCGTTGATTGCCCTTTGAATTATGGGACCGCCGGTTCCTTTCTCTCTGCCTGAAAGACCATATTTCTCAAATAATTCATTTTTCAAACTTGGAGGGGAAGCTGTTGGTGGCGGTGGTGGAGGTGCAACTAACTTTCCTCGCTCCACAAGTGCTGCCTGAAAGTCCAGATCTTTTGCTTTTCTTCCAGTTAAGAATTCAAATAACAAATCATTCTTTGCAGATTTGCCTCGATAACCATGACCGGCTTCAGCAATAGAGTGACCAGATGCTACCTCATCCGATACATGAAAGAGTAGTCCAAATTCTGGAGCATCGGCACCAGCATCTGCTAAGACTTCTGCAATATAGCTACCTTCAACATCTACTGCATGTGCATTTCTATGTATAGCTTGGTTGACAACATAACCGATGTCCTCCTGATTTGCAGAATAAGCATTTGTATGTTTAACTCCATCTGGATGTGTTGCTATTGCTACTCCTTGGCTGTCTTCTACTTGACGTCGTAACAATGCAGCAATTGGATTATCAATGGTTACTTCTCTGCTTCCATCAGGTGTTATATATGTTCTTGGAGTAAACATGTCATCAGCCTTAAGAACTACATCAGGCGCTTCCACATTATCAGATAATCTTGCAGCAGTACTATGAAAATCTCCAAATGATCCAGCATCCCCAGTGAATGCAACTTTAAGAGGAGGTTTTCCCTGCCTAACTCTCTCAATATTTTGCTTAACCAATGCGCGCGTCATAAATCGAGACAATTCACCATTTGGATGAATAGTGGCAGCAATTCTTACAGTTTTCCCATCAATTTCTGCTTCAAAATATTTAATATCCGTAATTCCACCAGAGCCATGATTTTTCACTTCACCACCCCTTCTTTGCACAAATTTTTCAAAAGCGGCCCCATCTCCTACAATTACAACATCAGGATTTACGTCGTTCAATGCATCGTCATAATTTGCTTGATATGGTCTTTTGTGATCCACAACCACAATTTGTTCTTGCTTAAATCCATTTTGCCTAAGTCCTGCTTCAATATGTTGTCTTTTTGAAGATCCTTTGAAATTAGCATATAAATATCTTGTTTCACCTGTTTTAGGATTTACAACTTGCCACAATTCATAGCCACCAACTTGCTCGGCTTTACCAGGAAATCGAAGTGAAGCCGAATGAGCCAGATCAAATCCTAAAGCGTTGAGATATTCAGAAACTTCATGTCTTGATCCCTCGTGTATATACACAGGCATACCTTGATCTCTAACATCATCCATCATCTGAGGAACACGCTTCTCCATGAAATTATCAATATTATTTGAGGCATAAATTGTCCCAGCTTCAGTTTCACGCTGATGAAGTAAGGTTTCCGTCCCAGTATCTTTGTGTAACTCAGTGGGATACGTTACAGTTACATCTTCACCGTTGTCTAGCTTAACTGTAAAATCTCTTACCGTTGCTTCTACACCGTCTATATTCACTTGTCTAGCGGCTGTTGCTTCTACCCCTTGACCTATTCTTTCAACATCAGGAGAAAAACCCAAGGTTTTGTCACTTAGAGTTGTATCGTCGGCTAGTTTACTTATTGGTACCCCACTATTTGTCTTGAGCATGGGTTTTCTATCAAACCTAACTACTTGATATTGCTCCTCTCTAACTGCTCCAGATGCAATTTCTTCAAGACTTGGACGTTCCACTATTTCATTTGAGCCATCCGTTTTTCTATACCTTTTCCTTGTTACAGTATTCGTAGTCTGTTCATTAATTAATAATTGTTGATGGGCTTGATTTACAGCATCATCTAGTGTACCTGAAACCCAAGGATCTCCTCTGGCATATTCGATTAACTGTAATTGTCCGTTATCATCAAGATAAATAGTTGTTCGTACTCCATTCTTCTCCTTGAGTACAACTCCTGGCTTACCTCTTACAAATTCCGTTTTACCAAAGCCTGTATTAGGATCAATGATTCGTCCTGTTGCAGGATCAATTCCAGCTCCTATTTTTGCAGATCGTAATTGAGCCTGAAGGTCAGCTGAAATTCCAGAACTAACTTTTGCTTCAAGAGCTGCCCTGTCGCCTAGACCTAAATGATTTAGGATATCCTGACTCACTACAGATGAGGTTGTACGAGGATTGGCTGCATATTGATTTCTGATAAGATTTTGCACTTTTGGATCTAGCCTAGCTAGCTGAGCACTAGTGATTAGTGCACCACGCCCCACGCTGTGCGTTAATCTATTTCCCTCAAGTTTCACTAAGGATTCTAGGTCCTCAACCGATGCACCTCCTACTGGACTGGCTGAGTCTAATTTGCTCCAGCCGTCTGCCGCTGAATATATATAGTGATCATAGGTAGGATTACCAGCTGAATCCGGTGCCCTTTCTATGGTTTTAGTTGGACGACCGTGTAGAATTCCATCTCCGCAATCTCCTAAAGCTCTACCTACAAAAGGACAAGGTCTCTTTTGACTGCCTCTTGCAATATCATCGATTACTGCGGCTGGTGGTCCTTCCACCAAGTCCTCAAGAGACTTAAGTTCATCAACTGCCTCTCCTGCTACTTCCGGATTTGCTGGTGGTACAACTTCATCTGTGGCTCCAGCTGCTTGTGCCTTCGCTTCAGCTTCTATTCTTTTAGCTGCTGCCAATTCAGACTCAGGAGATATTTTTTGGGCTACTTCTTCGGCTGGCTTAGCTCCTTTCATCAGCTTAAGAGCAGCATCATATTTTGCCTTAGATTCAAGGACTTCCACCACAAGATCAGGATGCTTGGCAGCCATGGCTGCATGTGTTAATCCTTCTGACTTACGAACACCCTCGTAAGTAAGTCTGGCTCCCTCGAGTTTATCAAAGGCATTGGCAGCATTAGCTGTAGCTTCTCCGAATCCTCTCGGTCTAGTTAGGAATTGTTTAATTATTCCGGTTACTCCCGTCCCAGCTTCGACAGTGATTGCAGCCTGCTTTGCCGCTTGGAGCTGCTCAATATTTTGCAAGTTCTCTAAAACTTTTAATGAGTCACCCTCTCTTAGAGCTGTCTGCATGGCCCTTTGACCTACATTTATTTCTACTTCAATTGCATCAATTGCCCCATTAAAATATAAATTTAAATTTTTGGAATTCTTATTGGCAGTACTTATTCTGTTTGCTAAGGCTACTGCATCAGAAGCCACTTCTACTCCAGCCTGTGCTTGTCTGGCAACATCCAGTGCCTCCGCCACAGTTGAGGCTGTTTCTGGTGCATATTTGATGAGATTGTTAGCATTCTTTATAGTATTAAGGGTCTGGGTCACTTTAGTAAATTCAGCAACTTTACCCAATCCTCTGACCACAGTAACTGCTACTAATGGAATATCTATTAAGGTTGCAACATCACCTGCAAGCTTTCCATATTGTTGCTCAGTCCTTGCGGTTACTGAAAATACTGTTTCTTCATCTTCAGCATCCAAATCTGTGTAATCTTTATAGGAAATTTCAGCGGCTGCGGTGCCAGGAAAAGTTCTAAAGTGAGCAGCTAATTGACCCTCAATGAAAGCATCTTCACCATCATGATACAATCTTTGCTCCTGAATTTTCTCTAGAGATCTCCAGGCTTGATCTTCATAACTTACTCTGTTACCATTGTAAAGTTTTGCGTTAGCAGGAAGCCAAGCTGATCCTTGTCCCATTTGTCCCTTGGCATCATCATATATTTGACCAATGGTTTTTCTAAGGGCAGGATTTGCTTCATCCTGTAATAGGAATTCCTTAGTAACCTTTCCTCTGTTGATTAGTGATATTGCTTCTCCGGCCGTCATATCTCTTTTAAGTAGAAGATTTAATGCTGTATCATATAATATATTTTGTTTATGAATTTGCTCAATACTTGCCAGATTCTTTTGATTTGTTTCGTAATATAAATCTACAGCTGCTGGCGCCGTATCTCTTTGTCCTCCCCATAGTTCTACTGCTAGAGGTACAATAGAAATTTGTCTAAATCGATAGGTAAACCACCCCAATGTAGCGTCGAAGGCTCCATCACCTTCATAATCCTCTGTGGCTTTGAGGGCTTTGTTGTGAACTAATTGACTACTTTCTAACACTCTGTTCTGTGCATCCTCTTTTGCATACTGGGCTAACCATGCTTGGGTACGCAAATAATTTTGATTCTCAGTACCCCCTGAATCACGATCAATATTATTAGCTATTGCTGCAGCTCCTGCTATATCACCTCTTTGAAGCAATTGAGCTACTAACTCTGGTGCGTTGTAGTCCAAGTACACCTTTTGTGCTCTTGTAGCTGAATCTAATCTTTGTATTTCAGCTCCAGAGACGAATTCCAGATTCTTTACTTCAGTTTCTAATAATTTAGCTTTGTCTTGATCAAAAGCATTAACTCTTTGAACCATATTTCTAGCTGTTTCAAAATCATTTGAGAAAATTGCTAAATCTGCAGCAATATCTGGTCTATCTTGTTGTAGATATTTATTTACTAAGTCGCTATATTCTTGATTTAAATCATATAATCTAGCTTGATCATTATATTGCTCTGCTCTTAGATTTCTAAGCGTTAGTTGTTGAACTCTTTTTTGCTCAGGTGTGATCGATTTTTCTTGCAAGCCTTTTCTTACTGTCTGTATTTTTACTGAGGTGGCCAGGATTCTATCATTTAATTCTGATTTTTGGCCACCAATTAATGCAGCTCTTCCTTTGTCAGCTTCTGCGCCGATTGGTTGTATATCATTTCTAATGTTGGTCTTTATTTCCTCAAATTTAAATTCAGTGTATTCTCTCCTAGCAAATTGCGCTTGATCAATTCTGGACACCTCTGGACCTATAATGTATCCAAGCCTGGATATTTCAGTTTCTAATTCTTCTCCCTTGCTTGGAACTAGTTGCTTAACTCGAGCAGCAAATCCTTTAGCAGTTTCTAAATCATCAGAAAAGATTGCTAGGTCAGCTGCAATGTCTGGTCGCTTGCTGTTGGCATATTTATTGATTAATGATACGTATGTATTTTGAACCTTACCTAATTGCTCTTCTGTACTTTGTTGCTCTGCCTGTAATCTAGCAATTCTTTGATTATGACTACTACGCTGCTCGGGGGTTAATAATTCACCTGCTAGGTCTTGTTGCAATGCTTGTATCTTTACACTGTTACTTATTAAGTTATTTTGCAATGAAGTCCTATGTTTTCCTATCAACGCTGCCTGACCAAGATCATGATCCACTCCATCAGGACGCTTGTTGGCCTTTATTGCTGCTGCAGTAAATACAGTTTCTCTTTGCTGAGAATATCTCTTGGCATCTATTCTTGCTTGTCCCAGAACGCTCGGATCCACGCTTAAACAAGTATCACCTTTGCAGTTTTGCTTAAGCAGTCTAGCAGTCTTTTGTGTTGCACTTGAAAAACTCAGTTTTGCCGCTGTGTACCAGAAGAATTTTTTATCCCTAGTTCTAATTAATCGATTGATTGTTTTGCGAGATTTGTCGTCTAATGGATTACCATTATCATCTATATTTAGCCCTTCTGCCCTTAGCTTTGTTATCCATTCATTGCCTTTCTCTTGAAGACGAAATATTTCAGTTAATTTATTTACATAACTGGGTTTGTCGAGTAGATCTATGTCAATATTTAGCTGCTCGAATAAGTATTGTCTTAAGGCAGGATCCTTGTCGAATTTTAATTTCCCTAGTTGTGCATAATTTTTATTACTCAATATATCAACCATTGTTTGAAAACTTTGTTGGTTTTGCTCTGTAGTTACTATTCGTTTAGGACCTTGCTGTTTAATTATACGAAAATCTATCAATGTTGATTTCGTTTTTTCATTTGTTTCTGTATTGAAATTTTCCAGAACTCCGACGACATGGTTATCTTGATTGACAAGGCTGAAGCTGCATTCATCTTTCTCACTACATGGAGACGCCAAACGGAAATTTTGACCTAGAGATGCTGCTTGACCATCAATGGCTTGAGTTAGAGCACCAAGTTGACCGTTGGATATCTCGAACTTTAAGCCATCCTTGGTTACTGTTAGAGGGATATCAAAGTTTATGGGATTAGCCTGGCCACCTACAACATTGATTTTTTTGCCTATAGTAATTGCTGCTGTGCCTTCTTGACATTCTTTACAGTCAGCTAGTATTACATCTGATTTGCCATTAGTATTGATACGATATGTCGCACCATCCTGCTCTGAGTCTATTTTGGTGTAAGTTCCATCACTATATATAGCCTGCCCTCGAATGTTAATTTCTTTAGGAGCACCTATGGCCGAATCAAATTCTGAAATAGTATTTTTACCAATGAAATGTGGCTTTAATTCGTCTAGTGAAATGCTAGTAGGGATGCCTACATTGTAAAAACCAACGTCTGTTTTACCTTTAGCCGTTACTATAACTCTACTAGTTGCAGGATCATTTTTTATCCATACTTCTGCTTGACCACCATTGTCACCGGAAGGTGCTTTTAATACATCTCTTATTTGCTTTGCAAGTTGTGATCCGCTGTCCGTTGCAGGACCGTCTGGGGGTTTAAATTTTGATTGATCCGAATAAGTATCTAAATGAATTTTTACATTTTCATTATTAACCTGGCCCTGAGTTTTAACACCTACACCGGTAGTTCTGTCGATGATGATGGTACGACCTTCGGTATCCGTATTGCCCAATCTCCTCGAGGCATGATCCTGTGCTGTAATTAGATTACCTTGCTTAGAGAATTTACCATCTGCATATAAATCTGGAGTAACTACTTTTGCGTTATCAGATTTGATATTTCCATTTGCCTGAATGTTAAGTTGTCCAGCGTAGTTTTCAATTTCCCAGATTTCATCATTTACTAAATAATTACCTTGTACTTCTCCATTGATGCTGAGTTCGCCATCACTGCCAAATTGAATTAATACTTCACCTGATCCAATATGAAAATTCTGTTCAATTCCGTTTACTGTTAAGGCATATTTACCATTTTGATAGTGTAATTTAACTTGAGCGTCACCTGCTATTCTCAATTCATCTTTAGTTTCCTTATTGATTATGGAGTAACCGTCACTATGAATGATAATTTTTTCAATGGATTCATCATTTTTAAAATCGTTAAGAGGTACTTCTATATTATTGATAAAAATTATGCCATTTTCAGCATCTAAGGTAAAGCTAGAGGCGATGCCCTCAATTTGATAATTGGCATTGAATTGCTGTTGAAGAAATTCTTGTGCAGCTAATTGGTTATTATCAAAATTTGTTCTTGAATTCCCTCCTGGATAATTCCCAGCAAAATATCGCAAGTCCGCCTCTGGATTAATTCCTATATTATTAGGGTCGTTAAAGTAGATTGCATCAGATGCTGGATTCAAACCAACATTATTTTGATCTGCATAGAATTCAACCGCCTCTGCATGGTTATACTCTTGCAATTCATTATGCACATGTGGTAGTCCTGTATCATGGGCAAGTACTGATGAAATGGAAACTAATAAAATCATGAATACTACAATTATATTTCTATTTCTCATGTTAATACATTGATAGTTACTTGTTGGGAATCTGACAAGCCACCACTATCGGTTACTGTGAAAGTAACAGTATGCTTACCAGGTTGATTAATTTCTATATTGATATCTCCATCCCCACTAATTGGGAATAAGTCTGAGTTTGAAGAAAATTCTAAAGGATTGCCATTGGGATCTGAGGCGATTAAGCTAGTTTCCCATATTTGATTTACTAGAAATGATTGATCTGGAATATAGGCCAAATTAGGCTTCTTGTTGATTACATCATCATTTTTTACGGCAAAGAAGAGTATAATTGGATTCTGTGATTGGGTGTCAGTTAATGAGTATAGATCTGTATTCTTGTCGTAAGGGAAGAGAACCGGATCATATTTGAAGACCGGCAATTGTATTAGATCTTTGTTTACTAATATATTATTTGCCGTGTCGATCATGTCACCATAATTAGTATCAATTGATTGACTAAATTTGGTCAATTGTAGTGTTTTTTTGTCACTTTTAATAGTGATGGGTAGATTTAATTCTGTGGAGACTTTGTGATTACCTATTGCTATCTTTGAGTCTATGTCAGCATAATTTATATCTATATTAAGCCCTTGTTGTTGAAAAGGAATTAGTTCAATTATACAGAGATCAATATATTTGTTTAAGTATCTGCTTAAGTCCTCCTCCATCTTTGAGTTAGAAAAACGATTAATGCCATTTAGTTTAGCGTAGTTGATCATACCATTGTTAGTTAATAGTATACTATTTACATTTTCAAAGTATATTTCACCTCCATTTGCAGCTAAAAGATAAACCGCTGGTGTGAGAGTATTCCTTATGCATGATTCAACAAAACTAGTTATTTTCCCTTCATTGGTAGAAAGATCGGGTACTTCTTCAACTAATGTATCCTTAGTTATTTTTGAAGAAATGTAAAATACACCTATAGCTACAAATAGTATTATTACTCCTACAATTAGGAAAGTAGTTACCTGACCTCTTTTTGTACACATATTTACAGTACATGGAGTATTTGTCAAATTATAAAGCTATCGTTGAAATCGATACTGTAATTTGCTGATTAGTTCTGCTATTGGGAAAGCTTTATAAACAAACCACTTTTTCTACTCCTATCGAGTCCAAGTTCACGCGTTGACTATGCTCTGGCATCTATGTCTAAAAGGACTATGTTGATTTGTTCTCGATATCTCAAAATGGTAGAAAAACAAGATAATTTCAAGCATATAGTACGGGTTGCTAATGTAGATATTAAAGGAGAAAAGCCACTGAAGATTTCCTTGACCAAAATTAAGGGCGTTGGGACGAATTTGGCACATGTTGCTTGTTTACTAGCAAATGTTAGTGGATCCAAAAAAACTGGGAACTTAAGCGATGATGAAATTGCTAAAATTAATGAAGTTATTAACAATCCAGCGGCTGCTGGCATCCCTGTTTGGATGCTAAATAGAAGAAAGGATTATGAATCTGGTGATGATAAGCATCTCTTATCCGGAACTTTGAATTTTGTTACCGATAATGATTTGAAGAGATTAAAGAAGATTAAGAGTTTACGTGGTATGCGTCATCAAAGAAAGCTACCTGTACGCGGGCAGAGAACTAGGTCAAATTTCAGAAGGAGCAAGGGTAAAGTAGTAGGTGTTAAGAAGAAAGGGGCTAAGAAGTAAGTAATATGAGACAACCACAAAAAACAAGATTCTTGAGCCCTGTTTTTAGGAGGTGCCTAAAATAGGGGATCCAAAGAAATTAAGGAAGAAGTACCAAACACCGAATCATCCTTGGAATAGCAAGAACATTGCCTTCAATAAGGAATTATCTAAGGAATTTGGTTTGAGAACTAGAAAGGAAGTATTAATTGCAGATTCATTTTTAAAAAAATATATGGATATTGCCAAGAGGTTAATAGCAAACACTACACCACAAGGTATGAAGGAGAAAGCTCAAATTTTAGGAAAACTAGAAAGTTTAGGTTTATTGCCAGCTGGTGCTGACTTAAATACCATTTTAGGCCTGGAAGTTAAGGATGTATTAAATAGGAGATTGCAGAGCGTTGTTTATAGACAGGGTCTAGCAAAATCGATGAAACAGTCCAGACAGTTTATTGTACATCGACATATCAGAATTGGAGAAAAGGAAATGACTGTTCCTTCTTATTTAGTATCATTGTCCGAGGAGAATGGTGTGAATTTTAGAGAAAAGTCTGCTTTAGCTGATGATGATCATCCAGAGAGAGTTCTCCCAGAGTCAGTTGTTGCTGAAGAGGTTGCTAAAGTGACTGGTGAGAAAGCTGTTACTGAGAAGAAGGAACCTGTATCTGAGGAAAAGAATAAGGAAGAGAAGACTGTAGATGCAAAGAAGGAAGATAGTGGAGCTGTGACTGAAGAAAAGCCGGAGGAGAACAATGAAAATTAGGAATTCTCAAGCATTCCTAGGAGGAATACGATGAAAAGGGAAATGAATAAGCCGGAAGCAAGATCTAGACCTCCACATAGGAAGATTAGATGGGGAATCGCACATATTTTTTCTACGTATAATAATACGATAATCACTGTTACAGATATTACTGGTACGGAAACGATAGCTCGTTCCAGTGGTGGGCAAATGGTTAAGGCTGATCGGTTGGAGAGTTCTCCTTCAGCGGCTATGGGAATCGCTAAGAAAGTTGCGGAATTGTGTCGTGAGAAAGGTGTTACTGGTTTATTAATTAAAGTTAGAGCAAGAGGTGGCCATAATGGACCAAAGAATCCAGGTCCTGGCGCACAGGCGGCTATTAGAACATTATCACGGGTAGGTATGCGTATTGGAAAGATTGAGGATGTTACTCCTGAACCACATAATGGTTGTAGAGCTAAGGGTGGAAGACGAGGTAGACGGGTATAAATCATGGCAATTGAAAAATTAAGTAAGAAGAAGGGTAGAGTGACTTTTGTGTTGAAGGGTAGTACTGAAGTATTTTCTAACACTGTACGTAGGTTAATTTTAGAGGATGTTCCTACACTTGCTGTGGAGGACGTGGAAATCAAGGATAATAATTCAGCTTTATTTGATGAAATGTTGGCTTTAAGATTGGGTTTGTTACCTATTAAGACAGACTTGAAGAGTTATAATTTGAAGGAATCTTGCAAATGTGCAGGAGAGGGTTGTGCCCAGTGTGAATTAAAAATTATGCTTAAGGCTGGCAAGAATGGGTATGTGTATGCTGGAGAGGCTAAAAGTACAGATCCCAAGTGTAGTTTTGTGCAGGAAAATATGCCTATCGTTAAATTATTACCTAAGCAAAAGTTAGACGTTACATTAACTGCGATCATGGGAACAGGTAAGGAGCATGTAAAATGGGCTCCTGGTTGGGCCATTTTTCGGAAAGAAAGGAAGTTAGATGTAAGCAAGGCTAAGAATCCTGAATTGGTGGCTAGTAAAGCCTCAGATGGTAGTTTGGCTTTGAAAAATGGAAAATTACATGTTGTAGCTGACAAGGCTTATAATAGTCAATTGTTGGAATACTTTTCTGAAATTGATGAGGGAATTACTCTAAGTTATACAGATAACATTATATTTGATTTAGAAAGCTGGGGACAGTTAAGTTGCAAGGAAATTTTGCAAAAGTCCGCTGATATTTTAATGGACAAAGCAGAGGAATTACAACAATTAATATGAAGGGACCAACAAATTACCAATTGCAAGAACTGATCTCCCAACTAGCTAAGGCTAGGGAAAGTGGATTATGGAATTCAGTTTCGAATAGTTTAATGAAGCCTTCAAGGCAGAGATGTAGTGTAAACGTCTACAAAATTGAGAAGTTTGCTAGAGAGGGGGAAACAATAATTGTTCCTGGTAAGGTATTAAGTGTTGGAGAATTAAATAAAAAAGTAGACGTAGCAGCTTTCCAATTTTCAGAGGGTGCTAGGGAGAAAATCTTAGGTGCTCAAGGCAAGGTTTTAACGATTGCTGAATTATTTAAATCAAATCCAGATGGTAAAAAGGTTAGGATTTTAAAATGAAAATATACAACGGAAAAGGAATGATCTTAGGAAGGTTGGCAGCTAAAGTAGCTAAGGATGCTTTATTAGGCGAGGAAGTTAAGGTTGTAAATTGTAGAGAAATTATTGTTAGTGGCTCTAAGATTCAAACTGTTAAGAATGAGGTTGCTAAGCGTAAAAGGAAGGGATATCCTTTGAAGAGTGCTAAATTTAGTAGGTTGCCTGATAGATTTGTTAGAAGATCAATTAGAGGTATGCTGCCCTGGAAACAAGCAAGAGGAAAGGAAGCGTATGACAAAATTATGTGTTATGTAAATGTGCCAGAAGAATTAGTGGGTAAGGATCATCTTAAGGTTGATGGTGCCGGGGTGGAGAAATTACCAAGCAGAAAGTTTACAACTGTGGGTGAGATCTGCAAGAGTCTTGGGGGAAAACAATGAAAATTTGTAATTATCAAGCATTCCTAGGAGGAATATTATGAAAGTAATTCATGCTCAAGGAAAAAGAAAAACTGCAGTGGCGAGAGCTACTGTGAAGCCTGGTAAGGGTAATGTTATTGTAAATAAACAGTCCATAGTTAATTTCAGTACGAGAGGAAATAGGTTAAGAATTTCTGAACCTTTGTTGTTAGCTGGAGATATGGTTAAAAAGTTTGATATTTCAGTTAGTGTGGTTGGTGGTGGAGCAAATGGTCAGGCAGATGCGGTACGTTTGGCGATTGCTAGAGCCTTGGTTCAGGCAGATAAGAAGTTAAAGAAGACTTTTGATGATTATGACCGGCTTTTATTGGTAGCTGATGTGCGGCGTAAGGAAGTTTGTAAGCCAAACGATTCGAAGGCTAGAGCTAAGAGACAAAAATCATATAGATGAGGATATAGCATAATGAATACAATAAAATTTACACAAATTTTGAGCAATAAATACGAGGAAACACAATGATAATTCCAATAAGATGCATTACATGTGGAAAGCCAGTAGGACACCTGTGGGAAGAGTTTAAGGAAGCTAATAGTAAGGCGGAGAACAGTAAAAAAGCTTTAGATGCTGCAGGATTGGATAGATATTGCTGCAGAGCATTGTTTATGGGTCATGTAGATCTGATTGATGTTATCGGTCACTTTAGAAGAGGATAATTTATTTTATAATTCTTACTAAGTAGATTCTAATCCATGCAAATAGGAGTAATGTAGAAATTCCTGTAATAATTGAGTAAAGAGTAGCCTGATATAATAACTGTTTCTTTAGAAAAGATGTAACTAAGGATAAGAGAATTGTGGTTAGCATGATAAATAAATATGCTCTCCATAGTCTATTCCATCTCCTTTTAATGATGCTAAATGTTTTGCCTATAGAATTAAAGACCTGGTAACATAAACTAAAATTATAATAGGTTAGGAAGGTAAAAATGACCAAGAAAAGGAGTGATGCTAGAGTGATAATGTTATTACTGTATATACTGGTAATTCCAAAAAATCCTAGTAATGTGGTAGCAAGGAATCTAATTATTAGGAAAATAGGTAGAAATAGTATGTATACTATCAACAGAGTAATATTAATGCCAGTCCAGCGCCAAAGCTTGGTTCTGTTGTGTGATAGTCGATTCCATACGAGTTTTCTGGTGTATGAATAGGCAATAAAGCCTCCTATAAATATGAATAGAAAGCCCACTATAAATAATGTAAAAAAGCCAGTAAGTGAAGATAGTATTGCCTTTGCCTCTAGCGGGTTATTTACCATTAATTCTTGCAATTCTTCTGCCGATACTCCTATTTGAGAAGATTGACCTTCCATGTAACTATTGAAACCGAGTACAGCTAATAGAAATATTGTAAAAAATAGGAAGTCTATCAAAAATACTTTGGTGATCCTTTTATCTTTGAAAGATCGTACAAAATTGTATAAGTGAGTACCCATGGACTAAGAAAATTTATGGGATTTATATTTGTTTCCGTCCTTTATCAGATACTGTAGATATGCCTCCAAAGTTACTTGATGATGATCCTCCCCGGCCAGAGTCTTCCCATTCTATTTGTCCAACGGTCGATTCCTTAAACCTGGCACAGATTTCATCAATATCGTTCTCCGCCACATCTGTAGGTTTCTTATCAAATATAACACAAACTTCAGTATAATCATTAGTTGAATAAGTTACGAAGGTATCTCTGTCACTGGCTCCATTCTCTAGTCTTAGGGTTGATCTAAGTCCAGCAGTATCACCTGGATAAAGGAAGAACTTTTTATCTCCATCGATTTGTACATTAAAAGATATGGCCATACCATTTTCATCAACATATGGTGTATGTTTTTCATCTGCAGGAGCGGAGACGCTCCAGGTAATTTTATAAAATGTTCCGAATACGACTTCATCATCTTCAATACATATTTCATCGATACATTCCCCTACAGAGCATTCTAATTCTGAGGAGCATAACATTGGTGCAGCTTCTGGTGTTTTTTCAGCCTGAACCGAGCCTACAAATTGTACTGTTCCAGGAGCAACTTCGATGAATGTAGCTGATGAACCAGGGACTTGAGTTTTATGGGCCGAATCATATCCACAGAGAGCAGTTGGGACAGTATATGTAGCCAAAAGTGCTTTGTCAAAGGTTTTTGATGCAGCATCATTCCATTCTTTCGTAGTTTCAGGGAAAAGAAGCGTAGATGTTGCCCTTCGTTGACCAAAGGTGTTTAGTACTTCTCCAATGAAGCCAGATTCAGCAGGCCAAGGACTTTGACCTCCAAGAAAGTATCCATTGATATCTCTGTCAAATTCGTCGGATCTCTTGTCGGAATTTGCCCCTTGTGCCTCGGCCTTATCGGCGTCACTTAATTTAGCACAACCATGAGTGTCCTTAGCACACTTATCTGGATCATTTAAAGTATCCCGATCGATCCATTTACTAGAACCTGGTGCACAATCTGCTCTTTTTCCAATGCAAACGGTATCACCATCAAATCTGGTTTTTTTCGGATCCGTTTCTCTATTACAATTGGTCATTTTACAAATGCTTACAATATTACCATTTCTGTCCCTGAATTCTAGAGATTTTGTATCGCCATTATCATCTAAATCTTCGGATGTAGCAACGACATCATGGTTCTTGTCCTTGATAACAACTCTTTCTGGCTTGTCATTGTTATATGTTGTAACTTCCCTGCTTTTGTCTTTATTGACTCTTACCGTTTCTACACGCTCATCTTCATCACGCTCTGTTACCGTGTGGGCATCTCGCACTCTATTTACTTCATAACTTTCGTCACCATCCTTGGCTTTGATTGTATTTCCGGTGACTGAAAAAGCTTTGGCTGCGAATTCTCTTCCATCTGGGGTGTGGTATGTTACTTTGGTTTCAGCATCGGAGGTGGGAGTTTCCTTTCTTCTATCTGAAACTGTGGCAATTCCATGTGTATCAAGATCTCTTTTTAGTAAGCCTCCATTAACCAAGGGTACTATTACTTGATTGGGGCTTGATCTGAAGCTACCTAGCTTAGTCTTATCATATGGAGGTTCCTTTTTGTGTATATCTGCTGGCACATGAGCCTTACCAACTAAACCGCTGCCATCTTTGAATGTGACTACATCCTTTTCTACTTTATCAACGGTAGTTAGACTCTGGTCTGTAGGTAACTGTGCAACCACCGGAGCTCCTGCTTGAGTAGTATCTCGAATATTACCATCAGCTTGTACTCTATATTTAGCATCATCTGAGAATCTAACTTGCTTACCAGGTGCAGCTATGTCAGTAAATGTATGTGTTGCTGGTTTGTAACTTTCGGTAAATAATCCAGGATTATCCTTGCTGTCTAAATCCCAAATACTGTTAAATTCAGCCTGTGAGCATTTGTTTACAGCGCTTCTACAGTCAGGACTGATAGATAAGTCAGCTGGAATTTTGTTTTTGTTAATTACTCTTGGTGCATAATTTCTAGTTATATGTTTACCATCTCCTAAATTAAATACTTTTGGTCCTGGACTTCCTGCCGTTCCCGAAGGTGCACTGGTTGCTGGATCTGTGCCTGTTGGCGGCGGTGCTATTACTAAACCGACCAATAGTGCACATATTAATGTGAGGATAATTAATTTTTTCATTTAATCACCTGCCTCCAATTCATCTTCTAATTGACTACAATATGGGTTTCCTATGCTGGATGGAATGGTGTTAACAACGCCTAAGACTCCATCGAAGAGGTCCCATACTTGGATAACAACACCTGTATAACTACATATTCTAGCAGCCGTTCCATCGTCAGGAGCCTCACACAATCCTATGTAACATGGTAAATTTAGTGCAAGGTTAATATATGCCGCAGGACTAGTGGCAAAACTTTTAACGAATTGAACGACTGATTCACCTGCAGCCAAAGGAGTAAATTGTACAGCCGGACCCGTGAAGTATTTACATGTAAGATACTCTCCAAGCTTAGCGCAACTGTCCACAGTTGCTAATCCTTGGGGCACCTCATTCTTGTAACACAGCATCTCTCTGCATTGCACTTGACGATATTTCTCAAGGTTAGACAGCATACCAGGAATGCATAAGCCGACGTGGGATAAAATATAATTTTCACGTAAATCCTGTGCAGGTTGTCCAATCAATGTTCTTAGACTAATGGCGTTGTAAATACCTAGTACCCATTGCTGCCAAATGCCATAGTAGTTGGTGGCACCAGGATCAGGTCGGCATGATAATAAATTCATGGGTATTTGTATATACGAAGGAACTTCCAGTAATACTTCCTTTATTTGTCCCTCTCCTTCTTTACAAAATAAGGCAGCAGCAGCAGGAGCAGTCTGACGTAAGGTAGGAAGAATTCCTTTGTACAATTGTTCAACTACTTGAATTAAGGTAATTAATAGAGAAATTATTCCCACCGCCCAGTTAATCCATTCAAATACTTCCGCAAAGCCAGCAAAGGTTTGACCAACTTCAAAGTAATCAGTCCTGGCATCATTTATCAAACCTTGAATGTTTTCGTCCATAGCTCCAAGTGATGAAAAGGAGAAGACTACTGGTATTTTAACATCTTGTATTTCTGCGTTTTTGATACTCTTTTTACCTATTTGAGAGAAAATTCTAAGTTGACAGTCATATTCAGCAATAGCCTCCTTGAAAACAGTTTCTTCCTCTAAATTAAAGGCTTCTTTGCCATTAAATTGATTGAATTCCAGTAAAATTGTTGGTTTACCAACAATCTCACCTCCCGATGTTGTTCCCCCGTAAGCTATAGCTTTCTTGATAGTAGGTGCTGCAAATACAGGTTCATCCTTAGATTCACTTGAGTCAGTTTTTTCAGTATCTGATGTTGGTTCCACTGGAGTAGTAGGTTCTACCGCTGGAGTTGGTGCAGTTGGAGATGAGCAGGCTACCAATTCAACCTTCAAGACCTTTGCCAGACTATGACTAGAATGTAATGATATCTCAACTGGCATGCGAGTTTCTATTAGTTCAGTAGTGTCCAAATCAATGAATGGAGTTAGTAATTTAACGTGACTCAGTCCCCAGAAGTCAGGATTTTCTTCATCATCCAATCCTAGTAGTGCAAAGGAATATTTTCCACTGGATCCAGCTTGAATCTGTGCATTCTTGGCAGCAGGATAATTCTTAGCTTTATTGCCAGCAGTATCATGTACTTCCAGTTTTACGAATGCTGTGTTGATAGGACCACTTTTTACCGGCTTGGATTCAATTGTACATGCCCATGTCTTATTTTCTCGAACACAATTCTCCTCAGTCGCTATTAAGAATCCTGCCTCATTTAATGGTCCTGCTGGATATTCAACTTCAGGATCATTGGAAATGTCGCGCATGTCAACTGTCATTACTAAACCAGAACTTTCTATCACGTCAACTTCCATAACAATTATGTCATTGCTGCGCATGAAGTTTCGCTTACCAGTTTCGTCCTTTCCATAAATTTCAACATCGCTAACATCGGGTTCACCAATATCTATAATAATTTCCTTCTCTTGCTTTATGCCCTTGTTACCAACAATGTCTTCAAAATGTGATAATCCAACTCGGACTAAGCCAGCACCAGTATTTACATTAACGACCCAGGAGCAAACAAATAATTGATTCACTATATTACATTCGTCCGGTGCTTCATCTCCGCTTCTACCGACTGCCTTCAAATTTAATCGTACACCGTCCGCATCCATTCCCGCACCTTCTTCCTGGATAGCAAGAGTAAGTTTATTTTGTCCGTCCTTCATGTAATTAACTTCCTGAAACTGAGCATCAGTACCAAAGAATTGCACAACAGGAGGTGTTGTGTCACTTACAAGATTTCGGCTTACTGTTTGTTCAACTTTGTTGTTAAACTGATCTGTAATTGTAAATTTTATGTCTATGTTACTTTGCGGCTTTACTTTTACATTCGACCACGTACACTTCCAAACGTCATTTTCAATACGCTCACAGTCATCAAATGGTTGATCCTCAAGGTCTGCTTGGTTGGATGTTGCCAGAACTGATTTTAGGTTATTTGTTTCTCTAATATTAACCGTTAACTCACTCCTTTGTTCTACTTCTCCAATGAATTTTCCTAAATCAGTTAAATTCATGGTTTCAGAAATTATTTGAGGCTTAACATAATCATATTGTACAGATAGAGATGGCAAGGTTGCTTGATGGCCAAGCAGGTCCTTTGCTTCGATTCTCAAATTTCTTTGTCCTTCATCTGGAAATTGTACGCTTAGCCTGCCCTCAGATCCACTATCCGATAAATGTTGGTACGATTTTTTCCCCTCAGCATCGATGCTTTGTAAAATATCTCCAGTTTCACTATCAATGATGTCAATACTTCCTATCCCCACGGATGGTAAATCCTCATTGACATTATCATTCACTGTGAAATCGAGAAAAATTGGACCTTCTGGTAATTGTTTAGGTTGCTTTATTAATTGAATCGATGGAGAAGATCCATCAACCTTAATTACAGATGGTTGTGATTGTAAAAGAATTGGATTGTTAAACTCATCAGTTGTTGTATATTCAATATGAAATTCATAAAAATTCTCTTGAACGCCAGGTAATGCACTAATGTAAGAACAAGTTTTTCCTGCACAACTCTTGAAAGCTTCCTTGTTTTGACCTATTATGATTTCCACATCCTCAGCAGCTGGACTCTCGACCCCATCTATAGTCACGTCCACTAACCAAGTATCGCCTTGACCGTCTATAAATTCAGGAACACCTGCATCGCCTGTGTTTTTTGTAATAGTGATAGTTGCCGCCATTGCTGATGAAGAATAAAATGGCAGCATTACGATTAGGAAAATCATAAAGTACGCCATCATGTCTTTGCTTTGTTTCATGTGTATAGTGGTTCTAGCTTAATGCGCTGAGCTTGAGAGATTTTTGGAACCTCACCAACTACTTGCATATCTTCAATTACTCTTACTCCTGCTTCTTCAGGCACGGCATCGATGTTTATGTAAGGAATTTGCAATATTAATTTTGATGCACCATTTAATTGTTCAGGTGTTATGGTAATATAATTATCCTCTGTATCCCATTTAATCTGTCCAGAAATGAATTCATCCATCACGTTTTCCTCAATTGTAAAACATGATCCATCACATCTAGTTTCCTCAGGAATTCTTATTGGTTCCTTACTAATTAGAAGTCCAGTAACCTCGTAAATCCCAGGATACAATGTCACATTATCTGTTTTATTGCCTTTGAGGGTAACTACAGTAGTATATTCTTCATTAACAGATCCAGGATATAAATCTGCCTTTCTGGAAAAGGTAATTATAGCTTCATCAAATTCTTCCATTTGACTAATTATGCCTGTGTAAAACCATTCATGTTTTGCATCGGTATTTTCTGGTACAACAGAGAAAGCCGGGATACCACCTACGCCAAATGGACCTGAAAAGAAGCATTTTTGATTTATGCACTTATCGATGCTACGTTTTATTGCTCCTACTTCAATACTTACCTCTTTGTGTAACGGAATTATAATTGATGGGTCAAAATTAGACAGTGAATAACCAACTATTCCTGATTGCTCCTTAAACTTATATGTATCAATGGCATAGTTGTTCATTAGGTAATCTTCTTTTATGAAGTTTATAATACCACCATAAACAGCAGGGTATTTTGCAGTCAAGAGTCCATCTTCATCTGTTTGACCAATGTCACATGTATCAGTTTTTGGCACCTTAAAACCAATTTTTACGAATTCTAGAGGCTCTTTAGAATAGCTGTCTACCACTAATGTTCGAAGAGGTTTAGTATCAAGTTTGTCCTCATCACATAACATGGAATCTGATAGTAAAGATCTTGGTGGTAGTACGTCCATGCCATCTTCAGCTGGTGCATTCTTACGGATGTTACTCTCCAAAGCAAAAACAAAGTTATAACCTTCTCCATCTAGCGCTGCCTCGTCTCTAATGGTCACTAATACTGGATAGCTTAAATCGTAAACTGTTGTATACCACTGGAAGCCTGAATGTACACCCAAGGAATGTTGGGCCATATGCTGAGGTTTGATTTTACCATCCTTTTCATTTACTTTTATATAAGGATTCCAACCCAAATAATCAAAATTAACATCAAGACCCTTGGCTTCCTTCAGCGGTAGTGCCATATTGTCATAATTTTTTTGATATAGGGCTTGTAGATTACTGAGTGGATAATTGTATCTTACAAAGTCTGATGAATCAACAAAACGCACCATTGGGACGTATGAAGTAAGAATTGATTTCAAATCCTTACGAACATCAACACTGTTCCAGAATATTGTGGGAACTAAGTCAAAACCAGTAGCAGACGTAGGTGGTAGCTTGTTAATGTCTTTGGCTGAGAAGATTTGAATTAATTCCATGGCCTGTTGCTCTAAATAGCTCACATTTTTTTGTAATTTGGTGATTTCTTCTGCAGCTAGGTAATACCTTTTCAATGGCAGATGAATTTTAACCAAGGTTTTAGTAAATTCAGTGTCAGTATCAACATTGGATACTGTTACTCTCATATCCAGAAGAAAATTTACAGTAGTATCAGTTAATTTTACTTTAGTTGAAGGAACCTCATGACTTACCAAGAAGCCTTGATTATGAAATATTTCAAAATTCTGCAAGCATTCTTCAATTCTTTCATCTACGTACCTACCAAGTTGTGCTTCAATACTCATTTTTGGATCGTTTTGAGCAAGAAGTTCAGGTCTTAGAGAAGCAAATTGAATTTTATTTACTCTATTGTCTTCTATATTGTATAACCAAAAAGGTACCTTAGCACCTCCTAAAGAGATCCCGTCACTGTTAGATGGATCTTGTGATGAATACTCACCTACTAAATCTGGATAAATATATCCTCCTTGTTCTCCTAAAATTCGTAGACCTCGTTCTGCTACTCTAGATAGACAAGATTCTGTGTATGCTTGTATTGGTTTAAAAGATGTTGGTACAGATAGTATCACGGGATCTCCTTCCATATCAAAATCGTCCTTCACTGTTTCCTGAGTTACGAAGAATATCGCAATGAAAGTGAATATTAAAATTATACCTACGATCATAAATACTGTAACTTGCGCACGCTTAGATTTATAATTAGTAAAACCTCTAGATTTAAACCTCTTTTTCGTACTCATCTATGCTCAGGAGAAAAGAAAGAGTGTTTATAAAGATTACCTTTTGTTGTCGACTGTAAATGAGCCTATTTTTTGAGTATAATTATTGCTTGTTGACTGCTATTAATATTATTAAGTTAGTTGTGCTATTTTAGAATGTGTTTGCTATCGCACTCCTGCCTCATCATTGTTATTAGTGGTTACGTCAAGCATTTCTTTATTGTCGTAATAAATTCGTTTATTTTTTACGGTCATTTTTACCTTAAGAAATTCATCAAAGGTAATTTCATCATTAGAGTTTAGCAAGTGCTTGAACTTGATTTCATTTCCTACAGGTAGCTTTGTTTCTAGAAAGGATAGATTTTCTTTATTATCCTCAGCTATCATTAACATGGCTTCAGAAGTTTCTCCACGTAATTTTATCTTTTTCAGATTAGTACATAACACAGTTTTTAGACCTTTTAATTGATTTGGCTGGAAATATTTTTTAAGTCCAGCAATTACTTGTCTAGTTTCTGTTTTAAAATCCACCTTTAGGACGTATAATGAATCAGCGTTGGGATGATTCTTGACATCTGTAATTTTCCCTACCTTCATTTGCAATGGAAAGACTTGCTTCTTAATTTTAAAGGTGTCCAAATCCTGATCTTCCAATTTTTTGAACAATATTGTTGGCTTCTTAATAGTTTTGGCACCTAGATTAAGTTGCAGGGATGTGTCTTTCGATTTTATGATGCTTTGAAGTCCTTTGCTGCCATCTGGTATGATTGGTGAAAATAATAAGGACAGAATGCGACAAAGTTCATAACAGTAAACCAAAACATCAGGATCTGATTTTTTCCACGGTTCTTTTGCATTGAAGTATTGATTTCCAAGGTCTGATAAACGCAGTATTTCAGTCAGAGCTTCTCTTAAATTACATTTTTCGTAGCTGTTGGTTATTGCTTGAATGTGTTTTTGAATTTTCTTTTCCAAAATCTTATCCCTTTTGGATAATTTAGGTAGTTTGTTGTTATATTTTGTATGAATGAAATGTAATGATCTATTGACAAAGTTACCAAAGTTTCCAATTAATTCCTTATTGATCCTTTCTTTAAAGTCAGCTATTGAGAAATCTGTATCCTTGGTTTCAGGTAAGATGTTTATTAAATAGAAGCGCCAATAATCCAAGGGTATTCCACTATTTTTTACTTGATCAGTAAATATACCTATGTTTTTACTTTTGGAGAATTTTTGGCCCTCAAAGTTTAGATATTGTAAACCTACAACATTGTATGGTAACACAAATTGACCTTGCGCTATGATTTGACCAGGCCAAAATATGGTATGGAAAGGGATGTTATCTTTACCTAAGAAATAAAAAGTGTCCGTAGTTTTGCTTTTCCAAAGTTCTAATCCTTTTTTCCCAAGGATTTCGACAGTAGATGATATGTAACCAATTACATTATCAAACCATACGTAGAATACTTTGTCCTCGTATCCCTTAAGAGGTACATCTACACCCCATTTTAAGTCTCGTGTTATGCATCTTTCCTTAAGCCCAGCTTTCAGCCAGCCCAGTGATAAATTTTTCACTTGTTTTCTTAAATGTGGATTACTTTTGATGAATTTAATTATTAATTTTTCAATAGATCTTAAGTCCAAAAAGAGGTGGTTTGTATCCCGGAATTCTATGTTTTTATTCTTGCATACAGAGCAGTGTGGCTCTATTAGCTCGATCGGATTGATTAAAGTGGCACATTTTTCACATTGATCCCCGTTGGCTTTTTGATATGTGCAGTGTGGACAAATTCCAGTAATATAACGATCTGCAAGGCCTTTCTTGCAATTTAGGCAGTATGGTATTTTGATGGTTTTTTCCGTGATATAGCCATTTTCATGCAATTTTAAGAAGAATTCTTTGACTAGATCATGGTGTATTTTTTTTGAAGTTCTTGAAAAGTTATCGTAACTTATCTGGAACCAGTCATATATTTTCTTATGTTCCTTGTATAATGAATCACAGAGCTTTTTGGGAGTTATTCCTCTTTGTTGAGCTGCAAATTCAATGGCGGTACCATGTTCATCCGTGCCTCCTAAAAAGTAAGTTTCATATCCTTGCAAGCGGCAATATCTGGCAAATACGTCTGCTGGCAGATGACTGCCGATAATATTACCTAGATGAGGTATATTGTTTACAAATGGCAGTGCTGCCGTGATAAGTACTTTTCTTTTCATAGGTAAAGGTTGTTCTGGAGTATATATAAAGTTTGTTGTGGAAATCTTTATATAAAAGAGAGGAGATTTTGTTAGTATGCTGAAATTAATTAAGAGATTCTTCACAAAGGAGCAGGAAGTTGTTAAGGAGCAAGTTAATGAAATAAATCTAGGTCCTTGGTTGAATCAGCAAATTTCGTTTGCTAGTTTTATAAACGATCACTTTAGTAAAATATCTAGTTTTAAGGATCAACTTACTAGTAAAGTTACACTTCTTTCTAATCAAGAGGTATCGGAAACTGATAAGAAACAGGTGGAGGCTAGGGTGCAGAACATTGTTATTGGTCATCGTGATAATTATGTAAGGGAAATTGAATTATTTTTGCGCGAACTGAATTTGCCAGAGGACAAGTTCGATTCGATTGAGGCTTGCGTTAGAGCTAGCAAGTTTAATCAACAACTTGATGATAGTTTAGTTGTTTTATCCAAGCGAACTGCGAAGGCTTATCAGGCGACTCAACACTTATTCTTTGATAGAGTTGAGGAGGTTTTTAAGCTATTGACCGAGATCAATAAATTAGTTAAAGGATTTGAGTTAAGTGGCTTAAGTGAAGTTCTCAGGATCCAGGATTTAATTATATTTCTAGAGGCAGATCGGCAAAGAAAGTTTAATCATGAAAAAATTTCTGATAAAATTAAGCACCAGCAAGCTGTATTGAAGGATGAGAAGTTGTTAGTTAAGGAGAAAATAGATAAGTTGTTGCAGAGTGAGGAATATCAAAAACAGTTAGAATTGCGACAATCTGTAACGCAAGTTGAAGAGGAGGGTCAAGCTGTTGATAGGAACATTTTTTCTTTTTTTTCTAAGCTCACCAAGCCATTAAAGAAGTTTGAGAGAATAGCTGAAGATAGAGTTTTGATTAACAAGTATCTTAAGGATAGTGTATTGAGTTTTAAGGAGGATAAGGATTTAATGATATTAGAGGTTTTGTCGAAGTTGAAGAAGAATTTGAATTCTCTTAATTTTGATAAGAAGCAAGAAGGTAATTTTCTCCAGTTGATTTTGAAGGCAGAAAAGGGATACTTAAGAGAATTGGCAAATAATTGTGCAACTGTTGATGCTAAGTCTCAAGTCTTACAGGATCAATTGAAAGGTGACTCTAGTGAGGATCGATTTAAGGAATTAAAGAGTAGAGAAGTTGTTTTGTCGAATAAGATTGAGGAGATGCAAGCTGAGATAGATTCCTCTATGGAAAATTTTTCTAAAATTGATTTAAGCGTGCATAAGGAAGAGATTAAATCATTGGTTAGAACAAAATTTAATAAGGAGTTAAAGATCGTTTAGAAGTCATTTTTTTTTAATTTTCTTAAGTTTCTTGGTTATTGGTATTTTTGCTTGGCAATGCTGACACTCTATTAAATATGATTGAACTCCCTTATAGGATTTTCTTTTGTAGGGAGCAGTACCCTCCCCATCCTTACCACATTCAGGACAGGTATAAATGGCTTGAACGGTACAGGATTCCTCATGCTCTAGTTTTTCCTCTCTATGACCACATTCAGGACAAACATATTCCTTTGCTCTAATTTTTACTTTACCTTTCTCTACAGGTTTTCCCATCTTTGCTTTGTGACAGGAAGGACATTCTTTTTTGTAGACCCAGGCCATTATTTGCCCCTGAGGATCCAATGATCTATTAGTAAAATATAAACATCCATCCATGGATTCTGGTGGTTGAATTGACATAGTATGAAGATTTTGCATAGCTTTAAATATGTTCCGGTCAGAGAGAAATTGCTTTATAGATGGCTTCTCTTCCAGTGCAAATTTTGTCCTGGTAGTTGTTTTCATATAGAGAATTGATCAATCCATATTCCTTTTTGAATTCGGTAATTTTTTGAAGTGACTTTCGGTCCGATAACACGTCCCAGATATAGCCTAGAAGACCCCCCGCAAGCGATGGTAACAAGTATAATAATGTGTTTTCAGAATTTTCCGCTTGACCAGATTGCAAATACAAGAGGATTGATGCAATCATACCAACATTCAAGCCAATGGTCTGTTTGTCACTATCCAAAGTAGTGTTTAATTCCATTATGCGCTGATTTAGGAATTTACGACGATGGTCAATGTATGGAAATATTTCGAAATCAAAATTTCCCTCTAAATAGATGTTTCTGTATTGTGGATTGTTTTGTGTTGGTAATAGTAAGAAATTTTGATATTCAAAATTAATAATTGCGTATGTAGAAGGTGCTATTCGTTCAAAACCTCGGCTATGTAAGTAACCTTCAAGATCCTTGTCACCTTGTGTTGTTAACCTCTCTCCTGTCTCGAATCTCTGATTATTTTCCATTAGAAATGTGTTTAGCAAGTTTTGAAAGGGATCTGTTGGACTTGTTGAATCTCCATTTGCAGATTTGTCACTCTTTTTGTCCTGAACAGATTCTTTGGTAATTTTTTTGTCTAGTAATTCAGCTATTTCATGTATTCCAGAGTTTATGTCCTTCACCTTAGTTCCCATGTTAAGATCCTTAAAAAGATTATCCAGTATCAAATCTTTATATTAAAATTAATAAAACTTATGTTATATGATTCTTACGAGGACAATCTTTTAATTTCAATTGAGATGGCAGGTTTGTTAACTCTTATGTAACGAGGACATTCTGTGTAGTCCAAATCATTGTTCTCGCAATACTGGATAATTGCTTTCTTTTCAGATTGAGTATTGAATGCTACTATTACAACAAAGCCAAGATCTTTTCTGTGTAATATGTTTAGGTCATGTAAATCTGCAATAACCTTTCTTCTCTTCTCAAGAAGAAAATTAATTCTACTAGGTAATCTATCTATTTTTTCTTTTATTGCTGAGATTATTCTTGGATCATCAATTTTTTCCACGGAAATTTTATCAAATAATTCTCTGTCTTTGCAGGAGATGAATCCAGTAGCACCTAAATCTACTAATTTCCATCGACCAAAACTACATACTAAGATATCGGCAAAATTACCATCACATAACTCTGTACCAATTCCAGCACTACAATCGAGAATAACTAAGCAATTATGTTTTTGACATAGTTTGTATATTTCCTGCATAGGTTGCTGGGCAAAGTAACCACCTGGATTTTGATACAGTAATGCCGTGAATTTATTAGTTTTTAGTTGCCTTTCCAAATCACGCAAATCAATTTTGGCATCTTTACATTTAACTGTCTCAAATTTTGATTTTTTGTATGACAACCATCCTCCTTCTTGAGGGACAAGGATGCTTCCACCTACTAGCTTAATTGCTGCTTTAATTGCTGCATTACCTCTTTTAGTTATGGTGAAGTATTGATGGTTCGTTAATCTTTGTAATTCTCTTTTGAGATCCATAGGTAGTGAAAAATAGTGTTTTTATTTAAACCTTAACTCCCAATCAAGCCTGGTATTCAAATTTGTTTGTCTTAGAATAGCTATTATTTTACCTTTTTTTAGTACTGGCAGCAATGATAACCGTTGTTGTGTCATTAGTTTGTAGGCTTTGTAGGCATTATCCTTTTCTGAAATTGTTTTTATTTGACTAACAGGAAGGGATATTTCCTTAAGTTTTATTTTTTTACTGATATTTTTAGAAAATTTAATTTTATGCAAGTTCAATATTCCCGAGTATCTTTTATTTTGAATCACAAAATTCATAATTCCCTTATTGCGATACTTGTTTTGAAAGTTATTAAATGACATTTTTGGATCAATTATAACAGGCTTGGTTAGTAATTCCCTGACAGATATTTTATTTAGAATTTCTCTAATGACAACTTGGTTAAAACTCATACCTGCTATAAAGTATAAAAAACCTCCAATCAGAACGAACCACAATCCACCGCCTTGACCGGTAAGTATACTAAATAGACCGAGTCCGATAAGTATCGCAGCAAATATTCTACCGCCATTGGCAGCAATCCTGGTTGCCTTTTGTAGATCCTTATACTTAGCATATAATATTGCTCTAAATGCTCTACCTCCATCCAGAGGAAAGGCAGGAACTAAATTGAAGATCGCCAATATGAAGTTTAATTGATAAAGGTAAAAGGTAATTGCATCAACCATTCCGTTGCCATTGGCTTGATTAATAAGGTAGAATATCCCACCCAATACCAGGGAGAAAAGTGGTCCTGCTATGGCCATTTGAAATTCAGATGATGGCTTCATTTCTTCATCAGTTATTCCAGCTACACCACCAAAGAAAAATAATGTTATAGATTCAACTTTAATATTTTTGGCTTTGGCTACAAGAGAATGACTAAGTTCGTGGAGCAATACAGAAAAGAATAATAAGAGAGCGGAGATAATTGCCGAGCCCCAATACCATTGACTCGTGTAGTTTGGATAATAATGTGGAAAGTAGGTAGATGCCAAACTCCATGCCAACAAAGTAAATATTATCCACCAAGAATAATGAATTTGGATGTCAATGTTGAAGATGCGCATGATTTTTAAATTTTTCATTGAGAATTTGCAGTTTTTGTTCTTTAAAATGTTTTGTTTTCATTGTATAATAGGTAATCAATATAGATAGATATAATAAGCTGTAAATTTTTCCCATTTTATGCTAGAAAATTGTCCCGATTGTAAGAAATCCTTGCATAGTGGTCAGCACAAATTTGCTGATGGTATGTATAATGTAAAATATTGTAAAGATTGTGGTTTTAGAAAGGAAGTGCCCCTCTAAATACATTTAGTACTTTAGAATGGTTATTTTGGAAAATCTTTATAAAGAAGTATATATTTTAGTTCTCAATGGGGCTGGTTAGTACAATTAGTAGTGCATTAATTGCATTTAATTTAATTCCGCATTGTGGTGTTATAGATCGTACTCCGCTTAAAATTCAGAATGTGTATATTGTTTCAAAACAGGACCATGAGCAGAGGGCTGATTTGAAACCTGAATTTGCAGTCAGGGATGAGGTTGTAAAATTATATGCGGTGGTCGAGGCCATTAATAAGGGAAGGAAAATGTATATAACTGAAGCTGATGACATTAAGTTAAAAGGAAGGATTCCAGGAAGTAAGATTCGTAAACCTGTTGCTAAAGATTGTATTACTATAGATTGGAGTAAGGTTGAGGCGGATTCTAAAGGAGAAGCTTATGACAATAATAATCAAACGGGTAATTCTGTTGGAATTCCTTATGTGAACACAAATTGGAAGAAGGGATGGGTAGTAACGGCTGACGTGCACCCAACAACTTTGGATGATCAATTTGATAAGAGTGTTTCTGGATTGGGAACAATGAGGTACAAAATTGACGTATTACATTCTCAAGTAAAGTATTCGACTCCTGGGGCCAAGGAATTAACAATATTGGAGAGTAAGTTAGGTAAGAATATTGTCGCGCGCAAGAGAGCTGAACCGAAGTTGGCAAAGGTAGTATATAGAAATAATGAGGGCAATCCCACAGATTTTGCGTTTGAACTGTTTAATACTCCCTATATTTGGGGATCTAGACAATTTGATGCCGATCAGCAGATTGGTTCGGATTGCGCAGATCTTGTTGTATATGCCAGAAGAAGGGATGGTAGGGTAAATGGTCATCGAGGTAGAAAACAGAAGTATACCTGGAGTACAGGATTATTGAGTTACACTAATTCGATTGTTAATGTTTCTAGCAGGTCTGGCAAACATTTCAAGGACAAAAATGGGAATAAAATACCTTGGGGTAAGGTGAAAGCAGGAGATATTATTTATGTTCCTGGACATGTGGGAATTTTATATAAGGACGATGGAGACGGCTATTTTGGTCGCAATGATTTTTGGATAGATACAATTTTTAGAGAGCCTAGAGTTAATACAATTGGGCATGGTGGGGACGTGAGGCGTTGGAGGAAATAAAATGAAGAATATAATTTTGACGGCAAGCGCCTTGGGAATTCTTGGATTTCCTGCGGAGATAGATGCTCAGGAAAGTAAGGATGTTCCGCAAAGTGTTCAAGATTTTAGAAAAAACGTTTTGGACAAATCACAGAATTTTAGGAATTATGCCTTGGTGGAGGTTGCTAGGGGTATGGATCGGTATTTAGTTACACATCCAGATGGTTCTAAATTACAGCAATTTGGTGAGTCCTATTTGGGTATGAATCGGAAGGACCTGAATGTCCATTTAAATAAGGAGAAGAAGTTTAAGGATTTTATGGTGGGTTTCAATTTTAAGCCTGGTTCTTTTTATTATATTAGATCTAAGGAAATTCTTGATCAAAAAGATTGCAATAGGGATTTAGTAATTACAGCTGAGGAATTGTATAATAGTTGTAAGTAATTTTTTTTATTTTTGAGTTGACAATTTATAGAGATCGTCTATCTCTTCCTCAGATCTTGCTTGACCTCTGAATTTCCAACGATAGATAGCTTTAATCCTACCTCTTTTGGCATCGTTTTTTAGTGCTGATATTTTTTCCAAACCAGTATATATATGAGCATCAATTGCAGGCATGGAACCAGCAAACTTTCTTATAAATCGCTCATCTCCAATTTGAACTATCTCCTTTATGCCAACAGCATGCCCGTGTGATAACAAGACATCACCAGGACGTAGGCCATCATAATCCTCTGGAGGAATAACTTCAATATCTTGATTTGTAGATGACTTGGCCTGACTTTCATACGATCGAGTACCCTGGGTAACCATCCATTGATGCAAAAATTGTCTTTTATTTGGTGAGTTTCTTAGGCAGACTGCTCCTCTGTTATAACAGATATTTTGTCCAGATTTTCTGGCGAATTCATATGCGAGTCTAAATTGTGTATCTATACATTCTTGGCATCTTAGCACATCTAGAATTAATTTGTCCTCATTGGTGTCAAAAACTCTTGGCACGTCTCTTCTAGCGGCTCCACGCGTATAACCGATTCGAGGATCGTAAACCTCACCCTCATAGTTGTAGGTATCTGTATTTTTTCTCACAGGAAAACCTTGTATGTACTCTTGGTATGTAATTCCTGATCCTCCATTTGTTGGTTGCAGGACTTGTCCAAATACACCATATTTAGTCTCTCCTTGATTTCTCTCTAACCTATTTGTTGCCCTTTCTAATTTATACTCATTGTTCCTCTTATGGCCATTTAATTCACTCAGCTGGTTAATCAATGGATGTTGTTTAATATTGGTTTGCTCCGTGTTTATGTTGGTAATTTTTTCATTAATCTGCTCTAACTTATTATTTATTCTGTTTAACCTCTGTTGCTGAGTTGCAGCATTGGAGTGTGGAAATTGTGTTGCCCTTCTCAATTGGCCTCGCCAATGATCATAATTTTTGTATTCTCCTGTAAGACTTTTCCCTAGATCGTATAATCTCTTCCTCAAGGGACTTAGTTTCTCTTTGTTCTGAGGATTGTTTTCTATCACCAATATCTGTTCATCGATGCGTTTTTGTTCTACTGTATGAAAATTAATATCATTCTGTAATGAAATTCTGACTTTATCTGTAAGGGGTAAAATGTATGAACCAGAGATATCAAGATCGTAGATTTTTTGTCCCTCTGTGCTTTGATAATTAAACCGCATGTCCGAGGCTACCGGTACTTTTGTTTTGCCCACATGATCTTCGGTTCTTGCTAACATTTCTGTGCCATCTGATTTTACACTCCAAAGCCCATTCAATATCTCTACCTTTCCTTCCATATCAATTGTTAGTGCTAATGGTCTCGAGTCTTCAGTGACTTTTTCCATCTCAAGATTACCACCTTGCATTTTAATTTCAAGGTTTCCTTGTGCATTATAATTTGTTTCTGGAAATACTTCATTTCCATCATGGAATTTAGAGTTAAATCCTGATCCTTGCAGCCAAACACGTCCATCGCCGTAAACAAAGTAATTCCCTTCGCTTGGAAGATTATTAGCGATTTTCTCGTACTCATGATTCCTCAATTGACGATATTTTCTTTGAATTTCATCACGCTTGATGGTAAAATCATTTAGTTGATCATCCAATGAATAAAATTCTCTGTTGACGTTAGCTAGCTCCTTATCTATTGCATCCAATTGTGCTTCAAGTTCCTGTATTTTGGCGAGGGTAGATGCATCTTGCTCAGCATTTCTGCGGAGATTGTAATATTTTGTACTTAACTGGCTACGTTTTGTTCGAAGTGAATTACGATTCCGAAATACCACATCCTTTCTGTCTGAAAGCTTGAGCAATTCTGGAGATAATGCAAATTTTCGAATTTCCAATTCTTCTTCATTCTTTAAGTCATATAAGTTGTCATTTGTTGCCTTTCGAATTTCTAATGGTTGATTTTCAACTAGCAGCTCAATGTCATCAACAATAGCATCTGAGTATCTTCCTAATTGAGTTACCTTGCCATCAGTGTAGGTTATATCTCCAAAAAATAAGAAATCATTATTAGGTAAGAATAAGTGATTTCCAATTAACTTTGCATTTTTAATTGATTCGATCTTGGTCCTATCAGGTACTATTGTGCTTGCATCGGCTTCTCTATAATAAAATTCTGTATTTTGCTGGAATGTAACTGAATCAAATTCCTTGGCATTACCATTAATTCCTTTCTCACCTATTCTAAATGCAGCATCAGTTACAGCATGCCCATCAAAACTTCCTTTATTTAATAGGAGTAATTTTCCTGCAAAAGGCCTATTTGAAAATGCATCCAATTGTCCCTCAAACTGATGCTCTCTATCGAATTGATCTACAATTGTAATTTGATCTTCTTCAGTTACAATTACACCGTAACTATCGTCTTTAAAACTGTCCAGTTTAATTTCTTGTTTTTCCGTGGATAATACTGCCTCGGTATTGTCATATTTTCGCACTTTACCTCTCATTGTGAACTTTTTATTGCCCTTGGCTCGTCGCACTTTTGTGAAACCTTTCCTGGCCCTATTTACCGTCTGCGCATTTCTAGTTACATCAGGATTATTGTATAAATTTTCGCCTATTTCAAAGTCTCCACTGTCAGCTTCAGGATCAAATTCTTCATTCTCCACAAATTCAGTGGCCATTTGAGATAATTCTGGGTCATCGTAAATAGTTGCACCAATTGATATTTGATCATTTAAGTATTGCCTTTGATCTTGGGGTGAAAGTTTTGCAAATTGCGCAGGACTTTGAGAACCTGATTCAAAATCCTCAATTGTTAGAAAGTGCGGCTGACTAGACTCATGTGGGGCTAGTGCTATAGACGCAATTAGAAATATCAATAATATAAAGATAATTTTCTTCATTCTATAATAACCTTAAATATTTCCTGATCTTCTTGACCAAGAGAATCTTTGCCAGAAACAAGCACCAAATTTGTACCAGTATATTCAACTTCAGCAATAAATTTGATCTTACCTTCTGGTGTTATCTGAAATAGATCTGATGTGCTGGTAAAGGTGGCATCTTTGTTTGCCATTACTTCAAAGTCAACCTCATCTCCAGTTTTAACGGTCAAGTCAGGAATTTCCTCTATTTCGAATTTGGGCTCTGGTGAACTAGCATTAAAGTATTCTGTGATAAATTCGAAGGTAAATGGCTCGCTGCCAATGAATTCATTTTCAGGATCACTAAGTCTATACCAGATAATATCATTGTTAAAATAGGTAGGATCATATATTGGTAATACATCAATTTCAACATTATATTCTTTATTTATTTCCTGAAGACAGGTTAAACAAATGTAACCGTTGTGTTTGACTTGCAGGTCTACTAATTCCTTTGTGGCTAATAGAAATTTATCTATATCCAGATTAACAGTGTATGAATATTTATCAATTGTGATTACTTCTAGGTCCTTTTTAATGGTAATTGGATACCTCAAATCTACATGAGCTTTTTGATTGAAGTTGACTGTTGCTTTTGGGTTTCCAGAAGATATTGTAAAACCTTGTTCAACAAAGTTGGTATAACTATCAGTGCATAAAGGAATTTTCTCTTCTAAATATTGTTCTAATTCCAATTGAGCTTTTTCCTTGGTTATGATTTTGTATTCTTTTTCTTCATAGAAGTATGGTAAGTAATCGTCAAAGAAAATAATAGAACTTTCTAGAGGTGGATTGTAATAACCTCCTTGTCGAGATATTGCAATGATACCGTTTTTTGTTGCTTGCTCTAGGCAATCTTGTGTAAATTCGCTAATGGGTTGAGCTTCACCCAAATCAGATGTATCAGATATTACATCATCCGCTGTATTAATCACAACTACCAGAATAGCAACTGCAAGAATAATTATACCTATGATAGCAAAGGTAGTGATTTGTCCTCTTTTTGGCATATTAATGGAAGAGATTTAATGTTTATAAATTTACCGAGGGCTTAGGCCTATTTTTGAGTGGATAATTCGTATAGTTCGTCTAATTCCTCAATTGGTTTGGATTCGCCCCTAAATTTCCAACGATAAATGCTCATAATTTTACCTTGTTTTGCTTTGGTTTTTAAACCAGACACTTTAACTAAATCCTTGTAGATATGGGCATCAATTGCCGGCATAGATCCCGCGAATTTACGAATATATTTCTCACCATCGATTTCAAGAACTTCTTTGACTGCAATTGCGTGTCCTCCTGTTAGTATTACATCTCCAGGTTGAACCCCACCATAACTATCAGGATGTATGACCTGAATGTCTTTTGTCCAATGATCTCCTCGTTCTAATCCTTTTAGTGCTTGCTGTTCATATACTCTAGTGCCCTGAGTAGACATCCATTTATTTAAGAAATTCCTTTTATTACTATATTGATTCAAACAAATTCTACCATTGCTAAAGCAAATATTTTGCCCAGTTTGTACAGCATATTCATAAGCTAGTCTGAATTGTGTGTCGATACATTCTTGATATTGCACTACATCTAAGTTTAGCTTATCCGAATTTCTTTCCGTAATTAGTGGAGTTGCCAATCTGGTATAACCTCTAGTAAAACCTATATTGGGATCATACCTTTCATCTTCATATAGGAAAATATCTGCATTCTTTCTAATGGGAAATCCATGAATGTATTCTTGATAGGAAATTCCAGAGCCGCTACCTTTTGGCTTGAGAACTTGCCCAAAGGCTCCTAGTTTTGATTCCCCTCGATTGTCCCTAAGTTGTTGACTTAGTCTAAGTTCATCATTTGTATTTCTTTCAATTTCAAATTGCAAAGTTTCTATCCAACTTAATGCAGAATTCTCCCGTATTTCTTCCATCCTAAGCCATATTTCATTTTGCTCAGCATCATAATCGGCAATGGCACTATTTATTCTACTAAGCCTTCTCTGCTGCTCCACGGGATTTTGATCAGGAATTTGAACTGCCCTTCGTAATTGACCATACCAGTGATTTAATTTCTCGGCATTTGCAGCGTCACTTGTTCTTAAAGTTGCCAATTCCTTGGAGGCTGCAGCAATTTCTATTTGTGTTTGAGGGTCTTTTTCTAGAGCTTCTAATTTCTGAAGATTTGCTTCCTTACTTGCCTTTATACTTTGCAATTCTCTGTTTATATTGATTCTTTCCTCCTCCTCCAGTGGAGCTGAGTAGCTTGCATCCACGTCCAAATCATATTCCTTTACTTCATTTTCTGCATGATACTTTATACGCATGTCAGAGGCAACTAATGATCTTACATCTGCAATGTTTGGATCGGTCTCAATTGTTTTTGATAGTAGATCATTGCCATCGGAAGTTATTTCAAATTTCCCATTGTCAATGGTAACCGCTCCCGAGATTTGCGTGCCAATGGCCAATGGTGCAGTATCTAAGGAAAGCTTCTGCATATCCACTTCACCACCCTGGGGAGAAATTGATAACAAGCCCCTTCTGCGTTGCGTTTGATGGTTTTTGAATTCAAGGACAAATTCTGGGAAAATTTGATTGTCCTGGGTTAAAGAGGAGGAAAAGTGTTTACCACCTGTCCAAAGTCTTCCTTTACCATAAATAAAGTAATTACCTTTGGGCTTAATGTCTGATATTATTTGCTGATATTCCTGATTTCTACGTTGACGATAATCATAAATTATTTCATTTCTCCTTAATTCCGATGGCACAATAATTTTTGCAGCTGTATCAAAGTTTTTTCTCGCTTGGGCAATACCAACATCAACCTCAATTATTCTTTGGCGCATTCCTTTGTACTCTGTTCTTTCCTCCTGAGTTGCCTTACCATTCCTAATTAAGTTCGCTAATACATTACTCTTAACTCGTAAGGATCTTGCTTCAATTCGCTTTTCTGATAAAATCAGATTTAATTTATCCAATTTAGCATTAGCTTGTGCTCTGTTACCAAATTTTATGAATGTAACTAAATCAGCTTCATTTAAGGCTGCCGCTTCTTCTGAGATTAATTCTTCTAATTTGCTATTAGTGGCAAACCTAATTTCTAGAGGATTTGCATTAGTTGTATGTGTTACTTTTTGCACGATTACAGATGACCATGTATCGACTTGATTTACATTACCATCTTTGTATGTAATTTGTCCGTCCAAAATCATGTCTCCATTGGGAAGAAAAATATTAGTGCCAGCAATTTTAGCATCCGTTATGGCAAGGATATAAGTATCATCTGGAAGTATTGTTTTTTGAGTTTCCGTATCAAACAATAAATCCTCGTTTCTGGAAAAGACAATGGAATTAAATGATTTAAAACTGCCCTGAATAAATAGTTTAGATATTCTAAAGGCACCTTTCTCTATTTTATACCCATCAATCGATCCACTTTCAAGCAATAATAATTTCCCGACGTCAGGATATTCCTGAAATGCGCCTAAGGATCCTTTGAAGCTATGAGGTGTGCCAAATTTATCAATTATTACTATTTCATTCTTTTCATTTATTAGTATACCATAAATCCCTTCTGTAAAACTATCTAATTTAATGGATTGATGTTCTGTACTCAATGTTGAAGTGCTAGGGTCGTAGGATTTTATTTGCCCTGTAATTTCAAATTTTGTATTTCCTTTGGCTCTTCTGTACTTAACAAAGCCCTGAGGTGCATTATTTATGCTATTAGCATTCTGCGTGTGATCATTACTGCCGTAGATTTCCTCAGCAATTGCCATGTCATCACCACTCACATGTGGATTGAATGACTCCGATCTAGCATAGGATTGAGCCATTCTCCTTAATTCAGGATTTCCACTTAGACTTACTCCTGCTTTGATTTGATCTTTGAGATATTGCTGTTGATCTGTCCTTGACATTTGATCAAAGGAAGTTAGAGTAGCCTCATTGGATACAAACTCCTGGAGAGTCACCACATGGCCATCTTTATGCTTTGCCTGCGCAGAAATGGATAAGAGTAGTACTATACCCAATAGTATAATCACAATAAGTCCTCTTTTTAACATAGTGTAGAAATAGTTTATCTACTTATAAATTTAGCGTACAATTACTTTCATTACTTTGGTGGTCATGATGCCATCTACGATAGTGCAAGTTCCAGACTGGTCAAATTTGTATTTAAATTCATCGCCGTTATTAAGTATCGTACTTCTAACTTTAGTGCAGAGTTGAGTTCCTACAACCATGGCTAGGTTTACCTTCCCAGTGCGCTCATTTTTCCAGGTTACAGTTTCGCCTTGTTTAATCACTATTTGAGATTGAGAGAATCCTGAATTAATCATAGATACTAAATTAATAGGTGAGGCCACAAAGTTGCCTGTGATTTTGTCTTCTTTTGGTTGTATGGGTTGAGGTTCTTTTATAATATTATTTAGCTCGTTCTTACTTGCTTCCATTTCCTTTTGCACATTTTTGTGTGGCTTCTCTGCTATCATGATATTTTCATTATTAGAATCATCCATAAATCCACCAGCCATTTTGATTAATACATTAATAAAGGCAAATTTTACTTTGTTAATGAATCCCTCTGCTTTATAGGTAATTTCTTTGTCTTCAAGTGCCGATAACAAGATGAGTAGGGGTTGATTAGAATTAACGATTTTGTCAATAACATCTTCGTTCGTGTAAATGTTTAAGTCAGGTTTGTCTAAAGGTTTTAAAGAAACTTCCTGGACTATCTCTTCCTCGGTTACAATTCCCATTACTACTTCTCCTTCATTGTCTACCTGGATGTGGAGATTTATATTAGAATCACCAAAAACCTTGGCTATTGGTCCGTTTAATTCCTGGCCTACCATCTCTGTTTGAGCATCTTGGATGACGGTAGTCAATTGCAGAAGATCTGCGGTTGCAAATGGTAAGCTTAAGAGGATCAAGAGAATAATAGTTCTTTTCATGGTGTTGGGAAATTAGATTCCTTGATAAAGTTTATGATACCTCATAATCTATCTTTTGTATGCCACCTTGGTATGCTTGGAAGTAGATTGCTTTGACTTTAATTGTTAAACCGTATACTGTAAAGCTTTCACCTTCCTTTAGCCAGTTGCTACCTTTTCCATCAATTGCTAGCTTTACTTGATCAGATTCCAATAAATTTATTTTAAATGTATGACCATTGACTTCAATCTCTTCCCCCATATTAATAGAAGGAAATGACTTAGGAATTACAGGTGCTTCCTCAACAACTTCCGGCTCTGTGTAATTTTCCGGTTTTGGTACGCACTTATTGTTCTCACATCTCCATTCGCAGTCTTTTTTGTCTTGGAATTTACAGGATTCCAATTGATATCCTCTTGTAAAATTATTGACACATTTAAATCCGGCAGTACATACTTTTGCTGGAGGTATGTAACATTCATTATTTTCGCAATAGTGATCACATTTTGTTTTCTTAGAGAATTCACAGTTTTCATCCTGATAAGCTCTACTCTTGGAGCTAATACATTTCCATTGTGGTTTACATTTTCCAGGTAATAATTCATCTATCTTGTTAGATGCCTCTTCATCTTCTGCAACAGCTTTGTCAATGTCATTTTGAATCTCCTCTGACTCTGCGCCAACATCTTCTATTTGATCTCTCACTTCTTCCAGAGCAGTTTGACAGCTAATCAGAAATAAAGATAACATAATAATCGAGATAACAACTCTTTTCATGAAATTGTGAATTAATTATGATATTTAAATTTATTGCACGTGCCAACCACTGTCTTTTGCTTTGAAGTGGTTTAGTATGTTATGATACATGCCGCAAAGAAATTCTAGGTGTTCTTGATGTGCTACTTTTACTTCTAAATCTATTTTTGTCAAATTTACAGTTTCTGGAGAGTACTGTAAAAAGTTTTGAGGATTGTGCCTGTGATATGCTTCAAATCTTATTGGTCGTACTAAGGATCTAAATTTTTCCAATGGTGTGTCGATTATTTTGATTATGGGAATGTTGTCTTTAGCTATTATGTATGTCCCCCCATTTAATTTAATTTTTGGTATTTCACGATAATTTTCATCGCCTATCCTACGTGTAATTTGCACTTGCTGAAGAAGGTCTTTGATAACTTCTGGTTCATTGAACCTGTTGACATGATTTTCTTTATCTTCATATAGGTAAGCATTTTTTACTAGAAATGGCAATCCTTCACGATAATGTCCTAGCTTTTCATATTCTTTAATTGTGGCGAATCCAAATTTCTTATGTTTGTAATATATTCTTAGTAGATTATCAACTGTAAGGGAATTTGTTGTTCTATCTATAGAAGAAAATGATATTTTTTCATGCATATAATTTCGATAGAGATGGTTAGTATAAAAGTATTATTATCCTTTAACATTACCTATAGGTTTTAGTGCTACAACGGGTTTAGTGATGCCAGCTCCTTTGAGTGAGTCTACTACTATATCAATATCTTTGTAAGATTTTCCTGATTCTTCCGCTAATCCTCTTTTAGAGACTGCATGTACATAGATGCCTCTGGATTCCATGTCTTTTAGTAATTTGTCTGCATCTGTTTCTCTTCTTGCCTGTGCTCTTGACATTGTTCTCCCACTGCCATGAGCTGTTGAGCCAAAAGTTTCATCTGCAGCATCTGTTCCAGCTAGTAAGTATGATCCTGTTTCCATCGATCCTCCTAGAATTACTGGCTGACCCACTTCGTGATATTCCTCTGGGAGGTCTTTGGTTCTAGATGGTCCAAACGCTCTTGTTGATCCTTTTCTGTGAACTAGTAATGTTTTCTCTTTTCCATCGATTGTGTATTTTTCAAGTTTGGCGATATTGTGAGCGACGTCATAGACTAGCTTCATTTCCATCTCTCTTGCTGTTTTATTGAATACTTTGGCAAAGGTTTCTCGGATTCTATGTGTGATTACTTGTCTGTTGACGAAGGCCATATTTGCCGCGCAAGCCATTGCTTTATAGTAGTCCTGTCCTTCTGGTGAGTTGAAGGGTGCACAGGCTAGTTCTCTATCTCGGATTTGGATGTTGTATTTTGGCATAACGTCTAGGAATTTTCTTAAATAATCTGTGCCAATTTGATGTCCGAAGCCTCTGGAACCGCAGTGGACCATGATTACAATTTGGCCTATTTTATTGACTCCGAAGGCTGCAGCTGCTTTCTCATCGAAGATGTTTCCTTCTCTTACCTCTTGTACTTCTAGATAATGATTTCCAGATCCAAGTGTGCCAATTTGGTCAAAGCCTCTTTTGATAGCTTTTTCTGAGACTTTAGAGGAGTCTGCCCAGTCGATGCAGCCTTGATCTTCTATGTGTGTGATGTCTTCTGGCCAAGCGTAATTATGTTTTAAGCACCATTTGGCTCCTTGTTCCATGACTTCTTTGAATTCTTCTTTGGTGATTCTAACGAATCCTTTGCAACCAACGCCTGCGGGAACTGCTTTGTATAGTTCGTCTACCAATTGTTTGATTTTTGGTCTA